>Ga0307287_10000164_pt1 | contig 24649 bp, 23 predicted proteins | sample ER_DNA_141_FD_194485 | JGI IMG/M metagenome (GOLD analysis project Ga0307287, IMG submission 194485) | Bulk soil microbial communities from the East River watershed near Crested Butte, Colorado, United States - ER_DNA_141 | ecosystem: Environmental > Terrestrial > Soil > Floodplain | place...
TCCGCGACGCCGAGCTGATCGGGTTCCCGTTCCGGGTCACCGTCGGCGCCCGCGACCTGGCCAAGGGCACGGTCGAGGTCACCCGGCGCGACACCGGCGAACGCCAGGCCGTGGCCTCCGACGGCGCCGCCGGCCGCCTGCTCGACCTGGTGTTCGGCCGGCTCGGGGCGGCCCCGGCCTGAGCGCCCTACTCGAGGCCCATGCGGTGGGCCGCGGCCGCCGCCTCGGTGCGGGTGTGCACGCCCAGCTTGGCCAGGATGTTGCTGACGTGGACGCTGGCCGTCTTGCGGCTGATGAACAGGGCCTCGGCGATCTGGCCGTTGGAGCGGCCGGCGGCCACCAGCCGCAGCACCTCCAGCTCGCGGGGGGTGAGGCTGGCCCCGTCGGGGCTCGGCGGCGGCTGGACGCCCAGGTCGAGCCGGCCCCGCCGGCCCAGGGCCTCCAGCGCGGCCAGCAGCGGGGCCGCGCCCAGCCGCTCGGCGATCTCGTGGGCCGCCATGGCCTGGGTGGCCGCCTGCTCGCGGCCGCCCTCGGCCAGCAGGGCCTCGGCCAGGCGCCAGCGGCACCTGGCCTCCTCGTACACGTAGCCGTAGCCGAAGGCGTCGGCCGCGGCCGACCAGCGGCCCGGGTCGGGCCGGCCCTCGACCCGGGCCCACTCGGCCTCGGCCCTGGCCAGCCAGGCCAGCGCCTCCGGGCCGACCTGGCGCCCCAGGTCCCTGGCCCGCTGGAGCGCCCCCCGGGCCCGGGCCAGCACGTCCTCGCCGATGGCCAGGTGCTCCTTGAGGGCCGCCTGGTCGCCGGCGGCCCTGGCCCGCTCGGCCAGGTCGCCCTCGGCGGCCAGGGCCAGGGCGGCCGGCCAGATGGCGCTCAGCACCCAGGGCGTGCCCGCCTCCTCCTGGGTCGTCAGGGTGTCACGCGCGAGCCGGCTGGACCGTTCGGGGTCGCCCTGCCAGCGGGCCAGGTCGGCCTCGCAGCCGCCGGCCAGGTAGGCCACGTACTGGTCCGCCTTCCGGTAGGGGACCAGGCGGGCCAGCCGGTCCACGGCCGCCGCCCTGCCCCGGCCGACCTCGACGTACAGGGCGGCCGCGGACACCGCCGGCCGGCGCTCGTCGGCCGCGGTGGCCACGCGCTCGGCCTCGTCCCAGCTCCCGACCGCGTAGTGGGCGATGCAGCGCAGCACCCGGCTGTCGATCCCGTAGCCGCTCCAGGCCAGGCCGCTGCGCTCGGCCAGCTCGGTCGCCTGGTCGAGGGCGGCGCAGGCCGCGGCCAGGTTGCCGAGGTCGAGCTCGAAGGCGGCCAGGGCGTGGCGGGCCTGGAGCTCCAGCGGCCGGTTGCGGGCGGCGGCGGCCGCCCGGTCGGCGTCGCGCAGCAGCAGGCGGGCCGTCTCGATGTCGCCGAAGCGCAGCTCCAGGATGGACACGATGACCAGGGCCCTGGCCTCGTCGTCGATGCTGCCGGCGGCCCTGGCCACGACCAGCGCCTCGTCGCCCCGGCGCCTGGCCTCCTCGTAGTCGCGGGCCACGATCAGCGAGCGGGCCAGCCCGGCCGCGACCCTGGCCCGCAGCGGGGTCGGCGGCTCCTCGGGGACCAGCTCGGCCGCCCGCTCCGACGCGGCCAGGATCTGCTCGCGGATCCGGGCCAGGTCCCGCTCCGGCTCGACGTCGAGCAGGTAGCTGCTCAGGCGCTCGTAGGCCATCGCCGCCCGCAGCGGCTCGGCGTCCTCGTCGATGGCGGCCACGGCCTCCTCGGCCAGCCCGACGGCCTGCCGGAACTCGCCCGAGTGGCTGGCCGCCTCGGCCGCCCGGACCAGCACCTCGATGCGGTCGACCCCGGCCACGGCGGCGGCGTCGGGCACCCGGTTCCACAGCTCGAGGGCCTGGGTGAGGTGGCGGTAGACCTCGCTGGGGGCGAACACCGTGGCGGCGTCGTCGGCCGCCCGGACCAGCGCGGCCAGCCCGCCGGGCAGGTCGTGGCTGGCCAGGCAGTGCCAGGCCAGCTCGGCCGCCGAGCCGTCGCCGCCCTCGGGGTCGGCCTCGGCCAGCAGGCGGGCGTAGGTGGCGTGCAGGCGGGTCCGCTCGCCCGGCAGCAGGTCGCCGTAGACGGCCTCCTGGAGCAGGGCGTGGCGGAACTTGTAGCTCTCGGTGGCCGCGCTGGCCACCAGCACCTGCCCGGCGATGGCGTCGCGCAGGCCCCGCTCGACCTCGACCTCGGGCCGGCCGGAGGCCGCCACCAGCAGCTGGTGGCCGACCCGGCGGCCGGCCACGGCGGCCACCTTGAGGACCTCCTGGGCCAGCTCGGGCAGGGCCTCGATGCGCCCGAGGAGCACGTCGGCCAGGGCCTCGGGCAGGGCGATGTCGGCCCGGATGGCGCCGGCCGCGACCAGCTCCTCGGCGAAGAACGCGTTGCCCTCGGAGCGGGCCAGGATCCGGTCGACCACCGCCGCCGGGACGGCGTGGCCGGCCACGGCCTGGAGGTGCTCGGCCAGCTCGCTCCGGCCGAACGGGGCGAGGTCGATGCGCTCCAGGTCGGGGACGCGCACCAGCTCGGCCAGCAGCGGGCGCAGGGGGTGGCGGCGGTGCAGCTCGTCGGACCGGTAGCTGGCCACCAGGGCGACCCGGCCGCCGCGCAGGGTCCGGATCAGGAAGGCCAGCAGGTCGCGGGTGGAGCGGTCGGCCCAGTGCAGGTCCTCGATGACCAGCAGCAGCGGGGCCAGCTCGGACAGCCGGACCAGCAGCGACAGCACCCCGTCGAACAGCTGGACGCGTTCGAAGCCGTCCCCGGGTGGCGGCGCCGGGCCGTGGTCGGTGGCCGGCTCGGGCAGCAGCCGGCCCAGGCTGGGCAGGGCCGCGGCCAGCGGCGCGGTCACCTCGGTCTCGCCGGGGCGGGTGCCCAGGTCGCGGAAGGCGTCGATGAACGGCACGTAGGGGAGGCCGACATCGCCGACCTCCATGCAGCCGCCGATCAGCACCCGGACCCCGCGGCCCTCGGCCCGGGCGGCGAGCTCGTCGAGCAGCCGGGTCTTGCCGACGCCGGCGTCGCCGGCGATCAGCCCGACCGCCGGCCGCCCGCGCTCGGCCCGGTCGAGCAGGCCGAGCAGGCGCTCGAGCTCCTCGGCCCGGCCGACGAAGCTGGTGGCGGTTGCGGAGGTCACGCCGGAAAGTATGGCGCTCCGGCCGACATCGGGGCACGCGGGTTGTCGCCGGCCCACTTGAGCACCCGGCCGCCCTGCATCACGAAGGGGACGTCGGCGAGCAGCCCCAGGTCGTCGAGCGGGTCGCCGGGCACGGCGATCACGTCGGCGTAGCGGCCGGTGGCCAGGGCGCCGACCCGGTCCTGCCAGCCCAGCAGCTCGGCCGCGACCACGGTGGCCGAGCGGATGGCGCCCATCGGGGTCATCCCGTGGCGGACCATGTAGGGGAGCTGGCGGGCGTTCCAGCCGTGGGGGTAGACGCCGCTGTCGGTGCCGTAGGCGATCCGCACGCCGGCCTTGACCGCCATGGCGAAGCCGTCGCGCTGGGCCTTCGTGGTGGCCTCGTTCTTGGCCAGGGTCTCGGCCGGCCAGCCCTGGGCGGCCCCCTCGGAGGCGATGAAGTCGCCGTTGTAGATGTCGGCGACCAGGTAGACGCCGCGGTCGGCGAGCACGCCGGCCGCCTCGTCGTCCAGCAGCGAGCCGTGCTCGACCGAGCGGACCCCGGCCAGGGCGGCGTTGAGGATGCCCTGCCGGCCGTGGGCGTGGGCGGCCACGAAGGCGCCGTTGGCCGCCGCCTCCTCGACCGCGGCCGCCAGCTCGTCGGGGGACAGCTCGGGGGGCGCCGGGCCGGGTCCCGGGGGCGAGCACGGCCCCGGTGGCGATCACCTTGATGAGGTCGGCCCCGCCGTACAGGATCGCCCGCACCCGCTGGCGGACCTCGGCCGGGGAGCTGGCCTCCCCGAACCGGAGGTCCCGGGGCAGCTCGACGTCGGGGGCCAGGCCGGTGATGGCCCCGCCGCCCCCGGGGACGGTCACGTACGCCCCGGCCACCGCCATGCGGGGCCCGGCCACGGTGCCGTCGCGGATGGCGTCGCGCAGGGCCACGTCGACGAACGCCCGGAAGGTGCCGACGTCGCGGACGGTGGTGAACCCGGCCAGCACGGTGGCGCGGGCGTTGGCGACCCCGCTGAGCGCCTCCTGGGCGGCGCTGCGGTCGATCGCCGGGATGCCGGACCCCTGGAGCTCGCCCACCAGGTGGGTGTGGCAGTCGATCAGCCCCGGCAGCAGGGTGTGGCCGGGCAGCTCGACCAGGGCCGCAGCCTCCGGGAGGGGCCGGCCCGGGTCGAGCAGGGCCTCGATCCGCTCCCCACGGACCAGCACCACCCAGCCGGCCCGCACCTCCCCGGCCTCGACGTCGACCACCCGGTCGGCCAGCAACGCGACCAGCCCGTCATCCCGCGCCATCCCGCCTCCTCGTGCCTGCCCTGCTCCATGATGACCCACCGCGATTTCCCTTTTGGATCGGACAATCCGTAGGATCCGGAGGCCAAGCCAAACTCCCACGATCCGGTAGCAACCCATGCGAACTCGAACGCCCCGCCATCTCGCCCAGCACCGCCTGCCCATCAGGCTCATGCTGGTCGCGTTCGGGCTGACCTTCGCGGTGCTGGCCGCGGTGGTCGCCTCGGCCGCGCTGGTCCCGCCGGCGCCGCCGGCGACCACGGTGGTGCGGGCCCTTCCCACCGAGAGCACCGCCGCCGCATCCACCGCCGGCCTCGTGCCCCCGGCGACGCCGTCGGGCACCGCCCCCGAGGAGTCGTCCACCTCCAGCACCACGCCGCCGGAGCCGCCGTCCGGGGTCGCCCCGGTCTCGCCGCCCACCCCGAGCCCGACCACGGCCACCCCTGCGCCGGCGGCCCCGCCGACCGCCCCGGAGCCCAGCGAGCCGAGCTCCACCGCCCCGCCGTCGCTCGCCCCGACCACCACCGAGCCGCAGCCAGCCCCGGTCAGCACCGTGGAGCCGACGACCACAACGGTCGCGCCGACCACCACCACCCTGGAGCAGACCACCACCACGGAGCCGGCCACGACCACGACCACGCCGGACCTGGCGGCGACCACGACCACGGTCGGGCCGGGCACCACCAGGGCCACGCTCAGGTGAGGTCGCGGCGCACCACCAGCCGGGCCCCCAGGAGGGCCAGGACCAGGCCGTAGGCGGCGAACACCAGGCCGCCGGCCCACATGGCCAGCGTGCCGTCACCAGGGGCGGTCAGCGCCGTGGCGGCGCCCTCGGGCAGCCACCGGCCGAGGCCGGGCCGGTGCAGCATGCCGACCACGACGGCCTCCACGCCGTGCAGCCAGAGCAGCCCGACGACGAGGGCCGCGAACTGGTTGCGGAACACGGCGCCGAGCCCGGTCCCGAGCACGGCGTACAGCGCGGCCGCGGCCCCCAGCCCGGCCACCCGCAGGCCGAGGCCGGGGTCGGCGAGGCCGACCTCGATCCCCTTGGCCTGCAGCCAGGGCAGCCCGATGGCCAGGCCGACGGCCGCGGCCACCAGGGCCATGGCCAGGCCGGCGGCCGCGGCCGCGGCCAGCTTGGCCGCCACCACCCGGCCCCGCACCGGGGTGACCAGGAAGGTCGAGGTGGCGGTGCCGTGGCGGAACTCCCCGGCCATGCCGAGGACGCCGAGGATGAGCGCGGCCAGGGTGAGCGGCCCGTTGGGGACGAGCACGAGCTGGCGCAGGGCGTCGTCGCCGAGCGCCGGCTGCCCGGGCCGGCCGGCCAGGGCCAGCACCAGCGTGACCAGGGCGGCGGTGCCGGCCGCGGTCAGGGCGAGCAGGACGCGTGCGGTGCGGGTGGTCCAGAGCTTGCGCAGCTCCGCCTGGACGAGCCGGGTCATGGCCGCTCTCCTCTGCTTGCGGTGAGCTCGAGGAAGACGTCCTCGAGGTTGGAGCGCTCGAAGCGCATCTCGTGGAGCACGACCCCGCCGGCCGCGGCCGCCTGGCCGACCTGCTCGGCGGTGACGCCGCCGACCACCAGCCGGTCGGGGCCGTCGGGGGTCACCGTGGCCCCCCGGGCGACCAGCAGGCCGCGCAGCGCCTCGGGCTGGGGTGTGCGCACCCGCACCGTCCGGTCGGCGCCGGCGGTCAGGGCGGCCAGGCTCGACCGGGCGACCAGGCGGCCCCGGTCGATGATCACCACCTGGTCGACCGTCTGGGCGACCTCGGCCAGCAGGTGGCTGGAGACGAGCACGGTCCGGCCCTGGTCGGCCAGGCCGCGGACCAGGTCGCGCAGCCAGCGGACGCCCTCCGGGTCGAGGCCGTTGGCCGGCTCGTCGAGGACCAGCACCTCGGGGTCGCCGAGCAGGGCGGCGGCCAGCCCGAGCCGCTGGCGCATCCCGAGCGAGAAGCCCCCGACCCGGCGGCGGCCGGCCCCGGCCAGGCCCACCTGCTCCAGGGCCTCCCCGACCCGCCCCGAGGGCAGCCCGGCCGCCGTGGCCAGGACCCGCAGGTGGTCGCGGGCCGAGCGGCCCGGGTGGAAGCCGCTCGCCTCCAGGACGGCCCCGACCCGGCGGACCGGGTCGGCCAGCTCCCGGTAGGGCCGGCCGTCGATGGTGGCCGTACCCGAGGTCGGGGCGACCAGGCCGAGGAGCATCCGCAGGGTGGTGGTCTTGCCGGCCCCGTTGGGTCCGAGGAAGCCGGTCACCGTCCCCGGGTCGACGTCGAAGGTGAGGTGGTCGACGGCGAGCACGTCGCCGAACCGCTTGGTGAGTCCCTGCACGCTGATGGCTGCCATGGGTGCGTTCTCCCTGTGAGCGCCGTGACGCCGACGACGCTACGGGCCGCGACGGCGGCGGTCGTCGGCCTCCAGGCCGCTCTTTCCGGTCGGCCTGGAGGCCGACGCGGGCCGGGTCGTCGGCCTGGAGGTGCAGCCCCGATCCTCCGGGGACCACCCCGGGTCAGGCGGAGCCGGGGGTGACCAGGCCGGTCTCGTAGGCCAGCATCACCAGCTGGGCCCGGTCGCGGGCGCCGAGCTTGGCCAGGACCCGGCTCACGTGGGTCTTGGCCGTGGCCCCGCTCACCACCAGCAGCTCGGCGATCTCGGCGTTGGACAGGCCCCTGGCCACCAGGGCCAGCACCTCGCGCTCGCGGCCGGTGAGGGTGGCCAGGGCGGCCGGGGTGACCGGGCTGGGCTCGGGGCGGCGGGCGAACTCGGCGATCAGCCGCCGGGTGACGCTGGGGGCGAGCAGGGCGTCGCCGGCGGCCACGACCCGGATCGCGGCCAGCAGGTCGGCCGGGGGCGTGTCCTTGAGCAGGAACCCGCTGGCCCCGGCGCGCAGCGCCTCGTAGACGTACTCGTCCAGGTCGAAGGTGGTGAGGACCAGGACGCGGACGGCTTCGGCCCGGTCGAGGGCGACAATCCTGCGGGTCGCCTCCAGGCCGTCCATCCGGGGCATGCGGATGTCCATCAGGACCACGTCGGGCAGCCGCTGGCGGGCCAGCTCGACCGCCTCCACCCCGTCCCCGGCCTCCCCGACCACCTCCAGGTCGGGCGCCGACTCGACCAGCACCCGGAACCCGGCCCTGACCAGCGTCTGGTCGTCGGCCACCAGGACCCGGATCATGAGAGGCCCTCGACCGGCAGGCTGGCCGCGACCCGGAACCCGCCGCCGGGCAGGTGACCGGCCTCCAGGGTGCCGCCGTAGAGGGCGGCCCGCTCCCGCATGCCCGCGATGCCTAGCCCGCCGCGGTCCTGGTCGTCAGGGCCGTGGCCGTCGTCGACCACCTCGAGGGCGACCCGGCCGGGGGCGTAGCGGACCGCGACCCGGGCGGTGGCCGGCCCGGCGTGCCGGACCACGTTGGTCAGCGCCTCCTGGACGATCCGGTAGGCCGACAGGTCCAGCCCGGCCGGCAGCTCGCACGGGGTCCCCTCGATGCGGACCTCGACCCGCACCCCGGCCCTGGCCACCTCGGCGGCCAGCGCCTCCACCTCGGCCAGGCCCGGGGCCGGGGCCAGGCTGCCCCGGGGCTCGGCCTCCTGGCGGAGCACCCCGAGCAGCCGCCGCATCTCGAGCAGGGCCTGCCGGCTGGTGGCCTCGACCGCGGCCATGGCCTTGCGCGCCTCCTCGGGCTGGCTGTCGAGCACGTGCACGCCGACCCCGGACTGCACGGCGATGATGCTCATGCTGTGGGCGACGACGTCGTGGAGCTCGCGGGCGATCCGCAGCCGCTCCTCGGTGACCGCCCGCCGGGCCAGCTCCTCCCGGGCCTGCTCCAGCTCGGCGGCCCGCTGCCGGGCGGTGACGACCGCCTCCTGGCGGCGCCGGGTCCCGTCGCCGAGCCACCAGCCGGCGGCCACGACCAGGCCGTCGAGCACCAGCGTCCCGCCGTCGCCGATCGCCCGCGGCCGGGCCAGCCAGACCAGGACGAGCAGGGCCTCGGTGGCGGCCAGGCCGGCCAGGGAGGCGCGCCGCGGGCGGTGGGCGGCGACGGTGTAGACGTAGACCAGGACCGCGAAGGTCAGCGAGACCAGGTTGAGCCCGAGCGCGGCGAACGCCGCCCCGGTGGCCAGGCCCCAGGCCAGCACGGCCACCGGCCAGCGCCGGCGCACCGCGATCGGCAGGGTGTGGGCCAGCACCAGCAGGTAGGCGGCCCAGGCCCGCGGCGAACCGGGGTCGAACGGGAGCACCGTGGCCAGGGTGGCCACGCCGGCGCCGGCCGCGACCACCGCCAGCAGCCCGTCGAGGACCCAGGGACCGGCGGTGCGCAGCCGTTGCCGGCGGCCATCCGGGATGCGCATCGCTGCACCGTACCGCCCCGGGGGCCTGGCCGCGTCACCCTGGGGGCCGAGCCGCCGCCTCCGCCTGGAGATGTACGCCGGCGGCGTGGAGGTGGCGGCGGTGGCCGGGCTGCGCGAAGATGCCGACATGACCGAGCAGCCACCTCAGCAGCCGACCGAGGCCCCCGTCCCTGGCGTGGTGGTCGTCGGGCCCACCGAGCAGCAGCCCAGCGAGCAGCCGTCGACCGAGTCCGTGGCCAGCCCGGCCAAGGTCATGCGCATCGGCGCCATGGTCAGGCAGCTCCTGGAGGAGGTCCGCCACGCCCCGCTGGACGAGGCCGGCCGGGACCGGATGCGCGATATCTACGACATCTCCGTGCGCGAGCTGTCCGACAGCCTGTCCCCGGACCTGGCCGAGGAGCTGGGCCGGGTCGCCCGCCCCTTCGTCGGCGAAGAGACCCCCAGCGAGGCCGAGCTCCGGGTCGCCCAGGCCCAGCTCGTCGGCTGGCTCGAGGGCCTCTTCCACGGCATCCAGGCCACCCTGTTCGCCCAGCAGATGACCGCCCGCAACCAGCTCGAGGAGATGCGCCGCCGCGCCCTCCCCGGCCGCCCCGGCCCCGACCCCTCCGGCCAGTACCTCTAGGGCCGCTCAGCGGCCCGCGGCGGCCACGACCGGGAGGGGCAGGTGCTGGTCGGGGGCGAGGACCACGATGGTGCCCTTCATGCCGGCGGCCCAGTGGCCGAGGACGTGGCAGCCGTAGAGGACGACCCCGGGGTCATGGAAGGTCCAGGTCAGGCGTCTGGTCTGACCCGGGGGGACGGTGAGGCCGCCGCTGGCGTGGCCGGCGGAGCCGTGAGTGTGGGCGTGCATCATGTGGTCGCCGTCGGCGGGCATCGCCTGCATCTGGCGTTCGTGGTCGAGCTGGGTCGCGCGGTCGCCGAGGATGAACTCGTGGGGGAGCTTGCCGGCGTTGGTCACCGCGAAGGTGACCCGGTGGCCGGCCCGGACGACGATCGAGCTGGGCCGGTAGCGGAAGCGGTCGTTCATCACCACCTGGACCGGGGCGGCGGTGGCCACGGTCGGTCCGGGCCGGTGGGGGGCCCGGTGGGCGTGGGCCGCCGCCGCCCGATCCTGGCGCTCCGGGCCGGGCAGGTCGGTCAGGGAGCAGGCGGAGGCGAGCAGGGCGACGCCGGCCAGCAGGGCGGCGAGCGGCAGGGCGGGGCGGTGGGGCATCGCGACGGTTCCTGACGGGCGCGGTCCGGGAGCGGGCGGGCGCCGCCGAGGCGCCGCCGCGAACCGTCGCAGGCCGACCTAACGGCCCGGTAACCGGGCGCGGCCGGGTCAGGCGTCCCGGGGCGGGAACGGCTGGCCGTGGTTGTGGGTGATGGCCAGCCGGGCCAGCTCCACCCGCAGGGCCCGTTCGGCGAGGGCGGTCAGCGTCGTCCGGTCGCCCGTCTCGGCCAAGTGGGCGACCGCGTCCCTGGCCGTCTCGACCAGGTCGGCGGGCAGCCGGAAGCCGACCCGGGCCTTGGCCGGCGCCGGGACCGGAGCCGGCGCGGCCCGGGCCGGCGGTGGCCCGTCGAGCGGGTTCCAGACCCCGAGATGCCGGCCGGCCCGGCCGCCGGCCGAAGGCCGGTTCCACGCCGGTTGCCGTCGCCGCCCCGACGGGGCCGAGGGGCCGGGGAGCAGGTCGTCCACGCCGCCGGGGCCCGCCGGGCCGGGGAGCAGGTCGTCGAGGGCGTTGGCGCCACGGCGGCGGCCCGGGCGCCGCCGGGACGGCCGGGCCGGGTCGGGGACCGGTTCCAGCCGCGGCCGCCGCGGAGGGGCTGCCGGCCCGCCGGCCGGGTCGGCAGCGTCCGGGTCCCAGGCCGGCCCGGGCAGCAGGTCATCGAGCGCGTTGTAGGCGCCCATCCGCTTGGGTCTGGCCATCCGCGGCACTCCTCGTGTGGAACTCCGCCGCGGCGGCCCGGTAGTCGTCCGCCACGGAGCTGTCAGGGGCGTAGATGGTGACCGGGAGGCGGTGCCCTGGCGCCTCGGCGACCCGGACGCTCTCGCGGATCATGGTCTGCATGACCACGTCACCGAACCGCTCGCGCAGGCTTTCCACGATCTCCCTGGACAGGGCCGTGCGCCTGTCGACCTGGGAGGCCAGGACGCCGGACAGCCGCAGGCGGCGGTTGAGGCGGAGCTTGACGGTGTCGATCGTCTGGTTGAGGGCGACCAGGCCGGCCAGCGGCATGACCCGGGTCTGGACCGGGATCAGGACCTCGTTGCAGGCGGCCAGGGCCGAGTAGCAGAGCAGGCCCAGGGCGGGCGGGCAGTCCATGAAGATGTAGTCCCAGCCGTCGGGAGGCAGCTCCTCCACGGCCTGGCGCAGGATCATCTCGGCCCCGGCCTGGCTGGCGGCGTTCCGCTCGGCCCTCGTCATCCAGGACGACGACGGCACCAGGTCGAGGTTGTCGACGCCGGTCGCGCGGACGGCCTTCTCGAGCGGGGCCCCGTTCTCGAAGACCTCGTAGAGGGCGCGGGCGTCGACGGTGCCCAGCCAGGTGCTCGCGTTGGCCTGCGGGTCCAGGTCGATCACGAGCACGCGCCGGCCCTGCTCGGCGAGGGCGGCGCCGAGGTTGACCACCGTCGTCGTCTTCCCGACGCCGCCTTTCTGGTTGGCCACGGCGACTCGCCGCATGTGCACCACCTGTGGATAGGCGCTGTGAGCTGGCGGCAGGGTACAACAAGGACCCTGCCGGGTCGGGGACGTTGGCAAGGGTTTACGATCTGGCCATGGCGACCCACCGCTTCGAGACCGTGCTGGCCGCCGAGGACGGCGGGGAGTTCTTCGAGGTCCCGCTGGACGTGCCGGCCACCTTCGGCAGGGCCCGGGCCCCGGTCAGGGGCACCATCAACGGCCAGCCGTTCCGCAGCACCGTGGCCGTGTACGGCGGCCGCTACTACCTGCCGGTCAACCGCGCCCTGCGCGAGGCCGCCGGGGTCGCGGCCGGCGACGCCGTGGTGATCGAGCTGGAGGCCGACGACCAGCCACGCACCGTGGACCCGCCGGCCGACCTGGCCGGCGCCCTGGCCGTCGACCCCGAGGCCAGGGCCGCCTTCGACGGCCTGTCCTACACCCACCAGCGCGAGTACGCGCAGTGGGTGGCCGAGGCCAGGCGCGAGACGACCCGCCGGCGCCGGGTCGAGCAGGCCGTGCAGATGCTGCGGGACGGCCGCCGCCACCCCTAGACCCGGCCGGGCCCCTCCCTACCTTGATCGTTCCACCGGCAGGCCGTTGCGCGTTCTCGCCTCGACGACCAGGCGGCCGTTGGCCTTGGCCCAGTCGGTGAGGGCCGCCACCGGCTCGCGCAGGCTGGAGCCGAGCGGGGACAGCGAGTACTCGACCCGGGGCGGCACCTCGGGGAAGATGCGCCGCTCGACCAGGCCGGCCCGCTCCAGCTCGCGCAGCGTCCGGGTGAGCATCTTCCCGGAGATGCCGCCGATCTGGTGGCGGAGCCAGGAGTGGCGCTTGGGCCCGTCGACCAGGCACGCGGCGACCAGCACGGCCCACTTGTCGGCGATCAGGGCGAGGGCGGCCCGGGACGGGCAGCGGGCGCTGTACACGTCCACCGCCGCCGGTCCCTGGTCGGCCTGTCCCGGAATGTGAGACATGCGACCGAGCATACCTCGTACCACCTAGGTTGCTGAACTCCCCTTGAGCACTTATGGTGCCCTTGGGAAGCAATAGCCCCTAAGTCGCCGCGGAGCCCAGAAGGTACGCGGCGGTCTACGGAGGGAGGGGCTAGTGGTGGTCATCGTCCAGCAGGCTCCGGGCGAGCATACGGAGTACACAACTGCCCGCATGCGCAGGAGCTTCGCCGCTGCCGGCTCGCGACACACCATGAGCGACAGCTGGTCCGGTCCGGACCTGACCGTATGAGGGAGTCAGATGCGCCAACCCAAGCCGAGTGAACCCAAGCACCTGACCGCGTCGCAGGCCGCGGCGCTGCTCCAGGTGTCTCCGAAGACCGTCTCCCGCTGGGCCAAGGAGGGCAAGCTGCCCTTCGTCCGCACCCTCGGCGGCCACCGCCGGTACCCGGACAGCGAGATCCGGGCGCTGGTCGACAGCCTGTCCGAGCGGCCGGTGTCCGAGGAGGGGAACAAGAGCCCAGGCACCCGCTCGGCGTAACGGCGGGTAGCCGCCCTCGGGGACGGCGGCACCGGAGCCGGCGCGATGGCGGCCGGCTCCGGGCGGTCGGCTCCTGCTCAGCTGCTCTTGGACTTGCGCTCGCCCGAGCCCGAGCGCTTGGTGGTGGTGCCGGTGTCGGTGGTGGTGGCGGCGCCGGCCTCCGAGCCGGAGGTGGTCGTCGCCGCCCCGGTGGAGGTGCTGGGGACGCCCGGGGTGGTGGCCGTGCTGGCCGAGGAGCCCGACGTGCTCGGGGCCGCCGGCGTGGTCCGGGTGGTCGAGGTGCTCGGGGTGGCCGTCGTCGTGGTGGTGCCGCTGGTGGCCCCGGTGGTGCCCGACCCGCCGGCCGCGACCTTGTCACCGGCCTCCTGGACCTTGTCGGCGGCCTTGTTCGCGACCTGCTCCACGCGGGCCCCGAGGTTGCCCGGGGCGCTGTCGATGACCCGCTTGACCTGCGGATGGTCGAGCACCTGGCGAGCGCTGGCGGTCATCTGCTCGTAGCGCTCGCGGCCCGCCTTGGCGCCGAGGACGTAGCCGATCGCGGCGCCGACCAGCATGCCGAGCTTGCCCGTACCCTTCATCTTCGACCTCCGTCGCTTCTTGGGGGCGCTCTTGCGTGCCCGCTTGCCGAGGTCGGCCTGCTGCACCTTGCGGCCGGCCGACGCCGGGACCGAGACCACCGACCGGGCCGCCTCGGCGGTCGCCGCGGCGGCCTGCTTGCGCGCCTGCGCCCGCTTGCGGGCCCGGCGCTTGGACGCCGCGGCCGCCGCGGCCGCCGCGGCCGCGGCGGTGGCCTGCTCGCTCGCCTGCTTGCCGGCCTTGGCGGCTTCCTTGCTGGCCCGCTTGCTGGCCTTGGCGGCCTTCTTGGCGGCCCGCCGCCCCTGCTCGTCGGCGGCGGTCCCGCCGGCCGCGGCCTTCTTGGCGGCCCGCTGGCGGCTCTTGGCCGCCTCCTGCCTGGCGCGGGCGGCCTGCTGGGCGGCCTGCTGGGCGGCCTTGCGGGCGGCGCGGCTGCCCTCGGCGGCGGCGGCCGTCCCGCTGGCGACGGCCGCCTGGGCGGCCCGGCGGCCGCTCTCGGCCACCTCGGCGGCGGCCCGGGTCAGGGCGTCGGCGGTCTCGCGGCTGACCTGGCCGACCCGTTCGCCCAGGGTCGGTGGCTTGCGGCGCCGGCGCCGCAGGGCGACCAGGCCGGCGGCCAGGGCGACCGCGCCGACCCCGGCGGCGGCCTGCTTGCCCTTTCCGCGGCCCGGCCCGCCGTCACCGGCGCTGGTGCGGCCGGTCGCCCCGCCGGACCAGGAGGCCCCGGCCGGCTGGGTGGCCGCCGTCGGGCTGGTCCCCGCGGCCGCCCCGGCGGCCGGCACGTCGGCCTCGAGCCGGGCCGAGGGCGGCAGCTGGGCGGTGGCGTCGGTCGCCAGGGGCGCCGCCGCCGGGGCCGGGGCGGCCTCGCCGACGGGCAGGCCGCTCGAGGACTGCTCGGTCGTGTACCGGATGCTGTAGTGGGCGTAGAGGCGGGCCTCGTCCTCCTCGGACAGCTCGGCGCCCTCCTCCAGCCGGGGGGCCTCGCGGACCACCGAGGTGTCGTGCGGCACCTTGACGGTGTCGCCGAGCTGGGCGGCGTCGGCCAGCGGCACGAACGTGCGCGAGCTGCCGAACAGGCCGGTGTGGACCAGGGCCCACTCGGGCTGCCTGGTCGTCTTGTCGACGTAGATGGCCTCGATCTTGCCCACCGGCTCGTTGTCGGTGGCCACAAGGGTCATGCCCCGCCAGGAGCGGGCCTGGTCGATCGTCGGTAGTGTCATCGCATCCTCCAGCGCCGCGTCGTCGGTCGATCCTAGGGGCTGGTGGCCGGGCTGGCGACACCAATCATCCGCGAGCCCCGTCTTTCCCGGGAAGCGCCAGCTAACCCTCCCGACTCCAGGAGGTCAATCAGGCCAGCCGGGTCCGGCGCCGGGGCGCCATGGCGGCCCCGATGTCGTCGGCGAGCCTGTCGGCCTCGGTCACGTCAAGCGTTGACACGGTAACCCGGATCGCGGGCTGGCTGCGCAGCCGGAACCGCTCGCCGGCGAGAACGGCCCAGCCGGCATCCAGCAGGCGCCGGGTGACCGCGCCCTCGTCGGCCACGGGCACCCACACGTTCATCCCCGAGCGGGCGTGGGCCTCGATGCCCCTGGCCGCGAGCGCGCCCGCCAGGGCCTCGCGCCGCCGCCGGTAGGTCTCGCGGCCCCGCTCCAGCAGGGCCGTCCCGCCCGGCGCCGACCACATGGCCACGGCCAGGCCCTGGAGCACGTGGCTGACCCAGCCCATGCCGACGAGCTGGCGGCCCTGCACGCGGGCCACCGTCTGTGGGTCGCCTGTCAGCACGGCCAGGCGCAGGTCGGGCCCGAGCCACTTGGAGACCGAGCGCACGTGCGCCCAGCAGGGGCGGTCGGCGCCGGCCAGGGTGACCCCGGGGGCGCCGGCCACCGGGCCGGCATGGTCGTCCTCCACGACCACGACCTGAGGGTGCGCCTCCAGGACCCGGCCGAGCTTCTCCAGGCGGGCCGGGCCGGCGACGGCGCCGGTGGGGTTCTGGGCCCGCAGGGTGGTCACGAAGGCGCCGCAGCCGGCGGCGAGCGCGCCGGCCAGCCCCTCGGGCAGCGGGCCGTCGTCGTCGACCGCGACCGGCTCGGGCCGCAGGCCCATGGCCCGGACCAGGTCGAGGGCCGGCGGGAACCCCGGGTCGTCCACGGCCACCCGGTCCCCTGGGCGCAGGTGGGCCTGGAGGATGCGCTCGACCCCGTCCAGCGCCCCGCCGACCACGGCCAGCCCGGCCACCGGGACGCCGTCGGCCTCCAGCTGGGCGGTGGCCAGGGCGGCCAGCTCGGGCAGGACCGGGTCCTCGCCGTACAGGTGATGGCGGCGGTCGACCCGGGCGAGAGCCGGGTCCAGCGGCGGCAGCAGCGCCGGGTCGGCCCGGCCGTGGGTGAGGTCGCGGACGCCCGGCGGGAGGAGGGCCGGCGGCTCGCCCACCGGCAGGGGCGGCCGGTCGGCCACGGCGGTCCCCCCGCGGCCCCTGGCCGTGACCACACCCCTGGCCCGCAGCCGGGCGTAGGCGGCCGCCACCGTGGTCGGGCTGACCCCGAGCCGCAGGCCGAGCTGGCGGATGGTGGGCAGCCGCTCGCCCGGGCCGAGCCGGGCCTGGCGGACGGCGCGCTCGATGCTGCCGGCGATCTCGGTCGCGGTCGCCCCGGCGATGAAGTCCAGCTCCGGCTCGCTCATCACCGTAAGCATAGGAAACGGGCCGGGAAACGACCGAGGCGATGGGCCGCGGTGTCCGCTTGGCGAACTGTCCCGCTGCCCATCGCCTCGGAGGTCGAGCCCCCCCTTGGCGCCCCCCCGGTGCGCCCCCCGTTGCGGGGCGCAGTCTCCCCGGAACGCCGGGGCACCGTCGAGGCCTAAACGCAAGTTGGACCATTCGGCCTAGCTTTCCTGGGCATTGCGGGTCGCATGGGCTAGTCAAGCAGGATGGTTGCACTGTCCACCATCTCCGTATGGCGCCATGTCCGTCGACCCGGCATCGTGGGCGGATGATCGACGCCACCGCGGCCGAGCGCTGGATGCGGGACGCCCTGGACGAGGCCAGGGCTGCCGTCGACCACGACGACGTCCCGGTCGGCGCCGTCGTGGTCGCCCCCGACGGAACCGAGCTGGCCCGCGGCCACAACCGCCGCGAGCAGCGCGCCGACCCCACCGCCCACGCCGAGCTGGAGGCCCTGCGCGCCGCCGCCGCCGCCCTCGGCAGCTGGCGCCTCGACGGCTGCACCCTGGTGGTCACCCTCGAGCCCTGCGCCATGTGCGCCGGCGCCCTGGTCCAGTCCCGCGTCGCCGGCCTTGTGTTCGGCGCCGACGACCCCAGGGCCGGCGCCGTCACCTCCCTGTTCGACCTGGTCCGCGACCCCCGCCTCGCCCACCGGGTCGAGGTCCAGCGCGGCGTCCTGGCCGACGCCAGCACCGCCCTGCTCCGCTCCTTCTTCACCTCCCGCCGCTATACTCCGCAACGGCAAGGTGCCAGAGTGGACGAATGGGGCGGTCTCGAAAACCGTTGACGTCGCAAGGCGTCCATGGGTTCGAATCCCATCCTTGCCGCCGGCTACCGGTCGCCCGCGGGGTGGACCAGGATCTTCACCGCGTCGCCGTCGGGGGCGGTCAGGGCCGTGAACGCCGCGGCCGCGTCCTCCAGGTCGAACCGGTGGGTCACCAGCGGCGCGGGGTCGAGGATCCCCTTGGCGTAGAGGGCGACGACCCAGCGCCAGGCGGCCCGTGAGGCGGCGAAGCCGCCCTGGACGCGGAGCTGGTTGAGCGTGACCGTGTCCGGGTCGATCGTGGGCCGCCCGGCGCCGGAGATGCCGAGCAGGACCGCGGTGCCGCCACGGCGGAGCAGGGCCAGGGCGGCCGCGGCCCCCGCCGGGTCGTTGGTCGCCTCGATCACGGCGTCGAAGCGACCGGCCAGGCCGGCCAGGCCCTCCTGGTCGGCGGCGGCCACGACCCGGGTGGCCCCGCACTGTGGCCCGAACGCGGACCGGGCGGGCCGGCCGCCCACGAGCGCGAGCTCGCCGGGGGAGACGGTCCGCAGCAGCAGCAGGGCGAGCAGGCCCAGCGGGCCGTCGCCGACCACCGCGACCCGCGACCCGGGGAGCGGGAGCCCGGCCTCGAGCAGCCCGCTGGCCACGCAGGCGGCCGGCTCCAGCAGGGCGGCAGCCTCCACCGGCCGGTCCGCCGGCAGGCGGTGGACGAGGCCGGCCGGGACCACCAGGCGCTCGGCAAGGGCGCCGGGGTGGGTGAAGCCGGTCTCGGCGTACCCGGCCGTGCAGAGGTTGGTGCGCCCCTCGGCGCAGCGGTCGCAGACCCCGCAGGACCGGAGCCCCTCGGCGACCACCGGGTCGCCCGGGGCGAGGTCGCGCACGCCCGCGCCCGCGGCCCGGACGCGCCCGGCCCACTCGTGCCCGGGGACCACCGGGTAGCTGACGTAGGCGGCCGGACGGCGGCCCTCGAGCAGCTCGAGGTCGGAGCCGCAGATCCCGGCGGCGGCGACCTCGACCAGCACCTCTCCCGGCCCCGGGACCGGCTCGGGGACGTCGCTGACGGCGGCCCGTCCGGGCCCGTCGACGACCAGGGCGCGCATCAGGGGCGCGGCGTCGGGCGGGCGTTGGCGCTCGGGTCGGGCCGCAGCTTCTGGGTCCGGGCGGCGCGGTACTCGGCCACGACCAGGTCGGTCAGCTCCTGCACCGACGTCTCCGAGGTCGGCTTGTCGAAGGTGATCGACCCGTGCTGGAGCAGGTTGATCCGGTCGCAGACCTCGAGGATCTGGCCGTAGTTGTGGGCGATGATGATGATCGAGACGTCGCCCCGGTCCTTGAGGTCGCGGACCAGGTCGAGGATGAGGGCGCCCTCCTTGGCCCCCATGGCCGCCAGCGGCTCGTCCAGCAGCAGGATCTTGGCGTCGCTGTAGACCGAGCGGGCGACCGCGATCGCCTGGCGCTGGCCGCCGGACAGCTTGGCCACCTCGTCGTCGACCGACGGGATGTTCACCCCCATGTTCTCGAGGTGCTGCTGGGCCAGCCGCCGCATGCGCCGGTTGCCGAGCAGCGGCCAGCGCACCAGCTCCCGGTTGAGGAACATGTTGTGGTAGACGCTCAGCTCGTTGACCAGCGCCAGGTCCTGGTAGACGGTGTCGATCCCGAGGGTGCGGGCGTGGTCGACGGACTTGAGCACGACCTCCTCGCCGCCCACGAAGATCTTGCCGGCGTCGGGCTGGTGGAAGCCGCAGATGACCTTGATCAGGGTCGACTTGCCGGCGCCGTTGTCGCCGATCAGGCCGAGCACCTCGCCCCTGGCCAGGCGCAGGTTGACGTCGCGGAGGGCGGTGAGCCCGCCGAAGCGCTTGGCCACGTGCTCGACCCGGAGGGCCTCGCCGCCGCCGTCGCCGGCCATCAGGCCCGGCCCGCCCGGCGGAGCCTGGACAGGTACACGTTGGCGATCATCGAGACCAGGATCGCGACCCCCAGGATGATGAAGTACGGGTTGGCGCTGATGCCGATCAGGTTCATGCCGTCCTGCAGCTCGGCCAGGACCAGCGCGCCAAGGGCCGCCCCGATGACCGTGCCCGACCCGCCGGCCAGCGCGGTGCCCCCGATGACCGCGGCCGAGACGGCGGTGAACATGATCCCGAAGCCGCCGCCCAGGTTGGGGTCGATGGTGTTGATGCGGAAGGCGTCCAGCATGCCGGCGAAGCCGCCCAGGGTGGCCACCATCATGAAGTTGCCGATCTTGATGCGGCCGGCCCGGATCCCGGCCTCGGTGGCGCCGAGCGGGTTGCCGCCGACGGCGATGGTGTGCAGGCCCCAGCGGGTCCTGGTCAGCAGCACGTGGAAGCAGGCCACGATCAGCAGGCACCAGGTGAGGTGGGCCCAGTCCGAGTCGCCGAACCAGGCCCGGATGGTCGGGGTGGCGGCGTCCGGGATCGGCGCCGGGTAGGCGTGCGAGGTGACCAGCACGATGCCGATGACGATGTAGGCGGTGCCCAGGGTGGTCACGAACGACGGCACCCGGAGGAACACGGTGATGAAGCCGTTGATGAAGCCGATCAGGGCCGAGATGGCCAGGGCCAGGACGATCGCCAGCAGGATGTTCACGTGGTAGTAGTCGACCAGGTAGTGCATGTTGAACGGGGCCAGCGCGTACACCGCCGCCACCGACAGGTCGATCTCGCCGTTGACCAGCACCAGCACCATGCCGGCGGCGATGATCGCGACCGGCGCGGTCGCCTGCGCGATGTTGACCAGGTTGGGCTGGGTGAGGAACGCCGGCGAGGCCGAGGCGAAGTAGACGCCGAGGGCGACGGCGACCACCAGGACGCTGGCCTCGCGCCGGCGCAGGAAGGCGTCGCCGACCCGCCGCAGCAGCCCGCGAGAGGGCCGGCCGGCCGGAGCCGGCTCGACCCTCTCGGCGACGTCGACGGTGTCGCTCACCCTGTCCCTCGGCTAGCCGGCGATCGCTCCCGAACGCTGCACCACCTGCTGCTCGGTGCTGGACCCCTCGAAGCGGGTCTTGGTCTGCAGGTAGGGGTCGACGTTGTCCTTGGTCACGAACAGCAGGCCGGTGTTGGTCTCGGACGGGAAGACCAGGCCTCCCGACAGCTTGTACATGTAGAGGTACAGCACCGGCAGGAACCCCTGCAAGTACGGCTGCTGGTCGATGGTGTAGTCGAGGCTGCCTCCCTTGATGGCGTTCAGGGTCTCGGGCACCAGGTCGAACCCGCCGGCGACCTTCAGGCTCTTGGAGCGCATGTTGTACTTCTGCACCACCTGGCCCACCGACTGGGTCGAGCCGGCGTCGACCGCCAGCATCCCGGCCAGGTTGGGGTGGCCCTGGGCGTAGGCGTCGATGATCGACAGGCCCTTGGTCACGTCGGCGTTGGTGCCGACCGGGGTGAACTTGAGCGACTTGCCCGACTGCTTGATCGCGTCGGAGGCGCCGTCGATGCGCGGCTGGATGTTCAGGGCGCCGGGCGTGGCGATGAAGCCGACCACGTCGCCGGACTCGAGGCCCGAGGCGATCGCGCGCTGGCCGAGCTGGAACCCGGAGTCGTAGAGGCCCTGGCCGATGTAGGAGAGGCGGTTGGTGCCGGGGTCGTCCTTGGCGCCGTCGGCGTTGTAGGAGACGACCGGGATGCCGGCCGCCAGCGCCTGGTTCACCGGCGCGTTGAAGGCGTTCTTGTCGACCACCGCGAGCGCGATCCCGTCGGCCTTGGCGGAGATGGCGGTGTTCATGGCGTTGACCATCTCGGCGACGATCGAGTCCTTGGACCCGGTCCACTGGAACTCGCAGTTGAGCAGCGCGCAGGCGTCCTGGGCGCCGTACTGGGTGGGGGTGAAGAAGGGGTTGGTGGTGACGTGGTTGACGAACACGAACTTCCACTTCGGGGTCGAGGGGAAGTCGCCGGCGCTGGTCGCGGCGGCGTTGTCGTCCTTGTTGTCGTTGTTGCTGCAGGCGGCCAGCAGGGCCGAGGCGGCCAGCGACGCGCTGGTCAGCCCGATGCCGCCCAGCAGCTTGCGACGGGTGACCCGGTTGAGGTCAAGCGTGTCGACGGCCTGCTCGACCACGGGATCGACCTTGGACATTGCAACCCTCCTCGAACGGGCGCGGCCCGGTCAGTCGGTGGAGAACTTGTAGATGGTGGTGGTGGCGTAGCGCTGGCCGGGGGCCAGCACGGTCGACGGGAAGTTGGGGTGGTTGGGCGAGTCCGGGTAGTGCTGGGTCTCCAGCGCGAGGCCGTCGCCCTGGCGGTAGGCCCGGTGACTGGTGCCGTACAGGGTCCCGTCCAGGAAGTTGCCGGAGTAGAACTGGATGCCGGGCTGGTCGGTGAGGACCTCCAGCACCCGCCCGCTGCGCGGGTCCTTCAGCCGAGCCGCCAGCTCCAGCCCGGAGCCGTGCCGGTCGAGCACCCAGTTGTGGTCGTAGCCGCGGCCGATGACGAGCTGCGGGAAGTTGTCACGGATGCGCTTGCCGATCCGGGTCGAGCGGGTGAAGTCCATCGGCGTGCCGGCCACCGGGTCGATGGCCCCGGTGGGGATCAGGGTCGAGTCGACCGGGGTGTAGTGGCTGGCCTTGAGCAGCAACTCGTGGTCGTTGATGTCGCCCGAGCCCTCACCGGCCAGGTTCCAGTAGGCATGGTTGGTCAGGTTGATGATCGTCTTGAGGTTGCTGTTGCCCACCAGCCTGGCCCGGTAGTCCATGCGGATCTCGTTCCGGTTGGTGAGGGTGTAGGTGACCCGGTTGGCCAGCCTGCCCGGGTAGCCCTGGTCGCCGTTGGGGCTGGTGAAGCGGAGCACCAGGCCGACGCTGTGCCGGTCCTTCACCGGGGTGGCGGCCCACACGTGCTTGTCGAACCCGACGTCACCGCCGTGGAGGCTGTTGGGCGGGTTGTTGATCGGCAGTTGGTAGGTCTGGCCGTTGAGCTGGAACTGGCCCTTGGCGATGCGGTTGGCGTACCGCCCGGTGATGCAGCCGAAGTACGGGCTCTTGGCCACGTAGTCGGCCAGGTTGTCGAAGCCGAGGGTGACGTTGGTGAAGCGGCCGTGGCGGTCGGGCACCTTGATCGACTGCAGGATGCCGCCGTAGGTGAGGATCTTCACCTCCATGCCTCGGGAGTTGGTCAGGGTGTAGATGTCGACGGGGGTGCCGTCGGCCAGGCTGCCGAAGGACGCCTTGGTGATGGTGGGGCGGTGGCCCGCCGAGGACGCCGAGGCAGTGGCGAACAAGGCCATGGTCGAGAGCGTCAAGAGCACGACCACGCCCATGACCAGGGCCCGGCGGGTGGTCCTCTGTGCTGCGAGGATGCCGTGCATGGTTCCCTCCTCCTTTCCGCAGCGCGCCGTCCTCACGGCGAGCCGTCAACGGACTCCCGGTTCACGCGCCGACCTCCGTCCACCCGGCGCTCGACGCGGCGCTGCGTTGCACCGCGTCGAGCACCTCCTGTACCTGGAGCCCGTCGGCGAATGTCGGCTCCGGGTCATGTCCGTCCGCGATCGCCTGGAGGAGGTCGCGGATCTCATGGGTGAAGGTGTGCTCGTAGCCGATGGTGTGGCCGTCCGGCCACCAGGCCCCGGCGTAGGGATGGTCGGCCCTGGTGACCTGGATCGTCCGGAACCCCTGGGTCGCCGGCTCCTCGGTGGCGTCGAACAGGCGCAGCTGGTTCAGGGCCCCCAGCTCCCAGACGACGCTGCCCAGCTCGCCGTTGATCTCCACCGACAGCCCCTCGGCGTGGCCGGCGGCGAAGCGGGTGGCCTCGAAGCTGCCCAGCGCCCCGCCGGCGAAGCGGGCGATGAACAGCGCCGCGTCGTCGACGGTGACCGGGCCGCGGGCGCCGCCGCCGTCGGCCAGGGGCCGCTCCCGGACGAACGTCTCGGTCAGGGCCGAGACCCCGGCGATCCGGTCCCCGGCCAGGTGCTGGGCCAGGTCGATGGCGTGGGCGCCGAGGTCGCCGAGCGCGCCCGACCCGGCCTGGGCGGCGTCGAGCCGCCACACCAGCGGGAGCTCGGGGTCGAGCATGTGGCTGGCCAGGTAGGCGCCGCGGACGTGGCGGATCGCGCCCAGGCGGCCGGCGGCGATCAGCTCGCGGGCCAGGGCGACCGCCGGGACCCGGCGGAAGTTGAAGCCCACCATGGCCCGCACGCCGGTGGCCGCCGCCCGGTCGGCGGCGGCCGCCATGGCGCGCGCCTCCTCGACGGTGTTGGCCAGCGGCTTCTCGCACAGGACGTGCTTGCCGGCCTCCAGCGCCGCGATCGAGATCTCGGCGTGGCTGGACCCGGGGGTGCAGACGTCGACCAGGCCGACGTCGTCCCGGTCGACCAGCCGCTTCCAGTCGGTCTCCCAGGCCGCCCAGCCGAGCCGGTCGGCCGCCGCCGCGACCAGCACCCGGTTGCGGCCGCAGATGGCGGCCATGCGCGGGGTGAAGGGGAGGTCGAAGAAGCGGCCGACGGTCCGCCAGGCCTGAGAGTGGGCCCGGCCCATGAACTCGTAGCCGACCATCCCGATCCCGAGCACGCCCCGGTCTCCCACCATACAAACCCCGACTTCCGCCTCGGAATGGACCGCAATGCTGGAGTTTGTCCGTTCAGTGGCCAAACTAAGCTGGCCAAGCTTTTCGTGTCAATGCCCTTGTCGGGTAGCGGTAGAGTATGTTCAGGGGTTGGACTAAACAGCGAGGAGAGTCGCCGTGAAGACGGGGCGGTGGCCGGCCAGGCAGGACGCGCTCCGCCAGCACAACCTCGCCTTGGTGCTCCAGTACATCGCCGCCGACGAGCCGGTGTCCCGGGCCCGCATCGCCGCCGGCACCAGCCTGACCAAGACGACCGTGTCCAGCCTGGTCGACGACCTGCTCAGCGCCCGGCTGGTCACCGAGCTGGGCCCGGAGGCCAGGGGCCAGATCGGCCGGCCGGGCAGCGCCCTGGTCCTCAACCGGGCCGGCTTCGTCGGGGTCGGGCTGGAGATCAACGTCGACTACATCGCCGTGTGCGTGGCCAACCTCGTCGGCGAGGTCCGCTACCTCAGGACCCGGCCGCGGGACAACCGGGGCCAGTCCCCGGCCAAGGTGCTGGCCCGGGCCCTGCGGATGACCCGCACGGCCATCGCGTCGGCCGAGGCCGCCCAGCTCACCCTGGCCGGGCTGGCCGTGGCCGTGCCCGGGCCGGTCGAGACCGACCGCGGGCTGCTCAGGCTGGCCCCCAACCTCGGCTGGGTCGACGTGCCCGTGGCCGAGATCCTGGCCGACCGGCTGGCCGTGCCCGGCCTCCCGGTGGTGGCCGACAACGAGGCCAACCTGGCCGCCCTGGGCGAACTCTGGTTCGGCGGCCACGACGACCTGGGGGACTTCATCCACGTGTCGGGCGAGATCGGGGTCGGCGGCGGCATCGTCGTCGGCGGCGAGCTGTTCCGCGGGGTCAGGGGCTTCGCCGGCGAGATCGGCCACGTCACCGTGCAGCCGGGCGGCCCGCGCTGCCGCTGCGGCGCCCGCGGCTGCCTGGAGCAGGTCGCCGGCCAGGAGGCGATCCTGCGCGCGGCCGGGCTGACCGGCGCCGTCGGCACCAGCATCGGGCAGCCCCGCGGCTCGGTGGCCGAGCTGCTGGCCAGGGCCCGCGCCGGCGACCGCGACACCCTGCGGGCGGTCGAGTCGGCCGGGCGGGC
>Ga0307287_10000165_pt1 | contig 24625 bp, 26 predicted proteins | sample ER_DNA_141_FD_194485 | JGI IMG/M metagenome (GOLD analysis project Ga0307287, IMG submission 194485) | Bulk soil microbial communities from the East River watershed near Crested Butte, Colorado, United States - ER_DNA_141 | ecosystem: Environmental > Terrestrial > Soil > Floodplain | place...
ACATCAGCGCGCTCGAGCTCGAAGAGGTACCCGAGTCACTGCTCGTCGTCGGTGCAGGGCCCGTCGGGCTCGAGTTCGCGCAGATCTTCGCCCGCTTCGGCTCGCGTGTGACGATCGTGAACACGGGCCCGCAGATTGCGGCGCGCTCAGACACCGAGGCGGCGGCTGAGCTGCAGGCGGTGCTCGAGGAAGAGGGAATCGACGTCGTGTTGAACAGCGGGGTCGACTCCTTTGCACGCAGCGGGGAAGGCATCGACGCTGCGATCGCGGGCCGCACCGTCCATGTGTCGCACGTCCTGCTTGCGTCGGGCCGCCTGCCGAATGTCGAGGAGCTCGAGCCCGGTCGCATCGGCCTCGAGGTCGGCCGCGGCGGCATCGCGGTCGACGACCGTCTGCGCACGAACGTCGATGGCATCTGGGCTGCAGGCGACGTCGCAGCCGGCCCGATGCTCACGCCGATCGCGCAATACCAGGCACGCGTCGCGGTCGAGGACATGTTCGGCGAGAGCTCCCGCCGTGCCGACTACACGGTGCTGCCGACCGCGATCTTCACGGATCCTGAACTGGGCGGCGTCGGGCTCACCGAGGCCGAGGCTGCGCAGCAGGGTCACGTCGTGGGCGTCGTCAAGCATCCGTTGCCGCTCGTGACGCGCGCGCAGTACATAGGCGCGAAGCACGGCCTCTACAAGATCGTCTTCGACCGGGCCAGCAGGCGCGTCCTCGGTATCCACGTCGTCTCGCGTGCCGCGAGCGACATCGTCGGCAGCATCACTCCGGCGCTCAAGCTCGGCGTCACCGTGGACGACCTGGCATTCATGCACCACGTCTATCCCAGCTACAGCGAGGGCCTGAAAGCGGCGGCAGAGAAGGCCTAGATCCCGACGAGCGAAGCAAAGCCCTAATTAATAACCCGGGGAAAGTGCTTCGCACTTTCCCCGGAATAGAGCGAGAGGCCGGGGCAGGCGTTCCGGCCTCTCGCTCGTGCGCTTCCGCGCGCCGTGCTGGCCTACGGCTCCGGCGGAAGCAGGCCCCCAGGGGTTCGGGGCCAGTCAGGGCGGCGAAGACTCACGGCTGCCGCCCGAGATCGACGTTGATGTGGATCCGGCTCGTTCCCCGGACGACCTCGAGATTGATCCTGTCGCCCGGCTTCTTGGTCGCAATGAGATCGACCAGGCGCTCGATCGACGGCACCGGCTGACCGTCCGCCTTGACGATCACGTCGCCGCCTGCAGGCCAGCTCTCCCCCTCGACGGTCACCTGGCTCGTCGCAGCCTTCAGTCCGGCTTTCGCAGCGCCTGTGCCTGGCCGCACTGATCCGACGAGCACGCCGCTCTTGACCGGAAGATGGAAGAGCCGCCCGATGTTGGACTGGAGCGTCTTGCCCTCGATGCCGAGGAACGCATGCTCGGCCTTCCCATGCTTGATCAACTCGGCCACGACGTCCTTGACCGTGTTGATCGGGATTGCAAAGCCGATGCCGACGTTGCCCTGGCTCTGCCCGCCGGTCTCGATCTGCGCGTTGACTCCGATCACCTGGCCCTCTGCGTTCAGCAGCGGGCCGCCGGAGTTGCCGTGATTGAGCGCGGCGTCGGTTTGGATGACGTGCGAGATCGAGAGCTGGTTGGGCGCGCTGATCCGGCGCTGAACGGCGCTCACGATCCCCGCGGTGACGGAGCGGTCGAGGCCGAACGGGTTGCCGATCGCGATCACCTGGTCGCCCACGCGCACCGCGTCGGAATTGCCGAGCGGCAACGACTTCAGCGCACGCGACTTGACCTGCACCTGGAGGACCGCGCTGTCGGTCGACGGATCGACGCCGACGACCTTCGCTTTGAAGCGCTCGTTGTTCGAGAAGCTCACCTGAATCGTGTTCGCGCCGCGGACGACGTGGTAGTTCGTGACGATGTGGCCGGCCTTGTCGATGACGAAGCCGGAGCCGAGCGCGCGCTGCGTCTGACTCGCTCCGAACGGGTTCCCGAAGAAGTCGGACGACTCCCGGACGCGCGACGTCGTCTCGATGTGCACCACCGCCGGCGCCGACGCGCGGTAGATCTCGTTGATCGACATCCGCTTTCCCTGCGCGAACGCGACCGGGGCCGACGAGCTGAGGACCGCTTCTTGGCGGATGACGGTCATGTGATCACCGAGCTTCCCCAGCGCGGCCGCGCCGCCAAGCGCAACACCGCCGCCCAGGAGAGCGGCGGCGAAGAGCCCGGCGGCGCGGCTTCGGACGTGGAGGAAGTGATGCACGCACTGGTTCTATCGAGGGCAGGCTTAACGCACGGTTGCGCTCCATTAAGCTCCCATTAAGGCCTGTAAGGGGAGCGTCAGCCGGTCTGGCCGAATACCCGCGCGCCACCTACACCGGTGCGCTCGTCGCCGACTCCGTCATTCCCGCCTGGCACGAGGCACGACACGAGCTGCCACTGCTCTTCGCGGTGTGCCACCCCGGCAAGGGGGTGGGCGGGCGACGCACAGCTCGATTCCCCAGCGCGACGCGCGCGGAGCGAGGACAACCCGCCGTTACCAGGTAAGAACGGCAGACGTCCGGAAACTCGCAAAGAGCGAGCTTTTGCCCCCTTTTCAGCGACCTTTACACGGCTATAAAAAGCCGTTTCCTAGGGTAAAGGCTCGAATTCGCCCATAACAACGACTGCGAGGGGGAACTACATGAGTGTGCTCAAGAGGTTCAGGCCGTCGCCTGCGATGGTCATTGCCTGCCTGGCGCTCTTGCTGGCGCTCGGCGGCACCGGGTATGCGGCGATCAAGCTGCCGCGGAACAGCGTCACGACGGTGCAGGTGAAGGACTTCAGCCTGCTCGCGCGCGACTTCAAGAGGGGCCAGATCCCGCGCGGGCCCGTCGGGCCTGCTGGGCCCGCCGGACCGGCTGGGCCCGCCGGACCTGCAGGGCCTGCGGGCGGCGCCGGCGGCTCTACCGTGAAGTGGGCCCTCGTGCGCGCGGACGGCGGCATCGCCGCGCAGTCGGGCGGCATCACGCTTGCCGCCAAGCCGAGCTCAGGGACCTACATTCTGAGCTTCGGTAGCGCTGTGACCGGCAAGCCGATTCTCGCATCGGGCGGTTACGCAGCTGACGCCGGCGACCAGCGGGGCGAGACCACCGCCGGCCCCTGCGGCGGCGGCGCTGAAGGCAGGACGTGCCCCAGCTCCGACAACACGAGCAGCGTCTTCGTGCAGACGCGCAACAGCACGGGTGTCCCGGATGATCACGCGTTCTACGTCGCGGTCATCGGCTAGCTGACGATCGAGGCACGGGCGGCCGCAGCTCCTCGAGAGTCGCGGCCGCCCCGATCTCCACAATGTCTGCATGCGTGTTTCGGCCAAGGCGGATTACGCGCTGCGCGCAGTGATCGAGCTGGCCGTCATCGGCGGCGACGCGCCTGTGAAGGGCGAGCGGATCGCACAGGCGCAGGAGATCCCGCTCAAATTCCTGGAGAACATTCTCGGCGACCTGCGACACGCAGGCGTCGTGCGGAGCCAACGCGGTGTGGACGGCGGTTACTGGCTCGCTCGCCCGGCCGACGAGATCACCGTGGCCGAGGTGATTCGCGGAGTCGAAGGGCCGATCGCCAACGTGCGTGGAATCGGGCCCGAGCAAGTCGAGTACGCAGGGTCGGCAGAACGGCTGCGCGAGGTGTGGATCGCCGTCCGTGCGAATCTGCGCGCCGTCTTGGAACACGTCACGATCGCGGACCTGGCGAGCGGCGAGCTACCGCTCTCGGTCGAAGAGCTGGCGTCGAACCCCGACGCCTGGCTACCGCACTAGTCGGCGTCGGCGAAGACCGTCTGCCGCATTGGGCGGACGTACACGATCTGCCCGTGCTGAAGCTCCAATGCTTCCACTTGCTCGCGAGTCAGCTGCGCCGACAGCGTCTCGCCGTCGTCGCGCACGAGCTCGACGCGGACCTCGAATCCGAGATGAACGAGGCGCTGCACCATCGCTTCTTGTGTCGAACCGTTGGGCTCGAGCAGCAACTCGACGTCGTGTGGACGAATGAACGCGTCACCAAGCCGGTTGACCGGACCGACGAAGGACATCACGAACTCGTTGGCGGGATGGTCGTAGAGCTCCCGGGGCGGCGCCGTCTGCTCGATGCGGCCGGCATTCATCACCACGACGCGGTCGGCGACGTCCATCGCCTCTTCCTGGTCGTGCGTGACGATCACAGTCGTCGTATGCGTTTCGTCGTGCAGGCGCCGCAGCCAGATCCGGAGTTCCTTGCGCACGCGTGCATCGAGCGCGCCGAACGGCTCGTCGAGGAGCAGAACCTTGGGATCGACGGCCAGAGCACGCGCGAGGCCCATTCGCTGCCGCTGTCCGCCGGAGAGCTGCGCTGGATACCGCTTCGCGAGGCCGCTGAGCTGGACGAGATCGAGGAGCTCGGAAACGCGCTGCTTGATCTCGCTGCGTGGGCGGCGCCGGATCGTCAGCCCGAAGGCGACGTTGTCCCACACCGTCATGTGCTTGAACGCGGCGTAGTGCTGGAAGACGAAACCGACGCCTCGCGACTGCGGCGGCCGGCGCGTGACGTCCTCGCCGTCGAGCGAGACCTGGCCCTCGTCCGGCTGCTCGAGCCCCGCTATCACGCGGAGCAAGGTGGACTTTCCGCTTCCGCTCGGGCCGAGCAGCGCAGTGAGGGAGCCTGTCGGCACGTCGACGGAGACGCCGTCGAGGGCGGTGAAGGCGCCGAAGCGCTTGACAATGCCTCGTGCCGCGATCATTGCGTTCCCTCTTTGGGCTTCAGTCGGGTCATCAGGAGCAGGGTCGCCATGGCGAGAAGCGCCAGGACCACCGCAGCAGCATAGGCACCGGTGGTGTCGAACGACTGGTACCGATCCTGGACGTAGAGGGTGAGCGACTCCGTCTCGCCGGCCAGCCTGCCCGAGACGACGCTCACCGCGCCGAACTCGCCGAGCGCGCGGGCCGTGGTCAGCACCACCCCGTAGGCGGTCGCGTACCGGATTGCCGGCCACGTGACCCGGAGGAAGGTCTGCAGAGCGGACGCACCGAGCGTTGCCGCCGCCTGTTCCTGCTCCGTCCCGATCTCGCGCAATACCGGGACGACCTCGCGCACGACGAAGGGCAACGAGACGAAGATCGTCGCCAGGACCATCCCGGGCAAGGCGAAGACGATCCCGTGCCCGCCGAGCCAGCCGCCGCGTCCGTAGAGCAACAGCAAGGCCAAACCGACGACGACGGGTGAGAGCGCCAGCGGCAGATCGACGACGGCGTTGACGATGCCCGCGCCCGGGTAACGATGACGGACGATCGCGAGCGCGCACAACACGCCGAAGATGGTGTTCGCAGGAACCGCAATTGCCGTGAGGATGAGCGTCACCTTCAGCGCGTGCAGGGCGTCCGGAGTCGTGACCGCGTCCCACGCCGGGCCGACGCCGTGCTCAAAGGTCTGCCAGAAGACGTACCCGACCGGCGCGACGAGCAACACGGCGAGATAGCCGAGCGAGAATAAACGGAGTGCGTACTTACCGATCATGCTTCGTCACCCAACGACGAAGCCCGCCGATTGCGAGCAACACGCCGAACGAGATCAGGAGGATGACGACCGAAGCCGCCGCGGCACCACCCGGGTCCCCGCTCTCCAGTCGGCCGAAGACGTACACCGATACGACTTCCGTCTTGAACGGGAGGTTCCCCGAGATCAGCACGACCGCGCCGAACTCGCCGACGGCGCGCGCGAACGCGAGCGCGACACCGGAGAGAATCGCGGGCAGGATGCTCGGCAGAATGATGCGCAGGAAAGTCGTGACGCGCCCTGCGCCAAGTGAAGCGGCGGCGTCCTCCATCTCGCGGTCCAGCTCGAAAAGGACCGGTTGCACCGTTCGCACGACGAACGGGAGCGTCACGAAGAGCAGCGCGAGCAAAAGACCCCAGCGTGTGAACGCGGCGTTGACTCCGACCGGCGACTTCGGGCCGTAGAGCGCGAGCAAGGTCAGGCCCGCGACGATCGTGGGCAGCGCGAACGGCAGGTCGACCAGCGCATTCACGAATCCCTGCCCGACGAAGCGATCACGGACGAGCGACCAGGCGATCGCCGTGCCGGCGACGGCGTTCACGAGCGCAACAACCAGAGAGAGCCCCAGCGTGAGCTTGAGCGCGGAGACCCCCTGTGCCGTGGAGACTGCGTCCCAGCCGTGGGCCCGCCAGCTCAGCGCGGCCAGCGGCAGCAGGACGATCAGGCTCAGGTAGAGCGTGCTGAGCCCAATCGAAAGTCCCGGCGCAACGGAGCGCCGGGACTTGGGTGCTGCGGAAAGAGTGCCGGCGCTAGCCGCCATTCGATCCCTGGAAGCGAACCATGATTCCCGTGCGCGGGTCGAAGAACTTCTTCTCGACCTTCGCCCAGCCGCCGACGTACTTGATCGTGAACAGCTGCGGTCGGGTCGGGAAGTTGAAGCCGCGCGCCGCCGCGGAAACGACGGGCCGGTAACCGTTGTCCGCGAAGATCTTCTGCGCTGCCGTCGTGCGCAAGAACTTCACGAACGCGTTCGCCTCTGCCTTGTGCTTCGAGGTCGACGGGACTGCGATCGGGTTCTCGATCAAGATCGTCGCCTTCGGGATCACGAACTGGACCGGCTGTCCTTTCTTCTGTGCGAAGAGCGCTTCGTTCTCATACGCGAGGAAGACGTCACCGCGGCCCGCAAGGAAGGTCTGCAGCCCTTCGCGCGCGCTCGTCGGTTGCGCGACGACGTGCTTCCAGAGCTTGCCCAGGTAGTCGACGGCCTGCTTGGGCGACTTGCCGGAGCGGAGCGCGCCACCGTAAGCAGCCATCACGTTCCAGCGAGCGCCACCCGATGTGAAGGGGTTGGGCGTGATCACCTGGACGCCCGGCTTGAGCAAATCGTTCCAGCTCTTCAGCTTCTTCGGGTTGCCGTCACGGACGACGAACACGACGACCGAACGCGTCACCATGCCCTTGTACTTGTCCTTGTTCCAGCTCGATGCGACGATCTTCTTCTGGACGAGCGACGTGATGTCGGGCTCGAGCGAGAACGCGACGATGTCCGCGTCAAGCCCCGCCGCAACCGCCCGGCTCTGCTCGCCCGAAGCCGCGTAGGACTGGGAGAACGTGACGCCGTTCCCAGCCTGGGTCTTCTGGAAGGCCGTGATCAGCTGGCCGTACGCCTCTTTCGGCGTCGAGTAGGCCACCAGAGTCAACTTCGTGTCCTTCGACGCACCGGCTGCCAGCGCGGGCAGAAGGAGCGCTATCAGCAAAGCCAGGCTAATTCGTCGCATCTCGTCTCCTTATTAGTCCACTGAATCGGTGGACTTTAGGGACAAGGGCAGACCACGTCAAATTGGAACCGCAGGCCGTTCCATACAATCGATCGTGTGAGCCCCTCCTCTCTCAGCGCCGGTGGCCGGACCTACGAGATCTTCCGGCTCGAGGGAGCGGAGAGGCTTCCTTACACCCTGCGGATCCTGCTGGAGAACGCTCTCCGGCACGGCGAGGACGAGGACGCTGACGCGCTGCGCCGCTGGCAGCCGACGGCCGAGCCTTCGGAAGAGATCTCGTTCCGCCCCGCCCGCGTCCTGCTGCAGGACTTCACCGGCGTGCCGGCGGTGGTCGATCTGGCGGGGATGCGGAATGCGATGGCCGACCTCGGAGGCGACCCGTCGCGGATCAATCCGCAGCTCCCGGCTGAGCTCGTCATCGACCACTCGGTGCAGGTGGACGAGTACGCGTCGGCGCGTGCGATGTTCCGGAACGCCGAGCTGGAGTTCGAGCGGAACCGGGAGCGCTACGCGTTCCTGCGCTGGGGACAGACGGCGTTCGACAACTTCAAGGTCGTTCCACCGAACACGGGCATCGTCCATCAGGTCAATCTCGAGTTCCTCGCGCGCGTCATCGAGGCGCGCAACGGCCAGGCGTTCCCGGACACGCTCGTCGGCACCGATTCGCACACGACGATGATCAACGGGCTCGGCGTCCTCGGCTGGGGCGTCGGCGGAATCGAGGCCGAGGCGGCGATGCTCGGCGAAGCGGTGTCGATGCTCGTCCCGCGGGTCGTCGGGTTCAAGCTCACGGGTGCGATGCCGGAAGGCGCGACCGCGACCGACCTCGTCCTGACGGTCACGCAGCTGCTGCGCGCTGCGGGCGTGGTCGGGAAGTTCGTCGAGTACTTCGGTCACGGGCTCGTCGGACTCCCGCTCGCAGACCGGGCCACGATCGGGAACATGTCGCCCGAATACGGCGCGACGTGCGGCTTCTTTCCGGTCGACGACGAGACGCTGAAGTACCTGCGGCTCACCGGACGGGACGAGGAGCGGCTCGCGCTCGTCGAGGCGTACTGCAAGGAGAACGCGCTCTGGCACGACCCCGATCACGAGCCGGATTACTCGCAGGTCGTCGAGCTCGACCTCTCTACTGTGGAGCCGTCGCTCGCAGGACCGCGGCGACCGCAGGACCGCGTGCCTCTGCGTGAGGCGAAGCAAACCTTCGTCGACGCACTGGAGAGCTTCGGCGTCGATTACGGCAACGAGCACGACGAGGCAGTCTCGGAGTCGTTCCCCGCGAGCGACCCGCCGACGACGGTCGATCCCGGTCACGGCAAGTTGATCCCGGAGGTAAAGGTGCCCGTCGCGGGTGTGGCGATGCTGGAGCAGCAGACACCGATGGCGGTTGCTGTCGGCGGGGAGGAGTTCGAGCTGGAGCACGGCTCCGTCGTCATCGCTGCGATCACCTCCTGCACGAACACCTCGAACCCGCAGGTGATGATCGGAGCAGGTCTCCTGGCGAAGAAAGCCGTCGAGCTGGGCATGCGCCGCAAGCCCTGGGTCAAGTCGAGCCTGGCGCCGGGATCGAAGGTTGTGACGGAGTACTTCGAGCAGGCAGGCCTCGATGCGTATCTCGACGAGCTCGGCTTCCAGACGGTGGGTTACGGATGCACGACCTGCATCGGGAACTCGGGGCCGCTGCCGGAGGCGATCTCGGAGGCGATCCTCGAGGGCGACCTCGTCGTCTGCTCGGTGCTCTCGGGGAACCGGAACTTCGAGGCGCGTATCCATCCCGAAGTGAAGGCGAACTACCTTGCTTCGCCACCGCTCGTCGTGGCGTATGCGCTTGCCGGGCGCATGGACGTCGACCTCGTCAACGACCCGGTTGGTCAAGACAGGGACGGCAACGACGTCTACCTCCGCGACCTCTGGCCGAGCTCGGACGAAATTCAGGAGACGATCACGCGCGCGGTGCGCGGCGAGATGTTCACGCGAACCTATGCCGACGTGTTCACCGGCGACCCCGCCTGGCGCGAGCTTCCGATTCCCGAAGGCGATCTCTTCGCCTGGGATCCTCTTTCGACGTATGTCCGGCAGCCTCCGTACTTCGAGGGAATGTCACCCGAGCCGGAAAGGGTCGAAGACGTCGCCGGCGCGCGCTGCCTCGTCATGATCGGCGACTCCGTCACGACGGATCACATCTCGCCCGCCGGTGCGATCAAGCCCGACTCGCCCGCGGGCAAGTATCTGATCGAGCACGGGGTCGAGCGCAAGGACTTCAACTCCTACGGCTCGCGCCGCGGAAACCACGAGGTGATGGTTCGCGGCACGTTCGCGAACGTGCGACTGCGGAACCTGCTCGTGCCGGGCTCCGAGGGGACCTGGACGGTGCACCTGCCGAGCGGCGAGGAGATGACGATCTACGACGCCTCGCAGCGCTATCTCGAGGAAGGGACCCCTCTCGTCGTCATCGCCGGCAAGGAGTACGGCTCCGGCTCGTCAAGAGACTGGGCCGCGAAGGGACCGAACCTGCTCGGTGTGCGTGCGGTGATCGCCGAGTCGTACGAGCGGATTCACCGCTCGAACCTGCTGATGATGGGGATCCTGCCGCTGCAGTTTCTCGAAGGCGAAGCGCCGTCGAGTTTGGGCCTGACGGGACGCGAAGAGTTCGCCGTCGAAGGCGTACAGAACGGCGACGCGCACGACGTCACGGTACGGGCCGACGGAAAGAAGTTTCAGGCACGTGTACGTCTAGACACACCTCGCGAGCGCGAATACTTCCGCCACGGCGGCATCCTCCAGTACGTGCTGCGCCGGCTGCTGGCAACCTGAGCGACAGAAACCCGCTTCGCTCCAGGCCTGTGGACGAAACGTCACGGTTTTGACTCCGACGACCTGGCGAAGACAGACAGTTAGGGTCAGACCCCGAAACGAGCCAGCCCCGACCAGATCCGGTCACGGACATGGCCGGTTAGTACGCCCTAGGCGGCTCTGCCTCTTGTCGCGTCAGTGAGGCCGCGGAAGCTTGCTGCGACGCGCGCGACCGCTTGCTCGTAGCGCTTCTTCGGGACCTTCGCGGCGTAGCCGTTCTTGCGATGGGACTCGACGACTCGGTCGATGAACTCTCTCGCCTGCACGTCCGCATCCGGCAGCTTCGCCACGTCCCTCAGTTTAGGTCACTCCAGAGTCGATCGACGATCAGCTCCGCGAACCAGATGTACCAGTAGTTCTGGGACAGCTTGCGCTCCGCGAGATACGTTCGCAGCCGATCCGACACTTCGAGCGCAGGCGTCAGCGTCGGGACGACGTCGTCCGGCCTCACCGCGTTCCCCGAGCCGCGGACGAACTTGCTCGTGTACGCATGCGCGTCCTTCGCCATCGCGGTCCAGAGCTTGCGGTCCGCCTCGAAGAGGTCGACGAGCCCGGCGTCGCCCAGGCGCTTCAGCTTGTTGAGACTCAGCGCCACAAGACTGCACGCGCCGTCGTGACCGCGGCCGAAGCGGTCGCCGCCAGCTCGATGGCGAACAGCACCGCGGCCAGGTCCCGCAGCACCCGGTGTGGCGACAGCAGCCAGGCGAATGAGACGGCGACCGTGATCAGGCCGAGGAGGAACGCACCGAGGATCCAGCCGCCGGCGCGGCGGAACCCTGCCGTCGCGGCCGCAGGCGTGTCACCCGCAAACGACTGGAACGCGCCGATCGACACGCCGAGGAACACCAGTAGGAGACCGGCCAAGCCGGCCGCCGCCCCGAAAATCGCAGGAACGACCTCCACTTCGCCAAAAGTAGCCAAGGCTTCGGAAGGCAGTTACAGTCGCCACATGCGACTCGGCAAGGACGGAAAGGTCGAGCTGATCAAGAAGGTGCCCCTCTTCTCGAAGCTCTCGAAGAAGGGGCTCGAAGAGGTCGCCCACCTCGCGGACGAGCTCGACCTTCCCAAGGGCAAGGTCATGGCCCTCGAGGGCGATCGCGGCCGCGAGTTCTTCGTCCTGCTCGAGGGCGAGGCGGACGTGACGAAGGGCGACAAGAGCATCAACACCATGCGCGCAGGTGACTTCTTCGGCGAGATCGCGCTCGTCACGAAGATGCCGCGCACGGCGTCAGTCACGGCAACGACCGACGTCCGCGTGCTCGTGATCACCGAGCGGGACTTCGGCGCACTGCTGAAGCACTCGGACGAAGTTGGCCGCGGAGTCGCCGAAGCCCTGGCCGAGCGCATCGCTCCGGAGCTACCGGTCTAGCTGCAGCAGAGCCGGGTGGTCGCTAATCGGAGGCGAGCAGACGGGCCTGCGTGGCCTTGAAGCTGGCCACCACCGGCTCACCCGGCCTGAGCGACAGCCGTTCCGCTGAGGCGGCGGTGATCTCGGCGGTCAGGAACGGCAGCCGCACGCGGACGCGATTTCCCACCTGGACGAGGGAAACGATCTCGCCCTCGAGGTGGTTCAGCGCCGAATCGTCTGCGGCCAGGCGCGCGAGCGACACGTCCCACGGGTAGAGCACGAGCGCTGCCCGCCCCCGGGCCTCGTCCGTGGAGTAGACGACCCGCCCGCCGAAACGGAACCGGGTAAGTCCGTGGCGGCTAACCTCGGCGATCCCGTCGATGACGTTGGCCCCGGCGAACTCGGCGACGTACGGATCCGCCGGGGACCCCAGGAGCTCCGCGGGTGTGCCGAGTTGCCGCAGGCGGCCCTCGACAAGCACGCCGACACGGTCCGCGAGCGCAGCCGCGTCCTCGAAGTCGTGGGTGACGAGAAGCGCCGGCAGCGCGAGCTCACGGAGAAGATCGTGCAATTCGGCGCGCACCTTTCCGCGGGTGTGCGGATCGAGCGCGGCCATCGGCTCGTCGAGGAGAAGGACACGTGGCTCCCGCGCCAGTGCGCGTGCGAGCGCGACGCGCTGGCGCTCGCCGCCGGACAGCTCTGACGGCTTTGCCTTGGCGAGGTGCTCGATGTGCAAGCGCCACAACAGCCGGTCCGGGCGCACGCCTCCAAAGGCGACGTTCTGTTCGACGTTCAGGTGCGGAAAGAGGGCGTATTCCTGGAAGACGAAGCCGACCGAACGCTGCTCCGGTCGCCGATCGACCCGCCGGTCGGTGTCGAACCAGACGTCGTCTCCGCAGGTGATCGTGCCTCGCGCCGGCCTGGTGAGGCCTGCGATCGCGCGCAGCACCGAGGTCTTTCCCGCGCCGGACGGACCGACGAGCGCAACCGTCTCCGGCCCCGCCTCGAGCGCTAGCTCGAGGTCGAAGGCTCGAAGCGGGAGCGAAAGATCGAAGCGAAGCGAAGCCATCCGTAGAGCTTCAGGGTTACGAGCAAGAGCGCACCGACGACGATGAACAGCGCGCTGATCGCGAGCGCGGTGTCAAAGTCCTGTTCGAACTGCGCGTAGATCGCGAGCGGGAGCGTCTGCGTCACTCCCTGCAGGCTGCCGGCGAAGATGATCGTCGCGCCGAACTCCCCGAGCCCGCGGGCGAGAGCGAGCGCGGAGGCGGCGCCGAGCCCTCCGGCGGCGAGCGGCAGCGCAATCCGGAAAAAAACGCGCGCCGGACTGGCCCCAAGCGTGCGGGCCGCGTCGACCAACGTCCCGTCGACCGCCTCGAACGCCGCGATCGCGCCGCGGAAGTAGAAGGGGCTCTCGACGAAGGCGACCGCGAGGACGACTGCTGCCTGGGTGAACGGAATCTGGATCCCGAGCGCGTCGAGCTCGCCGCCGAGCAGGCCGGTCCGGCCGAAAGCGGCGAGGAGGGCGATCCCTGCAACAGCCGGCGGCAGCACCAGCGGGAGCTCGATCAGGGTCAGCACGACACCGCGGCCGCGAAAACGCCTCCGTGCGAGCAGGTAGGCCGCGGGCGTACCGGTCAGAAGCACGGCCACGTGCGCGATTGCGCTGGTCTTGACGCTGACTAGCAGTGCGTCACGCGTAGCAGCGTGCCCGAGTGCACCGAGAAGATCAGCCGGAGGGACGCGGAGGAAGATGGCCGCAATCGGCAGGAACAGGAACGCAAGCGCAATCGCCGTGGCGACTGCCAACAGCGCGGAGAAGAGCGCCCTCACGGCAGCTTCGGCAGTCCGAAGCCGGCTTGCCTGAGCAAGAGCCGCGCACGCTTGGAGCGGAGCTTCTTCACGAACGCCGCTGCAGCCTGCGGTCGCGAGCTCGCCTTCACCACGGCCACCTCGTAGCGAATCGCCGGCTGCGCCCAGGCGGGTAGCGCGATGGAGCGCGTGCGCGAGGAGACGGGTTTCGCATCCGTCAGATAGACGAAGCCGGCGTCCGCCTCGCCGAGCGCGACCTTGGTGACGATTCCCTTCACGTCCGTCTCCTCGCTGACGACGTTCTTGGTCACCTCGGCAGTGATGCCGAGCGCGTCGAGAATCTGCCGCGTGTACGCCCCGATCGGAACGGTCAGGGCGCCGATGACGATCTTGACCCCCTCGCGCCGGAGGTCGTACGCAGATTGGATGTGCGCCGGATTCGAGCGGGGCACGAGCACGATGAGCTTGTTGGTCGCGAAGACGGCGGGCCTGCGCACGAGGCCGTTGCGAAACAGGAGCTCCGGCTGCTTCGGGCTCGCGGCCGCGAAGACGTCGGCCGGCGCTCCCTGCTGGATCTGGATCGCCAGCTGATCGGAGCCGGCGAAGCTGTAGCGCGGCGCCTTGTCGATGCGCGGCAGCACCTCCGTCAGCGAAGCCGCTGCGAAGACGGTGATCGGCGTGCCTCCCGAGACCGATGCGGGCAGCGCGAGCGCGGCGACCGTCAACACGATCGCGGGCAGGCGCTTCACCGTTCGACCATGACCGAGGTCGCCTTGACGACCGCAGCTGCGGACATCCCGGGCGTGAGCCCGAGGCTCTCCGCGGACTCGCGTGTGATCACCGCGACGAGCCGACCGCCCTTTGTCACGTCGAGCTCGACCTCGGCGAGTAGGCCTTCGATCTTCACTTCCCGGACGACGCCCTCGAGCCGGTTCCGCGCGCTGAGCGTCCTGCGGTCGTCGCCGCGCAGGCGCTCGACCTCCCGCGCCGTAACGACGCGCCGGTTTGCGGAATCGCGCTGGACGCGGATCCGCCCCTGCCGGTCCCAGCGACGGAGCGTGTCGAGGCTGATTCCGAGAGCGCGGGCAGCCTCACCGGCGGTGTACGTGCGTGCCACGAGGCGGCCACCCTACTGCATATGCATTACCTAGGCAAATCGCACAAGCGCCGCCGAATCACGGCCCGCTAACCTAGCGACGCCGGGGTGCGCTGCGAGGGCGGCGCTGAGATCACACCCGTCGAACCTGATCTGGTTAGCACCAGCGAAGGGAGCGATCGCATGCAGAACACGCCACAGTGGGGAATCGAGCCGGTGCCGGAACGCCTGCGTGTCCTCGGCCTGCTCGACACCACGTTGCTCTGGACGAACCTCGGCATCTCGCTGCTGGTGCTCGTCCTGCCGGCCTACTTCGACTTGCCGCTACGAGACGCGCTCGCTGCGACGCTCGTCGGCGGCCTGATCGGGAACCTGATGCTCGCAGTCGCCGCGCTGATCGGTGCTGACGCGCGCGTACCCACGATGGTGCTCCAGCGCGCGCCGCTCGGACGTCGCGGCTCGTATCTGCCGACTGCGCTCAACGTGCTGCAATGCCTCGGCTGGGCGATCTTCGAGCTGATCGTGATCGCGACGGCAGCCGGACTGCTCTGCGACAAGCTCGTCGGCTTCAAAGGCGTCTGGATCTGGAAGCTGGTCTTCGGCGCCGTGGCGGCCCTTCTCGCACTCCTCGGTCCTGTCGGCTTCGTGCGCCGCTTCGTGCGCAAGTTCGCGATCTGGGCCGTGCTCGCCTCGGTGATCTACCTGGCTTGGTGGATCGTCGACGGTGCCCGCCTCCACAGCATCTGGTCGGAGGGGGGCCACAAGGGATCGTTCTGGCTGGCCGTCGACACCGTCGTCGCGGTCACGGTCTCCTGGGCGCCGCTGGTGGCAGACTACACACGCTTCTCGCGCGACCGGCGCACCGCGTTCTTCGGCGTCGGCGTCGGCTACCTCCTGCCGACGCTCTTCCAGTTCGGGTTCGGCTCGATCCTCGTCCTGTCGCGTGGTGTCGATCCAAACCGTCCCGAGCTGATCCTGATCGCCATCGCCGGCGGCGGGCTTGCGGCGGCACTTGCGTTGCTCGCGCTGACGGTCGACGAGACGGATGAAGCGTTCGCCAACGTGTACTCCACCGCTGTGTCGACGCAGAATCTCTTTCCCTGGATCTCGCAGCGTGCGCTGATCGTCGGAGCCTCGGTGCTGGCAACCGGCGGTGCGCTTGCGATCGACATGCGCAGCTACCAGCGCTTCCTGTTGCTCCTCGGCGCCGTGTTCGTTCCCCTCCTCGGCGTACTCGTCGCGGACTGGCTGCTCGCGGGCGCTCATTACACCCGGCATCACGTGTTCGACGGGCCTGCCTTCCGGCCGGCCAACATCTTTGCGTGGCTCGCGGGCTTCGGCGTCTACGAGTGGCTGTACCAGCCGACCGATCTCGGTTTCTGGACCCGGTGGGTCGGTCATCTGCCGACGCCGTCGTACCAGATCGGTGCCTCGGTGCCGAGTTTCGCAGTCGCATTCCTACTGACGGCCGCGGCGGTGACGCTAGGCTCGACGCGTGCCGCCGCTCGCGCTCGTCGGGAACCTCTCCCGGGACGTCGTTGACGGCGGCCCACCGCGAATCGGCGGCGCGCCGTACTACGCCGCCCGTGCCTGGCGAGCACTCGGCACGCGCGGGACGATCTTCACGCGCAGCGGTCCCGAGGACCGGCGCCCCTACGTACGCCATCTGACCACGCTCGGACTGCCGGTCGTCTCCCTCGAGGGGACGGCGACCACCTCGTTCTCCTTCCATTACGAGGGCGACACGCGGATCATGACCGTGGTGCAGCCGGGCGACACGTGGACGCCCGAAGATGCAGACGTCGTGCCGGCAGGAGGTTGGATCCACGTTGCACCGCTGCTGCGATCGGACTTTCCCGCCGAGACGCTGGCGGCCCTTGCGCGCGGACGGCACCTTTCGCTCGACGGCCAGGGACTGGTGCGCGCCGCCGAGATGGGGCCGTTACGGCTGGACTCGGACTTCGATCCGGCAATGCTCGCGCACGTGCAGATCCTCAAGCTGGCCGAGGAGGAAGCGGAGGTGGTCGGGGCGATCGACAAGCTCGGCGTCGCCGAGGTGCTGGTCACGTTCGGCGAGCGTGGCTCGCGCGTGTACTACAAGGGCCGCTCCGAAAAGGTCGGCGCGTGGCCGGTTGCGATGGATCCGACGGGATCCGGCGACGCGTTCTCCGCTGCCTACCTCGCCGGCAGGTCACAGGGTCTGCTGCCCGTGTCCGCGGCACGAAAGGCAACCGCCGTCGTCGGGGCGCTCCTCACCGGAAAGGCAACGTGACCGCCGCCGTTCGGACGACTTCCGGGACATACGTCGTCGACGTCGAAGCCGAGGAAGTCATCGGCGCAGGCGACGACTTCGAGTCGCCGCGGATCGCGGTCGAGCTTCCGCGCCTCGTTGCAGCCGCGGCCGCGGGTGCGACAATAGTCGCAGTCCTCGACCGACGCCCGCCGCTCGCGATCTCCAACGACGCGGGGCGCACGTGGCGCGAGGCAGGCGGCGGCCTTCCGGCCGGCTTCGCCCTCGCGATCGACGAGGACAATCCGGACGTGATGCTCTTCGCCGGACGGAACCGCCTGTACCTGTCGGAGAACGGCGGTATCTTCTGGCGCGTGCTCGTGCCGGAGTTTCCGGAGATCGAAGCGGTGGCGTTCCTCTAGGCCTCGTCCAAATCGCTCCCTGTGGAACGTTCGTCACACTTTCGTCACGGTGTCCGACACCAGGACGTGGCTAGGAGTGACGAGCGGGCAAACGGCTTGACTACACCGATCGCGCGGGATGCGGGACTCTGTTGTGACAAGAACGGCACGGTGTCCGACACCGAGACGTCGCCGGACGGGACACGTCTCGGAGTCCGAGGCGGGGCCTACGTCTAGGACGATCTTGCAGAACGCCGACGCGCGAAATTCGTTACGGCATAGCCTGCGCCGGCGATACCGGCGGTCACGACCCCGAGAATGTTCGTCGTGACGCACGTTCGGCAGGCGTTGCAGCAAACGGCCCCCATCGGCGCGTTCTCCCCGTACTTCCCGGCAGCCTGTGCCATGCGTCCCGTCCAGATCGTCTTCACAAGGAGAGCGTAGCCGGACTAGGCGGCGAGGTCTTCTCTAGAGGCGAAACTCGCCGCGCGCCACAATCACGGCCGAACCACTGACCTCCACTCGGTCGATCTTCTCTGGCGACCCGTCCACGCGAACGTAGAGCGTCGATGGCCGCCCGATCTCTGCGCCCTGCGAGACCTCGACCTCTTCGCCGAAGTCGATGCGCCCGTGGCGGACGAGGTGCACGCCGAGCGGACCGCACGCGGATCCGGTCGCGGGATCTTCCGCAACACCGTCCGCGGGCGCGAACATCCGTGTCTTCCAGTGCTTCCCCGATCCCGCGTAGCAGTTGACGCCGTTATCGGTCAGACGAGCGAGCGCGCCGAAGTCGGGCTCGAGTGCGGCGACCTCCGCTTCGCTACCGAGCTCGAGGAAGACGTGATGCGGGCCGAGGTCGTACGTCTCGACGGGAAGCTGTGAACGCACCCCGAGCAGCTGCTGGAGCTCCTCCGCCTGCTCGAACGGCTTCCAGTTCGGAATCGGCTGCTGCATCCGGCCGAACACGATGCTCGCTCCCTCACGCTCGAGCGTCACCGGAATAACACCCGCTAGGGTTTCGAGACGGATCTCCCCGAGTTGCAGCGGCATCCCCAGCACGAACGCCGACCCGAGTACAGGATGTCCCGCAAAGGGGAGCTCGATCCCAGGCGTGAAGATTCGAATCCGCGCGTGACCTCCAACCTCGGGCGGTAGGACGAAGACCGTCTCGGAGAAGTTCATCTCGCGCGCGAGCTTCTGCATCGTCTCTTCATCAATCTCGCGGCCGTCCGTGAAGACGGCGAGCTGGTTGCCGGCCAGAGGGACGTCGGTGAAGACGTCCGCGACGACGTAGCGCAGGGTGGGCACAGTCCGATCCTCTACCATGATCGGGTGACCCGGCGGCCGTGAGCGCGATCTCCGTCCGCGACCTCAGGAAGTCCTACGGAACATACGAGGCTCTTCGCGGGATCAGCTTCGAGATCAAGGAGGGCGAGGTCTTCGGCCTTCTCGGCCCGAACGGCGCCGGGAAGACGACGACGATCGAGATCCTGGAGGGCTACCGCACACGGGATGCCGGTGACGTCGACGTCCTCGGCTTCGATCCCGAGCGGGCCGGCTCCGCCTTTCGCGAGCGCATCGGCGTCGTCCTGCAGCAGTCGCAGCTCTGGCCCAACCTGACGGTCGCCGAAACGCACCGGATGTTCGCCGGCTACTACGAGCATCCACGCGAGGTCGACGAGGTGATCGCAGTCGTCGGGCTTGCCGAAAAGCGAGATGCACGCGTGAAGACGCTCTCCGGCGGACAGAAGCGACGTCTCGACCTCGGCGTTGCGCTCGTCGGCGATCCGGATCTCGTGTTCCTCGACGAGCCGACGACGGGGTTCGATCCCGCCGCGCGGCGTGCAGCCTGGAACATGATCCGCTCGCTGCGATCGCTCGGCAAGACGATCCTGCTGACCACGCACTATCTGGACGAGGCCGAGCAGCTCGCGGATCGCCTCGCCGTGCTGCGTGAAGGTCTGATCATTCGCGAAGGCACGCCGGCGGAACTGACCGGTGGCTCGAGCGAGACCGAGATCCACTACCGCAGGGACGGACACGACGTCGTGGTTCGCACGACCGAGCCCACGAGGGTGTTGCACGAGTTGGCAGCCGAAGCGCTAGCCGAAGGACGGGAGCTGGAAGGCCTCACCGTCCGGCGGCCGACGCTCGAAGACGTCTACCTCGCGCTCACTGCGGAGCAACAGGAATGAGGCTGTTCCGGCATCAGTTGAGATGGGAGCAGCGGCTCTTCTGGCGCAGCCGCGAGTCGGCGGTGTTCGTGTTCCTCTTCCCGATCCTGCTCTTCGCGCTTCTGACCGCGGTCTACAACGGCCACATCGACGGCCGCCCGGCATCGTGGGCACTCCTCGCCGGGATGATCGCCTACGGCGCGGCGAACACGGCATTCGCCGGGCTCGCGATCACGCTCGTTTCTCGCCGGGAGATCGGAATCCTGAAACGGATCCGTGCGACTCCTCTTCCGCCGCCGGTCTACCTCGCCGCGGTGCTCGTGTCGATCACGATTGTCTTTGCGATTCAGGTTGCGTCGCTCTTTGCGCTCGGCCGACTCCTGAAGTCGACGCCCTGGCCGGGCCATGTGCTCTCGCTCGCTCTGGCGCTCGCGCTGGGAGCCGCGGCGTTTGCGGGCCTCGGCCTCGCGATCACGGGATTCATCCGCTCCCTCGAAGGGTCATCGGCGGTCCTGAACGTCATCGTGCTGCCGATGGCCTTCCTCACGGGAGCCTTCGGCCCCACCCGGCACTATCCGCAAGTGCTTCGCGCGATCGGCGCCGTTCTTCCGCTGAAGTACCTCCTCGACCTGATCAAGGGCATCTACCTCCACGGCCAGCAGTTCTGGGACAAGCCCCTCGCCATAGGCGTCCTGGCGGCCTGGGGATTGTTCGGAATGGTTGTGGCATTGCGCACTTTCCGCTGGGAGCCCCGAGAGGGTTAGCCCAGGGCCGAGTCGGCAATACGCCTCGTAATGCAGGTCGAGAACGTCATCGCTTTTGCCACCGAGCAGGAGCCGGCCGGGCTCGAGATCCGGGTCAACTTCGGCGTCTTCGCAGGACGAGACGCGACGGCCGCCGAGCTCGAGGAGCTCGGCAAGCTGCTCGTGCCCGAGGCAGGCGAGGTCTCGATCGTCGGCGAACAGCGCCATGAGATCGCCGAAGAGGCGGAGGTTGTCCTACACCAGGTCCGCGTCTCCGTATCACCGGAGATCGTGCCGGACGACCCCGGCGCGCGTAAGGAGCTCTGCGAGCGGTTGGTGACGCTGGCTGAGATCTGGGCCCGCCAGTGCATCCACGAGCGTCACGCAGAGGTGACGGACCTCTAGGACGTCACCGGACGCGAGCAGCCCGCAGCGCGAGCCCAGCCACACGCGTCGGGCGCCCGGCCTTCGAGATCACATCGTCCAACGCAGCGGCAAACTCTTCGAGGTCCTGCTCCGACAGGACGAGTGGCGGCAGACCTTTCAAGACCGGCAGATCGTGACCCGCAACCTGACTGAGGATCCGGTGCTGCGTGAACAACGGCACCACCACGAGCTGCGCGAACAGGCCCGCCTGCATCCGCTCCATCACGCGCCACGCCAGGCTTCCGGTGTCCGGCTCGCCGAACTCCATCGCCCACATCAGTCCGAGGCCGCGCACTTCTTTGACCGCGTCATGCACTTCCACGAGCGGCTCTGTCAGTTCGAGCAACCGTCGGCCGAGCCGCTCGGACCGCTCGACGAGGTTCGTCTCGTCCAGCTCGCGCAACGTTGCAAGCCCAGCTGCCATCGCGAGGTCGTTCGGCGCGAAGGTCGAGCCGTGGCTGACCGAGTGCTCGAGGGAGTCGAAGACGCCGTCGTAGACATGATCGGCCATCAGCAACGCGCCCACGGGCACGTAGCCGCCCGAGAGCGACTTCGCAACGGTGACGAGGTCGGGCTCGAGACCCCAGTGCTCGAAGGCGAACAGCTTGCCCGTGCGGGCGAAGCCCGTCTGCACCTCGTCAACAGCGAAGAGAGTCCCGTAGCGGCGGCAGAGCTGCTCAGCGCCTTCGAGATAACCGTCCGGCGGCAGGTTCACTCCCTTGCCCTGGATCGGCTCGACGAGGAAGAGTGCCACGTCCTCGCTGCGCAGCTCACGCTCGAGAGCGTCAAGATCGCCGAACGGAACCTGCGAGAACCCCGGCAGCAGCGGTCCGAAGCGTTCGACGAAGTGCGGATCGCCGTTCGCCGAGAGCGAGCCGAGCGTCAGGCCGTGAAACGCATTGTCCGCGGAGACCACTCGTGAGCGCCCCGTCGCCGCACGCCCGAGCTTGAGCGCCGCCTCGACCGCCTCCGTTCCAGAGCTGGTAAAGAGCACGCGCTCGAGTCTCGAGGGCGTGCGCTTCAGGAGCTCCTCGGCGAGTAACCCCGGGAGGAGCGACACGCCGAGCTGCACCGAGCCGGGTGTGTCGAGCTCGAGCGATTCGATCAGTGCAGCGCGGAGACGAGGGTTGTTCCTGCCGACGTTGAACATCCCGAACCCGCCGAGCAGATCCAGATACCGGTTGCCGTCGGAGTCGTAGAGGTACTGGCCCTCGGCACGCGCCCACACGCGATCGAAGCCGATTGTCTTCAGCACGCGAATGAACTGTGGATTGATGGTGCGCGCGTAAAGGTCGTACTCCTCGCCCGCACGTGTCTCGAGCAGCTCGCGGATCACGGGCGGAGCGTATCGCCCGGAAACGACGAGAGCCCCGCGGCTGCAGGGCTCTCAGGTCGGAAACGTGCTGAACGGCTGCTACTTGCCGTGACTCTTGCCGCCACCACCGCCTTTGCCGTGGTCACCGCCGCCGCCACCACCACCGTGACCGTGGCCGCCGTTGCCGTGACTCTTCCCAGCGGCGTGGGCCCTGTTGCCGGTATGCCCGGAGTTGCCGTGACCGGAGGAGGTGTCGGCGTGGTTCGAGCCGTGCTCCTTCTTCGGCTTCTTGGACTTCTTCGGCTTCTCGGGCTTCTGCCCGCGACTCGTCGTGGTCGTAGTAGTCGCCGTCGTAGTGGTCGTCGTCAGCGTCGGGCTCGTGGTAGAGGTCGTCGCCGAAGTTGCGGCGCACGCTCCGACCGTGTCGCCGTGCGCGACATGGGCTGGAACGGCCGGCGCTGCGATGTTGATGGTGTGCTCGCCGCCGTTGCCCGTCTTGTGGCAGACGTCCATCTTCTCTTGACCGGTGCCAAAATCACCCTCCGTGTCATCGCCGGTCTTGATCGTTGTCGTGCTCGTGCTCAGCGGCGTGGTCGTGGAGGTCGTGCTCAGAGTCGTCGAGGTCTGGTTGCCGTTCTCGTCCGACTCCGACTCGAAGTCGCTCTCTTCCGACTCCTGGTCGTCCGCGGACTGGCCTTCGCGGTCGCCGGTCGTCGTCTGGGTCGAGGTCGTCTGGGACCCGGTCGTACTCGTCCCGGCCGTGCTGGGGGTGGAGCCGGCCGTGATCTGCGCAAGTCCGACGCCCGCGGCGGCGGCGAACGCGAGACCCACGAGCGCGCCGACCAGCGAACGGCGGGTGATGGAGCTCAATCGCTTACGCACTTTGGAATCCCTTCAACGTGGGGAGTTTGCGGCCTACGGCTGGTCAGTCGCTATCCACGGGCAAAACTTGCGCCGTGCTCCCTCGTCGGAGGGACTCTGTGTGTAGAGAACTAGAGTTCTTGACGTCTGGGCGCTCCGAATTGAGACCGGAACTGAGCGTCACGACCGTGGTGGTCGACGGCGATCAGGTTGCTTCGGAGTTGAGCGAGCACCTCGTCATCGACGGCGTCGTCCGTGTCGATCAGATCGCCGGCTTCTGCCGAGTGCAGTCCGGAGCATTACCGCCGCGAAGATCCACCGGAAAGGCTCCACCGACGTCACGTAGCCACAACGCTCAATCTCCACTTGAGGTTGAGCTACCCGCCAAGAGGCACCGGCCATCGTTCCTGCCGGCTCTCCGATTGACGTCGCAACCTTGCGCACCTGATGTCAAGTGCAATACTCGAAGCTCGGACAAGGGGCGCAGCCATGGGGAGTAAGCGCTGATGGAGGGGAGCTCGGCCGCCGTTTCGGGAATGCGGCCACCTCGTTTTGAGCGTAATCGAGGGCGGGGGTTTGTCGGTTGCGCGGCAGCCGTATTTGCGGCCGTGCTCTGTGCGTCCCTATTCACCGCACCGGCTCGAGGCGACGATCCTCCTTCGCCGGTCCCGGATCCCTCGGCGATGACGAGCGACTCGACGCCGAGCGACGCCGCCGCAACGGCGTCGTCGGACGTCATCGCTCCGACAGAAACCTCGGATACGTCCACGGCAACGACAGACAGTTCCGGCACTGCGGACACGACCGACACGGGCGCTTCGGCACCAGACGCAACAGACACCTCGGCGACGACGGCGGATGGGTCCGCCGCTGCGGCAAACACAGCCGGCGCGGGGACTCCGGCGCCAGACGCAATTGATACCTCGGCCACGACAACACCAAATCCAATTGACACCTTGGCCGCGACGACACCCGACACAATTGCCACCCCAGCGACAGCGACAGACAACTCCGCCGCCGCGCCAGACACGACCAGCACGTGCGGCTTGGTGCCAGACGCAACAGCCACCTCGACCACGACGACGGACACTTCCGCCGCTGCAGCAGACACGACTGGCACGTGTGCGCCGGCACCAGTCCCAACAGACACGACTAACGCCCTCACGGCGACAGACCCCTCCGCCAGTTCCACCGACGCTGCCAGCGCCGAACCTGCGGATGCGGCTGCCGACTCCTTCACCACCACGAACGACCCGATAGGCACGACGACGGGTACTGCGCCCGCCACGGACACGCGATCGCTCTCGAGCTCGGGCTCCTCCGGAGCAGCGGAACCACCTGCTTCACCGCCAGGCTCGAACTTGCAGGCCCCGGGTGATGCGACTACGAGCGACGTTCTGTCCGACGCCACGCCGAATGACGAAGACGCCGACGCGGACCCCCTCCCCGGCGACCCAGTCCAGCCGTTCGCCACGGACGTCCATCCCGGCGAGGCCCTGACGCTCATCTTCTCGGTCATTGTGATCCGCTGCGGTGCCGACTGCCGCGTCACCGTCGTTTGCGACCCGACCCCTGGCTCTCTTGCTCTCGCTTCATGCTCCACCAGACCCGGGGCGACGCAGGCGGGACGCATAGCGGTGAGGACGAACGGCGCGCAGAGCCCGCCGCCAGCCGGCGCGCGCGGGCCATCAGCTCCCCGCCTACCCATCCCGGACCATGAGCCACAGATGCCAACCCCAGCGGGGGCCTCGAGCGGATCAGGCAGCTCAGGGGGCCCTCACGGCGGGTCCACTCTCGGTGTGACAGCAGCGGTGCTCGACATCACCCCACGTGATGGCACGCGTCCAATCACGCTCATTGAGCTGTGCCGGCGCGCACTGCCTCTCGCCTTCTTGCTCGACCGTCCTGGCTAAGGCCTGACGAACGGTCATCCGCGCAGGGCGGGGCGCCTCCGGTGCCCCCTGTGTCGAAACGAGCTCGAGTGCGAAAGGAGGTTCCAAATGAGCATCGACCTTATGAACCGGCAGTTCGATCGAAAGTACGACAGGACATCAAGCGAAGCTGACTCGAGCTACGAGCTCGAGGACTCACTGACG
>Ga0307287_10000171_pt1 | contig 24425 bp, 21 predicted proteins | sample ER_DNA_141_FD_194485 | JGI IMG/M metagenome (GOLD analysis project Ga0307287, IMG submission 194485) | Bulk soil microbial communities from the East River watershed near Crested Butte, Colorado, United States - ER_DNA_141 | ecosystem: Environmental > Terrestrial > Soil > Floodplain | place...
AAGCGCTGGCCAGGGCGGCAAAGCGAATCGCCGAGCTAGCACCTCTTGACACGAGCGCTGCGACGGCATGACCGCCAATGGCCTTTCGGACTCCGTGATCGCCCTGGCCGGTTGTGAGGACGCCGTTTACGTGGTCGAGATCGGTGAGTCCGCCGACGAGGACGAGCTGATCGACCGGCGGGCAGGCGCCGCGGTCGAGCGCGAGCGGCCCCTCCACCTCGTGCCCGGATGGGCAAAGGATCACTTCGTGGACGTGGATGCCGCGGGCTCGACAATCGTCCTTGCCCTCGACCGGCGGCCGCCGCTGATGGTCTCCCACGACGCCGGGACGACCTGGGCCGAACGCGGGTCGGGGCTCCCGACCGGCAAGGCGCTCGCAATCGGGGAGAATCCGGATCACATGCTGTATGGGGCTCGGAACCGCCTCTACGTCTCCCGAAACGGCGGCGTCTTCTGGCGAGCGCTCGGCGCCGAGCTGCCCGAGATCGTCGACGTTGCCTGGGAGCTAGATGGTGATGGTTGACGAGCGTGCGCTCCGAGACGAGGCGCTCGGCCTTGTCCGCGACCTGATCCGGATCGACACGTCGAACCCGCCCGGCCGAGAGACCCCAGCCGCTCTCGTGCTCAAGGAGTACCTGGAGGCAAGTGGAATCGAGTGCGAGCTCGTCGCGAAGAACCCTGATCGCGCCAATCTCATCGCCAGGATCGCCGGCACGGGTGAGGGCCCGAGCCTGGCCCTCCTCGGCCACACCGACGTCGTTCCGGCCGACGCCCAGGACTGGAAGCACCCGCCTTTCGAGGCTCACGTGGACGACGAGGGGTACCTCTGGGGCCGTGGCGCGGTCGACATGAAGAACGAGACCGCCACGAGAGCCGTCGCCATGGCGGCCCTGGCGCGCTCGGGCCACCGGCCGCGCGGCGACCTCCTTTACATCGCCGAGGCCGACGAGGAGGACGGCACCGAGCAGGTTGGCCTGATCTGGCTGGTCGACGAGCGGCCTGACCTTCGCACCGACTACGCCCTGAACGAGGGCGGAGGGGAGCGTCTCGTCCTCGCCGACGGGCGCGTCGTCGTGCCGATCGTGGTGGGCGAGAAGGCGACGCTCCCGGTGCTCGTCACGGCGCTGGGGGAGGCAGGCCATGCCTCCATGCCGACTGCGGGCGCGAACGCCGTTCCCCGGCTCGCAAGGCTGATCGAGCGCCTTGCCGCGCACCGGACCGAGCGTCATGTCCTGCCCGAGACCCGAGCCATGCTCGAAGCCCTCGTCGGCCCCTTCGACGGTGCCGTCGACGACGCGGTGGCGCGAGCATCTGCCCTCCATTCCGGCTTCCCGCACGAGCTGCCGGCACTGCTCGGCATCACCATCGCCCCGACCCGGCTTCGGGGCTCGAGCGCACGAAACGTAATGCCAGGCCGCGCGAGCGTCGAATGCGACTGCCGTGTCCTCCCCGGCATGACGGAGACCGACCTCGAGGCCGAGCTGCGCCTCGCGCTCGGCAACGATCTTCCGTACGAGCTCGAGTTCCTCGAGCCGCCCAATGGGGGCACCATCGCTTCGATCGATTCGCCGCTCTACGACCTCTGCCAGCGCTTCCTGGACGAGCGTGACCCAGGAGCGACCCTGCTCCCAGTGCTCTCCGTCGGCTTCACCGACTCGCACTACCTCCGCCAGAGCTTCGGCACCGTGGCCTACGGCTTCTGGCCCTCACGGCACACGCCCGAAGAGGTTCGTTCGACAGGGTTCCACAACAAGGACGAGCGGATCCACGTGGACGACCTCGGCTACGCGACCGCCTTCCACGTCGAGATCTGCCGAAGGATCGGGGAGCTCTAGCCGTGTATCCCGGCGAGCTCGACGACGTGCTTTCCCTCGTCGCGGCCGAGGCGCGCCGGTACCTCGAGAACCTGGACGAGCGCCCGCTGCTCACGGCCGGGTCGGAGGCAGCGGCCCGTTCGCTCGAAGGGCCACTCCCGGAGGAGGGCGAGGGAGCGCTTGTAGCGCTCAAAGAGCTCCTCGAGACGGGGATCGAGGCTTCCGTCGCGTCCTCCGGCCCTCGCATGTTCCACTTCGTCACCGGCGGCGTCACGCCGGCGGCACTCGGCGCAGATTGGCTTACCTCGACGCTCGATCAGAGCGGCTTCGCCTGGGTCGGCTCACCACTCTCCGCCGAGCTCGAGCGCGTCTCGATTGCCTGGCTCCTTGATCTCTTCGAGCTGCCGGAGGGCTGGGGAGGCGTCCTGACGACCGGTGCGACGATGGCGAACTTCACGGCACTCGCCGCCGCTCGGCGCTGGTGGGGCGAGCGACACGGGACTGACGTGGACGCCGACGGACTGGCCGGGCTTCCCCCTGTTCCCGTCCTCTCGAGCGGCTACGTGCACGCGACCGCCTACAAGGCGCTCGGGATGCTCGGGGTCGGCCGCAGTGCAGTACGCGTCCTTGCCCGCGACGATTCCGGCCGGCTCGACGTCGTCGCGCTCGAGCGCGAACTGGAGGAGCTCGGCGGAGCGCCGGCAATCGTGATTGCGAACGCGGGCGAGGTGAACGCCGGAGATTTCGATCCGATCGATGTTGCCGCCGATCTGGCCGAGCGGTACGGCGCCTGGCTCCACGTCGACGGCGCCTTCGGCCTCTTCGCCCGAGTCAGTCCACGGACGGCGGAGCTCGCAGCCGGCGTCGAGCGGGCCGACTCGGTGATCGCAGACGGCCACAAATGGCTGAACGTCCCGTACGACTGCGGCTTCGCCTTCGTTCGGAATCCCGCCGCGCTCGCGCACACCTTCGTCGCAAGCGCCGCGTACCTTCCCGCGGAGGATCCGGCGCGGCCCAACTACGGATTCATGACGCCCGAGACCTCGCGCCGGGCACGCTCGATCGCGGTCTGGGCGACGCTCCGCGCGTACGGGCGGAGCGGCTACCGCGAGCTGGTGGAGCGAAACCTCGACCACGCGCAGCATGTGGCGAAGGCGGTCGACGAGGCTGACGATCTGGAGCGGCTGGCGGAGGTCCCGCTCAACATCGTGCCTTTTCGCTACCACCCGCCCGGGTTCCCCGAAGAAGAGTTGAACGAGCTGAACAGCCGGCTAGGCGAGGCTGTGCTCGCCGACGGCCGCGTCTTCGTCGGGACGACGCAGTACCGCGGCAAGGTCTGCTTCCGACCCGCCTTCGTCAACTGGCGGACGCGGACAGGGGACGTTGACCAGCTCGTCGCCGTCGTCCGTGAGCTCGGCGCGGGCCTCGCAGGAGCTAGAGCCTGAACTCGCCCCGCGCGACCACGACCGCGGAGCCGCCGACCTCGACCCGCTCGATCGCCGCGGTCGAGCCGTGTGCACGTGCGTAAAGCGTGCTCGGCCGCCCGATTTCCTCGCCCTGGGAGATCTCGATCTCTTCCCCCCAGCCGATCCGCCCGTGCCGGGCGAGATGACAGGCGAGGGGGCCCGCCGCCGAGCCGGTGGCCGGATCCTCGGGGACGCCATCGGCAGGAGCGAACATGCGCGTCTTCCAACGCGTGCCAGAGCCGGCGAAGCAGTTCGTCCCGACATAGCCCTGGATCCGAGCAAGCGCCGCATAGTCGGGCTCGAGCGCCGCGACCGCCTCCTCGGAGGGAAGGGCGACGTACACGTGCCTGATTCCCAGGTCGTAGAGCTCGATCGGTAGCTCCGAGCGCTCGATCCGAAGCGCAGCCAGGAGGTCAGTCTCCTGATCGAAGGGCGAGATCTCCGGGATTGGCTGCGACATCCGCCCGAAGACGATGCGTGCCCCTTCACGCTCGAGCTCGACCGGGACAATGCCCTTGAGCGTCTCGAGGTTGATCGTGATGAGCTGAAGCGGTCCGGCTAGGACGAAGGCGCTGCCGAGCACGGGATGGCCGGCAAAGGGCATCTCGGCCGCCGGCGTGAAGATCCGGATCTTCACGTGCCCGCCCTGCTCGGGCGGATAGACGAAGACCGTCTCCGAGAAGTTCATCTCCTTCGCGAGCGGCTGCAGCTGCTCGTCGGGGATCTCGCGCGCATCCGTGAAGACGGCTAGCTGGTTACCGGTCAGGGGCCGGTCGGTGAAGACGTCCGCAACGACGTAGCGGAAGGTCGGCACGGGGCGAGCCTATAGATGGTTGGTCGGTAATTGGCATGCCCGCGGGGGCGGCCCAGCCGAGGGTGCGGTAATTGCCGATCAACCATCTAACTAGGTCCGGGCGGGCGCCTCTCCCTCGGACAGGCGGTCGGGCGCCTGGACGTCACCCATGCGGAGCCGCCACGCCAGCATCCCGACCAGGAGGAGGCCGGCCTCGACGAACGTGATCGTGACGCGGTTCAGGACGGTCGCTCCGAGTGCGGCGCCCGGGGACGCCACCGCGAGCATGAGGCCGTACATCGACGCCTCGCGAACACCGAGCCCCGAGGGCGCGATGATCGAGAGGACGGCCACGATCGCCCCGACGGCGCTCACGCCGCCGAGGAACGGGATCACCGCGACGCCGGGGTCCTCACCCACCGAACGGATGAGGAAGTAGAGCGCTGCACCACCTACGAGCCAGGTGAACGAGTAGTACACGAGGAGGTAGACCATCGTCCGGTAGGGAAGCGCCGGTACCTCGGAGGCTCCGAAAGGACGGAACACCCGGCGTGCGAGCCGCCGGAAGACGCGCGGATGCAAGAGGATCGCGCAGAGCGCGGCAAAGCCGAGGAGAGGCAGGAGCGACGTGTTCACGTCGTTCACCGCCGTGAGGCTCGCCACGAAGACAAGCACACCGGAGACGGCGGATAGGCCCGCCTCGAGGAGAACGGACGCAAGCACCTTCGGGGTGTCTGTCACCCCTGCACGCCGCATCGCAACAACGCGCGCTGCGGGCGTCCAGACGCCGCCGGGCACGTACTTCGCGAGCATCGACAGCATCTCGGCCCGAAGGGCGATCCCGTAGGGCACCCGGATCTCGTAGACGGCGAGGATCCTCATCCAACCGGCCACAAACAGGAGGTAGTACGCCGCGAGAATGGCGGTGGCGATCCCGAGATCCACAAGGCTTGCGGAGCGAAGCCTCGGCTCCGCGTCTGCCCAGGACCCGCGGAAGGCGTACCCGAGGAATCCGAGCACGATTGCGAGCGCGACGACCTGGAGGGTGCCGTAGAGCCGCCTGTTTCCGTGCAGCCGCGCGAAGAGGTTCCTCATTCCGACACACTATGAAGGCGGAGGCAAGCGCCAGCGAGCATTCCAAGGCGGGATAGCCTAGGCCGGTGCTCGCGGGACTGGCACTTGGTTTCGGACTCGGCTTCGTGGTCGGCGCCCAGGTTGGACCGATCACCCTGCTCTGCATCCGCTCCGTGCTCCGCGGATCGTTTGCCGTCGGCGTCGCCATCGGCGCGGGCGCCGCGGTCGTCGACACGCTCTACGGCGCGCTGGGGATCGCCGGCGCCAGCCGGCTGCTCGAAGTGTCCGCCCTGCGCATCGGGCTTGGCGTCACCGGCGCGGTCGTGCTCGGCCTGCTCGGTCTTCGAACGATCTGGAGCGCCTTTCGCATCCGGTTGGGCGCGGAGACCGAGGACGAGGTGGCCTCTCCGCTTCGCGCCTTCCTGACTTCACTCGCCGCGACGGCCTCGAATCCCCTGACGATCGCGTCGTGGGCGGCGATCTTCTCGGCAGCCTCGACGGCCGACGTGGTCACCTCGACTCCGGCGGCGGCGGCCATGCTCGCCGGGATCGGCGCCGGGACGCTGACCTGGTTCACGATCCTCTCGGGCGGCCTCGCGATCGCACGGCGTCGCGTTGGCACGCGCTTCCTTCGCGTGGTGGACTTCGCTGCCGGGGCGGCGCTCGTCGCGTTCGCGGCCGTCCTCGGCTACGGGGCACTCGCGGAGGAGTCGGCTCAGTGAGCGCAATCGAGGTTTCCGGGCTGGAAAAACGCTACGGCTCCTTTCAGGCGCTGAACGGGATCGACTTCCGGCACGAGGAGGGCGAGGTGTTCGCGCTCCTCGGGCCCAACGGAGCGGGAAAGACCACCACCGTCGAGATCCTCGAGGGCTACCGCAAGCGCGATGGCGGCCAGGTAAGGGTCCTGGGCGAGGACCCGGGCCGGGCCGGGCCGGCGTTCCGGGCTCGGATCGGCATCGTCCTCCAGTCCTCGGCCGTCTACCCGACGCTTTCCGTCCAGGAGATCCTCGACCTGTTCGCCGGCTACTACCCGCATCCCCGTGACCGGTCCGAGGTGATCGAGCTCGTGGGCCTCGGGGAGAAGGCCGGCGCGCGCGTTCGCACGCTCTCGGGCGGACAACTCCGCCGGCTCGACCTCGGCCTCGCGCTCGTCGGCGACCCGGAGCTCGTCTTCCTCGACGAGCCTACGACCGGTTTCGATCCGGGAGCCCGGCGCCAGGCCTGGGAGACGATTCGCGGCCTCAGAACGCTCGGGAAGAGCATCCTCCTGACCACGCACTACATGGAGGAGGCGCAGAAGCTCGCTGACCGCGTCGCGATCCTTCGCGACGGCCGCATCGTCGCCACGGGGACGCCGGCCGAGCTCCTGGCGGGCGAGTCCGGTGTCGAGATCAGCTACCGCCTGAACGGGGAAGAGGTCGTGCTGCGGACGCCGGAGCCGACCCGCGTCCTCCACGAGCTGACCGCGAAGGCGCTCGCCGAAGGCTTCGAGCTGGAGCGCCTCCAGGTGCGGCCGCGCACGCTCGAGGACGTCTACCTCGAGGTCACGGAGGACGAGGCGTGACGAGACTCTTCGTCCACGAGCTCAGGGCCCAACAGCTGCTCTTCTGGCGCAGCCGCGAGTCGGCGTTCTTCACCTTCCTGCTCCCGATCATCTTCCTCGTCCTGCTCGGCTCGGTCTACGGAGACGAGCAGTTCAACGGCATCAACGGCTCCACGTACCTGCTCGCAGGCCTGATCGGCTACGGGGTGGTCGCGACTGCCTTTGCGGGCCTTGCGATCACGCTCGTCGTTCGCCGGGAGTCGGGGGTGCTGAAGCGAGTGCGGGGAACGCCGCTCCCCGCCTCGGTTTACCTGAGCGCGGTGATCGTCTCGACGCTGATCGTGATCGCGCTCGAGGTCGTGACGCAGCTCCTGATCGGCACCTACGTCCTCGACGCGTCCTGGCCCCAATCGCCGGCGGCGTTCGTCCTCGTCCTGGTGGTCGGTGCCGCAGCCTTCGCCGCGCTCGGGCTGGCCCTGACGGGGCTCGTCCGGAGCGCGGACGGCTCCTCAGCAGTCGTGAACGCCATCTATCTACCGATGACCTTCATCTCGGGAGTCTTCTTCTCAACCGAGGGGATGCCGGCGTTCCTGCGCGCGATTGGCGACGTCCTGCCCCTGACCTACCTCCTGCGCCTTTCCCGGGAGACGTTCGTGGCGGGAGACGGGCTCGACATGCCCTGGGGATCGCTTGCAGCCATCGTGGTTTGGGGCATCGTGGGCTTTCTCGTCGCAGTTCGGATGTTCAAGTGGGAGCCCCGCGAGGTATGAGAAGGACATGCGTGACTCCACCATGGTTTTCCAGGACGAGGTGCACGGACGCCCCGAGGTCGTCGTCAATTTCGGCGTCTTCGCGGGACGAGAGGTGACGCAGGCCGAGATCGACCGGCTGGCCCAGCAGCTTCTCGCGGACCTCGAGTCGTTCGAGATCGTGAGCGAGCAGCGCCATCAGATCGACCACTCGATGGAAGCCTCGGTCCACCAGGTCCGGATTGCAAGCGTCGAGGGCCGGAGGCTCGATGGGCCGCTCGTGGAGCGGATCGAGGCCTGGGCGAAGGACTGCATCGCCGAGCGGAACCTGCTCGGCTCGTAGAGCCGGCGGGGTCTTCCAAGGCCACCAGAATTCCAGCACGAGGCCCGGCTACGATGAACCGGAGCCCCCGTAGCTCAGTGGATAGAGCACTGGTTTCCTAAACCGGGTGCGCTGGTTCGATTCCGGCCGGGGGCACCTCCTACCGCTCGGCCCCAGGCACGTGTTCCGTGTTTCCGGATCGCGCAACGAGCGAGCGGAGCGCGCTACGCTGGCCACATGGCGGGTTGTTGTTGTCCGGGCGATTACGACCGCTTCTTCAGCAAGCGGTTCGCCCGGAGCTTCGCCAAGAAATACCGGAAGCGCGGGCTCGATAAGACCGCGCGGAAGGTGGTTGACTTCCTAGGAGAGCGCGGCATCGACGGCGCTACCGTCCTCGAGATCGGCGGTGGCGTCGGTGAGATCTCGATCGAGCTCCTGAAGGCGGGCGCCGCGCGGGCCGAGAATCTGGAACTCTCGCCCGCGTACGAGGAGGAGGCGCGCACGCTCGCGGAGGAGGGGGGTGTCGGAGGACTCATCGACTGGCGAATCCACGACATCGCCGAGGAGCCCGAGGCGGTCGAGTCGGCCGACATCGTGGTCATGCACCGGGTCGTGTGCTGCTACCCGAACTACGAGCGCCTGCTCGGAGCGGCCGCCGACCATGCGCGGCATGCGCTCGTTTTCAGCTATCCGCCCCGGAACGGGCTGTCGCGCATCTTCTACGGTGTCTTCAATCTCGCGATGCGGCTGATGGGAAGCGGCTTTCGCGGCTTCCCGCACCCGCCGGGCGCCATGCTCGCCGTGCTCGAGCGGCGCGGACTGCGGCGGACGTACGAGCACCACGGCCGGATCTGGCAGGTCGCCGGGCACGAGCGCGCTTCGTAATGGACGCAGCCTTGGCGCGCGGGTTATGCCGCCGCGCTCTTCGGGACCAGGACAGGGTCGTCGGCACCGCCGAGAGTGAGCCGAACCACGGCGGCCCCGCCACCCATCATCCTGGTTGAAGGAGGCGTCGAGGGAGGCGTCTGAGAAAATGGAGATCGATGTCGCGGCTCAGTGCCAAGGCTCGCGCCCAGCTCCCGAACACCGCCTTCGCCTACGTCAATTCGAAGGGGCAACGACGTCTGCCGATCCACGACGAGGCACACGTTCGCGCCGCCCTCTCCCGCTTCAACCAGATCAAGTTCGAGGATGACGCGACGCGCGAGCGTGCGCGCAGAAGGCTGCTGACCGCGGCGAAGAAGTACGGGATCGTGCCAATTGGCTTCATCACCGGGCAGCTCGCCACCGAGCGGCTGGAGGGCGAGTCGAGGGGCCGTGATGCCGTGCCCCGCAACCTGCCCGCAGGCCAAGTCACGTTCCTCCTCACCGACATCGAGGACTCCACCGGTCTTCTGCGCCGCGTTGGTGACGGCTACGCTTCACTGCTCGGTGATGTGCGCCGACTTCTCAGGCGCGCCGTCCAACGCTCTGACGGCAATGAGGTCGACGCCCGCGCGGACGAGCTCCTCGCCGTCTTTAAGCGGCCGACAGGTGCTCTCGAGGCGGCGATCGCGATCCAACGAAGTCTGACGTCTCGGGCGTGGCCAGATGGAGCCGGCGTGAGGGTCAGGATCGGCCTCCACACGGGGCGCCCCGTACTGACCGAGAGCGGCTACGTAGGTCTGGCGGTACACACTGCCGCCCGCATCTGCGCCGTCGGCCACGGCGGTCAGATCGTGCTTTCGTCGGCCACCGTCCGAGCCGTCAAGGCCTCCCTTCCTGCGGGAGTCGGCCTTCAGCAGCTCGGCGCTCACCGTCTGCAGGGACTGCGCAACCGCGAGACGCTCTTCCAACTCGAGGCCGACGGCCTCCAGGCGAGGTTCCCGCCTCCTCGAACCGCCGTCGAGTCTGTGGATCGGCCGCGAGAGCCGCACTGAGGTCAACCGCAACTTTCACATCATCGCAACGGGGTTGCCCTGCGCTATGAGCGCAATTTGATAAGCACGTGCTCGGCCGCGGTCTCGGACCAATTTGACGGCGCGGCCACCTCTTCGAGCAGAGCTGCCAGCCGACTCGCCGGAGCGACATCGCCGAGGCGGCCAAGCACGAAGGCGGCGTAGAAGCCCGCCCACAAGTCGTCGCGCACACCCTTCAGCGCTGTCCGCTCGTACTCATGGTGCGCGGAGGCCGCGGCCGAAAGCGCCTGAGCCAGCGCGGATTTCGAAGGCAGATCGGCCACTAGCAGCCCCGAACCCAGAGGGCACGAAGAGTTTCACGCAGATCGCACCGGTTCCTCACACCGTGATGACGACCTTCCCTCGAGCGTGTCCCTCTTCCAGATACCGGATGGCCTCGGGGACCTCCCTCAGCGGATAAGTCCTGTCGATGACGGGTTTCAACTTGCCTGCCTCAATGAGCTTCTTCAGAAACTGCAGGTCCTCCCTGTTTGGCTTCATGACAAACGTGGCGAGCTTCTGGCTGACGAAGGGTGACAACACCACGGCTTTGATAATGCGATCCACGGGTCCGATCCAACGGCCGGCCGATTCTCCGCTGCTTGGTACGAGAGTGCCCTTGGGGGTAAGCGCGCGCCTGCAGTCTGACGGGGAACGCATCCCTGCCAGCTGGAAGATGAGTTCGTATTTTTGCCCACTCCGGGCGAAGTCCTCTTGGGTGTAGTCGATGACGTGGTCGGCGCCGAGCGAGCTGACCATCTCCACGTTCCTCGTGCTGCAGGCGGCCGTCACGTGGGCGCCGAACGACTTCGCGATCTGCACGGCAAATGTCCCCACGCCCCCCGACGCACCGATGATCAAGACCTTCTGCTCTGGCCGGACCTGTCCGACGTCACGGAGACCTTGCAGGGCCGTCAACGCAGCCAGAGGTACCGCTGCCGCATGCTCGAACGACAGGCTGGTCGGCTTCAGCTCCAGTAAACCTTCCGAGACACTTGTGTACTCGGCGAAGCCACCCGTCTCGACATTGGCGAATACCTCATCACCTGGGCGAAACCGCGTCACGTCCTGGCCGACCGCCTCGACCTGCCCTGCGATGTCCCGTCCGAGGACCCTGTTCTTTGGTTTGCCGAGTCCGGACTGGGGACGCATGATGTATGGCAGGCCTCTCATGAAGTGCCAGTCAGCAGGATTGGCGGAAGCTGCGCGAACCCGTACCAGCGCTTCATCGCCTTTGACGACCGGCTTGGCAATTTCCTGGAGTTCAAGGACATCAGGTGAGCCGTACTTGTCTTGGACGATTGCCTTCATCGTCATCAGGTGACTCCTCTCGAACAGCTACCTAGGCACCGGACGGTGCCGCAGAGCGCGTCCTCTCGATGGTCACTCGCCCGCAACAACGGGCGTCAGCAGCTATCGAGCCGCCGCGACACTCTCAGGTTTTTGTACCCGTCCTAATCGACAGGCTGCCACGGGCGGGTCAGCGTTAGCAGCCAGTGTAGTGCAGGTCAGCCGATCTTCAGTACGGCGGCACCATGTAGCTCACCGGCGCGCAGGTGCTGCAGCGCTTCGCTCGCCTCTTCCAACCGAAACTCCCGAATCTCGGTGCGAACCGGCACCTCAGGAGCAAGCTGCATGAATTCCTCGCCGTCCTGGCGAGTGAGGTTTGCGACCGAGCGGAGCGCTCGCTCGCCCCAGAGCAGGTCGTACGAGAACGAAGGGATTTCGCTCATGTGGATCCCGGCACAGACGACGACTCCGCCCTTCGCGACGGCCTCAAGCGCCGCGGGAACGAGCTCGCCGACCGGCGCGAAGATAATCGCCGCGTCGAGCTCTTCCGGCGGCTTCTCGGTTGAGCTCCCGGCCCACTCTGCTCCCAGCAAGCGCGCGAAGAGCTGACCTTCCTCGTCCCCGGGACGGGTGAAAGCAAAGACGCGGCGTCCCTGCCAGCGCGCCACCTGCGCGATGATGTGGGCAGAAGCGCCAAACCCGTAGAGGCCCAAGCGCTCGGCCTCCCCCGTCATCACGAGTGAGCGATAGCCGATCAGGCCGGCGCAGAGAAGCGGCGCGACCTGGAGATCGGAGTAGCTCTCTGGGATTTGGAGGCAGTACCGCTCGTCAACCACCGTCTCCTCCGCAAAGCCGCCGTCGATCTGGTAGCCGGTGAACCGGGCCTGGTCGCAGAGGTTTTCCCTTCCAGAGAGGCAGAAGCGACAGGTGCCGTCCGTCCAGCCGAGCCAGGGCACGCCGACACGCTCGCCGACCGAGAACCGTGACTCACCGTTGCCAACCTCGCTTACGCGACTCACGATTTGATGACCGAGCACAAGCGGGAGCTTGGGGTCGGACAACTCACCGTCGACAATGTGCAGATCGGTTCGACAGACCGCGCAGGCTTGAACATTCAGGCGCACCTGCCCGGGTTTGAGGTCGGGCCGCGGAAGCTCCCCCTCTCGAAGAGGGCTTCCGGCACCGCTGAAGATCATCGCGCGCATCGTTTCGTCGCGACGGAAGCGTCCGCTGATACTAGACCGGTGGTTGCCTTTCCGTCTCGATCAGCCGGCGGCCTCGAGCGCCGGCTCGGTCGAGGCCGCGGCGACCGAGGCTTCAGGCACCGGCGAGGGCGCATCGCGGTGGGCGACCACGCCCAGGTGGGAGTGTGCCTCGGTGCCATAGCCGCCCGGGACCGGGATGTAGAACTCGGGATAGCCCCACATGCCGTGTTCGGAGACGTCGAGGCCCGCCGTCTCGGTCTCGGCCTCGGCGCGGATGCCGAAGAGCGCCTTCATCGTCCAGAGCACCGCGAACGAGGCGCTGAACGTGAACCCGCCGACTGCGGCCAGACCGAGGGCCTGGATCCCGAGCTGGTGGAAGCTTCCCGTGTAGATCAAGCCGCCTGTGCCCGTGGCGAGGTTCTCGGCCAGGGAGGGAAGGGCAAAGATCCCCGTAGCAAGCGTGCCCCAGACGCCGGCGAGCCCGTGCACGGCCACGGCGCCGATCGGATCGTCGATCCGCACGCGCTCGACGAGGAGAACACCGACAACCGCGATCGCAGCGGCAACGAAGCCGATCACGACCGCCGCCCAGGGAGCGACGAAGCCGGCCGCAGCCGTGACTGCGACCAACGCGGCGATGACCCCGTTCAGCATCATCGAGATGTCGGGCTTCTTGAGCACGACCCAGGCGGTCAGGATGCCGCCAAGTGCACCGGCGGCCGCGGCCAGGTTGGTCGTCAGCGCGACGTAGCCGAAGTACCCGAGCTTGTCGCCGCTGACTACACCGAGGGTCGACCCCGGATTGAAGCCGAACCACCCGAACCACAGGATGAGCGTCCCGAGAACGGCAAACGGCATGTTGTGGCCGGGGATCGGATTCGCCCTGCCGTCGGTGCCGAACTTCCCGATCCTGGGGCCGAGCAGGAGCGCGCCTGCGAGCGCCGCGAGGGCGCCCTGGTAGTGGACGACGGTCGAGCCGGCGAAGTCCTGCATCCCGACGCCGAAGAGCCATCCGTCCGCGTGCCACACCCAATGCGACACGACCGAGTAGATCAGCGTGAAGACCGCACCGAAAGCGAAGTAGACCCAGAGCTTCGCCCGCTCTGCCATGGCGCCCCACACGATCGCAAGCGCGACCCCGGCGAAGACGACTTCGAAGAAGTAGCCGGAGGCGGCCGGAATCGAAGCGAAGAAGCTGAAGGGCGCTTGCGCGACGCCAAGCAGGTCGTCGGCGCTCGGCAAGAAGCCCGACGTGCCGATGATCGCGTTCCCGTCCCCGAAGGCAAGCCCGAAACCGACCGCCCAGTAGACGAGCGAGCAGATCCCGAAGATGAGGACGTTCTTCCCCGCGATGTGCGCGGCGTTCTTCATCCTGGTGAGGCCTGCCTCGAGGAAGGCGAAGCCCGCCTGCATGAACATCACGAGGATCGCCGCGACGACCACCCAAATCGTGTTCGCAGCGATCAAGAGATCAGCTGTCTTCATCTCGCCTCCACCTCCTCCAGGCTCCTGCCCGTCCGGTTGTGTACGACGTTCTCGACGGGCGTCGTCCAGACGATGCCATCGCCTGACTGGTTGCCACTGCGGGCCGCGTCGGCGATCGCCTCGACGACCGCCTCTGCCCGCGAGTCCTCGACGATGAGGACGAGCAGTGCCTTGGGGAGAAAGCGCGACTCGAAGACCCGCCCGCGATACTCGTGCGTGATCCCCCGCTGCCGGCCGTGGCCGACTGCCTCCATCACGGTCACGCCGACGTGCCCGGCCTCCACCTCGACCGCGTCGATGACGGTCTCGATGCGCTCCCGGATGACGACTGCCTCGACCTTCACCATGGCTCCTCCTCCTCGGACCACAAAAAAAGCCCCGGGGCTTTCGCTCCGAGGCGTCACTGCCTTCGCACGCGGCCGTCATCGACTGCGTGAAGCGCGCACCGTAGCGGTGCGCCCGGACGGATGCATTGCGACCGGGCCGGACGAGTCAGCCGGTGTTCCGCAGCGCGGCGGCGATCCCGCCGATCGAGCGCATGAGCGGCCTGGTCGCCGCCGTCTCGCCGGAGCGATACCGGCGCAAGAGCTCGACCTGAATCGCGTTCATCGGGTCGACGTATGGATTCCGAAGCGTGACTGAGCGCTGAAGGACGGGATGGCGGTCGAGGAGATCCCTCGCCTCGACGATCCCAAGCACGGCCGAGACCGTGCGCTCGTGTTCGGCGACGATCGCAGCGAAGAGCCGCTCGCGATCCGGCGATACCGGGACGAGCTCGAGGTAGCCCTCGGCGATCTCGAGGCTCGACTTCGCGAGGGTCATCTCGAGGTTCTCGACAAGCGAGCGGAAGAAAGCCCAATCGCGGTAGAGACGCCGCAGCGCCTCCGGGTCACCGAGCTCGGCGAACGCCGAGCCGCAGCCATACCAGGCCGGGAGGAGGCAGCGGTTCTGGGTCCAGGCGAACACCCAGGGAATGGCTCGGAGGCCCTCGAGAAAGTCCCCCTGCGGGCGACGCGCCGGCCGAGAGCCGAGCTCGAGAAGGGCAAGCTCGTCGATCGGCGTGAAGGCCCTGAAGAAGGGCACGAACGCCTCGTCGTCCCAGACGAGAACGCGGTAGGCCTCGTGCGCGCTCGCCGAGAGCCGGGCGAGGAGCTCGCGCCCTCCGGCGGGCGCGTTCGCGGCTGCGACAGCCGGAAAGGCGGAGAGCAGGGTTGCGGCGAGCGCCGCCTCGAGATTGCGGTAAGCGAGGCCGGGGAGGCCGTACTTGAAGGAGATCGTCTCGCCCTGCTCGGTTACCTTCAACCGTCCGGGCGGAGCTCCGGGCGGCTGAGCGAGGATAGCCGCGTGGGTGGGGCCGCCGCCCCGGCCGGCGCTCCCGCCGCGGCCGTGGAAGATCGTCAGATCGAGACCACGCGCGGCTGCGAGGGCGGCGAGCTCCTCCTGGGCGCGGTAGATCTCCCACTGCGCTGTCAGATAGCCGCCGTCCTTCGCCGAGTCGGAGTAGCCGACCATCACTTCGAGGCGGCTCCCACGCTCTTCGACGAGGCGTGCGAAGCGTGTGTCCTCCAGGAGCCCGGCGACGGTATCGGCCGCGAGCCGCAGGTCGTCGATCGTCTCGAAGAGTGGGACAACCGAAAGGTCGATCGCGGCCTCCTCGGTCAGGTCGAGAGCCGAAAGGACATCAGCCGGAGAGCCTGTCCCGGACACAATCAGCGTGTCGAGCGCCTGTCCGCCGTGCCGATCGCGGGCGCGCGCAATTGCATGGAACGTTTCCCGCGTGCGATCTTCCGGCTCGGCGAGCTCCCTGGCGTGAAGGCGGACGTCCAGCTTGGCGAGGTGGAAGCCAAAGAGCTCCAACCGTCCCCGAAGGGCGACCAGCCGTCCATCAGCGACCCGGCCTGCCCGGTTCCCCCGAAGACTCGCATCGACGATCTCGAGGTCTCGCGCAAGCTCGCCGGCCGAAGCGTAGCCGGCTCCGCCGTCTCGCTCGAGCTCGCTGACCAGGCGCCGCCAGACGAAGCTGAGCTTGCGCCGGTAGGGCTCGTCGAGGTTGCGATCGGCCAGCTCGGCCGCGTAGGCCGGGAGCTCCCGCTCGTCGCGCGCGATCGACTCGAGCAGCTCGGGCGACGCCGTGACGATCTCGGTCGAGATCCCGAGAGAGCGCGCCAGCTCCCGCACCTCATCGCGGTAGGTGGAGAGCGCGAGGACGCGGGCACGCTCCAGCGCCTCGGCGATCGTTTCGGGCCCGGCGGCGGGATTGCCATCTTGGTCGCCGCCGATCCAGCTTCCGAACCGGAGCGGCAAAGGCGAGTCGGGAACGCGCTCGCGGAGGTCAGCGACCAGGCGAGGAGCGACATCGAGCAGGCACTGCTCGAAGAACCAGAGGCCGTTTCGGATCTCGTCGACGACGCGCGGACGCTGGGAGCGCACCTCGTCGGTCTGCCAGAGAAGCGTCACCTCCTCGGCGAGCGCGGCCTCGAGGCCGGTGCGCGCGGCCGGTGATAGAGCCCGGTCGTCGAGCTCGTGCAGAAGGCGGCTGAGTCGAAGGTGCGCAGCCAATACGGTGCGTCTCGTGGCTTCGGTCGGGTGCGCGGTCAGGACGAGCTCGAGCGAGAGGCGCTCCGCGGCCCCGGCGAGCTCCTCCGGCCCGACGCCGGCCTCCTCGAGGCGGGCGAACGCGTCGGCGAGCGACTCGCGCGGCATTCGCTCCTCGTGCTCGTACTGGCGCCGGCGCCGCAGGCGATGGTGCTGCTCAGCAATGTTGGCGAGCTGGAAGTAGAGGCCGAAAGCGCGGAGAATCTTCGCCTGACGCTCGAGGTCGAGCCTGCGGACGGCCTCGCCGAGCTCGGCCCGGGAGGAGGCGCTGTGGCGCTCCCGCGCCTCCCGCGACAGCTGCCGGATCCGCTCCTCCTCGGCGAGCAGCTCCTCACCCTCCTGTTCGACGAGCACCAGGCCGAGGAGGTCACCGAGGAGGCGGATGTCGCGGCGGAGGGGAGCGTCTGTGCTCACCGCTCCCGCGAATCGCGCGAGGAGGTCAGGATCCGCCCTCGGCGACCGTGCCCTCCGCGACCCGCGAGAGGCTACTGACCTCGGGGCGGGGCTGCACGAACCAAAAGCTCTCCAGGGCGGCGTCCCAGTGCTCGAGCAGGCCGACTGCCCGTGTGGAGCCGGTGAAGCGGACGTGCCGCTCGATGAGCGCGCGCAGCGGCTCTGCGCCCGCCGCAACGAGGCGCTCCGCTTCGACCAGCTCGCCGTTGAGGCGATCGGGTACGCACCCGTCCGGATCGAAGACGTAGACCTCACCGCCCGTCATGCCGGCGCCCAGGTTCCGGCCGACGCCGCCAAGGATCACGACAGTGCCTGCCGTCATGTACTCGCACGGGTTCCCGCCGGTACCCTCCACGACCGCCGTTGCGCCTGAGAGGCGGACGGCGAACCGCTCGCCTGCCCGCCCCGCGCAGTAGAGCTCGCCTCCGGTCGCCCCGTAAAGCACCGTGTTGCCGAGGAGGACGGGGTCGCCGGCATCGTTGGGCGGCGGAATGACAACGATCCGTCCCCCGCCCATTCCCTTGCCGACGTAGTCGTTGGCCTCGCCGATCAGCGTGAGCATCACCCCGTCTGCCAGAAAGGCACCGAAGCTCTGGCCTGCTGCCCCCTCCAAGTGTGCCCGCACCCGCCCGGGTGGCTTGCCCGCCCCGAACCGGGCGCCGATCAAGCCGCCGAGCCGAGCGCCGACGGCTCGGTCGCCATTCGTGATCGGGTAGTGGAGCTCGAGCAGGCGCGCTTCCTCGAGAATCGGCTGCGCGTCGGCCGCCAACTGCTCGCCGAGCTCGTGCCCGGCCACCGGAAGCTGTTCGTGACCCACGAACCGGATGGGACCGTTCCCGGGCGGCGCGAGGAGGGCGGAAACATCGAGGAGGTCCACTCGCGAGACCTCCGCACCCGCAGCGCGCCGGCGGAGGAGGTCCACGCGTCCGACCGCCTCCTCGACCGAGCGAAGCCCGAGCCGGGCCAGGAGCCGCCGCACCTCCTGTGCAACGAGAAGGAGGTACCCCTCGACCATCTCGGGCGTCGCGGCGAACTTCGCACGGAGCTCGAGGCGCTGCGTGGCGATCCCGACCGGGCACGTGTCCTGATGGCAGGTCCGCACCATCAGACAGCCCTCGGCCAGGAGGAGCGCCGTACCGAAGCTGTACTCGTCCGCGCCGAGGAGCGCCGCAACGACGACGTCGCGACCGGTCTTCATGCCCCCGTCGACGCGCACACGCACGCGTCCGCGCAGGCCGTTCGCAACGAGCGCCTGCTGGGTTTCGGCGAGCCCGAGCTCCCAGGGGGAGCCCGCGTTCTTGATCGACGAGAGGGGGCTCGCGCCCGTTCCCCCGTCTGCCCCGGCCACATGCACGATGTCCGCGAGTGCCTTCACGACGCCGGCGGCGACGATGCCCACCCCGGCCTCGGCAGCGAGCTTGACCGAGACCTCCGCGGCGGGGTTCACCTGCTTCAGGTCGAACACGAGCTGAGCCAGGTCCTCGATCGAGTAGATGTCGTGGTGAGGCGGCGGCGAGATGAGGGCGACGCCCGGTTGCGTGTGGCGCAGACGCGCGATCTCTTCGCTCGCCTTGTGGCCCGGGAGCTGGCCGCCCTCGCCCGGCTTCGAGCCCTGGGAGATCTTGATCTGGAGCTCGTCGGCATGCGCCGCATATGCGGGAGTGACGCCGAAGCGGGCAGATGCGATCTGCTTGATCCGCGAGTTGCGCTCGGTTCCGAAGCGGGCCGGATCCTCGCCCCCCTCGCCCGAGTTCGAACGGGCGCCGAGCCGGTTCAGCGCGATCGCGAGCAGCTCGTGCGCTTCCGCGCTCAACGACCCGTGCGACATCGCTCCGCCCGAGAAGCGCCGGACAATCGCCTCGACCGGCTCGACCTCGTCGAGGGGCAGCGGCTCCTGGCTGGGGACAAGCTCCAGGAGGTCGCGCGGCTCGAGCGGCTCCCGGTCATGGACGAGTGCGGCGAAGCGGTCGTACTCGTCACGGTCGCCGCCGGTGAGAGCCCGGTGCAGCGCCTCAGCCGCCACGGTCTCGTGGAGCGCGTCGACGACCTCCGGGCTCGTGGCGTGCGGCTCGCCTCCCTTTCGATGCTTGAAGAAGCCCGGATGCTCGAGAACTGCTCGCTGGGCAGAAGCCGCGACCTGACGCTCCCGGACGTCCCGCTCGAGCTCGGCGAACCCGATGCCGCCGAGTGGACATGGGGTTCCCCGGAAGCAGCGGTCGACAATCTCCTGCGCGAGGCCGATCGTGTCGAAGAGCTGGGCGCCGCAGTAGCTGGCGACGTCCGAGATCCCCATCTTCGCCATCACCTTCATGACGCCGTCCTCGATCGTCGCGCGGAACCGCCGCTGCGCCTCGTCGGCTGCTGGATGGTCGCCGCCGACCTTGTCTGCGGCAGCCATGGCGGCGACCGTCTCGAGGGCAAGGCGCGGGCAGACCGCCTCGGCGCCGTACCCGAGCAGGCAGGCGAAGTGATGCACCTCGCGCGGCTCGTCGCTCGCGACCACGATCGTGGCGAGCGAGCGAAGCCCGAGCTCGACGAGGCCGTGGTGAACAGCCCCGGTGGCGAGGAGCGCCGGCACAGGCGCACGCTCGGGGCTTGCGCCCGCGTCCGAGACGAGCAGGACGTCGGCTCCGGCCCGGACGGCCGTCTCGGCCTCGGCGGCCAGACGCACGCACGCCGCCTCGAGCGTCTCCTGCGAGCCGAACGTGGCGTCGATCGTCGTCGCCTCGAGACCGTCGAGCCCGCTCGGGTAGAGGAAGAAGCTCTCCAGCTCTACCAACTTCTCCGCCGGTGCCTCCACGGAGAGAAGCGGTGCCCTGGCGCCAAGCAGCGTGCGAAGAGACATGACGTGTCGCTCACGCAGGTGGTCGATCGGTGGGTTGGTCACCTGGGCAAAGCGCTGCTTGAAGTAGGCATGGATGGGCCGCGCTCGCCCGGCCAGAGGTGGCAGCGCCGTGTCGTCTCCCATCGACGAAGTCGGCTCGTGGGAGTGCGCCGCGATCGGCCGCAGGATCTGCATGAGCTCTTCCCGCGTGTACCCGAACGCCACCTGACGGGACGCAAGGTCGTTCCCCTCCGGTTCGACCGGCGTCCCTGACGAGCCCACGACAAGGCGCTCCTCGAGCCAGCGGCCATAGGGGCGCCGTGCGGCGAGACGGCCCTTGATCTCCTGGTCGCCCTCGAAGCCTCGTTCGGGATCCACGGCCAGGATCTCGCCCGGACCGAGCTTGCCGCGCCGCACTTGCCCGTGGCCCTCGAGCGGGACGGCACCCACCTCGGACACGCAGGCGACGAAACCGTCCGAGGTGACCGCGTACCGGAGCGGCCGGAGCCCGTTGCGGTCGAGCGCGGCGCCGACCACCCGGCCGTCGGTGAAGACGATCCCGGCGGGGCCGTCCCAGGGCTCGACCAGGCCTGAGTGGAACCGGTAGAAGCTTCGCACCTCGGGATCCAGCTCGGTGTCCGACTCCCAGGCGGGCCGCACGAGCATCGTGACGGCGTGCCGCACATCCCGGCCGCCGTGGACAAGAAGCTCGACGGCGTTGTCGAGCATGGCCGAGTCGGAGCTCGATGTGTCCAGAACAGGCCGGAGCAACTCGTCGTCGGTGGATCCGAGTTGGCCTTCGCGGGCGCGCATCCAGTTCGCGTTGCCCTGGATGGCGTTGATCTCGCCGTTGTGGCAGAGGTAGCGGAAGGGCTGGGCCCGCTCCCAGGAGGGCTCCGTGTTCGTCGAGAACCGCTGGTGGAAGATTCCGAAGGGGACCGCGAGACCCGTGTCCCGAAGATCATCGTAGAACCCATCGAGTTGGTCGGCGGCGCAGAGCGCCTTGTACGTCACGGTCCGAAACGAGAGAGAGGCGATGTAGGCACCCCCGGCCCTCTCGGCCCGCCGGCGAGCGCGATGTGCGCGACGCTCGGCTTCGTCCGAGTCGGCGCCGGAAGGACGAACGAGCACAGCCTGCTCGATCGCCGGCGCAGACGCGCGCGCGCCAGGGCCGAGAGCGTCCGGGCTGACCGGGACCGGGCGCCACCCTGCGACCTCGATCCCCTCGAGCCGGCACGCCTCCTCGATCGCCTCTCGCGCGGCAGCGTCGCGCAGGAAGACCATCGCCAGGCCGTTTCCGGCCTCTGGGATGAGGGATGCCGGCAACGGCAGGAGGACGCCGGCACCGTCACCGGTCCGGCGATCCGCCGCGGTCGCTCCGCGATGGCGCACGCGGCGGAGCCCCTCGAGAACCGCATCGAGAACGGCCCGGCTGGGCCGGCCGGCGGCGTCGGCGACGAAGCCGATGCCGCAAGCGTCGCGCTCCGCCGTCTTATCGTGAAGTTGAGGCACCTCGGGTGCCGTGGCTACCTTCCTTGTCCTAGGAGTGATCCCGCTTTGTTTCTCTTAGCTAGGCGGCGGAGCGGGAGAGAGATCGCCGACTAGCTCGCAGGCTTGCGCGCGATCGGAAACACGAGAATCGACAGCGTGTCGGCGCGGGCCATGAAGAGTTCGACAGTACGGCCGGGATCGGACGGCGTCAAGGCCGGCCATCGCCCTCGTCCCGCAGTTAGAGGTTGACCGGCCTGCCCTCCGCGGCCGAGCGGTAGAGCGCATCAATGGCTCGGGCTTGGCCCAACGCGTCTTCGCGGCTCAGAAGCGGCTCCGCCTCACCTCGGATGGCGTCGCTCATGTTCTCGAGCTGGAGGCGGTAGGAGTCCGCCCGCTCGACGGCAATCTCTTCCATACCGCCCGCGGTCCGGAGCTCGATCACGGGCCTCTGGCAATGCCAGGGATCGTCAAGGAAGAGCGAGCCGTCCTCGCCGATCGCCTCGAGCTCGTCGCGCTCCGGGAGCGCCAGGCCCGAGTCGAACTGCGCCAGCACATCACCCTGTAAGCGCATCGTCCCGGTGAACAGCTCGTCGACCCCGCTTACGCTCGGCACCTGCTCGCCGTAGACCCGCTCCGGCTCCCCTCCGAGCAACCGTGCGCCGCTGATGCAGTAACAACCAACGTCCATCAACCCGCCGCCGTCGAGGGACTCGTCCAGACGGACGTCCTGGGCGTTCTCGAGCCGGAAGCTGAACGCCGCGCGGACGAGCCGCAGGCGGCCGATCGCGCCCCCGCCGACGAGCTCCTCGAGCTTCGCGGTCTGCGGGTTGTGGCGGTACATGAAGGCCTCCATGAGAAGGCGGTCCGACTGCTCCGCCACGTCGAAGGCCCGCTCGACATCCTGGGGCCGGCGGCTCAGAGGCTTCTCGCAGAGAACGTGCTTGCCTGCCTCCAGCGCGCGGATCGACCACTCGACGTGGAGCAAGTTGGGCAGCGAGATGTACACCGCCTCGAGGTCAGGGTCGGCCAAGAGCTCCTCGTAGCTCCCGTACGCCCGCTGGATGCCGCGCTCGCGCGCGTAGGCCCCCGCCCGTGCGGCGTCACGGCTCGCGACGGCGATGACGTCGACTCGGTCGGACTCGGCCGCACCGGCGAGCAACTTGTCGTTGATGTTCGCCGTCGACAGAAAGCCCCAGCGGACCGTGGCGCTCATCCCCATGCCGGTTCTGCGACGGGCCGGAAGGCGGTCTCCAGGATGCGATGGTTTCGAGGGCGACTGATGACGAAGAGCACGACCTCCGCCACGTTTTCGGGCGTCATCATTCCCGCCAGGGCCGGCATGTCCGGCGTGCGGCCGCGGCCCATGGCGAAGTCCGTCGCGACGCCGCCCGGGCACACGTTCGAACAGCGGACACCTTGCTCCCGCAACTCGTGGTCGAGGGCGCGGGTGAAGCCCACCTGGGCGAACTTCGAGGCGCAGTACACGGCTTCGAGGGGAAGGCCTCGCCGACCCGCCTCGGACGCGAGCGTGACGATGTCAGCCGCGTCGCTCTCGAGCAGGTGAGGGAGCGCAGCCCGGACGGCGTAGAGGGTTCCCTTCACGTTGACGTCGATCATCTCCTCCAGCTGGTCGGCCGGAAGGTCGAGGAACGGGCCGTACGCTCCCACGCCGGCGTTGGCGACGAGAATGTCGATTCCTCCGAAGCGCTCTACGGCCTCAGCCGCAAGGGCCTCGAGGTCTTCCGGTCGCCTGACGTCGCATGGACGCGCCACCGCGCCGTCGAGACCGAGATCATCGCCGCTTCGCGACGCCAGCGCGAGGCGGACTCCCTCCGCCGAAAGTGCGCGCGCAACTGCGGCGCCGATGCCTCGACTTGCTCCCGTAACCAGGGCCACCTTGCCTGCAAGCGCTTTCATCCTTCCTCCAACGATCGTAGGGATAGACCGGCATGTGCGATGGCCTGGTGTGCGAGCCGCTCGTCTTCCTCACCAGGAAGACCGCTCACCCCGATCGCCCCGGCGCGGACCCTGTCCTCGAACGCGGCAACGCCACCTTTGAAGAAGGTGAAGAACGGGTCGAAGCTCGCCCGCTCGACCGGGTCGTCCGCCACCTTCGCGGCAAGCTCCCTCGTGGAGCGCGCGTCGCTGCGTGCCGCCGTGTAGGCCTTCCTCTGGGCATTCAGTCGCGTGTCTGGAGCGGCCCCGTCCATCGTGGCCGCCGCAACCAACTCGCCGTGGTCGTCCGCGACATAGACCGAAACCGGCCCGGATGCGTTTTCGATGACCGAGCCGACCATGTCGAGGGCCTGGTGGAGCCTCATCAGGACATCGCCCCGTCGAAGTACTTTTCGGCCAGGATCCATGCGGCCTTGCCGCACCGCGCGCCGATTTTCCGCCCACCAAAGTCGTCCGGCGAGACGTGGATCCCCATGTAGAGACGAGATATGCCCGCGGCATCCGCGGCGTCGAAGTACGTGGCCCATTGCAAGGTGAGATCCTCGCTCGGGCCCTGCTCGATCTTGAGCGAGCCGGCGGGGACAGGCACCTCGTAGAGGCCTCCCGGGAAATACGAGTTCCCGGTGAAGGCCGTGAGAACTTCTGCTGCCGCGCGGCTGAAGGTGCTGTGCCCGGAGACGTAGCCTGAGAAGGCGGGGGTGACGAACGTGGGGAGCTGGTAGGGCACCCAATCCACCGCGGGGATCCAGCTGACCCCGCTGTGCCCGGCGGTCGGATCCTCCGGAGCGCCGGCCCAGGCGCGGATGGCGATCTCGCCCACGCGGTCCGCCAGCTTCGCATGACGCTCACCGGGAGCACTCGAGGCCCGCGTGACCACCTCGATGAGGCCGGGTACAAGCGGAAGGCCGTCCGGATCATAAGCCGGACCGCTCCGATCGCTCGATTGGCCCTTGCCTCCCATGTAGCGGATCATCGAGATGGGCCGCGCCGAGTCGTAGTAGCCCTTCGCCCCCCAAGCCGCGACGGCAGCGTCGTGGACGGCCCCGTTGAGCGCGAAGTAGAGCTTCACGTCCCACTCGAGGCGGTCGACCGCCGGGCCGTGGCCTCCGATCCGGAGCTCGAGCCCGGGGGAGTCAGAGACTTCGTTCGCGAGCGTATTCCAGTGGCCGGGCGGGGTCTCCGACTTGGGGCCGTCGGCCCAGAACTCGGCCAAGACGCGCTCGAAGTCGCCGCGAGGAACGACGTTCGGAGCGTAGGCTCGGCCGGTTGCCGGGTTGACGTTGTGGCCGTCGCCGTCGTTCGTCCCCAGTGTGTTGCCGCCGAGAGCGGCGGGCCCGACGTCGAGGGTGGCGCCGTCATCCGGGTCGAGACCGCTGCTGTAGCGGATGACTGCGACCGCCGTCTGCTTGAAGTCCGCGTCTGATGACG
>Ga0307287_10000172_pt1 | contig 24348 bp, 25 predicted proteins | sample ER_DNA_141_FD_194485 | JGI IMG/M metagenome (GOLD analysis project Ga0307287, IMG submission 194485) | Bulk soil microbial communities from the East River watershed near Crested Butte, Colorado, United States - ER_DNA_141 | ecosystem: Environmental > Terrestrial > Soil > Floodplain | place...
GAGCGTTCCCTGCGCAGCCTGGCGAAGGAGCTTGACCTCGACGGCGCGGTGACGTTCACTGGCCACGTCCGGGCCGTCGGGCTCTATCTGTCGGCGATGGACGTGTTCGTGTCGACGGCGTCCGAGGAAGGCTTCGGCGCTGCGGTCGTGGAGGCGCTCTCGCTCGGGGTGCCGATCGTGTCCGTCGATCGTGGCGGCCCGGCGGAGATCCTCGTGGACGGCGAATCAGGCTTGCTTGTTCCCGACGAGTCCGACGACGCCCTCGTTGGCGCGGTCGAACGCGTGCTCACCGATCGCGAGCTGGGGGAGCGGCTCCGGGCGGGCGGTCGCGCTCGCTTCGAAAGCCACTTCAACGCAAAGGCCGGCGCGCGGCGCCTTCAGACCGTGCTCGAGGAGCTCGCACTACGTGCGCAGTAGACAGTCGGATCCCGCGCCGTCGCTGTTCGGCGAGGGAGACGTTGCCGTCGTCTCGCCGCATCTCGACGATGCAGTGTTCTCGCTGGGTGCGTCCATAGCCGACCTCCGCGCGGCTGGCCGGAGCGTCAAGGTGGTCACGGTGTTCGCAGGTGTTCCAGAGTCCAGCGCCCCGCCGAGCCCCTGGGATGAGCAGTGCGGGTTCGCGTCCGCAGCCGAGTCGGCCGCAACCCGTCGCGAGGAAGACAGACGCGCGTGCGCTCTTCTGGGAGTCGAGCCCATGTGGCTGTCGTTCGACGTGCGGTGGCCGGACGGGGCCACGGAGGCGCTGCAGGACGCGCTCGAAGGTGCAGCGACCGTGCTGGTTCCCGGCTTTCCGTGCACGCACAGGGATCACATACTCGCCGCGCGGACAGTGTTGACGACCCGCCGTCCGGAGGTTGCGGTCGGGCTGTACGTCGACCAGCCGTACGCGATGTGGCGGCTCCTCGGGCGCGAAGCAACGGGCCGGACGCGGCGCGAGAACCTGCTCGACGTGCTGCTACGGCGACCGGCGACCGCGGCGTTGCAGCAGCCCGAGGTGTCACCGCACCTCGTCGACCTCGTGCCCGCGCCGCCGCAGTGGCTGAGGCTGCGGCGTGGCAGGCGCGCGTGGCTCGCAAAGCAGCGTGCGACACTCGCGTACGCCTCGCAACTGCGCACCTTCTCGCGCACCATGCCGGTCGGCATCGCGCTGTACGAGCGTCAGTGGGGAGGCGAGGGGCTCGCTTGGGTCTAAAGGCGCCGCGCCCGAGCGCGCGCTGCCGACACGACGCGGGTCGCTTCGCGCAGGAGCGCGAGCGGATCGCGGCTGAGCGTACGACCGGCCGACCTCAGCGCCTCTCGTCGCGCGCCTCGCATCAGGTACGCACGCGCCAGGGTTGCTTCGAGCGCGGCCTCTGCCTTGCGCGAGAGCGATGAACCTCGTTCGTCTGGATGGCGCTCGAAGTACTTCTCGATCACGCGGCGACCACCGACCAGGCCCGCGTCCGCATTGCCGGTGGCGGATGCCGGACTTCGCCTGTAGCGCGCTGCGACAAACGTCTCGCCGGACACTGTTGCGTGGTCGAGCGCGCGCAGGACGTAGTCCCAGTCCTGCGAGACGGACATCGTAGGATCCCACTCGCCGGTCGACTCGACGACACGCCGCGGAAACATCAGGGCGGGCAGTCGCACCGTGAAGCGTCCGAGCAAGCATGCCTCTCGGGCTGCGTCCTGGATGCTGCATGTCATCGTCCAGACCGGGTTCAGCTGCTCGTCGCAGTAGAGCGTCGCCGCGTAGGCGATGCGATCGTCAGCGCCGCCGAGCAGTTCGAGGAGGCGGCGCGTTCCGTCCGGCTCGAAGACGTCGTCGGCGTCGAGGAAGCGGACGTGCGTCCCCCGTGCAGCCGCGATCCCGGCATTTCGCGCTGTCGAGACGCCGTTGTGCTCGACCCGCAGGATGCGGACGCGTTCGTCGGCGACGTCCGAGAGGAGCTTCGCAACGGGTTCCGCGTTGCCGTCGTCGACGACGATCAGCTCAGTGTCGACCTCGCGTTGCTCGAGCGCGCTCGAGACGGCCTCGTGAAGCCAGGCCGGCCGCGGACGCCACACCGGCATGATCAGGCTGACGAGGTGATCGCTCACCGCTGCGTCCAGACGCCGCGACCGTCGAGCCAGACCCGGACCCGCCGTTCGAACCAGCGTCGGCGCCGGCTGCCGTAGACGATCGGATAGAGGAGCTTGCGCGTGCCGCTGAGATCGGAATTGCGGCGGTGCTCGCGCAGGCTCGCGAAGAGCGCCGGGTGCAAGCGGCGAAGCTCGTTGTAGACGCGCCGGTGGTGTCTGCGATCAGACGACATCCGCCTACCGGGTTGAACACGGCGCCGGTACGTAATGATGCCGGGCCCGACGTGGACACCGCGGGCGCCGCGCTCGGCAAGCGTCATCCAGAGATGCCAGTCCTCGTAACCGAACGTGCGCGGGTCGACGCCCTCCGGGACCCAACCGCCGGCCGCCTCGACGGCTGTCCGGCGCAGTAGCGGCGCGCCGAACTCGTTTGCGTAGGCGATGCGGAACGGATCGAGACGTTGCGGGATCTTCCGGACTGCGTCCGGCGGCGACCCGAACTCTGCGTAGTCGCCATAGCAGACGTCGGCTTCGAGTGCGGCGTCGAGCAGGTCTGCCATGCGCGTGAGCGTTCCTGGGACGAGCTGGTCGTCTGCGTCGAGCGGGAAGATGTACGGGGCCGTCGATGCGCGGAGAGCCTGTGTGCGGGCGGCGGGCGCCCCGGCGTTGCGTTCGTTGTGGATCACCTGTATGCCCTCGCTCCGGACGCGAGCAAGACACTCGAGCGTCGCGGGATCGCTCGAAGCGTCGTCGACGACGACGATCTCGACCGGCTCGTCCTCCTTGATCGAGTCGAGCGCCTCGAGCAGCAGCGGCCCGTCGTTGTGGCACGGGATCAACACCGCGACGCGCGCGCTCATCGGCTGGGATCCGCCTTGGCCTCGAGATCGAGCTCGAGCTCGAGCCGGCGGAGCTCGGCCCAGCGTCTGCGGTACTTCCAGCGGAAGTACACGAATGCGCGCACATGTTTCAACGCGGTGCGGGAGAGAGGCCGTCCTTTCGTCATGCGCCGGTACGTGTGCACGACTGTCGCCTGCGGAAAGTACACGACGGCTCCGCCGGCATCGCGAATCCGGATGCACCAGTCGATGTCGTCCGGGCCGTAGAAGATCCGCTGGTCGAAGGCTCCGGTCTTGCGGGCCAGCGCGGTCCGGAAGAGCTGACACGCGCCGAGCACGTACGGCACTGCGCGACACACCGAGTGGTCGACGTCTTCCATCAGATGTCGCTGGACGAGGCGCGAGCCCTCGAACCAGCGGTCGAGCGGCGGGCGCCGGACGAGCGGCAGCACGAGTGGCGGAAACCGCCTGCAGGAGAGCTGCAGCGAACCGTCCTCGTGAACGAGGCGCGGCCCGAGCAATCCCCACTCCGGGTGCTTCTCGAGCGCGTCGACCATCGCCGGCAGCGCTCCCTCGGTGAGGGCAGCATCGCTGTCGAGGAACATCGTGTAGGGAGCGGCCGCTCGCTCGAGCCCGCGTTCACGTGCGGCGACGCCGACGTTGCTGTCCAGGCTCACGACCTCGACTTCCGGATGCTCCCGGGCAACCCAGGCGCGGGTGTCGTCCACGGACGCGTTGTCGACGAGAATGACCTGGACCGGTAACGCTGCGTGGTCGCGGATCGAGGCGCAGCAACGCTCGAGCTCATGACGCACCGAGTGCGCGACGATCACGATCGAGACAATGCGTGCTCCTAGCGACGACAACGCGCGCAGCTTAGCCCGCGGCCCGCGCCGGATTCCCTCGTTCGCCGGTCACCCTTTCGAGGGATATTCGTCACTCGAACGGGGCGGCGTCCCGAAGCGTGTCAGGTGGGAGCCGCGCGCCGTACGACCATCCTGTCCGTCGTCGCGTGCGCCATCGCACTCGCGTCTCCCGCCTTCGCATCCGCAGCGCAGCAAGGTCTCGTCACGGACCTGACGTGGGGGACCCCCATAGCGGACCAGCATCGGACGGTCGTCGCGATGCAGGACGTCGGGGCGAAGTGGACGCGCCTCTCGGTGCAGTGGAGGGACTACGAGACCGCGCGCGGGAACTACGCCGCCTGGTATGTCGCTCAGGTCGATCAAGCGATCCAACTCTGCAGGCGGGCGGGCATCCGCGTCCTGCTCGACGTGCTGAATGCGCCGGCGTGGGCGTCGGCGACCAACGACTCGGGACAAGGCAACGTTCCACGCAATCCCGCCGACTTCGCCGCCTTCATGCGGTATCTCGCCAATCGCTATCGCGGACAGGTCAACGCGTACGAGATCTGGAACGAGCCCGACATCCAGCGCTTCTGGAACACGGGGCCTAGCCCGACTGCCTACACGGCACTTCTCAAGGCGGCGTACCCGGCGGTCAAGGCAGCGGACCCGAACGCGCTCGTCGTCTCGGGCGGCCTCGCCTGGAACTATGAGAGCAGCACCTCGAGCTACCTCACGAAGATGTATGCGGCGGGCGCGAAGGGGTCCTTCGACGTGCTCGGCCTCCACGACTTTCCCGACGCCTCGATTGCGAACGGACTCACCACCTGGGCACAGGGCCGGAGGACCGCGCGCCGCGTCATGCTCGCGAATGGTGACCCCCATCCGGTCTGGATCACGGAGTACGGCTTCAACACTGCGGCGCCGGGATCCGGTTGGCAGCCGTCGTCGACCCCGCAACAGCAAGCTGATCTCCTCGCGAAGGCGTTCAAGGTGATGGACCAGGACTCGCCGTGGCTGCAGGTGGCCTTCTACTACAACTTCCGGAACAACTACTGGCAACACGACAAGCCGACGGACATCGAGGCGCAGTTCGGCCTCATGAATACCGACTTCAGCGCGAAACCGGCGTATTTCGTCTTCAAGTCCAACGCAGGCGGAAGCTCCATCTCGCTGACGTCGGCTCGGTTGCCGGTCGCCGAGGCAGAGCCGCAGGGCAAGCTGGCCCGTGCAACCCGTTGGCTCTTCACAACGCGGCTCTCGCGCGAAGCAGCCGCATCACGGTAGGTCGCGTAGACGAGCCGGTCGCCTAGCCCCGGCTCTGGGCCGCAGTCGGGGTTCCGCGCAGGATTCGTGCGAGCTGCCCCCGTCGGAGCTGGAGGTACGCGACTGCGAGGAACGCGATGCCGCCGACGAGGACCCCGATCCCCAGCCGCAGGAGACCCTGCGGCAGCGAGACGCGCACGGCCGCCATCGCGATCAACGGGGGCAGCGAGCTGAGAGCGGCAGGCCCGATCGTGTGGACGAGGAAGCCCCAGACCGGTTGCTGCAGAGCGCGAGCCGCCAGCGGAACCCGGAGCGGGCCGATGACCCCACTCGTGAAGAGCGTCCCGAGCGCAGCGCCGATTGCGCCATAGGCCGAGATGAGCACGATCGACAAGCCGAGGTTCGAGACGCCTTCCACCGCGGTCAGGAGGCCGATCGTCCGCGCGCGGCCGACGCCAACCAGGACTTGCTCCGCCGGAGCGGCGGCCATCATCACGATCTGCCCGAGCATGAGCACGACAAGGATCTTGGCCGCCACCGGGCCGGCGCTGGGACCGAGCCATAGTCGCATCACCTCAGGGGCGAACAGCGCAAGCCCGGCCGCGACCGGAACCGTGACCTGGATGGCGAACCTCGTAGCAAGTCCGAGGCGCCGAACGACTTCGTCGTGCCGGTCGCGTGCGGACAGGTCGGAGCTCATCGGCATCAGCTGGTAGACGAGCGGCAGTGTCAGGCTCTGCACTGCCGTCTGCAGCTTGATGGCGGCCGCGTAGGGAGCTGCGGTCGCCGCGCTGCGGATAGCGGCGATCACGACCGTGTCCATGCGTTGGCCGATGAAGGTCATGCTCTCCGCGAGCAGGACGTAGGAGCCGAACGTGAGCTGTCGGAGGCGCGTTTCACGGTCGGACGTCCGCGGCCGCAGCGACAGCTTGGGGTCCACTCGCCGCAGGAAGACGAGCCCGGCGACGCCGATCGTGAAGTGTGTCGCGGCGGCGATGACGGCAACAGCGAGCACACCGCCGCCGAGTGCGACGGCAACGATCGCGCCGACCGCGTACGCGATGCTCGACGAAGCTTCCGCCGCGTTGACGAGGTCGTACCGCTGGTAGCCGACGAGCACGGCGCCGTACGCCGCGAGCGGGAAGTAGAGCAACCGCTCCACGGCGAGGACGGCCATCCCGACGGCGAACGCGTGGCGATTGCCCACGGAGGCGAGCCCGGATCCGAAGATCGCAACGAGAAGCAGGACGACGGCCGCGGCAATCCCCAGGATGCCGAAGAGCAGGACTGAAGCGCCGACGTTCTCGTCGAGCTCGCGTCTGCGGCCTTTCGCGAGTAGCTCCGCGGTGATCTTGCTGACCCCACGCGCGAAGCCCATCTCGATCAGGCTGAAGGTCGTCCCGATCGTGAGGATGACACTGAGCGTCCCAAAGCCGCCGGCGCCGAGACGCCGATAGAGATACGGCGTCAGCAGGAGGACGCTCAGGCCGAGGAGTGCACGTGCGCCGTACGCGCTCGCTGCGTTACGCGTCAGGCGGCGGCGCTCTGAGGACGCGTGCGTCACGTCCCGGCCCCCGGACCCCTCGGCCATCTAGCGCGCCACCCGTGCAAACAGCGCCGCAGCCAGTCGAACGGCGAGAGAGCAGACGTCGTCCGCAATGCCCGCAACGACGTCCGGCGGGCGGGCGAGCGGGTCCTCGATCTCCGGAACGGGCGCCCGGCGAGGGTCGGCCGGACGAGCGGCGGCGGCACGCTCGACCGCGGCCGTTGCTTCGGCGATCACGCTGCCGCTCGAGGGTGGGGCCGGCGTCTGCTCGAGGAGACCGACGAGCTCCGGCAACGTGAACGTTCGCTCGAGCCGCGCGTTGGCGTGCACAACGGCGTGGGCGACGTGGCGCCGCTCGAACCCGATCACGAGGTCGGCGTCCGAAAGGGATCCGCGCGGGAGACGGCGGGAGCGGTGCCGCGCCACGTCGAGACCGGCTGCGGCCGCATGCTCCTCGAGCTCAGGGAGAACCGGCGCCGAGTCGGTATCGAGCAGTCCGAACGACTCGACGTGGACGGGGAGCCCTGCGGTTTCGCGACGGAGCACATGCTCCGCCAGCGGGCTCCGGAAGCGATTGCCGGTACAGATGAAGGCGATTCTGAAGGTGTCAGGTGTCAAATCGCCTCTCGCTGAGCGTAGCCTCGGAGTCGTTGGAAACGGTCACGTTCTGCCCCAAAAGGGGGAGTCGCCGAAGCGGCGCCGACAAGTGTCCTGAGTACACTGAGGTGGCCAGCGTGGTGTTCATCCCAGGCCATGGGTCTCGATCAAATCATCGGTGTATTGTGGCGTAGACGGCTGACGTTCCTCGTCACGGCCTTGGCCTGCATCGCGGCGGTGGTCGCAGTGACGTTGTCGCTGCCGAAGACGTATCGGGCGACTGCATCGCTTCTCGTTGGTACTCCGCAGTCGAACTTCGCAACCACCGACCTCCTCAACCAGATCACGAGGACCTACGCGACGCTCGCGTCCAACCCGCACGTCGCCGACGTGGTCGTCAGCAGGCTGCCCTTCTCGACCACCAGGGACTCGCTGATGAATGCGATCTCCGTCGTGCCCGTCGAGAGCACGCAGCTGATCGAGGTCAGCGCGGAAGCACATTCCTCGACTCGCGCGCAGAGACTCGCGAACGCGTACGCGCAGGCATTCGTCGACGAGGCGAACGCAGGGCTCGTCGGATCCCGCACGCTCACGAGCGTCCGGGTGGTCGAGCCGGCGGTGCGTCCAACGTCCCCTGTGCGTCCTAACCCGCCGCTCTACATCGGGATCGGGACGCTGCTCGCGCTGATCCTCGCGACCGGTGCCGCGCTGCTGCGCGACCGGCTCGACCGGCGGATCCGCGTCGCCGCCGAGGACGAGGCGATCCTCGGTCACCCCATCATCGCCCGTATCCCGCGCTTCGCGCGCGGCGAAGTTGCGGCGGATGCCGCACACGACCGCTTCGCCTTGCTGAAGACCAATCTCGACTTTCTCGACGAACGCGAGGCGCGAGTCGTGGTCGTGACCAGCCCCGGCGTTGCAGACGGCAAAAGCACCGTCGCCATGCATTTCGCGGCCGCCTGTGCCGCCGACGGGGAGCGTGTGGTCGTCGTCGAAGGAGATCTCCGGCGACCCGGCCTCCGAGCCGCCGCCAACGTCGACCAGACTCGCGAATGGGCGGCCGGACTGAGCGATTACCTCGCCGGTGCTTCGCCTGAATACGACATCCTCGTGAGCGAGGTGGCGTGGCCCGAGATCACGTTCATCTGGTCCGGGGGCACGGCGCCGAATCCCGTCGCTCTGCTGCGGTCTGCCAGGCTCGAATCCCTCCTCGACTACCTTCGGCTCGAGTTCGACCGCGTGGTGATCGACACGCCGCCGGTGTCGGTCGGCGCCGATGCGTCGTTGCTCGTGTCCCGCGGCGATGCGGTGCTGTACATCATCAACGAGCCGAAGACCACGACGGCGGAAGCTCAAAGCGCGATCAACCAGCTCGAGAAGGCACGCCCGCGGCAACTCGGAATCGTACTCAACCGCACGAAGGCGGCCGGCAGGGATTCCTCGTACTACTACCGCCGTTCTGGCACAGCCGGTCCCGGCCGCGCCCGCGGAGCGGTGCGTTCCCGGACCAAAGCCTGACCTCCCGGCGGCTCACCGAGGCCGCACTTCCGGTCCTGCTCGCTGCGGCGGCCGCGGCGATCTGGCCGCTGAGCGCGTACGTTGCGAATCCGGTCGTCTATCCCGTGCTGCTCGCAGCGGTCGCTCTCGTGTTCGTCGTAATTGTCCGGCCTGCGTACGGCATCGCGGTTGCGATTGCGCTATCCCCGCTCACGAACTTCGAGCTCGGCGTCGGCGGGACCTTCTCGAAGCCGTTCCACCTTCTGCTGCCGGCCCTCGGCTTCGCGGTGCTCGCCTACGGGGTGCTGCTCGGGTGGCGCGTCCGACTTCGTGGTCTGGCTTCCCTGCAGATCGCCGTGCTTGCGTTCGCTTCGGTAAGCCTCGCTGCGTCACTCGCCGCACGCAGTCCTACTCATTCCGTCACGAAGCTGTTCCTCGTGTTGTCGGCAACGGCTGTGTTCTTCGCCGTGTTGCAGGTCTGCAGGGAACGTGCCAGCCTTCTCGCCGTTACATACGGCGCCGTCGCGGGCTTGTTGATCGCGTCGCTGCAGGGGATCGAGGAGCGGTATCGCGGCGTCAGCGGCGCGATCGGCTTCGTTTCCGGAGGCCAGTTCGTCGCGCGTGTACAGGGCTCGTTTGGACACCCGAACCAGTACGGCGGCTTCCTGGCGTTCCTGATCCCGGTGGCGGCGACGCTCGCTCTTTCGAGCGGGCTCTCGCGCCAGATCCGCATCGTGGCCGGCATCGCCACCGTCGCTGCCGTACCGGCGCTCGTGTTCTCGTACGCACGCGGTGCGATCCTCGCGCTCGCGATCGCGTCGCTTGTGTGGTTCGGGCTCCGCCGTCCAAAAGTCGCCATCCTCGCCGCGGTCGCCGCTGCAGGCGTCGCGTTCCTCTTCACGCCGTCAGCGCTGCGCGAGCGGTTCAACCCGAGCGCCGGGCAGCAAGACGTCCCCCTCCGCGCCGACATCTGGTCGAGCGCCGTCGACATCTACTCGGGCCATCCAGTCCTCGGCGTCGGGCTCGGGAACTTCTCGTTCGCCTACGCCTCTCTGCCGTCGACGCTTGCCAATGCATCGCAGCGACGCCTGCTCAACCAGCACGGTCTCATCGTGCCTCCAAACGCCCAGAACCTGTATCTCGGCGTTCTCGCGGAAGAGGGGATCGTCGGTCTCGCGGCGCTCACGCTGCTGGGCATTCTCGTCGCCCGCGTCGTCGCGCTCGGACTGCGTGTACGCGATCCAGCCGGGCGAGCGGTGGCGCTTGGTCTGGGCGCAAGCCTGCTCACGCTGGCGATCCACGGGATCTTCGAGGTCATGCTCTTCACGGAGCTCGCGTTGCCGCTTTTCGCGCTCGTGGCGGTCGTTGCGGGATTCGTGGCGCTGGATCACGCCGAAACGGGCGAGACCGCACGTAGGGAAACGCACAAGTAGCGCTGCCCAGCCTCCGGGGGGCGGTCACCACGGCGGTCTACAGGAGGGCTCGACTGATGCCGAAGGACACCGTAAGAAGTCCGTAAAGCCGGGGGACACAGCCTCCGCCCTCTGGGCTACGATTGCCTTCCAGCCAGGAAAGGACGAGTTTGTTCGAACGATTCACCGAACGGGCCCGGCAAGTCGTCGTTCTCGCCCAGGACGAGGCTCGGGCGCTCAAGCACAACTACATCGGCACCGAGCACATCCTGCTCGGGTTGCTGCGCGAAGAGGAAGGCCTCGCTGCGCGCGTGCTCGAGTCGCTCGACATCACGGTCGAGGAGGTTCGCGCACAGGTTGCGCGCATCGTCGGCCAGGGAGACGAGGTCACGACCGGTCAGATCCCGTTCACGCCACGCGCAAAGAAAGTGTTGGAGCTCGCGTTGCGCGAGGCGCTCTCGCTGGGACACAACTACATCGGCACCGAGCACATCCTGCTCGGCCTCGTGCGTGAGAACGAGGGCGTTGCCGCACGCATCCTGCTCGACTTCGACGCGGATGCGGACAAGATTCGCAACGAGATCATCCGGATGCTCTCCGGCCCCGGCCGCCGCCAGCAGGGTGGCGCCGCCGCTCCCGGCGAGAAGGCGAAGAGCTCCAAGCTCCTCGACCAGTTCGGCCGCAACCTGACCAAGCAGGCGTCTGAGGGCAAACTCGATCCGGTCGTCGGCCGCCAGACGGAGATCGAGCGCGTGATGCAGATCCTGTCGCGCCGCACGAAGAACAACCCCGTCCTGATCGGCGAGCCCGGCGTCGGCAAGACCGCCGTCGTCGAAGGTCTCGCGGCGCGGATCTCCTCGAACCAGGTTCCCGAGCTGCTGAAGAACAAGCAGATCTACACGCTCGACCTCGCCGCACTCGTCGCCGGCTCGAAGTATCGCGGCGAGTTCGAGGAGCGCCTCAAGAAGGTGATGAAGGAGATCACCCAGCGCGGCGACATCATCCTGTTCATCGACGAGCTCCACAATCTCGTCGGCGCCGGCGCAGCCGAGGGCGCGATCGACGCAGCGTCGATCCTCAAGCCCGCGCTTGCCCGCGGCGAGCTGCAGACGATCGGTGCGACGACGCTCGACGAGTACCGCAAGTACCTCGAGCGCGACGCAGCGCTGGAGCGACGCTTCCAGCAGATCCGCGTCGACGAGCCGTCGGTCGACGACACCGTGCAGATCCTGCGCGGCCTGCGCGACCGCTACGAGGCCCATCACCGCTGCAAGATCTCCGACGACGCGCTCCACGCGGCCGCGTCGCTGGCCGACCGCTACATCCAGGACCGGCACCTTCCCGACAAGGCGATCGACCTGATCGACGAGGCCGGGTCGCGCATGCGCATCCGCACGATGAGCGCGCCGCCCCGCTATCGCGAGCTCGAGGAAGAGATCGAGAAGGTCCGCAAGGACAAGGAAGACTCGATCGAGAACCAGGAGTTCGAGAAGGCCGCCTCGCTGCGCGACAAGGAGCGCAAGCTCTCGCAGAAGAAGCGGGAGCTCGAGGAGAACTGGCGCCAGAACGAGGCCGAGGCCGAGCAGCCCGAGGTCGGCGAGGAAGAGATCGCGGACATCGTCTCGATGTGGACCGGCATTCCCGTCTTCAAGCTCACCGAGCAGGAGTCCGCGCGCCTCACGCGCATGGAGGACGAGCTGCACAAGCGCGTCATCGGCCAGGAGGAAGCGATCGAGGCCGTCTCGCGCTCGATCCGCCGCGCCCGCGCGGGCATCAAGGATCCGAAGCGACCGACCGGCTCGTTCATCTTCCTCGGCCCGTCAGGCGTCGGTAAGACCGAGCTGGCGCGCACCCTCGCCGAGTTCCTGTTCGGCGACGAGGACGCGATGATCCAGGTCGACATGTCGGAGTACATGGAGAAGCACTCTGTCTCCCGGCTCGTCGGCTCGCCTCCTGGCTACATCGGCTACGACGAAGGCGGCCAGCTCACCGAGGCCGTGCGCCGCAAGCCGTACTCCGTGCTCCTGCTCGACGAGATCGAGAAGGCGCATCCGGATGTGTTCAACATCCTGCTCCAGATCCTGGAGGAGGGAAAGCTCACGGACGCCCAGGGCCGCCGCGTCGACTTCCGCAACACGATCATCGTCATGACGTCGAACATCGGCGCCGGCCAGATCTCGAAGAACCAGTCCCTCGGCTTCACCATGGGCGACGACACCGGCATGACCTACGAGGACATGAAGAACAAGGTCATGGGCGAGCTGAAGAAGGTCTTCCGGCCAGAGCTCTTGAACCGCATCGACGAGGTCATCGTCTTCCACAAGCTGACGAAGGAAGAGATCCTGACGATCGTCGACATCCAGATGAAGCGCGTGCGCGAGCAGATGGCGATCCACAATGTCGCGATCGAATTGACGGACGAGGCGAAGGAGCTGCTCGTCGACAAGGGTTACGACCCGGCGATGGGCGCGCGACCGCTGCGCCGCGCGATCCAGCGGGTGATCGAGGATCCGCTCGCGGACTTCGTGCTCGGCCGGACCGTCGAGGCGGGCTCGACGATCCTCGTGTCACGCAAGGGCGATACCGATGAGGTCGACATGACGGTGATCCCGGGCGAGGTCACGCCCGAGGACGTCGTCACGGTTCCGCCGGACGAGCCTGTGGCTTCGGGCGCGGACGACTCAGACGAGCTTCCCGCCGACTAGGGCGGCGCGCCCGCTCACGTAAGGCCGCGTCAGCGCCGGAACGCCCGGCAGTTCGCAATTCACGCTGACCAGGGATGCAGCGACCGCCAGGCGGCGCCGATTCTCCTGCCATGGCCGCCATCCTGTTCCTCGTCGCGATCCTCGGTTTGCTCATCGCGGGACGGACACAGGCGCAAGCCGTCTCCGGAAGCAAGCCGCTCTTCAGCTTCCAGCTCTGGCAGCTCGGGCTTGCCCTCGTCTTGCCACTCGTCTGCGCCGCCGCCGAGGTTCCGACGCTCGCAAAAGTCATAGCAGTAGCCGCCACGGCATCGGCGTTCAGCTTCTCGGTCTTCCGCGCGCGCCACGCGCACGACCTCGACGACCTGCACTTCTAAGGGCGCAGACTCTCCAGTCGCTCCCGAATCGCGCGGCGCGCATCGTCGAAGACCTGCGGGTCGCGAAAGAGCTGGTATTGCGCATTCGAGGCCTGCGCAAATGCATCGAGCTGGAACGAGATCTCCCGCGCGCTCGCGTTCGGGTCGAGCTCACCCGCCTCCTGCGCCTGCTCGACTGCGTGCTCCAGGTACGACAGCCACGAGCGGATCATCTCTTCGATCCGATCACGCACAGGCCCGGGACGGTTGTTGTACTCGAACGAGGTCGCCGCGAAGAAGCAGCCACCGGGGAAGACCTGTCGCTCCGAGTAGCCGATCATGTGGTCGCAGAGCGCCCAGATTCGTGCCATCCCTTTGGGTGCGCTCCGTGCTGGATCGATCACTTCGGCCACGAAGAGCTTGGCCGCGTATTCGACGGTCGCGAGCTGCAGCTCTTCCTTCGACCCGAAGTGGGCGAACAGCCCGCTCTTGCTCATCCCCGTCGCCTCCGCCAGCCGGCCGATCGAGAGAGGATCGAGGCCCTCCTCGGTCGCCAGTGCCGCGGCGACCTCGAGGATCGAGTTTCGAGTGCGCTGGCCTTTGGTTTCTAGCACGTCCGTCTGATTCTAGACGGCTTGGCGGCGACAGGTTGAGGGCGCATTTGACAAGAATAGAACAATCGTACTATTCTGTCCAGGTGGCTATCGACCACGTGATCTTGCCGGTTCGGGACTACGAGGCGAGCAAGCGCTTCTATGAAGGGGCACTCCTGCCGCTTGGTTTCGAGCTCATGCTCGACTGGCCCGACGGCCGACGCGCCTGGTTCGGGATCGAGGGAAAGCCGAGCTCGCTCTGGCTGGTCGAGTCCGATGCCGCCGGCACGCTCGAGCTGTGTCTCGGCGCCGAGCAGCCCGAAGGCGTCGAGGCCTTCTACCGTGAAGCGCTCGGTTCCGGTGGACGGTCGAGCTGGGAGCCGGGTGTCCGGCCCGAGTTCAGCCGCGACTACTACGCGGCCCGCGTCCAGGATCCGGACGGGAACTCGATCGAAGTCGTGTGCCGCGGCGAAGTGGCAGCGGGCACCGTCGATCGTTCGGTCGCCGCGTAAGTCGTCACACAATCGGCGCGGTTACCGTCGGGACCGACTCCTAGACTGGCGTGGTGGCCAAGCCCGCCGTCAACTACGCCTGCACCGACTGCGGCTACACGGCTGGGCGCTGGTTCGGAAAGTGCCCCGGATGCAACGCCTTCGGGACACTGATCGAGGACGTCGTCGGTGGCCCGAGCGGCAAGGCGCCGCCGCAGCCTCTGCTTCGTCTCGTCGACGTCACGGCCGATGAGGCTGCCCGGATTCCCACCGGCGTCCCCGAGCTGGATCGCGTTCTGGGCGGCGGGCTCGTGCCGGCCTCGCTCGTGCTCGTCGGCGGCGAGCCCGGGGTCGGCAAGTCGACGCTCTTGTTGACGGCGCTCGCCGCGATGTCGAAGGACCGCCGCGCCCTGCTGGTCACCGGTGAGGAGTCCGTTGCGCAGGTGAAGCTCCGGGCAGAGCGGCTCGGGGGCGCGGAGCAGGTCGAGATCCTGGCAGAGACCGAGCTCGAGACGGTGGTGGCGACGCTCGAGGCCGAGCGGCCCGACGTCTGCGTGATCGATTCGGTGCAGACGTTGTACTCCGCGGAGGTCGGCTCGGCGCCGGGGTCGGTGGCGCAGGTGCGGGAGGCCGCGTCACGGCTGATGCGCGCGGCGAAGGAGCTCGGCGTTGCGACGATTCTCGTTGGGCACGTGACGAAGGACGGCACGGTTGCCGGCCCGCGTGTTCTCGAGCATCTCGTCGACTGCGTCCTCCAGTTCGAAGGTGACCGCTATCACGCACATCGTGTTCTGCGTGCGGCGAAGAACCGGTTCGGCTCCACCAATGAGCTCGGTGTGTTCGAGATGACGGGCACCGGGCTGGTGGGCGTCCCGGATCCGTCCGAGCTCTTCGGGCGTGCCGCCGGCAGCGAGATCGGCTCGGCTGTTGCGTGCGCGCTCGAGGGAACTCGGCCGATCCTGCTGGAGATTCAGGCTCTCGTCGCGCCGACTGACCTGGCAATGCCACGGCGCGTTGCAACCGGTGTCGATCCGAAGCGCCTCGCGATGATCGTCGCCGTGCTCGGACGGCACGCGCGCATCGCGCTCGGAAGCGCGGACGTGTTCGTGAACGTCGCCGGCGGTGTCCGCATCGACGAGCCGGGTGCGGACCTTGCCGTCGCTCTGGCGATCGCCTCGGCCGCGAAGGGCGTCCCGACGAAGGAAGGGCTCGCGGCGTTCGGCGAGATCGGGCTCACGGGCCGGTTGCGCCCTGCCGCGCAGGCCGAGCGCCGGCTGGAGGAGTGCGCGAAGCTCGGGCTGAAGACCGTTGTCGCTCCCGCGGATACCCCGTCGGCGCCACGCAGGCTCGAGGTCCTGCAGGCGGAGACGCTGCCGAAGGCCATCACCGCCGGGCTTGGCTAGCACTCCCGGAGCCAGAGTCCGCTCGCCGAGCGTGACAAACTGGCACTGATGCACGAGGCACAGGCTGCACTGGGCTTCACGCGCACGCCCTCGGAGGACGATCCGCGGCGTGACCCTGAGCTGCTCGCCGCGCTCCGGCGGATCGCGCCGGGCACAGACCTGCGCCAGGGAATGGACGACATCATCCGCTCCCGGGAGGGCGCGCTGATCGTGATCGGCGACCCGAGCGAGCTCTCTTTCCTCTTCTCGGGCGGGATCCGCCTCGACGTCCCGTTCACCGGCCAGCTGCTCTACGAGCTGGCGAAGATGGACGGGGCGATCATCGTCAATCCCACGAGCTCGAAGCTCGCCTACGCGAACGTGCAGCTGATGCCGGACCCGACGATTCCGTCGGTGGAGACCGGGACGCGTCACCGCACGGCGGAGCGCGTCGCCAAGCAGACGGGTGCGCTCGTGATCTCGATCTCCCAGCAGCGCTCGACGATCTCGGTCTACGTCGGGCCGACGCGCTACCAGCTGGACGCGGTGCCCGAGGTGCTCGCGAAGACGAACCAGGCGCTCGCCACGCTCGAGACGTACGGGCAGCGGCTGCAGCAAGTCCTGACTCGGCTGACGGCCCTCGAGTTCCAGAACGCCGTCGTCCTGGACGACGTGCTCGTCGTGCTTCAGCGTGCCGAGATGACGACGCGCATGGCGGCTGAGATCGAGCGTGACTGCGTCGAGCTCGGGGCTGAAGCACGCCTGATCCGGATGCAGCTGCACGAGCTCGTCGGCGAGGTTCCGGCAGAACGCGCGCTGGTCGTCCACGACTACCATGCCGATGGGTCCGGCCCGCGCGCCGAGCTCGCCCTCGAGGGGCTGCACGCGTTGCCCTACCGGCAGCTGCTCGAGTCGGAGCGTCTCGCCGAGCTGCTCGGGTTCCCACGCGAGATCAATCCGCTCGACCACAGCGTCGCGCCCAGAGGCTTCCGGATCCTGTCTCGGATCCCGAGGCTGCCGGAGGGCGTCGTCAAGAAGGTCGTCGCCGATCTCGGGGATCTGGATTCGGTCGTCCGCGCATCCCAGCGAGATCTCGAGGCGATCGCCGGCGTCGGCGCGGTGCGCGCGCGTGAAATCCGCGAAGGCTTGCGCCGGCTGCAGGAGCACAATCTCGTCGAGCGGTATCTGCAGCTCTGAATAAAGCGAGAGGCCTCGCCGCAGGCTACGCGGTCTTCGGGCTCTTCTGGGGCTCATGGGCTGCGTGTCTTCCCGCGATCCAGCGCGCGACGGGTGCGAGCGAAGCGCAGCTAGGGCTTGCACTGCTCTGCGTCGCGGTGGCGGCGCTGCCGGCGATGCTGTTGGCGGGGCGCCTTGCAGACGTCTTCGGCGCCCGGCTAGTCGCGGTTTTCCTCCTGTTCTTCGGCGCGGTGGAATGGCTTCCAGGGCTCGCGCACTCCGTTCCGATGCTGGTCCTCTTTCTGGCGGTCGTCGGGATCGGCACCGGCCTCCTGGACATCGCGATCAACGCTCATGCCGCGCGGCTCGAGGCGCTCCACGGGATCCGCATCATGGACGGGCTGCACGCCGCCTTTTCCGGCGGTGTCCTGGTCGGCGGCATCAGTTCCGGCCTGCTCCGGCGCGCCGGCGCGCACCCAGCCTGGATCCTGGCCGGCGTCGGTCTGCTCACCGCGCTGACCGCGCTCGCGAATCTCGGGCCGTACCCGCCCCTCGCCCCGCGGCGGCGGCGGGCACGTCTGGCGCGACCCCTGCTCATCGTCGGGCTCGTGCTCGCGCTCGCGTTCCTCGTGGAGAACGGTCTCGAAGCATGGAGCGCGCTCTTCCTCGAGCGGACGTTCGACTCGAGCCCCGCGATCAGCGGGCTCGGGCCGGGCTTGTTCGCCGGAGCGATGCTGACCGGCCGGGTGCTGGCGCAGAAGGTGGAGTGGCCTTCGGTCGTCGGGCGGATGCTCGTGGCCGGGCTCGCAGCCGCAGCGGGCCTCGCCCTGGCCGCGACCGCGCAGCAGGCAGGAGTGGCGCTGGCCGGCTTCGTCATCGCCGGGGGAGGCCTGGCCCTGTCGGCGCCGACGCTGTTCGGCCTGGCCGGGCGGGTCGGGGGCGAGGGCGGCCGAGGGGCGGCCCTTTCGACGGTCGCGATCCTTGGCTATCTGGGCTTCGTGGCCGGCCCGGCGCTCATCGGGGCGGTCTCGGGGGCGTCGAGCCTGCGGGGCGGCATCCTCTTCCTCTGCGCCGTGGCGGTGATCCTGGCGGCCTGCGCGCCGATCCTCCGCCGCGTTGTCCGGGAAATCGGCGGTTAGCAGGGATTTCCCGAAAAAGAGGCCATTTCCAGCGGCTTTTGCTAGACTGGTCCTCCTTGGCCGGCGGAATCACCCGCCGGCTTCGCGGTCACATAAGGACGGAAAGGGGCGGGCTTGTACAAGGTCGGCGACAAGGTGGTGTATCCGCACCATGGAGCAGGCACGGTTGTGAAGAAGGAAAAGCGCGAGGTGCTCGGCGAGAAGCGCGAGTACCTGACGATCAAGATCCTCCACAACGACATGACGGTCAACGTCCCGGCCGAGAACGCGGAGGCCGTTGGCCTGCGCAAGGTGATCGGCGAGGACATGGTCAAGGTCGTCGTCAAGGCACTGACCGGCGGCGGCACGCAGATGCCGAAGAACTGGAATCGCCGCTTCAAGCACAATCGCGACAAGATGAAGACCGGTGACATCCTCGAACTGGCGGAGGTCGTCCGGAACCTGTCTTTGCGCGACAGCGAGAAGGGCCTGTCGACCGGCGAGAAGCAGATGTTCGTGAAGGCCAAGAAGATCCTGGCCAGCGAGCTGATGTACGCGAAGGACATGGACGAAGAGGAGGCTGCCGAGTGGCTCGACGGCGTCCTCGTCGGAAGCGCGAACGGCACCGGGAAAACGACTGCCGCGAAGCCCGCGAAGGTCGCGTCCACGAACGCCGCGAAGCCGGCCGCCCGCAAGACCGCCTCGAAGCCCGCGGCGAAGGCCAAGCCGAAGACAAAGGCGCGCGCCTCCTCGAGGTGAGCGTGTGGGCCGTCCTCGCTGCAGCGGGTAGCGGGGACCGGCTCGGTGCCGACCGTCCGAAAGCGTTCGCGCGACTTGGTGACGAGCCGCTGCTTGCCCAGAGCCTGAAGCGTCTCGACGACTCGGACTGGGTGGACTTCATCGTGGTTGCCGCTCCTCCCGGCTGGGAGGAGCCCGCGATCCTGCTCGCCGAGGAGCTCGGCTGCAGCAAGGTGAGCGCGTGTGTCACCGGGGGCGCAACTCGGGGCGAGTCGGTCGCGAGAGCGCTCGCGGAGGTGCCCGAGGATGCCGCGGTCGTGCTCGTTCATGACGCGGCGCGGCCTTTGCTGTCGGATGAGGTGATCGAACGGGTGCTGACTGCGTTGAACGAGGGCTGGGACGGAGCTTTGCCGGGACTGCGGCTCGCGGACACGATCAAGCGGGTCGACGATGAGGGCCGCGTCCTCGAGACCTTGAATCGCGACGAGTTGCGGGCAGTGCAGACACCACAGGCATTCGTCGCCTCGGTCCTGCGTGACGCCTATGCCAAGGGAGACATCGCGGTCGCGAGCGACTGTTCGTCGTTGGTCGAGGCGCGCGGTGGGCGCATCAAGGTCGTCGAGGGCGACCCGAAGCTGAACAAGATCACGGACTTAGGCGACCTCGAGCGTGTCGCCGCGCTCCTGTGATCGTCGACTACCACATGCACCTCCGCAACGGACGCGGAGAGATCGCGCACGACACTCGAGCGGTTGACCCGTTCGTCGAATCGGCCCGCGAGGCCGGGGTCGACGAGATCGGGTTCACGGAGCACATCTACTACTTCAGGCAGACGCGCTCGCTGTGGACGGTGCCGTACCACACGGAGCGTTGCGTGTACGACATCCAGGCCTACGTTTCGGCGGTTGTGACGGCGCGCGGGCGCGGACTGCCCGTGAAGCTCGGGCTCGAGGTGGACTACGTGCCGGGCCGTGAGGAGGAGACGCGCGAGCTCCTGGCGCCCTATCCCTGGGACTACCTGCTCGGGTCGCTGCACTACATCGGCGGGCTCGGCGTGGACGACGAGCCTCGGCTGGTCGATGCAGTGGGGGTCGAGGAAGCCTGGCGGGTGTACTTCGAGACGCTCGCGGAGGCTGCGCGCAGCGGGCTCTTCGACTCGCTGTCGCATCCCGATCTCGTGAAGATCTTCGGGGCGCGTGCGGCGTCGTTCGACTACAGGCCGGTGGTGGCTGCGATCGCCGACTCCGGCATTGCCGTAGAGGTGTCGACCGCGGGCCTCCACAAGCCGGTTCGCGAGCTCTATCCTCACCCCGAGTTTCTTTCGGCGTGCCGCGAGCGCGACGTTCCAGTCACGCTCGCCTCAGATGCGCATTCGCCGGACGTCGTCGGGCGGGACTTCGATCGCGCGCTCGAGCTTTTGCGTTCGGTGGGCTACGACACGGTGACTGTGTTCGAGCAGCGTCGCGGACGGCAGGAGCCACTCGGTTGAGCCTGCGCGTGGGAATCGGTCTCGACGCGCACGGGTTCGAGGACGGCGTGCCGCTCGTCCTGGGAGGTGTTGCGCTCGATTCGCCGCGCGGGTTGGCGGGCCACTCGGACGGCGACGTGATCACGCATGCGTTGATCGACGCGGTGCTGGGGGCGGCGGGACTCGGTGACATCGGCTCGCTGTTTCCGTCAGACGCCTCGACACCGGTCGGGATCTCATCCGTGGAGCTGCTCCGCGATGCGGTCACGCGCGTGCGGGACGCGGGCTACGCCGTCGTGAATGCCGATTGCGTGCTCGTCGGCGAGGAGCCGCGCATCTCGGGCCGTCGCGCGGAGATGTCCGACGCGTTGAGCGCCGTCGTCGGTGCGCCGGTGAATGTGCGCGCGACGACCACCGACGGATTGGGCTTCACGGGAAGAGGCGAGGGTCTCGCCGCGCAGGCGATCGCGCTCGTCGAATCCTCGTGAGGCTCGTCCGCTACGCGGACGAGCCCGACCTACGCGCGATCCGGTTCGAAGCCCTGTCGCAACAGACCTTCCCGGAGTACATGCAGAACAACGTTCCCGGGAACAAGTACTGGGGCCGGCTAGCAACGGGCGCGGCCGCCACGTCGAGCCGAACATCTGGCTAAGGCATCGGGTCTAGCGTCGCTTGCCCTTGCGGGCCCGCTCGAGCTGGCGGCGCATTTGGCGGTTCTGGGCGATGTTCTCGGTCTGGTCTGCGGTCGCGTCGAGGTAGGCCTGGCGCTCGGAGGCGCTGAGCCGTGAGAGCGCCTGCTGGGCGCGCATCGGATCGCGGGCGACGCCCGAGCGTTCCAGCTTCTTGACGGCGCTCGCCAGCTCGGGGTTCTGGCGTTCCAGCGCAGCCTGCGAGGCCTTCTTCATCAGCCGTCCGACGAGCGGCAGCCTCATCAGGAAGTTGACGATCGGCTTCAGGTAACGACCGCCCTGGATTCGTCCGAGCAGCGCGAACGTGCCCAACACGAGCAACAGCGCAGTGAGGATGTAGAGCGGGAAGAGGTAGAACCAGATCGACGCGGTCATGGCAGTGATCGTAGCCCACGTGGCTGCGCGAGACGTGTCCCTCGCGGCGACGTCCTGGTGTCGGACACCGTGCCGTGCGAGTCACCAAGGCGTCACGCATGTGACGGAGTCGTTGGAGCGGAGCCGTCCGCCGTGTCGTCACTAATCGCCACGGCCTGGTGTCGGACATAGTTACGGAAGCGTGACGAACGTTCCACAGGGGGCGACTTCGACGAGGCCGTCTCGGGCCAGGGATTCGACGGCTTCACGATCGAGGTCGCCCAACGGACGCTCTGACTCCGCAACGAGTCGCAACGTCTGCGCGCGCCGTTGGCGGAACGAGCCTTCGAAACGCGACTGCTTCCGCAGCGGCTCGTAGCGCCGGCCTCGGGACGGACACGCCGACGCGAGCGGACAGATTCCGCAGCGCGGGATGCGGGCCAGGCACACCGTCGCGCCCAGATCCATCAGCGCCTGACCGGCTGCAGGGGTGAAGCAACAGCCGGTTCGCTGCTGGATGCGCTTCACGTTCGTGTCCACCGGCAACACGTCGCGGCCAAGGGCGAAGTTCTCAACCGCTGCAGCCGTGTACGGGCCGACGCCGGGAAGCTCCGTGAGATCAGCCGGCCAGCCGGCGGCCGCGATCTTGCAAGCCGCACGGTGCAGGTTCAGGCCGCGCCGGTTGTAGCCGAGTCCTTGCCACTCCCGGATGACGTCCGCCGGCGACGCCGCCGCGAGCGCCGACACGGTCGGCCAGCGCTCGAGCCAGGCCAGGTAGCGCGGGATCACCCGCTCGACCTGCGTTTGCTGGAGCATCACCTCCGAGACGAGGATCGCGTAGGGGTCGCGAGTCCGCCGCCAGGGGAGGTCGCGGCCGTGCTCCGCGAACCAGCCCAGGAGTAGACCTTCCACGGGCGCGAGCGTACCCTGGAGGGCGGCCGATCTTGCTGAGAGCAAAGCGACAGGCCGCAGGGCTGCCAGTCGAAGTCGTTCTCGCCTGGATGCTCTTCGCCGTGGTGACGACGGAGATCCTCGTCACCTACAGCCGAATCCCGTCTCGCGAGCTCTACCACGTGTCCGGAAGTGGGATCGAAGGCGGGCTCAGCCGCGCACTGGTGTTCGTCAACTTTCCGGTGGCGCTGGTCGCACTGGGCGTCCTCCCACTCATCTACCGGCGACTGCCGGGACGAAGCTACCGAGCCGTCGCGATCCTGGCCGGCGTTCTCTGCGCCGTCGTGTTCTGGCCCGGAGTCGTCAAGGCGTCCAATCTCGATGCACGGCCGGTGAACGCAGTCGCGGCCATCGGGGTCCTGCTGACGCTCCTGCTCAGCGACGTCGTCGGGCGAAGAGGCGGCCTCTCGAGCAGGCCGTGGCAGCGGGCGGACTGGGTGCGCATCGCCCTTGCGGTCGCCTTCCTGGTGGCGGCTTTGCCCTGGCTCGCCGCGGATCTCGGTCTCTATTCGAACGGCGTTCCCCTGCTCGGCAGGCTGTTCCAGAGCGGCGAGTTCCTGCCCGAGCGACCGGGTCTTCCAACTTTCGCCCCCGCGGTCCACCACGGTCACCATCACGGGATGGACGGCGTCCTACTCGTGCTGACGGCTCTTCTGTTTTCGCGCCGCCTCGAAAGGCGGCCCGTCCTCGCGGCGTACGTCTCCCTGATGTTCTGCTACGGCATCGGCAACTTCGCCAACGACTTCTGGCTCGAGCAGGTCGTCAAGCGCGGCTGGACGAGCTGGGAGATCCCGGACGTGACGGTGCCGCGCTTGTCCGTCGCCTGGAGCCTGATCGTCATCGCCGCGGTGGCCCTGTGGGCACTGTGGGTCCGGCTCGTAGACTGGAGCGGAGATGAAGAGAGTCCGCTTCGCACCGAGCCCGACCGGCTCCCTGCACGTCGGTAACGCCCTCAGCGCGGTCGCCAACCGTGGCCTCGGGGACTGGATGCTCCTGCGGATAGACGACACCGACCCGCAGCGGAACGTGCCGGGTGGGGAGGAGGAGATCAGCCGCGATCTCGAGTGGCTCGGTCTCGCGTGGGAGGACGGGCCGGTCCGGCAGAGCGAGCGGCAGGATCGTTACCGCGAAGCGGGCGCCGAGCTCGGCGAGCGTTTCGACGGGATCACGCTCATCCGGGAGGACGGCACCGCGACCTATCACCTCGCGAGCGTCGTCGACGACGCGGACTTCGGGATCACGCACATCGTCCGCGGCTTCGACCATCGCCCGAACGAGGAGCTGCACCGGCGGCTCTTCCTGGCGCTCGGGGTCACGCCGCCCGAGTTCATCCACCACGGGCTCATCCTCGGCGAGGACGGGAAGAAGCTCGCGAAGCGCGCGCCGGGGGCCACGGTCGCGTCGTTGCGCGAAGCGGGCATTCCCGGAGAGGCCGTCCGCCGCTATCTCGAGGAGCTCGGCGTTCCCCAGCACGACGTCCACTACGACCTGCCGCGCATCCGCCGGCTCGCGACCGAGGCGATCGAGGCGATGAGCGACGAAGAGCTCGCCGAACGAGCAGGGGCTCCCGTCGAGGTCGTTCCCGCGCTGCGCGGCGCGCGTGACCTGAACGAGGCACGCGACTACGCGGCGGCGATCCTCACGCCCCCGAAGCCGGCCAAGATCGACGCGCCGGAGACACTCGAGCGCTTCCGCGAGCTGGTCGAGCGCGCGAACGGGACTCTCGACGCCCGCGCGCTCGTGCGCGAGCTGAAGGCGGTCGGCGGAAATCTGAAAGCCCTGCGGATCGCGCTCACCGGACAGGAGCGCGGTCCCGAGCTCTGGGCCGTGATCGCCGCGCTGCCGCGCGACGAAGCACTGCGCAGGATCGATGCAGCTCTATGACACGCTGACACGGGGGAAGCAAGAGCTTCCGCCCACACCCGGCCCGATCCGCATGTACTTCTGCGGGCCGACCGTCTACCAGCGCGCGCACATCGGCAACGCACGGCCCTTCATCCTCGGCATGTGGCTCCGCAGCTGGCTGCGATCACGCGGCTACGACGTCACGCTCGTCCACAACATCACGGACATCAACGACAAGATCTACGCGGCCGCTCCCGGCGAGAGCGCCGAGCTCGCGCACCAGGCGACAGAGTGGTATCTCGAGGACACCGATGCCCTCGGTCTCGGCCGTCCCGACGCGATGCCGAAGGCGACCGAGGTCGTGCCGCAGATCGTCCGCTTCATCTCCGAGCTGATCGACCGCGGCCACGCGTACGAGTCCG
>Ga0307287_10000177_pt1 | contig 23902 bp, 22 predicted proteins | sample ER_DNA_141_FD_194485 | JGI IMG/M metagenome (GOLD analysis project Ga0307287, IMG submission 194485) | Bulk soil microbial communities from the East River watershed near Crested Butte, Colorado, United States - ER_DNA_141 | ecosystem: Environmental > Terrestrial > Soil > Floodplain | place...
CGGGTCTGCTCCGGGGACAGCCGCTGCAAGGCGTCGGCCAGGTCGGGATGAGCCGGCGCCAATCGCCACAGCAGCAACGCCACCCCCAGACCGACCAGGGCGCCCCCCGCCAGCGCCAGCTGCAAACCGGTGGTCATGCCCGGGCCTCCTGCTGGCGGGGGGTTGATCCGATGAACCGCCGTAGCGGCTTCCCGGTGGCCATGCGGCGCATCCACACCAAGGTGGCGACGTAGCTGCTGAGCAGCAGCACCAAGATCATCTCGCCGAGCGGGGTGCTGTAGGGGGTGATGTAGCTGCCGGTCAACGCCAGCACTGCGAGGACACCGATGGTGATCAGGGTGACCCAGCGGGCCGTGGCCCGGGGCTTCGCCCGGTCGGCCTCAATCGCCCGGCGGGCACGCACATCCGCAGCAACCGACTCCGCCAGACTCTCCAAGACACTCGCCACACCGGCGCCGCGGCGGCGGGCCGCAAGAATCAGATTCGCCGCGACCAGGTCTCCGGTCGCATCATCCAGGTCATCCGCGAACATCCGCAGCGCCTCCTCGGTCGACCAGCGTGCCCGAAGCCGGGCCACCAGCCGGGTCACCTCCGGCCGGATCGGATCCGGCGCCGACCGCAAGGTCGCGACCAGCGCCTCCTCCAACCCAATACCGACGGTCAGCACCCCCGACAGCGACCGAGTCCACTCCTCCATCGCCTCCAGCCGCTCGATCTGCGACGCCGCCGGCGGCGCCGACAGCAGCACGGGAAGGCCGGCCACCGCCGCCGGCACCAGCAGCACCGCGACCAGCCAGCCGGTCAGCACAGCCACCAGCACACCGATCCCGAATCCGACCAAGATCAGAATCCGCGTCCGCGGGGTGACCGAGCGCACCCATCCAGGCAGCCCAACCCGTGCTCGCTGCGGGGCGGGAGGTGGTTCCGGGGTTCGCCGCAGCCCGGCCATGATGCCGATCAAGCCGGCGACCAGCAGTGCCCCGGCTAGCGCGGGGATGAGCGGGGTCACGATGCCACCTGGCTGGATTCGGCGTAGAAGCCTGGCAGGTCGAAGCCATACCGCTCCAAATCTCGGTACTCATCGGGCAGCACCCCAGCGACCGCGACTCGGCCGGTGCCTGTGCGGAAGACGTGGGTGGTCGCGTACCCCTTGTCCCGCTCCCCCGGGCTAACCGCGATGATCTCCGACACCCACCGGTCGCGCCGCGCCGCGCCGCCGGCCAGCGGGGTGGTTTCCAGCTGCAGCTGCACAACCAGGTCGATGTTCTCCGCGATCGCTCGGGTGGCGTACTCGTGGGTGACGTGGGCGCCGGCCTCCATCGCACATGTCACCAGCTTCCGCAGCGCCGCCTCCCCATTTGCGGCGTGGGTGGTGCTGATCGACCCTGCCCCGGACTCCATCGCCTTGATCATCGCGATCACCTCGCGGCCCCGGACCTCGCCGACGATCTGGCGGGACAGGTTGAACCGGAACGAGTCATACAGGGCCTCATCCAAACTGAACTCACCTGCCTGCCGGCCATCGGTCCCGCGCTCCCCCGACCCGGGACGGGCCTCCCAGGCGTGCACGATCGGGTGCTGATCCGGCATCTCGTGCAGGTGCAGCTCGTACTCGGTCTCGAAGGTGCCGATCGCCTCATGCGGTGGAATTTCGGCGCACAAGGCGCGCACCATCGTGGTCTTCCCCGACCCCTGAGGTCCGGCCACCACCACGCTCTTCCGGGCCCGGACCGCCGCCGACAGGAACGATGCCGCCAACGGGGTGAAAGCATGCAGGTTCACCAGGTCGTTCAGGCTGACCCGGCGGTGCCGGTGCCGGCGGATCACCACCGACGGCCGCGAGGTGACCCAGGCCGCCGCGGCAAGCCGGGCGCCGCCGTCCAATCGCAGATGCAGCCGCGGCTGCGCCGCGCTGAACGGTCGTGCGTTCACCTCCGACCGGCTTGCCAAGAACACCAAGAAGTCGATGAGCTCGGAGTCGCTGTCGGCGACCGGCTGGCCCGGGATAATCGTGCCGTCGGTCAGCTCTAGCCGGACCGTGTCATGGCCGGTGATGATGATGTTCTCGACCCGGTCGTCGTCCACCAGCGGCTGCAGCCGACCCAACCCGAACAAAGCATCAAGGACCGCCTTCTCAACAGCATCCTGCTCCAGCATCGGCCATGTCCCGAGGCCGGCGGAGAGGCGCTGCTGCGCCTCGGCTTCCAACAGTCCAACGATGATGGAGCGGCCAATTTCCTGCTGGGTCACCCGGTCCAGGTGGCCCTGCCCATCGCCCAACTGCGCGCTCAGCCGGTCCGATGCCTGGGCTCGCAGCCGCGCCACCAATGACCAGTCCACGCCGGTGCTCCCTAGGCGTCCGGCCGGGTGCGGTTGATCCCACCCGTGCGGCGGATTCCTGACCAGCAAAGCGGCCGGCGACGACGCTGCCACTGCCTCTGTATCGTCTCGGGTGGCGACAGGGTCGATACGCATCGAGAACGTCGAACGGACCCGACCGGGGCGGCCCGTCGGGACAGTTGTGAAGAGGGGCAGGTCGGCGGGGTCGTCGCTGTCGCGGAATGCCGGTTCGCCCATCACGACTTCCCCGTCCGGTGCGGCACGGCGATCTGGGCCGCATCGGCTGTAATTGTGGATTCGATGGCGGCCCGGGCGGCCCGCAAGCTCCTCGGCAAAGCCCGGCCATCGAAGCGGCGCGGCGTAGCCGCGCCTTGAGAAAAGACCGCGGCCTCCGCCTCCTGCCAGGCCAGAGCCGCCGCCACCGGCAGCCCCAAAACCTTGGCAACATCCCGTCCGCTGTAAGGCCGGCCCTCCCCCACCAACATGGCTTGCACACCAGCCGGCGTCCCCAGCTCACCGAATCCGGCCCGCAGCGTCTCAGCCCACGACCTCGCCGCCGCCAAAGCCACCAAATCCGACCGCATCACCAACAACATCAAATCCGCTGCATAGATCAGCGGTTCCGGCGAACCGACCAGGCCAAGACGGCCGGCGTCGATAATCACATCCCGACCCGTGCGGTCCAGCCCCTTCAGAGCGGCCGCGAGCGGCCCCCACAACTCGGCAAGGCTCCCCGATTGGTTGTGGGAGCGGACCCCGGGCAGCACTGACGCCGACGAGTCAGGAATCGGCATCGGCAGTTCCGCGAGAGCCTCGATCAAGAGTCCCTCCCGCTGTGCCCATGCCAGGTCAATCAAGCCAGCAGTGTGCGCCGTAGTGCCGCGGAAGAAGCCGGCGAGCATCGCCGAGCCGCCCGTCGGGTCCGCCTCAATCAGCAACACGGGCCGGGACCAGGTCAACGCCAACCCCAACGCCGACGTGGTCACCCCCGGTGACCCGGCGGCTGAGGCAAGCACGATCACCGCCATCGGTCAGCGCTCCCGCGAATCCAACACCACGGCGACCTTGCCCGTCGCCGCACGGGCAGCCAGCTCCGCCGCCTGGTCGTAAGGCACCTGAACGCTGACCACCGTCTGCCCGCTGTCAGCCTCCGGGTAGACCCCCACCACCATGGCGGTGATGGATCGCTGCTCCTCGTCGGTAACCTCACCCTGCTGTCCAGGCGTCGCCACCACCCGCACCTGATCGCCCGCCCTCAGAGGCTCACCCGGCAGCAGTGCAGCCGGCACCGCGACACCCACCACCGACATGTCATGAGCCGGAACCACCGTCGCCGCGATGCTGCCCTGCGTCACCAACCCGCCCGCGGGCAGATCGACAGCGGCGCGTTGACCCACCACGCCATCCAGCTGGGCGGCCGGAACCGGATTGAGCGCCGGATCCACCCCGATCCGTACCGTCACCAGATCCTCGCGGCTGATCAGTGCCCCCCGCTGGACCGTGGAGCGCACCGCCACCACCTCCTGAGCGGTGGTTACGGACGTGTATGCCCACACGCCAAGCAGCCCGCCGAGGCACACCGCCGCGACCGATGCCACCACCAGCAGCGGCCGACGCCGCAGCTTCGGCGGCGGCGCAATCCTGGCGTCCACCGCGGTCGTCGCGGCTTCCGCGGTCTTGTTTGCACGCCTGGTCGTGGGCCTGGTTTTCGGCTCGGTCGTGACCGACATCGATCTGTGTCTCCTCCAGAGTTGGGTAACAGCTGGTTATCTGATCAACACCTGGGCTTCGCCGATGGTGATGACAGCGGTGCGCGTGAAATCCAGCGGAATGGTGCCGCTCTGCCCAATCCCTGCCCAGGTCACCCGCCAATACGAGGTCGCCCGCACGGTGTAGGTGCCCTGCCGGGTGTAGGTGTGGCCGCAATCCGGGCTCGACTGCTTCCCAAACGAATCCGCATACGGTGTCCCCCGCTTGGTGCAGGTAACCGTTCTGCCGTCGCCCATCGCCCACACCACACGCTGAACCTTCGCCGTAGCTGTGACCCGGTACCCCGCGGAAGAGGCCGTCCGAGTAATCGGACCCCACGTCTGCTGGCCCGGATTGGCGACCCACATCCACGTCGGCATACCGACGATCCCCACGCTCCCCGCCCGAGGCTCCGGCACGATTCCAATACCGATCGCCCGCAGACGCATCGTCGCGACCGCCCGCAACGCCAGTACTCGCGGGTCAGGTGGTGCCGCCGGACCCGCCGGGGAAGTCGCCGACCAGAAGGTATACATCCGCGACCCGACGATCCCCGGTGAATAGCACTCATAAATAGCGCCGGATGTATGGCCCTCCCACTCCGGGTCAGATCTGGCGGGTTGAGGATCGGCAAGACTCACATAGCAGTCATGGTCATTCGACCACCAACTATTGCCATCCCTGCATGGCACTTCCTTGCCGGAGTACGACGAGACGCACCTCTTTGAGCTCTTGCTGTCAACCGGCTCTCTGGTCGTACTTAGGTGTGTCGCCTCATGTGGAGTGGGCGAGACGGTGATGACGCACTTCCCCGTCCGTGGGTTATAAGAATTGCCGTGAGGACATCGGACTGGTACATCTCCGGCGGCGGTCTGGGTTCCGATGACGGCTGAAGATGCGCTCAGAAGAATGATTAGAACTAGTCTCCCGATGACCCCGTTCAGCACGTGCCAATCACTTTCTCCCTGACCACGTACCAGTTCTGTCGTTCCATCTCAACGACGTAGTTGTAGCCAACACGTGGGGGCCGGTCGGGCGGAACTACGGACTTGCCGTCCTCATTCGTCAGGTTGACTCCGCTAACGTCAATGCAAGCCGTAACTCGAAACATGTTCCGCTTCTTGGACCGTTTGGCCATCGCGTCGTGGACGACGACGTTTCCAGAGGATCTGACGCGGTGGTAGCGATCTTGATTGATGTTCTTTGCCCACTGGGCCGCGACCGAGCCCCGGGACACCGTCGTGAGCTCGGTCAGATCTGAATCTGGGTCCGCTGAAAGGCGATCGATGACATGCCAAAAGCGGGCGACGGCCCGCTCAGCTTTGCGAAGATTCACATCCTCCGGGGATGGCCTAGGCGAGGCGGTTCTGCTCGGTCCAACAGGTGAAGCGACCTGAGTTGGCAAAGGACTCGGCTGGGGGCCAGGGGTGCTGCAGCTGGCGAAACAGACAACAAGGACCGCCGTCAGAACACACTTGACGACCGAGCCGAGCCGCATCTGCACCATCCACCTCCCCTCAATCACCATCCCCTAAGGAATCGCGCCGACACTTGGCGGTCAAAAGCGTCAGGGATGTTTGACGACGCTAATCCCCCGGCGGTGCCGCACAGGCTTGGGCCGGGACCTGTGCATAACCACCGCACCCTGGCTCGAGTCCCTTGTGGGGAGACCCCCCGAGCACAACCGGTATCGGTTGGACTGGACTCCTCGCATACAACGCCTATGTTGCACGTGTACCCGTCGCAGGTAGAGCAGATTGGACTGCGTGTCTGCGATAGGAAGCCACTCGTCTAGCTTCGCGGGGAAAGTGGCGGCCGCTCATCGGCAGCTGCGGTTCATCCTGCCGACTCGACGCCGTAGCTTCCTCAACCTCCGGCGAGGAGGCGAGCGAAGACGACGAGTTCGATGACGAGTGACGTCTTACCCCATCACTAGAGTCGTTTGCGGTGAAATCGGGCAAGGCTGATGTCTACCGCCCTCCAGGCGGACGAACTGAAGGACAGGTCGCAGCCGATGTCATCGTGCGTCTGCTCGAAGGCGGCATCCTGCCTCGTACACCATCTGTGATTGCCCGCGGTGCGGCAGCTGTAGGCGTCCCGGTCGAGCTGATCCGTCGATCTTGGGCGACCCAAACGGGGGTCAAGCCGGATCGAACATTGGCCGCGGGTGGAGATGATCTTGTTCCTCGCGCGAAGCCCGAACCTCGATACGCCCCGAACTACAACGGCAACACGAGAGCGGCCAACGAGAAGCGCCGCGCGGCGAAAGAGCCGGTACCGGGCATGCGCACCTGCTGCCGATGCGGTGAGCTCAAGCCGAAGGCCGAATTCAACGTCAGCAACCCGCGGACGGGGAAGCTCCGTCCGGCGTGCAAAGCGTGCACTCGGCAGTACCACCGTGAGCGGTACCTGAGCTCGCAGAAGCTCGAACGCCTCGGCCCGGTCTTGCGATTCATTCTCGAGGCAGGCGACGAGCACGCCGGGATGATCTGCGCCGGACTGCCGCCAACCCTGCCGGATCGGGGATGAGGTCGTGGCAAGCGACGCGGTGTTGCGCCACGCGGAACACCAGTGCCCCAATATCTGAGCAACTCCCAGGGAAGGCACTGAGCGTTGCCTGAACCTGTAACACTTGTCCACCTTCAGGGCTGGCGCACCGATTACCTGACCTCCAGCCCTGGAGGCTCGCCTGGTCACTACCCCGCATCCTTGGTCGCAATCTCGATCGAGCCGTACTGCAGGAAGTTGTCGCCGACGACGTGAAGCTTTGCCATGCAACCTGTTCCACCTAGGAATCTCGTGGCAGTTCCTCACGCCGCAGGAGTGCTCTTCCGGCGGCCAGCATCGAATGGATCATCGGCGCGTTGATCGGGATGGATCCTTCGCCCCGTCGACGAACGATGCTGATGAATGCTCCCTCGACCTTGCCGTCGACGATCGCACCATGAACGAGGAAGGGCTTGAGTTCCTCAGGCTGCGGCGGGATGTCAATCAAGATCAGCATTCCGTCGTCCTGCGCGTCGATGGCCTCGATGCGCAAGTTATCCGGAGGCGGATGTAGGTGATCTTCAATGGCCTGTTTGTAGAGACCCACCATGGATCTGTTGCGCGGTACGGGTTGTAGTGCTCGGATTTCTTCTCCACCTGGGACCTTCTTTGTGGACATCCCCACCACGACCAGCCCGCCGTCTTCCGAGTTGCAGAAACGGCTCACGGCCTGCGCCAACTCGATCTTGCCTAAGGATGCGAGCTTGATCTTGCCGCTCTTCGTGTGGAGGTCATAGCGCTGGCCCTTGACTTCGAGCCAGTGTCCTTCTTCTTGGCCGATGAGCACGCTCGCATGGCCTGCGCGGATAAGATCACCCAGCGTGGTCCTGGTTAGCTCGCCACTGGCGATGGCATCGACGAGTGCCAGGGCGTCATTGCCCATGTCGTAGAGCTCACGAAGCGTTCGTCCGCGCGTACTGAATCCGATGAGGGTGTCGACAAACTGGACGGGCGCCTGGGTGACCCACTCTCCTGGTCGGCACTCAAGGATCGCCATGCGGTGCCGCCGCAGAAGCGGCTGGAGTGTGCTGCGTACGACCTGGCATGAGTTGCGATCGTCTTCGTCGGAGAAGACGAAAGACAGCAAGATCGTTAGAGCGTTGTTGTGCAGCTTGAAGGAGATCGCTTCTGACCCACTGGAGTCCTCGTCATAGAACTCATAGTCGACACCTGTGATCCTGGCCACATCCAGGCCTTCACCTTCTGCGCATGACTCTCGCAAGGCAGCTTGGAGATCAGTAACTGTGCAGCGCTCAAGATCATCATGGAAGAGCACAAGCTCGCCCCATCCGTTGAGCTTTGCCTCACGTCCGGAGACCGTCCAGGTTTCATCGAATCCTTTGGTCCGGCGCTGCACGCTTCGATCCATTAGTCCTCCCGTCGCCGAGTCCGACAGTGACATTTACCCCGGGCGGAACGTCGACAGGCCTACGCACCGGTGCTCTAGCGAGTGACGATCCGGGTAGATGATCAAACCGCGTGATCAAGTCACGGATGTCGCTCAAGATCAACCGGAAGATGGGAGCAGGCGTGTCTTCGCCGCCGCGGTCACCGAACAGAATCCCGCCCTTGAAGGCGGCCTCAATGTGCATGGATGAGTTCTGGATATCGAAGCGGCCCAAAGGCTGCGGAAATGAGGTTCAGCTGCATGTCGCCCTTGAACCGGGCGACCTCTGTGCCATCTCGTACCGGCTCACCGGGCGGCGGATAGCTGACATCGCTGATTGCGACCGGGACGACGCGAGCAAACGCGATCTGCGGCTTGTCGATGAGGTTGCTCGCAGCGGCGTGGATCAGCCGATGTTTGTCGGCATTGGAGAATCGCTCGAGCGTGGACAGTCGCTGCACACCGTGCGGCTGGTACGGCTGCACAGACTCGATCAAGGCAACGTGGGCGGGATCGACGAAGTCCAGCATCATGTCGCCGTTCTTGCGGCCTAACTCGCTTTTCCACGAATGCGCCGTGTCAGAGATCGGGAACTGATGCCGGCAGTGCACTTGACCTGGTGGGACCAGGGCGCAGAGGAGATAGTTCAGCGCGCAGCGCAAGTTGTGACACGCGTCGCCGAGAAGAACGCCCCAGCGGCTGACCGGCAGGGGTTTGTTCTCGCGAAAGATCATCGAGTACGACTCGTCAATCGGATTGAGCCGGGCTTCAAAACTCCCGTACGACTCACCGTTGACGAACGAGTCGATTTCGTCGCTCAGATCGTTGATGTGCTCTTCGGCTCGATCGAGCTTGGCGTGGACATCTGTGAGGTCGAGAGCAGCAGACGCAGGGGACGTTGTCACGATGGAGCAGGGTACGGGTACGAACTGACAACACGCCGCGCGTGTCCACTTGACGGTCGTAATCAGTCTGCGGAGTCGCGCGAGCCTCCCAACGTGACAGCAGCAGTGACAGCAACGCAGTAATATCCGCAGGCATCCACAGAGCACCGTTTGCGCCTTCGCGAGCCTATGAACGCCCGCTACGACGCCTTCGCTGGCTTCTCTTAATCAGCGGGTTGGGGGTTCGATTCCCTCGCGGCGCACCTAGTCAGAAGCAGTTTCAGCCATAACGATCATCGTCGAACCAGCTCTGACAGCAACGCTCGATGTGCACTGAGCAAGGCTCGACAATCATTGAGGTGCGTTCAGCGCCCGATCCATCGCGTCTGCGGCATCGCGCAAGGCACTCGGCATCACATGGGAGTACAAATCCATGGTGATCGAAAGCTGAGAATGGACTAGCACCTCCATCACGACACCGGGCGACACACCCTGCGCCAGAAGCAGCGACGCACACGTGTGCCGCAGGTCGTGGAACCTGATCCGACGAACGCCGGACTGCTGCACCAGATGCTCGAACGTTCTGGGCAGGTTTCGCGGCTCCACAACCGTGCCTACGGACGTTGTGAAGACCAGGCCCGACTCCTGCCATGAGTCCCGCCGCCAACTCGGTGCGGATCCCCGCAAGCGTCGGACCGTTTTAGGCGCACCCGAAGGATCCCGTCCCATCGGGTGCTGCTCGGCCGACTCATGGGGCCCCCTGAATTTGCCCGATGAGGACCTGGAAGTCGGACTTCGGGATGGATCTCGAGCACCGAACCGATGCGACCTCGAGCAGTCGTGGCCGATACCGGGTGAGGTACACACACCTCACGCCGCTGACCTTGCGACCTGCGGCTTCGCAAGCCGGATCCCCCCGGGGGCCGGGTGCCGAGCATGCACGAGAAATACATCCGCCGACTGCTCTCCGATCGGCTGGCCGGTCTCGCGATTGGCTTCGCTCAAATGGCCGCCGACCCAAGCGCGAACTTACTAACCATCAGGCCAGCGATGACCGAGCCCCATCGCCCCGGGGTAGTACATCGCCAGCATCCTGCCCGCTTCAGCTGATCGACGGGTTAGACAGGCTCACGTCGGTGAACGAATAGGGAGTGAATGATCCACAAGTCGATGAGTATGAGGGTGATCGCCCAAAACGGCTGAACCGGGATAAACAGGAAATTGGTGAGGGCCTGGATGCTCACGAAGATGATGCCGAGCCAGCGGGCCCAGGCCGCCCCAGACATGACTCCAAACCCAGCCGCCAGGACAATAAGACTCACGATCAGGTGCCACCAGCCCCACGTGGACGCGCCCGTACTGATCCAGTAGTTGGCTGGTTGGACGTAGAAACTGCCCCTGACTATCAGAGATAGGCCTTCGAAAAAGCCGAAGGCTCCACCGATAATCATCACGACGGCGGCGAAAGTAGCTCCACCGGTTCCTCGCTCGCTCACGACCTTCTCTGACATATTTCCGCCTCGATTTGTCGGGTTCGATGAGCGGTCAGGCGCCGCTCAGCCAGAGCGATTCTCGCGCAGCAACTCCCAGCCGGGGATTATTTCGATCAGGAAGATTCGCCTGGTCGCGGGTGATGCGGCCGTGTGAGACTTCCGCCCGGGCCGTCGTCGATCTCGCGATCGCGATCTTTCTGCCGGGTAAGTTCAGCGTACGCGGGTCCGCTTCGGGCCTCTCTGAGCAGCGCCTGCCCGCGGTTCCATCCTTGGGCGGTGTTCGCAGGCATAACGGATGCGCCGGATACCGCGTTGGTCGCTAGATTTCAAAGCGCTCGACTGCGACGGGGACGCCGCCGCGGTGGTGGGAGACCAGGAAATCGCCCGACTCCAGGGGCCGCCCGGGTAACACCTCCGAAGCCTGATCCGCGGCCGCGGCGATCAGTTCAGGCAGCACCGACCGGTGCGAGCACACGACTGTCCGCGCACCGTCGGCCAACAGGGCGCGGGCGAGCTTCTCGGGGCCGTGGGGCTGGGCAGAATGCCCTTCCTCAGATAGAACTGGCTGCAGCTCCAAGCGTGCGCCGGCCACGCCGACGTAGGGCCACACGGTCTCGACGCAGCGCACCGCGTCGCTCGTCACCACGCGAGTCAATCCCAGGGCGGCGAACGGAGCGACCAACGCAAGCGCGTCTCGGGACCCACGGTCGTTCAGCGGCCGCTGTGCGTCTGGTCCGGTCCACAAGGAGCGCTCAATTGCCTTCGTATGACGAAGCACGACGAACGGTACGGTCCGGATCTCGTTACTCGAGAGGGCATTGACGATGTCGGCGTCGCGGGGGCGGGTGAGCCGGCGCACTGCCTCGGCGGCCGGGAGGAACTCGACCAGGTCGACCTCCTCGGTCCCCGGCCACGGCGGGGCATCGTCGTCGGCCCGGGCGGCCCAGTAGTGGACCCGCTTCGGGGCACCGTTGACCTCGTAGTGCTGGGTGGGAAGTGGCCGGCCCAGCACCACACGCTGGCCGGTCTCCTCCTCGACCTCACGTACTGCGCAGGCAAGCAGGTGCTCGCCCGGATCTAGCTTTCCCTTCGGCAGCGACCAGTCGTCGTAGCGGGGACGGTGCACGAGACAGACCTCGACGCCGCCATCGTGGGCTTGATCCGGCCGCCAGAGGACTGCACCTGCAGCAACAACGGTTCCGGCTACACCCGCGGGGCCACTCATCGGGTCAGCCATCGGCGCCACTTGCGACGGCTGACTTTGGGCCACAGCGTCGCGAATCGGCGGCGAGTCACCGTCACCGCTCGCGTTCGGCCGCACAGAGCACGCCGAGAGAGAAGCTAGCCCGAGCGTCTGCGCTCGTCGCGAGCTCCCGGATCGCAGCGCCGGCGTCAGCAGCGTCCTGGTGTTCGCCCAGGATCTCCGTGACCTTCTCCATCTGGCGGGCGAAGGCCACGGCCGCCTCGCCGGCATACCGGGCCCGCTTGGCGGCGATGCGCACCTGGTGCCATTCGGCGTCCCGCGCACCCCCGAGCAGGCTCGACTCGTCCTCGTCCTCGACCTCGGCCCGCTTCGCCAGCTGCCGCCAGGCCTTGTGGACCAGCACCCGTTCATCCGGCGCCGAATCTTCGGTCATCACGTGCCTCCCAGGCCAAGGGATACGCCAAACTCCAGCGAAATGCCAGCCGCTCTGACGGCGGACCGGTGTCACCTGAGCCCGACCTCATCCAAGCGACGCGATCGGCGCCCTCGTCCTCACGAACCTGTGAATCTCAAGCAGCGGCGACATTTGGGCTTCCTCACGTCGGTACTGGGCCGGTATTTCCATCCATCTGAGCGAAACTCGAGCTCGCCACCTTCGAGCGGTGATCGGCAAGGCGGCCTGCTGGACACTCATGTCCAAGCGCTCAGATGCCGGTCTGGACGGGAATCTTCCCCTGGGTGATGGCCTGTTGGAGTTTCCCGTAGTCCTGTTCGGCTTGGTCGGCGTAGACCTGGGCGAACTCCTCCAGCGCCTGGCTGAATGTGTCGTCGGTGCCGAGGTAGGCGTCGATGGCAATGGCGTCGCCGCCGCGGGCGTGGGCCCGGGCCAGGGTAGCGCCGCACAGTCCGGCGTACGCGGTCAGCCCGGTCGGTTGGATGGTGGCGGTGTCGACGCTGCCCTTCATGTCGTGCAACTGCCGGATATAGAAGTCCCGCCCGCCTTCACCCTGCACCCAGCCCAGGAAGATGTCGCTGGCGGCCTGCATGTAGCGCTGCCCTTCGACGACCCGCTGACCGTGCTGGCTCGCCGTGCTGGCCCCGACGTACGGTTCCAGCACCGACGTCGTGGCCTCCTTGAACTGCATGACCAGCGGATCGGCCTCGTCGCGTCCTTCCAGCAGCAGGATCCCTGCCCGGGTGCCCACACTGCCCACACCGACCACCTTCTGAGCCACGTCGATCAGCTGGTAGCGCTCGAGCAGCCGGCGCCGGTCATCGGGCAGCGTCGCCCGGTAGTCCCGGAAGCCCACCTCCACCACCCGGCGCTCGTCGGCGCTGACCCCAAACAGCAGCGGCGGGTCCTCCCGGAACTGGTAATGACCATCCACCAGCTCGGTCAGCTTCTCCGCGGCCTTCATCGAGGTCTTGCGCCGCGCTTTGTCGAAGCCGGCCATCGCCGCCTTGGTAGCCGACTTCACCGCCTTGCGCTCGGCCTTGCCCTTGCCCTTGACCAGATCGGTGCCCATCTGGGTGATCGCGTCCAGCAGCATCTGCTCATCGATCCGGTGGTACCACACGTCCAGGGTCCCCAGCTGCGCCAGCTCGGCGATCGCCGTCCGATACCCCTGCAACGCCGCCCGCACCGCGATCCGAGCCTCCTTGCGCTTGAACCCCCGGTCCCGGGCCGCCAGCACGAACGAGACAACCAGCCGCTTGACATCCCACTCGAACGGGCCGGGCAGCGTCTCGTCGAAATCATTGACATCGAACACCAGGTCCCGCTCGGGGGAGCCGAACACCCCGAAGTTCGACAGGTGCGCGTCACCACAGAGCTGAGTGTGACCCGGGGTCCACTTCTGACTCGCTAGGTCATAGGCCATGATCGCCGCGGACCCGCGATAGAACGCGAACGCCGACGCGCTCATCCGCCCATACCGGATCGGCACCAGATCCCGCACTCGAGCGTCGTCCTGCGCCTGCAGGATCGCCACCGGGTTCTTCCGGCGGCGGTTGGTCGCATACCTGGCGTGGCCCTCCAGCGGCGCGGCCTCCCGCCACGCCAGGCCCCGCGCGACCCGCTCCTCCACCGGCCGGTAGAGGTGAACGCGAGCGGCACCCTCGGACTTGTTGGTGCCACCAGCCCGGACTCGAGCAGACTTTCCAGGCGGTCGCTGCACGCCCATTGGCAACCCCTCACTCGATGGCGTCAACTGTTGTGGGGGACGATACCTAAGTCTCGCGGTTGGGAACCTCGGAGGGGAGTGTCCGACGAACGGTGTAAGTGGCCCAACACGCTGAGCTGCGGCTTGGCGAGGAAGGGGCGCGATGACCGAAACGCTGGGCGTGAGTCCACCATCATCGAAGGATCCAGCTGATCCGCCGTCTGCTAGGAGCTGGCCGCGGCCAAGGAGTTGGTCCGGCAGGCCCGCGCCCAAGGAGATCCGCCGCCGCACCGACGTCGTCGGCATCTTCCCGGATCGAACCTCACTGAATCGGGCTGGTCGGTGCCGTCCTCGCTGAGCAGAACGACGAGTGGACCGAGCAACGCGGGCTACATCGGCCCTCGAAATCTTGACCAAGAGCCGGCCCCAAGACCTCACTCGCACGCCGACCGATACCGATGAGGTAACCATCACCGCCAGTACCGCATAGAGTCCGAATCAAGATCATGCAGAGAGCCCGGATCAAACACCACTCCTGCGGGCGTGACCTACGCCCCGCCAACTTCTCGAACAGGCGCAACGAAGGGTCAGACCACCAGGAAGGAGAGATTCAAATGGAGCAGCGGTCCTCGGACGGTGAGTCCCGAGTGTTGGCGAATATCGATCGCGAGATCCTTGCCACACGGGACGATTTCAAGGACCCGAGCCAGGAGTGGCGCCGGCTCTTCTCGGAGCTACTCGGAACCTTCTTCCTCGTCCTCGTCGCGGCCGGCGGCGGGATGATGGGGCAGGCGTTCCCCAACACGATCAGCCGTACCGCTGCAGTCGTCGCACCAGGACTGATGGTGATGGCGATCATCCTCTTTATGGGCAAGGTGTCCGGTGCGCACCTGAATCCCGCCGTCAGCATCGCATTCTCGCTTCGTGGCGACTTCCCTTGGCGTCGAGTGCCCGGATACATCGTTGTGCAGCTCATCGGTGCGACGCTCGCTGCACTGTTCCTACGCGCCGTGGTTGGTGTCTCGGCGACGTATGGGTCGAACTACCCCGCAGCAGGACACTCCGCCGGCGATGCGTTCGTGATGGAAGCCGTGCTCACGCTCGGGCTCGTCAGCGTCATCCTCGGTACCGCGTCCGGCGCCCAGAACGTGGGCCTCTTTGGTGCGCTCGGAGTGGGCGCCTACATCGCGCTCGCAGGTCTCTGGGGCAGCCCCATCTCCGGTGCATCGATGAACCCTGCGCGTACGTTTGGGCCCGACCTCGTCGGAACCGACTTCACTAGCTACTGGGTTTATGTCGCGGGCCCGCTGGCAGGAGTGCTGCTGGCAGCGGGAGCGGCATGGGTCCTGCGGGGAGCAGGCGGTGGACGCTCAGGCTCGGCTGCAGCACAGGGCGATCTGCTCACCGAGGTCGAGCACCCGGAAAAGACATGAGACGGGCAGGTTGACGACATGATGGCTTCACGAAGTGGAGTAGAGGTTTGATCGTGACTGGCAGGGATGGAGCGCACAGCTTCGACCACGTCGTGAGCGTGATGTTCGAGACGAGCTTCGGTTGCGAAGACTTGGCCCTCTCTCGACAAACCGCACATGCGGTCCTCCTGAGAGCGGTCCCGGCACGAGCCGCCAACCCCGACTGGATCGGTTGTAGACCGCAGGCTGTGTACCTCGGAGATGCTTGGCCGGGCTTGCGCTAGGCACTGAGTAAATCTCGACCAAAGCTACGGGCACTGCGCTGCGGAGGGGTTGGTGCCAGACTGAGCCTGTCAGCGATCCGACTGGGGCACGACGATCCTCGCTCGACTCAACCACGCGTCTACCAGATGGCGCTGGCACGTTAGCTTTGTGATACTCGCCTGCGCTCTCGGTGTGAGGGTGCCTACTCGGAGGTTCGTGCAAATGAGCGATGTCGTCGTGCAAGGCGAAGTCTCGGCCGAGACGTTGAGGTCGATCTCGACGCCGGACCGGGTGGAAAGTCGGCTCGGGACGTTGGAGTTCGTGGACGGGGCACCGACCGAAGCAACCGCCGCGCTCCTGTACGACAACCTCGACTTCATGCACGGCGTCGAGGCGTTCATCAACAGCTTCCCCGGCGCGTCGTTGGCGGCGATGCGCCGAGGATTCTTGGGCATCGGCGTCCAGGACAATGACGTACTGGCGTTCCCCGAGTTGATGGACTCGGCGTCGCTGTTCCTGACCGCGAACTGCGACACGCTGTACTTCATCTCGTTCCTGGACTTGACGAACGGCCCGATGGTCGTCGAACTGCCCGCGTTGGGTCCGCCGACGGGAATCCTGGGTGGGGTCGACGACATGTGGTTCGGCTGGGTGACCGACATGGGGCTCCCGGGGCGGGACCGAGGTGCCGGCGGGCGTTACCTGATCGTCGGACCAGGCTATGACGGTCCGCTCCCGGACGACGGGTACTTCGTGTCGCATTGCCGCACGACACGGGCGTGGTGGTTCGCTCGAGCGTTCAAGGTTGACAACGACCCCGCACCGGCAGTCGAAGTCATCCGCAAGGGGTTGCGGATCTATCCGTACCAGCCGGGCGGGGTGGGTTCGTCGGTCGCGACGTACCTCTCCGGGGCTGGCCCGTTCGGACCCGCGACCGAGCCCGCGCCGACGCGCTTCGTCGACGCGGTCCACATGTCGGTCAACACGATCCCGCCGGTCGATGACTCGTACTGGGACCTGATCAACGACGTTGTACAAACTGAACCGGTGGAGGCAGGGAACCCCGAGATCCTCGGGCTGCTCGCCTCGGTCGGGATCGTCAAGGGGCGACCATTCGCGCCCGACGCGCGGATGCGCAAGATCCTCAGCGACGCGGTCAAGGTGGGCAACGCGACCGCCCGCACGCTGGCGCTCGACCCGCGCGAAGAAGAAGGCTGGGCGTTCTACCCGGGCTCGGCGTGGTTCACCATGATGTGGGAGGGCTATGAGTTCCTCACCCCACCACCGCTGATCACTCCGAACGGGGTCGAGCAGTCCCCGAGCGACGGTGCCCGCAAGCACAACGCCCGCATCGCGTTCTTCTACGCCTACACCGGCGTCACTCCGGCGATGTGTATGCGACTCACCGGGATCGGCTCGCAATACATCTTCGCCACACGCGACTCTCGTGGCGACTACCTCGACGGTGCGCGCTCCTACCGGATCACGTTGCCTCCCGACATCCCCGAGAGCCGGTTCTGGTCGGTGATGGCCTATGACCGCCAAACGCGCTCAATGCTCCAAACCGACCAAGCGATGCCAGACCTCGGGAGTCAGTCGGGCACGGTCGAGACCAACGCGGATGGGACGACCGACGTCTACTTCGGTCCCACCGCACCCAAGGGCAAGGAATCGAACTGGCTGCAAACCGTCCCCGGCAAGGGCTGGTTTCCGATCCTTCGCCTCTACAACCCCCTCCAACCGTTCTTCGACAAGACGTGGCGGCCCAGTGAGATCGAGCCGTACTAGTCCAACGTCCCCGAGGCACCGAGGAACGGTCGAGTCAGCCAGCCAACGCAACCGATGAGGACCCAGGGGACGTTCGGCGGCAGGCCATGACTAGTTCCGTTGAGACGCCAAGACACTGACGCACCGGCCAGGCGGCCCGAACTTGAACGTCTGATCGATCACTTGGCCGAGCAAGCCGAAGGGGCATAGTCGATTAGCGACGACGCTCTCACCATGATCGACCAAGTCAGCCACGGACTGCTGAATTGCGAGTTCTGTATCGAGACTCCGCCCGCCAAGCGGGTCGCGGCGGCATTTGCCGAACTCGCCCATGCGATCTGATCCGGGTCCAGCGCTTCCAGGTTCAGCACTCGGCCCGATCCAACAACACAACAGCACCTTCCAGTCCGGACTCGACGTTCACGGTCAAGGCGCCGGCCGTTGATACCCGATGCAGGGCTTGCGCACCCGGCGGCCACCCGGCGGCCACCCGGCCGCTCAACGCCGCAGAGGCGCCTAGCATGATCTCCATGCGCGACGTTAACGCCGGTGAACGACCCGAGCTGCCGGTCGTCGTCCCGACCATCCCAGCCTCCGCCGGAGCTCTGGTACGTGGCCGAAAGGGCCGATTGCTCATCCTGAAGCCGACGTACAAGGGCGGTTGGACGGTCCCGGGCGGTGTTGTCGAGATTGGCGAGTCCCCCTGGGAGGCTTGTCGCCGCGAGACCAAAGAGGAGTGCGGCCTCGACGTCACCGCCGGCCGGTTCGTGTGCTTGGACTTCTTGCGCCCGAGGCCTGGCCGTCCAGGTGGTATGCGCTTCCTTTTCGACTGTGGTGTCTTCGACGACGCCGTCTTGGGCACGGTGGTCATCCAGCCAGCGGAGATCGCCGAGAGTCGGGTCCTGCCGCTCGAGACAGCGCTGCCTTTGCTCAGCGGGCCGGTCCGACGTCGGGTCCGCGCCGCCTGTGAGTCCAAACAGGTGCGCTATCTCGAGGACGGCCGCCCGGTAGAGGGGATCAGGTCCTAGAACACGGCGGATTCACTGTCGTGAAAGTCGAGTCGAGCCGGGCTGGCGGCGGCGACGCGGTAGGCGCGTCGGCTTGGCCTCTGCCCCCGCTGGGCGCAGCCGTGCGGGTGCCGAAACTCGGTCACCGCCTTTGACCCGCTCAATCTTCAGGAGAAAGCTCGATGGGAGTGCATCTTCATCTAGCTCTCTCAGCTGTCTTGCCGATAACTGTCCAAGAAGGCGAGGGCGCCACATCACCCTCCATTAGGTGAGACCAGCACGCAATACCCACTAGATCACCCACCTCGGAAGCTCGATTGCCCCGCATCAATCGAGCGCGTGGATTGTGTACGCGACCGCGAATCCGAGCGTCGTCGCGACTCCGACCCACTTGCCGCCATCGTCGAACGCCTCAGGCATCATCGTGTCTGCGAGCATGGTGAGGATCGCACCTGCCGCGAAGGCAAGAACGAAGCTCACCGTGCCAGGTGAGGAGTGTTGGAATAGGCCATAGCCAGCGAGCGAGGCGAGTCCCGAGACCAGTGCGATCCCGATCCACATCCACAGGATTCGCGACTTCTTCCAGCCGCCGGAGACCAGGCCGGTCGTCGAGGAGATCGACTCGGGCAGGTTGGAGATGAAAACCGCAGCCAGATAGGCAGCGCCCACCGCCCCGCCCTGGAAGATGGTCAGGCCGATCACCATTGACTCGGGAATCCCGTCGAGCACGCTTCCGAGCACGATGGCGAGCGCGGATCCACTTCCTTGAGCGCCGCTTGCATCCTTTCGATCGCTACCCCCGAAACGGCTGATCAGCAAGTCGCCACCAAAGAAGACCAGACAGCCAGCGAAAATGCCTGCGGCCACCGCTCCCTGACCAGATGACTTGCTGGCCGCCTCCTCCACCAGGTCAAACGCGACCGCGCTGATCAGCACGCCGGCGCCGAACCCCATGATCAGCCCGATCGCACGCAAGCTGATCTTGAACCAGAGCGCGACGAGAGCGCCGATCACAAGCGAACAAGCCGCTAGGGTTCCCCAACCGAAGGCCGCTCCCATTTAGCACCTCTCCTTCGAAGTCCAACGCACAGCGGCCCTCCGGCAACGGCTCAAGAGCCAAAACTCCTGCCCCCGGATTGCGACGCGCTCAATGCGTCAGCCGGACGTTCACCTATCTCACAAACTCGATCTCCCCGGGCCGCCAGGTCTTGTCGAAGAAGGGCTGCAGCGGGCTGTACAGGCGCAAGATGACGAACCAGCCTCGCTCGGCGTCGGTCTGGATCCAGTTGCCCGGAGCCACGTCGTCGGGGCGTGTGGGTGAGATGTACACGACCGTGGAGCCGTCCGCTTCGGCCTCCGCGGCTGGCGAGGGGTACTCCTGGCTGCCGGCACGTGGATAGATCTGCTCGGTCTGGAGCAAGGAGCGGGTCTGGTTGTCGTAGAGGTTCAGCGACCAGAAGCGGGCGGCCGGGATGTCCTTCGGCAGCCTCACCCGGTAGGTCTTCGCACCGTCGAACGGTGCGCCGTCCGAGTCGACGTTCGCGATGAGGTACTGCGACCCGACGCCGGTCAGCCGCATGCACATCGCCGGCGTGATGCAGGTCGCGGTGTAGAACATCGACGTGCGTGAGTGCAGCTGGCGCGCTCCCTTGTTCGGGAAGGGCTTGATCCCGTCCGCAGTGACGTGGGGCGGCGGGTTGGTGAACTCGAACCCACCGGCGAACAGCATGTTCCACCACGCGCTCTCATCGTCGTAGTAGCGGAAGCCCTCAGTCGGGGACGCACCCATCCCGAGCGTCCGGGACGCGGCGTTGCCGACGGCCACGGCTTCGTCGAGGATCCTGCGCAGCCGAGCGTCGGGCGCGAACTTCTCGTCCTTGACGATCCCGATCGCGGCGAACTGACCGGCCAGCTCGGTATCGAGCGCCTCCGCCGGCTCCAACTGCACGAGCGCGTCGAGCATCTCGTAGTGGCCGAAGTCGTTGGGCGGGATCGTGTTGATCGCCAGTCCCGTCCCCTCCACGAACCGGGGGCTCTGCGGAGTGGCCGGCTGGCCGAGCGCGCCCTTCCCGGTCAGGTAGGCGCCGATGCTGCTGCCGAGGCCACCGGCGGCGTAGGGGTAGATCTTCAGCTGCTCCTTGATGCGGGCGACAGTCGGGGCGGGGTCCATGCCCGGGTTCTCGTTGATGAACGCGCGGCCGACAAGGAGCACGTGGTTGGTGCGCGAGTGGCGGACGTAGCAGCCGCCCTCGGGCAGCGGCCCGTCGTAGTCGGGTCCGACCACTAGGTAGGTGCCGCCCTGGCCGCGGTCCGCGCCGGGCAGGCCGAAGTCGCTGACCCAGCGGAACCACATATCGTCAAGGAGCCCCAGTGTGTCGGCTGGGGTCTCCAGCACCAGCGGGCCATGCGACAGGTCCAGGAACGTCCAGAAGTAGACGGTGTCGGCGTTCGCGGTCAGGGCCAGCGTCCGGGAGTCCATCAGCTCGGAGAAGATCAGGACGTCGTTGTCCAGCACCCCGGCCTCCAGGAACCCCTCCCGCAGGGCGTAGGTCGACACCCCCTGGATGGTGTTCATAAACGTCTCGACGCCGTGCAGGTAGTCCAGGTGGTCACGCAGCTTCTCCGCGGTCTCACCCGTTGGGTAGCCGTCGGTGAACTCCAGGTCCCCGATCCCTGCCTCCACTCTCGACGGAGTCGTGATCGCAGCGGGTACAGGCGTCTTTGTCACATCGGCGGGCATCGCGGCCTCGTCCAGTTCGGTCCCCATAGCTGAACCGTAGCTATTGGCGTTGGCTAGGGGCATCACCCAGATTGTGTGAAGCTCGCGCTGCGCCGGACCGAGATCTGGCTTCATGGATCGTTATACCAACTGTCTGATCCCGGCTCGCCCGGTGGCCTGAGACATCTTCGACGTGTGGAGTCCGGGCATCGCTCCCGGCCGGCCACCTCACGCGCTCTCGGCTGCGAGCTTCCCGGAGTCGACAACAAGTTTGAGCGCCGCGTAGTCGCGCTCGTTCTGGTCAGCGTACGTTTCGGCAAATCTCGCCATGGCGCGGTCGAAACCGTCACCGCTGCCGAGGTAGCCTGCGATGGCCGCCGCATCACCGGAGCGGGCGTGTGCCCGGGCTAGCGTCCAGCCGCAGAGGCCGGCGTAGGCGGACATGGTAGAGGGTTTCATGGCTTCCACGACCGCCGATCCCTTGCCATCCCAGAGTTGGCGTATATAGAAGTCCCGGGTAACACCGTCGATCCCATCGGTCCGAATCCAGCCAAGCATGATGTCGCTTGCAGACTGCATGAGCCGTTGACCTTCCACGACCCGCTGTCCATGGTTCGCATATCTGCTCTTCCCCAAGAAGGGCTCCAGTACCGACGCTTGGGCCTCCTTCGCCTGCAGGAACAAGGGGTCGCTGTCGTCGTTGCCCAGCATCAACACAATCCACGCGCGAGTGCCCACGCTGCCCACACCGACCACCTTGCGGGCCGCATGCACGTAGCGGAAGCCTTCCAGCAGGTGGCGATGGTCGCCTGCGAGTGTGCGGCGGTATGAGCGCAGCAGAGTGTGGATTGCTTCGTCGACCTGGTGGTACTGCAGGTCAGGCAGCAGGTCCTCGATCGGAACAATCAGTGGCGGATCGCCGACGAGCTGTGGGCGCCCGTCAACCACCTGCACGAGTTTGTCGAAGGCCTTGATGCTGTCCTTGGACCGGGCTTTGGCCACGTTCTTCTCGAACCGCTTCTTTGCACCCGGCTTCAGATTCGCCATCAGCTGAGTGTCGATCTCGTCGATGTCCAGGCGGGAATACCAGACGTCGAGCTTCTTCGTCTGCGCCAGGTCCAGCATCGCCTCGCGATAGGACCGCGCTGTGGCCATGTTGATCGACTTGCGCTGCTTGGTGTCGAAGCCACGATCGCGTCCAGCGACGGCGAAGCTGGCCACGAGCCTCTTGACGTCCCACTCGAACGGGCCGGGCAACGTCTCGTCGAAGTCATTGACGCTGAAGACCAGCCGCCGGTCCGGGGCGGCGAAGACACCGAAGTTGGACAGATGCGCGTCGCCGCAGAGTTGCACCGAGAGGCCTGTTTGGGGCGCATTCGCCAGGTCGGATGCCATCAAATAGGCAGCGCCGCGATAAAACGTGAACGGCGACACCAACATTCGGCCGTACCGGATCGGGACCAGCTCCGGCACCCGACTTGCGCCCTGCTCCTCGAGGAGGCTAACGGGGTCCGGCCGGACCGACGACGGCTGCCATTCCCCATGCACCGGCAGGGGAGCCAGTTTTCGAGCCGCCTTCCCTCGGGCCGCGCGCTCTGCCATTGTCAGGTGTTCGACCTGACCCGCCTGTCCGGACGCGCGCTCATCTTCGGCTACTGGCACTCCTGTGGAAGGCATGATGCTCCGATCTGTTGTCACCACACCCATGGCACAGCACCTGGGCTTTCCTGCGCATCACCTGATTCAGGTGAATGTCCGCGCAAGGGCGACCCGTACCCGCGGGGGACCGGAATTTCACACGATGAGAGCGATTCAGCGCTCGCTGATTGGGAGTTGGATTGGGCTCAACTGAGTTTCTGGCCAGGCCAGCGACAGGAGAATCAGATGAACAACGCCCTAACGTCGGTCCGCAAGGCCTACGCGCAGGCCCGCCCGTTCGCCGGCACGATACTGCTGGGTGCCGCCGCGCTCACGATTGCGCTGGCCGGGGTCAGGACAATCGCCGACATCATCGGGCCAGTTTTTCTGGCACTGGTTATCACGATCAGCTTGCACCCGATACGTATCTGGCTCGAACAGCACCGATTTCCGGAGTGGGCGGCCTCAGTCGTGCTACTGCTCGCCGCCTACCTGGTGCTGTTTCTCCTCAGCCTCGCCCTCATAGTCTCCATCGCACAGCTGGCCGAGCTACTCCCCCAATACACCGACCAGCTCACGGCGGTGGTGACCAATGCAGGGAACACGCTGAAGAGCCTCGGCGTCCAACAGGAGCAGATCAACGCCGTCGTGAACGCGATCGACCCCGGACAACTCGTCGCGCTAGTGGGTACGGTGTTGTCCAGCACGCTCGCTGTCCTCAGCAATGTCTTCTTCCTGATAGTCCTGCTGTTCTTCATGGCATTCGACACCGATTCCACCCGCCGCAGCCTGGCCTCCCTGGGCGAGCAGATGCCCGACGTTGCGGCCGCCCTCGCCAGCTTCGCGCGCGGTGCCCGCAACTATATGGGCGTCACGACAGGGTTCGGATTCATTGTTGCGGTCCTCGACGGCGTGGCCCTGGCGATTATGGGCGTCCCCGGGGCGTTCGTGTGGGCTGTGCTCGCCTTCGTTACTAACTTCATCCCCAACATCGGCTTCATCATCGGAGTAATCCCGCCGGCCATCATTGCGCTGCTAGACGGCGGCCCAGGACTGATGATCGCCGTCATCATCACGTACAGCGTCATCAACTTTTTGATCCAGTCCGTCATCCAGCCCCGCGTCGTGGGCGATGCTGTCGGACTGACACCCACCTTCACGTTCATGTCACTGGTGTTCTGGGCCTGGCTCATCGGTCCACTCGGCGCGCTGCTCGCCGTACCGCTAACGCTGCTCACCAGGGCACTGCTGATCGAAACCAACCCCCGTTTAGGGTGGGCACTGCCCCTGATCGCGGGCAAAGCCGAGCCGACCGAGAAGCCGGAGCAA
>Ga0307287_10000178_pt1 | contig 23865 bp, 22 predicted proteins | sample ER_DNA_141_FD_194485 | JGI IMG/M metagenome (GOLD analysis project Ga0307287, IMG submission 194485) | Bulk soil microbial communities from the East River watershed near Crested Butte, Colorado, United States - ER_DNA_141 | ecosystem: Environmental > Terrestrial > Soil > Floodplain | place...
AAGCGCAATGGTCCGCTCCGGATACGTCGCGGCAAACAGCGTGGCCATCGGACCACCCTCCGAGAAGCCCATCACGATGGCGCGCTCTGAGCCGACCGCGTCCATGACAGCTCTCGCGTCATCCATCCGGACCTCGAGGGACGGGAGCCGATCGTCGGGTACGCGGTCGGAGAGTCCCGTGCCGCGCTTGTCGAAGAGGATCAACCGTGAGAACGCTGCCAGCCGGGAGAGGAATCGCGCGAGCGTCGGCTCTTTCCACATCAGCTCGATGTGCGTGGTCCAGCCCGTCACGAAGGCGATATCGACCGGACCGGTGCCCACTGTCTGGTACGCGATGTGAACACCATCTGCGGTCTTCGCGTAACGGGTCTCGGGGATGTCCAACGCTCGAATCCTTCCCCGGATGGGACGGTGCCGCAACTGGGAGGGTGGGGCGCTCCCGTGGCGTGGGCGTTACGTGGACAGAGAGATGAGTGTGGGTTGCCCTACACTGGATCTATGAGTGGCGGGCGGATGCCGGCTCGGGCCATTGGGTTGATACCGCTTGGTGTGGGGGCGCTCGGGCTGCTCGCAACCGTCGAGACCTCCAGCGGAACCGCGTACTCATGGATCGACTGGGCTTTCGGCCCAGTGCTGATCGGCATCGGGCTCGGGCTCCTCTTCGGTCAACGTTGGGCGGGCGTGGGCTCTGGCGCTCCTCGCAGGTGCGGGAGGAGTCGTCGTCGGCGTGATGGGTGCGACGAGCCCCCGGGGATATCGCGGCACCCGGTGCACAGATCGTCGGCGTGGTCCTGTTTCTGTTGCCCGGTCTCGCACTGCTGGGCACACTCCTGCAGCCACGAACCTTGCGGTGGCTTCGGCAGCCTCGCATGCGTGACGAGAGCGGGTCTCGGTACTTCGAGTAGAAGACGCTGGATGGGGCTCTCCCCCCGGCGTGGGCGCTTCGTGGACGGCGATCTCTTGGGGTTGCGGCCAGATTGGGTCTACGGCCCGGTGGTTCCGTCCTGCTCGTCGGTGTCGGCCCGTCCTTCCTGGCTCGGCCCGAGTCCTGCGACAGCCCCCAGGTGCACCTGCGACCGAAGGTCGGTATTCTCGAGCCGGAGATCGGCGATCTGCTTCTTCAAGGCCCTTCGGCGGCCCCAGCTGCCGCGGAGGAGACCCAGCCCGAACATCACCAAGAAGACGGCAAGAGCTCCGAGGACGGCCGCTCCCAGCACCAGTTCGGGCAGCGAGAGATTGAATGTACCGCCGAGGAGACTCACTGTCTGGCTGGGAGCCGTAGTCAGGTCGTTCTCCACAACGAAATCGGCCACCAGGCCAGCTGCTGCCAAACCGAGCAGGATGAGGAGCATGCCCATCGCAATCACCTCCCACTTCCAGAGCCACTTATCGTAACGACCCTGTCAGGTGACGCTGCACCACCCTGTCCCTTATAGGCTTTCTCTGGCCACGCTTTAGCTGCTTTCCCGGGTCTGTTACCGGACTGTCGGGCGAAGGTCTGCCTTGACGTAGAGGTCCGAGCGGAGTATCGCGTTGACCATGGGCCGAGAGATAGCCCTGGTGCTCGCGGCGATCGTGGTCCTGAGCGTGGCGATCGGAATCGCGGTCGCGTATCCGAGTCACGCTTACCAAACAGCGACGCCGAGCTCGACCGCGCACATCTACTGCATGACGGTCGGTTCGTTCGAAGCCGTGTCCGCTCCCTTGCAGGTCGAGCGTTGGTGGGGGCTGCGGCTCGGCACGTTCGGGGCCGGCATGGCCGTGGCGTTGGGGTTCCTCACCGAGGCCAAGGTGCTGCACACGCGGCGGCTCAGAGCGACCGCGGTCTAGTTCGGACGAGGTGTCGCCACACCGCCTCGCTAGGCTCTTTCCCTGATCACGCTAGCTGCGTTCCCGCGGATGATGCGACGGGACCGGAGCCGCGAAGGTCTTCGCGTGTGTCGCACGGCTTGGTTGGTCGGTATCAGCGTCCGGGAGTATCGAGAGATCGAGGCCGGGGAGCGCGCACCGAGCCTCGATACGTATCGACGGATCTGCGAGCTGTACGGGTGGCTTCAGACGTTCATCAGGTGAGCCAACTTGCCAGCATCTCCTGCCGGTGTTGATGACCGTGCTGTGAATGTCACCGGGCGCTCCCCGACGTTCGAGACCTGGGATCGGATCTGCAAGCTGTATGGGTGGCCGCAGACGTTCACCTCCGGCGTCGCATCTTCACGCGCCCACGGCAAGGAGTAGGTTGGGGGTTGTCATGGCGACCGTCGATTCCGTTCGGACGCTGCTTGAAACATTCGAGGCATACGAAGAGAAAGACTTCGGTCGCCTGGCGGAGCTGTACGCCGAGGGCGTGACCTGGGAAGGCACTGACCCGGGACCACTGGATTGCAAGAACCGCGAGGACGTGTTCGGCATGTTTCGGGCACGTATGGGCCGTGGCGGCGAAGCCACCTTTCATCAGATCCTCAGCATCGGGCCGCGAGTTCTCCTCGTCGGTGACATGGAAGGAGATCGCTTCGTGAGCATGTTCACGGTCGAGGGCGGACGCATCGTGCACGTCCAAGACTTTGAATCGACCGGCGCTGCACTCGACACGTTGAAGCGTCCGCCGAGTTGATCAGTGAGGACGACGGCAAGCTGTACGGGTGGCCTCAAACGTTCATCGGGACGTAGGGTTCGAGGCGATGGATGGCAATGTTCCGGATCGGCCAGATCTCTCTCGCGAAGCGAACGAGTTTCTGCGTCTCATGGCAGACGGGATGAGCACCCGACAGATCGCGGAGGAGCTCAAGATCAGCGAGCGGTCGGCTCAGGTCCTCATCCCAAAGATCCTCCGAAAGCTGGGGCGCAGTCCGGACGACATAGGCGAGCCCCCAGGTACGCATGACTGAGGGCCTTCGCTCGCTCCTCGAAACGCTCGACCCACTCACCCGCGACGCCCTCCGCCACGTTCTGATCCACGGCCAGACCGACCGTGACGCGGTCTCCTCTCAGCTACTCCGCTACCGCGACGGACATAGCGACGACTGGTCGACATCATCGACATGCTGACGATGCATCCGGAGGAGCGGCGGCGGGTCGTTCGGCTCCTAGGGGAGCTCGACGCGGTGTAAGGATGCTGAATCACTCGAACCAGGGTCTGGAACAATGGCGTTCGCGGGGTTGACCCACACGGTAGGCCTGAAGGATTCGCGACGCTCCGGACGCGTGAACGAATCGGTTTCGGGTAGGACTCCGATCGGAGGTGGCGTATGCAGGCAGAGCCGCGTGAGGACAAGGTGTGCGTCTGGATGACGAAGGAGGAGGCTCAGAGCCTCCTGCGCGAGATCGACAAATGGCCTGAGCTGCCGAAGGTCGAGCGAGACCTGGTCAACGCGCTCAAGGAGCTTCCGCGCACGTTCTAGGTACTCGGTCTTCCAGTTACATCGGCGAACCCTCCGGCGCGCCGGCGGCTTGTATGCGTGGGCCGGAAACTCACGCTCCTCTTGGTAGGGCTGGCGCTAATCGTCAATGGGTTGAACCTTCATTTTCAGTGACGCCGCTGGCCTATCCCGATTGATCCCGGGCATCGTGGTGGTTCCTCTTGCCTACCCGGATCCGACCGACCCGCGAGACCGAGCGCGACCGCTCCCGCACCGTGCATCCTGCGACATCGGCTCGAAGGATAGACCGCGATCCATCGAGGCGCATCCGCCCGTTGACCGACCGCTTCGGCGTCCGAGAGACTGGCCCTTCCCAGCCCTAGCGAGCAGACCGATGGACGGACGAACGACCTACTGGCGCCCAGCCGAAGCGAAGCCTTCGTATGACGTCGTGATCGTGGGCGGCGGCGGCCACGGCCTGGCCACCGCCTATTACCTGGCGAAGAACCACGGCATCACGGACGTCTGCGTGGTCGAGAAGGGGTGGCTCGCGGGCGGCAACATGGCCCGGAACACGACGATCATCCGATCCAACTATCTCTGGGACGAGTCGGCCGCGATCTACGAGCATTCGCTCAAGCTGTGGGAAGGACTGGAGGAGGAACTGGGCGCCGAGCTCCAGTTCAGCCAACGGGGCGTGATGAACCTGGCGCACGACCTGGGAGACGTGCGCTCCAGCGTCCGGCGGGTCGAGGCCAACCGGCTGAACGGCGTGGACGCGGAATGGCTCACCGCGGACGAGGTCGAGGCCTTCTGCCCGATCGTCAACATCTCCCCCGACGTCCGCTATCCCGTGCTCGGGGCGACCCTGCAACGGCGCGGCGGCGTCGCGCGCCACGACAAGGTGGCGTGGGGATATGCCACCGCGGCCTCGAACCTCGGCGTCGACATCGTCGAGCACTCCGAGGTGACGGGGTTCGGCCGCGGTCGCGGCGGCCGCGTCGAGGGCGTCGAGACCACCCGGGGAACGATCCGCGCGAACAAGACCGCCGTGGTGGCCGCGGGACACACGTCGGTGCTCGCGGCGATGGTCGGGCTTCGCTTGCCGCTCCAGTCGCATCCGTTGCAGGCGCTGGTGAGCGCGCTCTACGAGCCGGTCCTCGATTGCGTCGTGATGTCCAACGCAGTGCACGTCTACGTGTCGCAGGCCGACAAGGGCGAGCTCGTGATGGGAGCCGGGATCGACGCGTACAACGGCTACGCGCAACGCGGCTCGTTCCACGTGATCGAGCACCAGATGGCGGCGGCGCTCGAGCTCTTCCCGATCTTCGAGCACGCGTCGCTGCTCCGCACGTGGGCGGGCATCGTCGATGTATGTCCGGACGCGTCGCCCATCGTCGGGCCTACCCCGATCGATGGGTTGTTCCTCAACTGCGGCTGGGGGACCGGCGGCTTCAAGGCCACACCGGGAAGCGGCTGGGCGTTCGCGGATCTGATCGCCACCGGCGCGAGCGAGCTGGCGCGCCCGTACGGGCTGGAGCGATTCACGACGGGGGCGCTGATAGACGAGCACGGAGCCGCGGCGGTCGCGCACTGATGCGCGCGGACTGGATGGCGCATTGATGCGGAAAGACACTGTCCGCCGGTTCGCGCTGACGCTCCCGGAAGCCGAGGAGCGGGAGACGTGGGACACGGCGACGTTCCGCGTCCGGAGCAAGATCTTCATGATGTTCTCCGAGGAGGAGCGGCACGCGTGGGTCAAGAGCACCCACGACGAGCAGCGTGCGCTCGTCGCGCAGGACGCCGACACGTTCTTCGTTCCGCCGTACGTCGGGCCGAGCGGCTGGGTCGGCGTCGTGATCCATGCGGTCGACCGTGACGAGATGGAAGAGCTCGTCACCGAGGCGTGGCGGCTGACGGCGCCCAAACGGCTGCTGGCCGCGTTCGACGAGGAGGCGGGCTAGATGCTGCTGGTCCGGTGCCCGTGGTGCGGGCCGCGCGACGAGATCGAGTTCCGCTACGGCGGCCAGGCAGGGCTCACGTATCCGGCCGATCCCGAGGCGCTGACTGACGATGAGTGGGCCGACTACCTGTTCATGCGCGACAACCCGAAAGGGCCTTTCCGGGAACGCTGGTTCCACACGGCGGGATGCCGGCGCTGGTTCAATGCGGTGCGGGACACGGCGACCCACCGGTTCGTCGCGACGTACCGGCTGGACGAGGAGCCGCCACCGTGACGGGGCGACGGCTTCCGGACGGCGGGTCGCGGCTCGACCGGTCGCGGCCGATCGCGTTCACGTTCGACGGTCGCGAGCTCACGGGGTTCGAGGGAGACACGCTCGCGAGCGCGCTGCTGGCCAATGGCGTCGATGTCGTCTGCCGTTCGCCGATCCTGGGCCGGCCGCGAGGGATCGTCTCGGCGGGGGTCGAGGAGTCGAGCGCGTTCGTCGTGGTTTCGGAACCGTGGTTCGAACCGATCGTCGCTGCGACGATGGTCAACCTGGTTGACGGTCTGACTGCGAGCGGCCGGGCGGGCGTCGGGGTTCTGCCGGCCGACCCGCCGAGGACGAAGCCGAGCATGCACCGCCACGCACACGTGGAGGTGTTGGTCGTCGGGAGCGGCGACGGTTGGCTGGCGGCGGCCGAAGAAGCCGTCCGGCGCGGCGACCGAGTTCTCCTGGTCGAACGCGAGCCGTGGCTCGCTGGCGGTGCGCCGGATGGCCTGACGATCCTGACTAACGCCACCGCGCTGGGCCTCTACGACGACGGGTACGCGATCGTGCACGAGCGCGGACCCGAACGCGACACGCTGTGGCACGTGCGCGCCGGTCGCGTGATCCTCGCGACCGGCGCGCACGAGCGGCCGATCGCCTTCGCTGACGACGACCGCCCCGGCGTGATGCTCGCCGGCGCGGTCGCCCGATACGTCCGCGAATTCGGGGTCCTCCCGGGCGAACGCGCCGTCATCTTCACGACGAACGACTCGACGCACGAGGTCAGCGAGACGCTGACCGACGCCGGCGCCGAGATCCCCTTCGTTGCCGACGTCCGGGAAGGCTGGGCGGTCACCGGGATCGAGGGCGACACGCACGTCGAGGCGGTGCACGTGGTGGGCCCCGGCGGCGAGCGGCGCACCGTCGAAGCGGATCTGCTGGCCGTCTCGGGCGGCTGGAACCCCACGGCGCAGCTCTCCAGGGCGATCGGCGGCGGACTTCGCTACGACGAGGCGCTCGCGACGTACGTGCCCGACGGCACGGGACCCGACTGGCTCGAGGTCGTTGGAACGGCGGCCGGCGACGGTCTCCCACGCAGCGCGCCGTACTGGTACACGCCCGCCGACGACCTCTCCATGCACTTCGTCGACCTGCAGCGCGACCAGACCGTGCAGGACGTCCTGGATGCCGTGGGTGGCGGCTTGCGCAGCGTCGAGCACGTGAAGCGCGCGACCTACATCGGCACCGCGATCGACCAGGGTCGCACGAGTGGCGTGTTGACCGCCGAGATCGTGAACGCCGCGCTTGGATGGGAGCTCGGCGCGCAGGGCCCGACGAACGCGCGGCCGCCGTTCGTGCCGGTGCCGTTCTCGGTGCTCGCCGGCATGGACCGCGGCCGGACGCTGTTGGATCCGAAGCGGACGACCCCTGTGCACGAGGCCCACGTCGAGCGCGGCGCGGTGTTCGAAAACGTCGGGCAATGGCTCCGGCCGCGGTACTTCCCCGAGGGCGGCGAAGACCTGGAGAGGGCCGTCGCGCGGGAGTGCCTCGCGGTGCGAACCGCTACCGGCGCCCTGGACGCGTCGACGCTCGGCAAGATCGAGGTCGTGGGACCGGACGCCGCCGTCTTCCTGGACCGGATGTACACGAACCGGATGTCGAACCTGTCCGTCGGCTCGATCCGCTACGGGTTCATGCTGGGGCTGGACGGGATGGTGTTCGACGACGGCGTCGCGATGCGCCTGGCCGAGGATCGCTACCTCGTGACGACCACGACGGGCGGCGCGGCGGCCGTGCTGGACCGGTTCGAAGAATGGCTCCAGACCGAATGGCCCGATCTCCGGGTCTGCTGCACGAGCGTCACCGAGCAATGGGCGGTCGTCGCGGTCGGTGGACCTCAGGCGCGCGATGTCGTGACGAAGATCGGCAGCGACGTGGACCTCGGGACCGAAGCGTTTCCGTGGATGACCTGGCGGGAGGGAACGGTCACGGGCGTGCCGTGCCGCGTGTGTCGCGTCAGCTTCCACGGCGAGCTCTCGTACGAGCTCCACGTCTCCCCGTGGCACGGACGCCACGTCTGGGATGCGGCGGTCACGGCGGGCGCCGTCCCGTACGGGACCGAGGCGATGCACGTGCTCCGCGCGGAGAAGGGGTACGTGATCGTCGGACAGGAGACCGACGGCACGGTCACGCCCGACGACCTGGGGATGGGATGGATCGTGAACCCATCGAAGGGCGACTTCATCGGTAAGCGCTCACTCGTGCGCGCCGACACGTTGCGGAAGGATCGCAAGCAGCTCGTGGCGCTGCTCCCGAAGGATCCATCGGCGCTCCCGGTCGAAGGCGCGCAACTGGTCGGCTCCGCCGAGCTTCCCGAGCCGCCCGTGCCGATGCTCGGACACGTCACGTCCAGCTACCGGAGCCCGATCCTGGAACGAACATTCGCGCTCGCGATGCTCAAGGACGGGCGGGCGACGCAGGGCGCCACCGTGTGGGCCGCGTCGGGCGGCGACACGATCGCGTGCGAGGTCACCGGCCCGGTCGTCTACGACCCGGAGGACAGCAGACGTGACGGCTGACACGCGAGCTCGATCGCCGCTGGCCGACCGCGCCACGGACCTCGCGACGATCGGGGCCGAGCTCGTGCCCTTCCTGGCGCAGGTGGATCTTCGGGTCGACCCCGCGTACGCGGGGCTGGCGCCGTATCCGCTTCCGATCGAGCCCAACATGGCCGTGGACGACGGTCGCCGAGCCGCGCTCTGGCTCGGGCCGGATGAATGGCTGGTCCTGGGGCCGCCGGGGGCCGCGGCGGAGATCGTCGCCGAGCTCGAAGCCGCGTTCGCACACGTCGACCGGTCGGTGGTCGACGTGTCGGCGAACCGGGTCGCGATCGAACTCACCGGTCCTGGACGCTTCGACCTCCTGGCGCACGTGTGCCCGCTGGACCTCGACCCGCGCATCTGGGCCACCGGTCGGTGCGCGCAGACGCTCCTCGGACGCGCGCAGGTGGTCCTCCAGGAGCGGACGGAGACGACCGGGATCCTCGTGAGGCCGTCGTTCGCGGACTACGTCGTCGACCTGCTGCTGGCCGTCCACGGCGCCGCCGGCGGCGTGGGAGCATGAGCGCCGTGGACGTCGACCGCCTCGCCAAGCTGCCGCTCTTCGGGGAGCTCGACAGCTACGACCTCGGCCAGCTCGCCGGCTGGCTGGTGGACGTCGAGCTGCACGAAGGCGAGCCGCTGATGGAGCAGGGTGGGATGCCCGACATGCTCTTCGTGCTGGAGACCGGCACGGTCGAGGTGCTGCGGGACGGCGAGCGGGTTGCGTCGCTCGGCCCCGGCCAGGTCGTCGGCGAGATCAGCCTGATCGAGCCGCAGCGCCGAACCGCGACCGTGCGTGCCACGTCGGACGTCCGCGCCGTCGCGCTCCCACTCGAGCACCTGGATCAGCTCGAAGGCGAGATGCCGGAGATCGTGCGGAAGCTGCGGTGGATCGCGGGCAAGCGGCACGACGAGCTCGACGGCTGAAGCGAAGCTTCAGCCCGCAGGCCCGGAGGTCGTTTCCCGGGGTGTGCCGAACCAGCCGGAGAGCGCTTCTCGCAGCGCGGGCGCGGCGGTGTCGGTGGGTTCGTCGATCGTCGCGGCCCACGCGATGTGGGCGTCCGGACGGATCAAGAGGGCGTCGGCGGGTCGGTGATCGGTCTCGGCGGTGTGGATGTCGACGCGATGCTGCCAGTCCTGAGCGATCTCGCCGAGGTCCGGGCGGTCGGCGAGATCGATGAAGGTGGGCCGCGCGCCGTGCATGAGCTCCGCGACGCTCGTTGCGCCCCGATCGGTGCGCAATGCCAGGTCGGGTGCGAAGGTCCCGATCAAAGGGTGGCGGTCGTGGCCGGGGAACGGGTAACGGAGCTCGGAGCCGGCCATGAGACCGCCGAGGCGGCGCAACGGCTGCTCGTCGGCGAGCAGTTCCTGGAAGAGCTCCCGGAGTGCGACGGCGGCCGGGTCGTGACCCCGCCGGATCGCGACCTGGGCTTGCGCGTGCAGCATGTTGCGTGTGCTGGCGAGCCGGCGTTCGTCGTGATACGTGTCCAGCAGACCGTCCGGCGCCCAGCCCTGGATGTCGGCGGCCAGCTTCCAGCCGAGGTTGACGCTGTCGAGGAGACCGGCGCCGAGTGCGACGCCCGGGGAAGGGAACAGGTGGGCGGCGTCGCCGGCCATCAGGGTCCGCCCGTCGCGGTACCGCTCGACCTGCCGCGCGTGAAAGGTGAAGCGCGTCAGCCGGGTCGGCTCTCCCAGGGGAAGATCCACGCCGAGCACGCGGCGGATGCTGTCCCCGAGCTCGGTCACGGTCATCGGCTCGTCGTCGTCGTATTCGGTGGACTCCTCCTCGCTGGTGAAGAGCCCTATGAGCTCGGGGTTGGTGGACCCGAGGGCGAACTCACCGCGTTCGGTTCGTGTGAAACCGAAGCTGATCCTGCCCACCCCGGCGACGTCGATGTCGCCGTTCTCGAGCACGGTCACGCCCTCGGGCACGGTGACCTGTGCGAGCCGCTGGACCTCCGGGTACGTGATGCCGGAGAAGGGAATGCCGGCCAGGTCGCGGACCCGACTGCTGGCCCCGTCGCACCCGACGAGGTACCGGGCGGTCACCCGATCGGGCTCGCCCGGGCCGCGCACGTCCGCGGTCACCGTGTCGACGTCCTGGCTCAGCCCGACCACCTCGTGTCCACGGCGGATGTCGGCGCCGAGCTCGCGGGCGAAGTCGTCGAGGACGCGCTCGAGCTGCGCTTGCGGGAGCGGCAGCGCCTCCATCGGAGGATCTGCGAGCTGAGTGAAGTCCACATGCATCCCGCCCCACGGGAACCGGCCTGATGCCGGCCGGGGAGCGGTGCTGGCTGCTTCGAATCGCTCGAGCTCGCCCCGGTAGCGCAGCAGCTCCAGGATCTGCCCGCTGAGACCGCCGGCCTTCGGGATGTCCCGGATCTGCGGCTGCCGCTCCAGTACCAGCGGCCGCACTCCCGCCAGGCACAGCTCACAAGCGAGCATCAGACCCGTCGGGCCGGCGCCCACGACGATCACATCGGCGTCCATCATTGGCCACTCCTTCTGGCGCAGGTTCTGAGTTCAGCCTGTGATGATGCGACACGACCCGGGGGTTGCCGCAAGCCCCCCGGTGTGCCGTAGATTGGAAGTGCGGAGGGGTGGTGTCGGTCAGGCCGACAGCTCGTCCAGCATCCCGCGTTGCCAGGACGCGGTCTGCTCCACTTGGTTGAACGTGAAGACGTGCAGGGCGCGGACGTCGGCGACCGGGTCCGCGAGCATCGGCGCCAGCCGTTCGAGGAACGCGTCCGGACCGAACGAACCGCCGCGCACCAGGTGCCCCAGCAACTGCTTGTTCTTCTTCAGGTAGCGGGCCGAGTCCGCGACCCCGATCCGCGCCGCGACCTTCATCAGCTTCGGGAGATCCGCGACGCCGGGAACGCCCAGATGCAGCGGCAGGGTGATCCCGGCGTCGCGGACCTCCCCCACCCAGCGCGTCACCGCGGCCGGGTTGAAGCTCATCTGGGACGTCATCGCATTCGCGTACCGCTGCTTCTCGCGGAGCGCCTCGAGCAGGCGATCGTCGGAGATGTCGGGGTGGCCCTCCGGATAGCACGGCACGCCGATCTCCTCGAACGGGTGGCCGAGCTCGTCCATCGCCTGCAGGAGCATCAAGCCGTCGTGGAGCTCGCCACGGTCCTTCGTGTCGCCTCCCACGACGAAAACCTTACGGAGGCCGTTCACCCGAGACCGCTCCAGCAGGTCGGCCAGGTGCGCCCGGTCGCGGAGCATGTGCGCCGAGAGGTGGGGCGTCACGTCGTGCCCCATCGCCGCGACCGCCTCGGCCAGGTCGAAGGTCGCTTCGATGCCGTGCGAAGGAGAGGCCGTCACGGTCACCTGCGACCCGGGCGGGAGCTCCGCGGCGCGGTCGACAGCATTCGAGAGCGGGATCAGCTCGTAGCGCGCGTCGGCGACGAGCGACTTGAGCGCCGCCCGCTGCTCCTCGGTCAGGCCGGATGCCCGCCGCCGCTTCCTCAACCGCCAGCTCATCTGCCCTGCTCCTCACGGCATCGTGCCGCACGTCTCATCGACGGGTCACGAGCATGACTGAACCACCGGTCACAACGTGAGCCGGAACGCCGGGCCGGAGTGACCGGGGATCAGCCCTTCGGGATCTCCTTCGTCGGGTCCCAGTGCGGCATCGGCACGACGGTCGCGGCGACCTTCGCCTTCGGGGTCTGGACCTCGAGTGACGTCCCCAGCTCGGTGTGCTCGATCGGCAGCATCGCGAACCCGATGTTCCTCTCGAGCCGCGGCGAGTAGCAGGCGGACGTCACGCGGCCGACCTCGTTCCCGCCCGCGGACACCGGGAAGAAGTCCAGCATCTCGTTGTCGATGTACGAGCCGAGCGGCTCGCCGTCGATGTCCACGCCGACGAGCTTCTGGGACACGCCTTCGGCCTTGATCCGCTTCAAGGCCGCCTTGCCCATGAAGTCGGCTTCCTGATCCAGGTCCACCATCCACGTGTAGTGGTAGCCGACCTCGAAGGGGTTGTTCTCGTACCACATGTCCGCGCCGAAGGCGAGGATGCCTCCTTCGATCCGGCGGATGTGGCACGGACCGATCACCTCGAGCCCGTGCGGCTTGCCGGCTTCGAGCACCGTGTCCCACAGCTTCACGCCGTGCTTCGACGCGTCGTGGAGGTAGATCTCGTAGCCGACCTCGCCGGTGTAGCCGGTGCGGGACACGACGACAGACATGCCGTTGAGGTCCGCCTTCATCAGGCCGTAGTAGGGGACGTCGAGGATCCGGTCGCCGAAGAGCTCGGTCAGGACCTTCTTCGCGTTCGGGCCCTGGATCTGGACCGGCGCGACGTCGATCTCCTGCACCGTGACATCCATCCCCTTCGCGGCGGCGATCCCCATCGCGTAGAGGTTCACGTCGGAGTCGGCGAGCGAGAGCCAGAACTCGTCCTCCTCCACGCGGAGCAGCACGGGGTCGTTCAGGATCCCGCCGTCCGGAGCGGTGATGAAGACGTACTTCGCCTGGTCGACGGCGCACTTATTGAGGTCGCGCGGCACGATCATGTTCGTCAGCTCGAACGCGCCCTTGCCCTTGATCTGGATCTGCTTCTCGACGCCCACGTCCCAGAGGGTCACGCTGTTCACCAGGTTCCAGTACTCGGCGACCGGGTCGCCGTAGTGACGCGGGTGGTACGTGTGGTTGTAGACGCTGTAACGCGCGACGCCGTGACGGCGCGACGCGTAGAAGTACGGCGACTTGCGGATCCTCGTGTACAGCAGGATCCCGGGGTTGTCGTTCACGGTCACCGTCCAGCTCCTTTCCGTTCGTCCTCAGACCCGCAGGTGCGCGCCCGCGGGGTCCCACAGCGGCTCGGCAACGACGTTCGCCGCGAGCCGGTCTCCGAAGTACTCGATCTCGACCGCCGTACCCTCGTTCGCCAGTTCGGCCGGCAGGTAGCCGTAGGCGATCGGCCGGCCGATCGAATAGCCGTAGTTCGCGCTCGTGACGTAGCTGACGACGCGACCGTCCGCCCAGATCGGCTCCTTGCCCATCACGACGGCGTCGGGATCGTCCAGGGTCATGCAGGCAAGGAGCTCGGCCGGCTCGCCCTTGGCGCGGAGCGCGTCGCGACCCTGGAAGTTCTTGTCCATCTTCACGGCGAAGCCGAGGCCTGCCTCGAACGGGTCGTGTTCGGTGGTGATGTCCTGGCCCCACAGCCGGTAGCCCTTCTCCAGGCGGAGGGAGTCGAACGCGCCGAGGCCGCCCGCGATCAGACCGTGCTCGATGCCGGCCTCCCACAGCAGGTCCCAGACGCGCCCGCCCATCTCGATCGGTCCGTAGAGCTCCCACCCGAGCTCGCCGACGTAGCTGATGCGCTGCGCGAACGCGGGGACCTCGCCGATCGCCAGCTCGCGCATCGTCATGTAGGGGAACGCGTCGTTCGCCAGGTCGGCGTCGGTCACGGCCGCGAGGACGTCGCGAGCGCGCGGTCCCCAGAGCCCCAGGCAGAATCGGTGGTCGGTCATGTTCGCGATCGACACGCGCTCGTCCCCGCGGAGCTGCCGCCGGAGCCACGCGAGGTCGTGCATCCCCGACCCGCCGCCGGTCACGACCATGAACGACTCCTCGCCGGCACGGGTCACGGTCAGGTCGCAACGGATCCCGCCGGAGGGCGTGAGCATCGACGTGTAGATCACCGTGCCCGGACGGCGGTCGATCCGGTTCGCGCAGACGCGTTCAAGGAACGCGAGGGCGTCCGGCCCCTCGACGTCGAGCTTCACGTACGGGGTCAGGTCGAAGAGCGCCGCGCGCTCGCGCGTCGCGAGGTGCTCGGCGCCGACGGCCGGCGACCAGTTCTGCGCGGACCAACCCGTGCGGGATTCCCACGCCGCACCGCTCAGGACCTTGTTCGCGTCGAACCACTGCGGGCGCTCCCACCCCGCCCCGGTGAAGAACTCGGCGCCGAGCTCCACCTGTCGCTGATGGAAGGGCGTCAGCCGGAGCCTGCGCGGGCGCGCGGGCTGTTGGAGCGGGTGCAGGATGTCGTACACCTCGCGGTACTGCTGCTTCCCGCGTTCGAGCACGTACGGCGGAGTCGTCTGGAATGGGTAGAAGCGGTTCGCGTCGGCCTCGGCCAGGTCGTAGCTGGACCCGCCCGTCGCCATCCACTCGGCGACCTGCCGGCCCATCCCCCCGGCGTGCGTGACCCAGACGGCTTCGCAGATCCACACGCCGCGGACCCGCGCGCTCTCGCCGACGATCGAGCCCGCGTCCGGCGTGAACGAGAACATCCCGTTGAGCGACCGGGCCGGGTCGGCCGGACGCATCGTCCCGGCGACCGCCGGGAGGAGCCGCGCGGCCTCCGCTTCCGCGTCGTCGAAGTCGCGCGGCGTGAACGGCATCAGCGCCGGCTGCAGGTCACCGCCTGGGGCCGGGAACTCTGACTGCGCGGTCGCGATCGGCTCGTGGTGGTAGCTCCCGACACCGTAGTGATCCCCCCGCTGTCGGAAGTACATCGCGAAGTCCTGATGGCGCAGGATCGGGTGGACGATCTCGCGTGTTTCGCCGCGGAGCTCCTCGATCGGATCGGTCCACACGAGCTGGTGCTGGACGGCGAGCAACGGGATCGGGACCCCGGCCATCGCTCCTACCGTCGGCCCCCAGATCCCGGCGCAGATCAGCACGCGCTCGCACTCGATCCGTCCGTGATCGGTCAGCACGGCGCGGACGCGTCCCTCGGCGACGTCGAACCCGGTCACCGCGACCTCGCCTTCGAACGAGACGCCTTTCTCGCCGGCGCGTCGCGCGAGCGCGGTCGCGATCCGGACCCCGTTCGCGATCCCGTCGGAAGGAACGAGGTACGAGCCCAGGATCGTGGAGGGGTCGAGCAGCGGGATCCGCTCGGCCGTCTGATCGGGGGTGAGCAGCTCGGTGTCCTCGATCCCGTAGGAGCGGGCCCAGCCGCGGCGACGGTGGAGCTCGGCCATCCGCGCTTCGCTCGTGGCGACCTCGATCCCGCCGACCCCGAACCAGCACGGCTCGCCGTCGACGTCGAGCTCGGAGTACAGCCGGACGGAATCCTGCGCGATCCGGCACATCGTGCGGGACCCGTTCGTCTGGAAGGCCAGCCCAGGTGCGTGGGACGTGGACCCGCCGGTCTCGAAGAGCGGCCCGCGATCGATCACGAGGACGTCCGCCTGCCCCAGCTCGGCGAGGTGATACGCGGCCGAGGCACCGACGATGCCGGCACCCACGATCACCGTCTGCGCGCGATCCTGCATGGAGGTCTCGATGCTATCGACGCGTGTTGCGCCTGCAACGCGGTCGTTGCGCCATCAACAACTCAGCCCAGATCGACGACGATCGTCTTGAGCTCGGTGAGGCGGTCCATCGAGAAGCGGCCGCCGACCCGCCCGACCCCGCTCCGCGAGCCGGCACGGCCGCCGAACGGCAGGTGCGACTCCCAGTAGTTCGTCCCCTCGTTCACGTTCACCCACCCGGTCCGCACCGCCTCGGCGAACCGGAGCCCGCGCCGGAGGTCGCTCGTGAAGATCGCGGAGAGGAGCCCGTACTCGGAGCCGTTCACCAGATCGATCGCTTCCTGCTCGGTCCGGATCGCGGTGACGGGCGCGACGGGACCGAACGTCTCCTCGCGCGCGATCGCCATGTCGTCGGTGACGCCGTCCAGCACGGTCGGCTCGAAGAAGAGGTCGCTGCCGTGGTGCGGAGCGCGTTTGCCGCCGGTCACGAGGACGGCGCCGCGCTCGACGGCGTCGCTCACCTGCCGCTCGGTCTTCGCGGCGGTCGGCTCGTTGTTCACCGGGCCCATCGTCGTGGCGTCGTCGAACGGGTCCCCCAGATGGATCTCCCGCTCGATCGCCGCGGTGAGCAGGCCGAGGTAGGCGTCGCGAACGTCCTCGTGGACGAGGATCCGCTCGCCGGCGGTGCACGACTGCCCCGCGTTCAGGAAGCACGCCACGAGCGTCCCCGCGACCGCCTTGTCCAGATCGGCGTCCTCCATCACCACGAGCGGCCCGTTCCCACCCATCTCCAGCAGCAGCTCCTTGCCGGCCGCGCGGGCGGCGACGGTATGGCCCGTGGCGATCGAGCCGATGAACCCGACCGCCTGCGTGCCGGGATCGACGGCGATCTCGTCACCGACGACCGGCCCCGGGCCCGTCACCATGTTCACGACCCCCGGCGGCAGGTCGGCGTTCTCCAGGCACTCGGCGAACCGAGCCGCGCACACGCTGGTGGTCGGGGCCGGCGCCCAGATGACGGCGTTCCCGTACGCGATCGCCGGCGCCAGGATCTCGCCGGGCATCGTGTACGGCCAGTTCCACGGGCTGATGATCGAGACGACGCCGCGCGGCACCCGCTCCACCAGCACGCGCTTGTTCGCATCGACCGACGGCGGCAGCAGCCCCTCGGCGCGAGTGGCATCCGCGGCCGCCATCTCGAAGTACGCGATCAGCTCTTCGACCTCGGAGTACGCCTCGGCCCGCTTAGGCTTTCCCTGATCGCGGGCGAGCGTGTCCGCGAGGAGGTCGCGGCGTCGATCGATCGACGCCGCGACACGGCGCATCGCGGCCGCGCGATCGAAGGCCGAGCTCCGCGCCCAGGCCGGCGCGGCCGCGGTCGCCGCGCCGATCGCGCGCCGGGCATCGGCGCGCGACCCCTCGGCGACCGCGGCGATCACCTCGCCCGTCGACGGACTGGTGGCGTCGAAGGTCGCGCCGCCCTCGGCGTCGACCCACTCGCCGCCGATCCAGAGCCGCACCTGCTCGGTCATCCGCGGGAACCCCTCACCGGTGAACGGGGGCGGCCGTCCCGGCCGCCCCCGTCACGTCATCGTGCGGCCGGTCAGGCGGCTTGCGCCGCCAGACCGGCGTCCACCCACGGCTGCCACACCGTGGGGTTGGCGTCGATCCACTTCTGGGCCGCCTCGGCGGGTTTCATCCCGTCGTGGATGTCCAGTGCGATCCCGTTCTGATCGGCGGCCGTGTACGAGAACGCGCTCAGGAACGCGAACGCCGCCGGCGCCTTCGTCTGCAACTGATCGTTGAACGCCTTGTACAGGGGGTCCGGCGCGTACGCGCAGTTGTACTGGTCGGCGTTGTCACCCGTCGCAGCGATCTGCTTGCACTGCTCGGAGACCGCGGGGAGCTCGACGTTCGTCAGCTCGTACTTCTGCTGCGCCCAGTGGGGCGTCCAGAAGTACATGAGGATCGGGGCCTGCTTCTGGTACGCGGTGTCGAGCGCCGTGAGCTCCGCATCCTCGGAGCCCCCGTACACGACCTTGAGGTTCAATCCGAGGTTGTCGGCGATCGGCTGGTCGTACGTGACGAAGCTCGGATCGCCGTCCAGGATCTGGCCGGCGTTCCCGCTCTCGGCGGTCTTGAACAGGTCGGCGTCGGTCTTCAATCCCTCCCACGTGGCGAGCTCTGGGTGGTCGGTGAGCATGTACGTCGGGATCCACCACCCGATCTGGCCGGGCACCCCGTTCAAACCGCCGTCGACCACGCCGTTGCCGCCCGCGATGTACTTCTTGTAGTCCGCCCCGTGACCGGACGGCCATACCTCGAGCGTCGCATCCAGCGTGCCGGTCGCGAGCGGTGGGAACTGGGCGTACTCATCGATCGCGGTCGTCTTGACCGTGTAGCCGAGCTTGTCTTCCAGCAACGCCTGGGCGACGGCGACGTTCGCCGCGGACCCGAGCCACGGGCTGATGGCGATGTTGATCGTCGTTCCCTTGTTGTCCGGCACCGCGCCTCCGGAGCCGGGCGCGCTCGAGCTGGACGAAACGTCGCTGCACGCTACGGCGAGGAACGAGAACGCGGCGACGGCCGCGATGAGCACCGTCGCGTTGGACTTCCTCATGCTTCCCCCCTTCACTCTTCGGTTGGTATCTGCGATACACCTTGCAGTACGGCCGTGCGTCGCATCCGTGACGTACCGAAGAACCACCCCACCGTGCGATCGCGCTTGGCGACCTTGCGCCCGGAGGGCTGCCCCATCGCCTGGGTGATCCGGTCGATCACGATTGCGAGGAGCAAGATGCAGATCCCGGCGACCATGCCCCGGCCGTGGTCGTGGCTCAGCCCCTGCAGCACCGCGAGGCCCAGCCCGCCCCCGCCTATCAACGCGGCGATGATCACGACCGAGAGCACCATCATGATCGTCTGGTTCACGCCGAGGAGGATCGAGGGCCGCGCCAACGGCAGCTGCACCTTGCGCAGCACCTGATTCTTCGTGGCGCCGAACGCGACCGCCGCCTCCACTCGGTCCGCCGAGACCCCTCGGATCCCGAGGTCCGTCAAGCGGATGCCGGGTGGGAGCGCGTACACGAGCGCGGCGATCACGCCGGGGACGCGCCCGACCCCGAACAAGGCGACGACGGGAACCAAGTAGACGAACTGGGGCATCGTCTGCATCACATCGAGGAACGGTCGCAACGCTCGTTGAACACGGTCGCTCTGCGACGACCAGATCCCGACCGGGACCGCGATGGCGACGCAGAGGATCACGGCCACGATCACCTGGCTCAGCGTGTCCATCGCGATGTCCCACATCCCGAGGACACCGATGGCCGCGATGCACAGGAACGACACGATCGACAGCGCGATGCTCCGCGAGGCGGCCCATGCGGCGAGTGCGGCACCGCCGCACACCATCCACCACGGCAGGCCGAGCAGGAGGCTCCGGAGCGGGTCCAGCCCGTACTTCACGGCGGCGTCTGTTATGGCACCGGTCACGCCGCCGATCGTGCGCGTGATCCATGAAACGACGGTGTTCACCGGATCCTCGATGGAGATGGCCCATCCCTCAGGGAAGTTCTCCTGCCGAAGCACTTCCCGGCCGATCAGGATCGCGGCCACGATGACGGCCGCCGCCACCGCCACGCCGACGCGGCGAGACACGGAGAAGCCGAAGAGATGGATCGTGGTGGATCCGCGTCGCGTTCGATCGCGGCGGCTCCACGCGTACGACACCCGGTCCAGCACGATCGCCAGGATCACGATCCCGATGCCCGCCGTGAGGGCGGCACCAACATTGAGGGACTGGAGCGCCTGATACACGTTCAATCCGAGGCCCGGGTACCCCACCGTCGCGGCGATCACGATGATGCCGAGCGCCATCATGATCGTCTGGTTGACGCCGAGCATGATCGAAGGCTTCGCGAGCGGGAGCTGCACCTTGCGCAGCACCTGCCCGGACGTGGCACCGAACGACGAGCCGACCTCGACGGACGTCTCGGGAACGGAGCGGATCCCGAGGCTGGTCAGGCGGATCGCGGGGGGCAACGCGAAGATCACCGTCGCGATCATCGCCGACGTCGTCCCGATGCTGAACAGCAAGACCAGCGGCACCAGGTAGGCGAACGCCGGGACCGTCTGCATCGCGTCGAGGACCGGCCGCAGGACCTGCTCGAGGCGCGCATGCCGGGCGGACAGGATCCCGACGGGGATCCCGATCACGAGGGCGACCCCGACCGAGACCAGGACGAGCGTCAGCGTGATGAGGCTGTCGGCCCAGAGGCCCAGCAGCCCCAGGGCGACGAAGCCGGCCGCGGCCAGGATCGCCATCTTCCACCCCGCGAGCACGCCGGCGATCGCGGCCACGGTCACCGTCACGCCGAGCCAGGTCATCCGCGCGAGCAGGAGTTGCAGCTGATCGACGATCGAATTGATGCCGTTCTTGAGCGGCACGAGGAAGTCCACGAACAGCGGGTTCGTGCGCTGATGCGTGATCACCCAGTCACCGAAGGCGTTGAACGGCTTCGCCGCGTCGACGACGAGGGACTCGGGGAAGCCGCCGGAGAACAGGATCATCCCGAGCGCAAGCACCGCGACGGTGCCCGCTATCCAGACCGCTCGTCGTCGCCAGGGGGAGGCGGGCGCGTGGGGAACGACCGTGAGATCGGTGACCCGCTGCGCTTCTCGGAGCGGTACGGCCACCTGCTCAGGCCTCCACCATGGCGGCGAGCACCGCCGTGCGGTCGACGATGCCCACCTGGGCGCCGTCATCGACGACCCGGTAGGGCCGCTCGTCCTTGACGACCAGCGGGAGCAGCGACTGGAGGATCGTGTCGGCGGCAACATCGCCGGCGAAGTCGGTCTCGCCGTTGGTCGACCGCATGATCGTCCTCGCGGTCAGCACGTGGGCTCGAGGGACGTCTCGCGTGAAGTCGGCGACGTAGTCGTCCGCCGGATGGGCGACGACCTCCTCGGGCGTCCCGATCTGGACGAACCGCCCGTCCTTCATGATGGCGATCCGGTCGCCGAGCTTCAGCGCCTCCGCCAGGTCGTGCGTGATGAAGATCATCGTCTTCTGGACGTCGCGCTGGAGGTGGATCACCTCATCTTGCATGTCGCGGCGGATCAGCGGATCGAGTGCGCTGAACGGCTCGTCGAAGAGCATGATCTCCGGGTCGGTCGCGAGCGCGCGCGCGAGCCCGACGCGCTGCTGCATCCCGCCGGAGAGCTCGTCCGGGTAGGCGTCCCCCAGGCCGGCCAACCCGACGACCTGCAGGACCTCGGTCGCCTTGGCCTCGCGTTGCTCCTTGTCCACCCCGCGGATCTCCAGGCCGAACGCCACGTTGTCCACGATGCGGCGGTGGGGAAGGAGCCCGAAGTGCTGGAACACCATGCTGATCTTCCGCCGACGGACCTCGCGCAGCCGTTCGTCGTCCAGCTGCATGATGTCCTCGCCGGCGAGCAGCACCTGCCCCGCGGTCGGGTCGTGCAGCCGGTTCAACATCCGCACGAGCGTGGACTTGCCCGAGCCGGAGAGGCCCATGACCACGAACACCTCGCCGGGCTGCACATCGAAGGACACGTCGCGCACCGCGGCGACGCAGCCCGTCTTCTGGAGGAGCTCCTCGCGCGGCAGGTCGGCGTCAGGGGTGCCGACGATGCGGTCGGCCTTCGGTCCGTAGATCTTCCAGACGTTCCGGCACGAAACGATCGCCTGCGGCACGTCGTCCAAACGGACCCCCTCGGTGCTCGGAGCCAACGGCCGATGGTCGGCCACCCATCGACCGGGCGCAAGGTAGCGGTTGCGGCCTCGACAACAGGAGCTGCGCGCGCCAGCCTAGCCTGGTAGAGACTCACTGTGATGGCCGGGCGCTACGACTTCGTCATCGTGGGGGGTGGCTCCGCCGGCAGCGCCCTGGCGAACCGCCTGTCCTCGGACCCCTCGAACAGCGTCCTGGTCCTGGAAGCAGGCCGCCCCGACCGCAGCTGGGACGTCTTCATCCAGATGCCGGCGGCCCTCACGTTCCCGATCGGGAGCCGGTTCTACGACTGGAAGTACGAGTCCGAGCCCGAGCCCCACATGGGCGGCCGGCGGATCTACCACGCACGCGGCAAGGTGCTGGGCGGCTCCAGCAGCATCAACGGGATGATCTTCCAGCGTGGCAACCCGCTGGACTACGAGCGCTGGGCGGCGGCCGCCGGGATGGAGGGGTGGGACTACGCGCACTGCTTGCCGTACTTCAAGCGGATGGAGACGTGCCTGGCGGCCGCGCGCGACGACGCGTTCCGCGGACACGCCGGGCCGCTGGTCCTCGAACGCGGGCCCGCGACCAACCCGTTGTTCGGCGCGTTCTTCGAGGCCGTCCAGCAGGCGGGCTTGCAGCTCACGGACGACGTGAACGGGTACCGGCAGGAGGGCTTCGCGGCCTTCGATCGAAACGTGCACGACGGGCGCCGCCTATCGGCCGCACGCGCCTACCTCCACCCCGTGATGCACCGGCGCAACCTCGACGTGACGACGCGCGCGTTCGTGACGCGGATCCTGTTCGACGGGAACCGGGCGATAGGCGTCGAGTACGTGCATCGTGGGACGCCGCACCGCGTCCGGGCCGGCGAGGTCCTGCTCTGCGGCGGGGCGATCAACTCACCGCAGACCCTCCAGCTCTCGGGGGTCGGCAACGCGGACGACCTGAAGGCGCTCGGGATCGACGTCGTGCAGGACGTGCCGGGCGTGGGCCAGAACCTCCAGGATCATCTGGAGGTCTACGTCCAGCACGCGTGCACGCAGCCGGTCTCGGTCGCACCGTACCTCCGGTGGCGGAACCGGCCGTGGGTCGGTCTCGAATGGTTCCTGTTCCGGCGCGGTCCCGGAGCGACGAACCATTTCGAGGGCGGAGGGTTCGCGCGGAGCAACGACGACGTCTCGTATCCGAACCTGATGTTCCACTTCCTGCCGATCGCCGTGCGCTACGACGGGTCGGCGCCCGCGAGCGAGCACGGGTACCAGGTCCATATCGGACCCATGAGCTCGGACGCGCGAGGCACCGTGGCGATCACGGACACGGACCCGCGCATGCACCCGAGCCTGCGGTTCAACTACCTGTCGACGGACCAGGACCGGCGGGAGTGGGTGGAGGCGATCCGCCTCGTGCGACGGATCTTGGGCCAGCCCGCCTTCGAGCCGTTCGAAGGCGGCGAGCTCTCACCCGGTTCGGCGGTCGAGACGGACGAACAGATCCTGGCGTGGGTGTCTCGGGACGGCGAAACCGCCCTGCATCCCTCGTGCACCTGCACGATGGGCGACGCCGCGGATCCGATGGCGGTCGTCGATCCGGGATCGCTGCGCGTCCACGGCACGGAAGGCCTGCGCGTCGTCGACGCCTCGGTGTTCCCGTCCATCACGAACGGCAACATCTACGCGCCGGTGATGATGGTGGCCGAGAAGGCGGCGGACCTGATCCTGGGCAACGCGCCCGCGCCGGCCGAGCCGGTCCCGTTCTACCGTCACGCGCCGGCGTGACCGGTCACGCCAGACCGAGAAGCACCAGGCCGGCGGCAACGAGCCCGACCCCGACGTATTGGTTCGGCACCGGCCGCTCGCCGAGATAGGCGATCGAGAGTCCGACCGCGATCAGCGGGAACACCGCCGAGGCGACGAGGACGATCGATACGAGCCCGGCCTGTGTCCCGATCGAGAACGCCATGACGCCGACGAGGTCCGCGGCACCCACCCCGATCGCCGCGCCGATCCCCGCACGCGCGGGCAGACGCGCGGCGAGCGATCTCCGCTGTGCCAACGCGACGACCGCGAATCCCGCGAGCTGTGCGCACCGGGACGCCCACATGCCGACAACCCACCCGAGGTGCCGTGACAGGTAGGCGAGGAAGAACCCTCCGACGCCGAACCCGATCGCCGACGCGACCGCCCAGGGAAGACCCGGTGGCATCCCGTGCGTCCCAGCGCGGAGCTTGCGGAGGTCGGTCGACGTGAGCATCACGCCGACCACCGTCACGACCCCTCCGGTGAGCGCGAGGAGGCTGGGCCGCTCGCCGAGGACCACGATCGCGAGCACGACGCCGACCAGCGCATATGTCGCGCCGACCGGCGAGACGACGGCCACCGGCCCCAGCTCCAGCGCCCGGTAATGGGTCACGTAGGCCGTGGCCGTGAAGACGGCGTTCAATGCCAGCGCTCCGGTGAGCGCCGCGACCGGACGCACCGAGTCGCCAGTGAATGCGACGATCGCGGTCGCCACGAGCGCGGCGAAGCCCTGCGCGATGATCACGGTCCAGAGGCTGCCGATCCGCCTTCCGACGACCGCCCCGAAGAAGTCGGCGCAGCCCCATCCGAGCGCCGCGAGCAGCCCTTCGATCACGCGGGTGCTCTGGCCTCGGCGAGGGCGTCGACCGCGACCGCCCCGCGGTCGCGGACGACGAGCGGGTTGGCCTCCAGCGACACGAGACGGTCGCGCAGATC
>Ga0307287_10000180_pt1 | contig 23727 bp, 20 predicted proteins | sample ER_DNA_141_FD_194485 | JGI IMG/M metagenome (GOLD analysis project Ga0307287, IMG submission 194485) | Bulk soil microbial communities from the East River watershed near Crested Butte, Colorado, United States - ER_DNA_141 | ecosystem: Environmental > Terrestrial > Soil > Floodplain | place...
TCGTCGGTCAGGTGAGGCGCGCGCTTGTGGCCAGGAGTGGTGAACGGCGTGATCCGTGCGTCGGCGAGAAATGCCTCGGCGGCGTCCGCGAGCGGGGTCTCAGCCTGATCCATGGCCACGTGTTTCTACCGCATGGCGCCCGGATCGTCCGCACTCACGGTGGGGGCCGGAGCTCGGATACCGGTTTGGTCGTACTCCGCCTGAGGCCCCGCCCCGGCTCCGTCACGCGATTCGAGGTCGCGACGATAAGCGCGACCGAGACGACGATGGCCGCGCCGGCCGCCAGCACCTGGAGGGTGATCTTCTCCCCCAGCAGCGCCCAGCCGAGGAACACGGCCACGATCGGGTTCACGTACGCGTACGTCGCGACGAGCGAGGTCGGCGCCGCACGCAGAAGCCAGACGTAGGCGCTGAAACCGAGCAACGTCCCGAAGACGACGAGATAGGCGACGGCTGCGAGAGCTTCCGGCGTGAAGCGCGCCTCGCCGAGCTCGCCGCTCACGGTCGCCGTCGCGGTGAGTAGGACGCCGCCGCAGAGGGCGGCGAGCCCGGCAGCCACGATCGGTCGCTGCGGGAGCGGCGCGCCGCGCGAGTAGAGCGACCCGGCCGCCCAGGCGAACCCGGCGAAGAGCGCGACTGCCGCGCCGCTCCGGTCGATGTGCCCCTCGCCAAAAGGATCGAGCAGCAAGGCGAGTCCCAGGAAGCCGGTCACGAGCCCGACCCCGGCCAGGAGGTGGAGCCGCTTCCCGAAAACCACCCGGTCGAGCAAGGCAACCCAGAGCGGGATGCTGCCCATCAGCAGCGCCGAGACGCCCGAGGGGACCGTCTGCTGCGCCCACGCCAGGCCGCCGTGACCGCCGAGGAAGAGCGCGCCCCCGAAGATCGCCGCCGCGCCGAGCTGGCGCGGGCCGATCCTGTCACCCGCCCTGTCGCCGCGGGGCAATGCCCAAGCGAGCAGGAGCGAGCCTGCTATCAGGTGACGTATCCCCATGGACAAAAACGGTGGCAGGTCGCGAACCGCAACGGTGACTGCCATGAAGGTCGAGCCCCACACGAGGTAGATCGTCGCGAGGGCGAGCCAGACCTTTGTCTCGAGGCGTGCCACGCGAAAAGCATGACCATCCTGGGTAGGCTGAACACGTGGAGCAGTTGACAGACAGCTTTGGCCGTGCGATCAAGAGCGTTCGCGTCTCGGTCACGGACAAGTGCAACTTCCGCTGCACGTACTGCATGCCCGCGGAGGGGCTCGAATGGCTCCGCCGCGACGAGATCCTCTCCTTCGAGGAGATCCACCGCCTCGTGGGGATCATGGCCGGGATGGGCGTGGACGAGGTTCGCCTCACCGGCGGCGAGCCACTCGTACGGCGCGACCTGCCCACGCTCGTCGAGATGCTCGCGAAGACGCCCGGGGTGGCAGATCTCTCACTGACCACGAACGGCGTCCTCCTCGACCGGCTTGCAGGGCCGCTCGTCGAGGCCGGACTGCGGCGGCTCAACGTCTCGCTCGACTCGCTCTCACACGTTCGCTTCGCTGAGATCACGCGTCGCGACGCCCTCGACAAGGTTCTTCGGGGGCTCGAGGAAGCCGAGCGCCACCCGGAACTACGCCCGATCAAGGTGAACTGCGTCGCCATCAAGGGGTTCACGGAGCAGGAGGTACCGGCTCTGGCGGAGCTCGCCCGCCGAAAGCCCTACGTCGTCCGCTTCATCGAGTTCATGCCGCTCGACGCGGACGAGCGCTGGGATGCCGACCAGGTGCTCGCCGGCGAGGAGATTCGCGCCCTGATCGAGGAGCGCTGGCCGCTCGTCGAGATCCCAGCGAAGCCCTCCTCCACCGCGAGGCGGTTCCGCTTCGCGGACGGCGCCGGCGAGATAGGTTTCGTGAACCCCGTCTCGGAGCCGTTCTGCTCGACCTGCGACCGGATCCGGATGACCGCCGAGGGTCAGCTCCGCACGTGTCTCTTTTCGCGCGAGGAGTGGGACCTGAAGACGCCGGTGCGCGCAGGCGCGACGGACGCTGAGCTCGAAGCGTTGATCCGCCGGGCCGTGAATCACAAGGAGCTCAAACACAAGATCAACGAGCCCGGGTTCGTGCGCGCGAGCCGCTCGATGAGCCAGATCGGCGGCTAAGACTCCGCGAGGCAGAGCGCGGCGAGATCGACGCCGTAGCCGAACGGCGGGAAGACCCGGCAGCCGAGGCGGGGCGAGAAAAGCTCCCCGAGCACCGAATAGCCGATGGCTGCGATCGGCACGTCGACGCGCGCGAGGCGGGCTGCGCTCGCGGCAGCCGCAGCCTGGCGGCGGGCGCCGGAGAGCGTCGTCCCGGGCTCGAACGCCCGAACGGAGGGAGGTAGCCAGCTCGGCGGCACGTCACCGCCGAGCATCGTCGTCAGGAAGCTCATCGAGTCTGCGTAGTCCAGGGTCGTACCGGAGTCCCAGAGATCGATCTCCGTTCCAGGCTCACGCACCGCCAAGCCGATGTCCTCGACTTCCCGGAGCTCCACGTCGATCCCGATCGGCGCGAGCGCGCTCTTCACGGCCTCGAACGACTGCCGACACTGAGGGCAGCCGGCCGGCACGCCCATGACCGCCGGGCGGCGGGCTTTGGGGGCGAGCGCAGCACGGTCTAGATCGGCGTCGAGCCGGTAGAAGCCTCGGCTCCGGAACCCTTCAAACGGCGGCGGCAGGTACTGGTCGGACGGCACCTGGCTGAAGACGTCGGCGATCGCCCTCCGGCTGAGGGCGAAGGCCGCCGCCTGGCGAGTCCGCCGGTCGGCGAACAGCGGGCGCCCCGCGTTGAACGCGATGTACCCAATGTGCGGCAACGGCGTCGCGTAGAAGCGGACCGAGTCACCTCCGCCCGCATGCTCGCGGGCGACCTGACTTCCAGGCCCGAGCAGGGGATCGCTATACGCGGCGTAATCCCAGGTCCCGTCCTGGACCCGCCCGACAGCCTCAGCCGGGTCGACGCCCTCTCGGAGCGCGATCGCATCGAGAGCGTGCGGGCGAGGCCCTGTGTAGTTGGGGTTCCGCTCGAGGATGATGTACTCGCCGTTCAGATGCTCAGTCATGTAGTACGGCCCCGCGGAGGGCGGCGCGACCTCACCGAGGTTCGGGACTGCCGGCGTACCGGCCGGGACGGGACAGAAGAACGGCAACGCGAGGCGGTGGAGGAAATCGGGCGACGGGCCCGCGAGCGTGATCGAGAGCTTGTTACCCGTCGCGCGCAGCCCGGAGATACGGCTCGCCTTGCCCTCGTGGAACGCCCTCGCCCCTGCAACGTCCCCGAGGAAAAAGATCCCGGGAGCGTCCGAACCGAGCTTCGCCGACAGCGCCCGCTCGATCGAGTAGCGGAAGGTTTCGGCAGTCACCGGCGAACCCGACGGGGGCGAGAAGCGATAGCCCGACTTGACCGTGAACGTGTAGGTGCGGCCGTCGGCCGACAGCTGCGGAGGCCCAGCCGCGATCTCGGGCCGCAGCTCGCGGCCGGCGGACCCGGAAGCGTCGCCGTAGGCCAGAAGCTTCGCGCAGGTCGCATACTCGATCTGGAAAGCGACCGCGCCTCCGGCGAGCGCAGGGTCGGCGTTCTCCACCTCGTAGCCGGGGATGAGGAGCCGGCCGACGGCACCTTCAAGCGCGCTGATCGCGTCCTCGAACGTCTGGGTAGAGGAAACGGCGACAGAGGCGAGACCGCCGCCTGCGGCGACCACGTCGACGACGTGGCCGAACACGTAGCTTCGCTGCTCCCCTGTCGAGGCATCGATTCCCGTGACGCTGCCGACGTCCTGGTTGGCGACCCAGAGCGTCCCGTCACTGTAGGAGACGGAGCGTGCGCCCTCACCGGTCTCGTAAGAGCCCACGATGCTGCCGGTCTGGTCGACCTTGTAGACCGTGCCGCTCGACTCGTTCGCCGTCCAGGCGAAGCCCCCACCGGCTGCGACGTAGACGATCGGCTGTGGTACCTGTGCGGTCGCGACGACCGTGTTCGTCACGGCATCGATCCGCTCGAGCCCCCGAAAGGACGTGATCCAAACGTCCCCATCGGCAAACGCGATCGAGTATGAGGCGAAGCGCCCGGTGAAGCGGTGCTCGACCTCACCGGTGCGAAGGTTGAGGCGAAGGATCTCGCCGACGTCAGGCCGGGTGACCCATACGGATCCGGCTCCGACGACCACACCGACGGTCGGCGACGTGTCGCGACGGTCGCTGGACAAGCGGAATCGATCGACCTCGCGCCCGAGTCTGACATCCACCTTGACAAGCGTCGGCCCGGCGTAGTCGGTGACCCACATATCGTTACCGTCGACCGCGAAGTACCCCACGTTCGAGACGGGAGACGCGATCTTCTTGACGACGGTGCGGCTCTCGGCGTCAATCTGGGTGAACGAGATCGGCTCCAGCTCGAGGATCCAGAAAGAGCCGTCGGCATAGATCGCCTCACGTCCTTCGTTGACCGGAATCTCCGCCACGACGTCACCGCTCTCGGCGTCGAGGATGGCGACGCCGGGCTCGACGGCGCCCTGCCCCTCGGAGCCGGTGAGGGCGAACACAAGAGCCCCGACGGCCGGTACGAGGGCGAGAAGTCCTAAGAGTGCAAGTAGCCGCGGCCGGGCGCCGAACCGGCGGCGGGCACGGCGCAGCCGCCGCCGCAGTGGCGCCCGCTCGACGTGTTCCGCGGGCACGACCTCGATCGCCGGCACGGGTCGGTCGAACCCCTTCAGGCGCTCGAGGCGGCGCTCGCCATAGCGGATGCCCTCGACCGCCCGGGCCAGGTGGACAGCGCCCTCGCTCGCGAGCACCTCACCCGGTCCGGCCAGGGCGCAGAGCCGCGCGGCGAGGTTGAGCGCACCCCCGCGGAAGCCGCCCTGCACCGGCACCGCCTCGCCGGCGTCCAGGCCCATGCCGACGCCGAGCTCGAATCCTTCTTCGGTGAAGCGCCGCTGCAGGGCCATTGCACAGCGAAGCGCGGCGCGCGCCGAGTCAAAGACCATCAGCGCCTCGTCGCCCCGCAGCTCCTGGAGCACGCCGCCGTGCTCGCGAACCACCTTGTCCACGAGTTCGGCAAAAGCCGCCGCAAGCTGCCCGGCGGCCTCGTCCCCCCGCTCCTGCGTGAAGCGGGTATAGCCACGTACGTCGGCAAAGAGAAAGGTCCGGACCGTCGGCTCGGCCGCCCGGGCGCCAGGCGGGAGCCCTGGCTCGAGTCCGGCGACGGCAGCACGCGCAGCGGCGGCGAACTCGCCGGCGCTCGGGTAGCGCTCATCCGCCTTCTTCGCCAAGGCACCGGCGATGACGTCGTCGAGTTGCTCCGGTAGCTCGGGCTGCCTGTCCGCGAGGCGCGGTGGCGGTACAGCGAGATGAGCATGGATCACCGCAAGCTCGTTCTCTCGCTCGAACGGCGGCGCCCCGGCGAGGGACTCGTACAGCACGCAGCCGAGCGAGTAGACGTCCGCGCGCCCATCAACCGGGCCGCCCTCGACCTGCTCGGGAGCGATGTAGTCGATCGTGCCGACGATCGCGCGCTCGCCGGTCAGGCTCATTGCGGTGGAGGCATGCTTGGCCAGCCCGAAGTCCGCCAGATACGCATGCTCAGCACCGCCGACGGTCGCGAGCAAGATATTGCCGGGCTTGACGTCGCGGTGGACGAGGCCCCTGGCGTGGGCGGCGTCGAGGGCCGCTGCGACCTGCGAGGTGATCGCCACCGCGCGCTCGGGGGCGAGTCGTCCGACGCGCACGAGCAACTGACGCAGGTCGCGACCCTCGACGAACCGCATCGCGATGTAGAGAGCCCCATTCGCCTCGCCGGCCGCGTGGATCGGGACGATGTTCGGGTGCTCGAGCGAAGCTGCGAGCCGCGACTCGCGCAGGAAGCGCTCGCGGAACCGTTCGTCGCGCACGAACTCGGCCCCAAGGACCTTGAGCGCGACGCGCCGCTCGAGCATCACGTCCTCGGCGAGGTAGACCGCACCCGACGAGCCGGTTCCGAGAAGCTCGAGCACTCGAAAACCGCCGAACTCGGTTCCGGTCGGAACGTTCGAGCTCATGCGTTGGTCATCTCATCTCCGAGGCCGATGTTCACAAGACGGGCGACCTAGGTCAACGCTTGCAAAGTCCGCGCGACCTCCAAAAACGGCGGATAGCCGTACTGCAGGACGCCCTACCCAATCTCTACAATTGATGGGTGGCCGCTCCTTTCGAACGCCGGCTTCCCAAGGGCTGGGGTGATCTCTTCCTCCAGCTCGGCATCTGGTTCGGCTTCTTCGGGATCTACCAGATCGCCCGTGGCATCGCAGATCGAAGCCCATCGGAGGCCTTCAGCAACGGGCAGGCCGTCATCGACATCCAGCGGGCGCTCCACTCCCTGATCGAGCCCGACCTGCAACGCGTCGCCATCCACACCGGTGGCTTCTTCCTCGACGCACTCAACTGGACGTACTGGCTCTCCCAGTTCTCGGTCGTCGGGATCGCGCTGCTGTGGATCTACCTCTTCCGAAACGAGGCGTTCACGCGCGTGCGGAACTGGCTCCTCGCCGCGAACGTGATCGGCCTCCTCGGCTACGTCGCACTCCCGACGGCGCCGCCCCGCATGTTCCCCGAGTACGGCTTCGTTGACACGCTCGCCCAGTCGGCCTCCCTGAACCACGGAAGCGCTCTGATCGAGCTCGCATCGAACCCCTACGCAGCCATGCCGAGCCTCCACGCGGCCGACGCCCTCATTATCGGCTTCGCGCTCGCCTCGCTCGTAAACAGCCGTTGGCTGAAGATGCTCTGGACGCTCTGGCCGAGCTGGGTCTGGTTCGCGGTCATGGCGACCGGCAACCACTTCTGGCTCGACATCGCCGCCGGAATCGGCGTGGCGTTGCTCGCGGGCAGCATGCTGGCCCTCGTCGAGAGCGGCCGGACGACGCTTTCGCCTGCGTACCTGGTTACCCGGCGCAGTTAACCTCCAGATGGTTGCTCGACTGGACCGTCCCCACAGGCATGCCAATTACCGACCAACCATCTAGCGTGTCCTACCAGGAGGAAGTCCGGCGGGTCGCCGGGCGGTCAATGACCCACCTCGGGGCCACGCGCCTTACACCAGACGCACTCACGGCCGCGGGCGTCCTCCTCTGCTTGGCCGGCGCCGTGCTCGTCTACTTCGAAACCCACGGCTGGGGGTTCTTCCTGGCCGGATCGGCAGCCTTTGTGCTCGGGTCGGTCCTCGACATCCTGGACGGTGCGCTCGCCCGCACGAGCGGAAAGGGCACGCAGTTCGGCGCCTTCCTGGACTCCACGGTCGACCGCGTCGGGGAAGCGTTCATGCTCGGGGCGATCGCGCTCGTCCTCATGCGGGACGGAAGCGAGTGGGGCGTGGCCCTCACTTTTGCCGCGCTCGCCGGCTCGTTCCTCGTCAGCTACACCCGTTCGAAGGCTGAGGGTATGGGCCTCCGCGGCGACGTCGGCCGGTTCGGAACCAGGGCTGAGCGCGTCACCGTGATCGCAGTCGGCCTCGCGCTCGCGCCGCTCGGAGGGCTGCCTTGGGCGATGGCGTTTCTCACGCTGACCGCGTGGGTGACCGCTATCCAGCGTGTGCTATCAGTGCGGGCACAGCTCCACCAGCGGTAGATAGCACACTTGTGCTATCACTACCCGGATGGCCCGGGAACGAAAGCACGTACTCGTCCGCATGCCGGCCGAGTTGAAGCGCCGCCTCACCGAAGAGGTCGTGGCGCGCGGAAGCAACCTGAACGACGTGGCGGTCGAGATCCTCGCCTCCCGGTTCGCTGTCCCCTTCGAGACCTCCGGCAGGCGGAGCATCCCTCGCTCCAAGGCCGGAGACGTCCTGCTTCGCCTCTCCCCCGCGCTCAAGGAGAAGCTGACGCGCCGCGCGAGCGAGCGAAAGCGGACGACCAACGATCTGATCGTCGAGACCCTCTCCGAACGTCTCGGCCTCCAACACGAGAACGGAAAGGACACCATGGCCTCGAAAAACGGCTCCACGAATGGCAAGGCCCGTTCCGACGACAAGGTTCGCGTCGCGCTCATCGGCGTCGGCAACTGCGCCAACTCGCTCCTTCAAGGGCGCGAGTACTACAAGGACGCCGACCCCGAGCAGTTCGTGCCCGGGCTCATGCACGTCGACCTGGGCGGCTACCACGTGCGCGACATCGAGATCACTGCCGCTTTCGACGTGACGAAGGACAAGGTCGGGAAGGATCTCTCGGACGCGATCTGGGCGCACCCGAACGACACCTACAAGTTCTCCGACGTGCCCAAGTCGGGCGTCACGGTCTCCCGCGGGATGACGCATGACGGGCTCGGCCAGTACATCTCCGAGGTCGTGGAGAAAGCCCCGGGGGACACGGACGATGTCGTCGGCATCCTCAAGGAGACCGGCACCGACGTGGTCGTGAACTACCTCCCGGTCGGCTCCGAGTTGGCGACCAAGTGGTACACGGAGCAGATCCTCCAGGCCGGTTGTGCGATGGTGAACTGCATGCCGGTGTTCATCGCTCGTGGCGGCCACTTCCAGAAGCGCTTCGAGGATGCGGGGCTCCCGATCATCGGCGACGACATCAAGTCGCAGGTCGGCGCCACGATCACACACCGCGTTCTGACAAGCCTCTTTCGCGAGCGCGGTGTTCACCTCGACCGGACGATGCAGCTGAACGTCGGCGGCAACTCGGACTTCCTGAACATGCTCGAGCGCAGCCGCCTTGAGTCCAAGAAGATCTCGAAGACGAACGCGGTCACCTCCATGCTCGACTACGACATGGGCGCGAAGAACGTCCACGTCGGCCCTTCCGACTACGTGCCGTGGCTGACCGACCGCAAGTGGGCGTACATCCGGATGGAGGGCACGTCCTTCGGAGACGTCCCCCTGAACATGGAGTTGAAGCTCGAGGTCTGGGACTCCCCGAACTCGGCGGGCATCGTCATCGACGCCGTTCGGATGGCCAAGCTGGCGCTGAACAACGGCATTGGCGGAGCCCTGGAAGGCCCGAGCGCCTACCTGATGAAGTCGCCCCCGAAGCAGATTCAGGACGACGAGGCTTCCGACCTCTCCGAGAAGTTCATCAAGCAGAACGCCCGCTCGAAGGCGAAGGAGCGCGCGGCCGCGGCGAAGTAGTGCGGCGTGAGCTTCCAGGCGGCTACGAGCTCGACGACGAACCGGCTCGGGTCGACGTCGGTGAGGTGCACCGGTTCCTTTCGGAGGATTCGTACTGGGCGGAGGGACGGCCCCGGGAGGTCGTCGAGCGGCTCGTCCGCGAGGCCTCCCGCGTAGTCGGCCTGTACGCGGGCGAGCGGCAGCTCGGGTTCGGGCGCGTGGTCTCCGACGGCGTCGCGTTCGCGTACCTGGCCGATGTCTATATCCATCCGGACGCGCGGGGACAAGGGCTCGGGATCGAGCTCGTGCGGGAGCTGGTCGAGAACGGCCCCCATCGCGATGTCGGGTGGCTCTTGCACACGACCGACGCGCACGGGCTCTACGAGCGCTTCGGGTTCGCCGAGCCGACCGAGAAGGTTCTCGAGCGCAGAAAAGGGAGCCCCGGCCGTTCCCCCTGAGAGCCGCGGGCGAAACGGTTTCCTGCGGGAGATCTAGAATCCGGGGTCATGGGTCTGCGCGTGTGCATGGTCACGCCGTTCGCATGGTCGCAGCCTCACGCGGTCAACGACCACGTCGCCGGTGCCGCTGAGGAGCTGGAGCGCCGCGGCCACGACGTCGTCGTGCTCGCACCATCGAACCGCGCCACGGTGCTGGCCGCCGGCCGCCGGGCACTGCGCCGGCTCGGACGGGACGGCACACCTCTCGAGGGAGTGGTTGCCCTCGGTCCGGCGATCCCGGTCTCGCGGCGGAGCCGCCTCGGCGTTCCGGTCGGGGTCCGTGCGAACCTGGCGCTCGCACTCTCGGCCGACCGCTTCGACCTCGTCCACGCGCACGAGCCGGGCCTTCCGAGCCTCTCGTACCTGGCCCTTCGCCAGGCCAGGAGCGTCTCGGTGGCGACGTTCCACTCGCCGGAGCGCCTCGCATATCCGCCGGGGCGCGCGCAGCGGGAGAAGCTGCTCGCTCGAATCGATGCCCTGACCGCGGTCGGGGACGCCACGGCAGAGGCCGCTCGCGAGCGCTTTCCCGGCGACTACACGGTCCTTCCGCACGGAGTCGACCTGGAGCGATTTCGCCCTGCAGCGCCGGAGCGACGGATCGTGCTCGAATGGCGTGCAGACGAGTCCCAGCGGTTCCGCGCCGCCGCACGCGCGCTCGCGGACATCCCCGGCTGGGAGCTCGTCGTCCTCCGTACGCGTACGCTCAGCGGCCGCCCCTACATCGCGCGCTCGCTGCGTGGAAGGGTCGTCGTGCGCAGCGCGCTGGACGAAGCGGCGCGGGCCCGGGAGCTGGCCGGCGCGGCCGCTCTCGTCCCAGCTCTGCGTGGCTCCTACCGGCTTACGCTCGAGGCCGCGAGCTCGGGAGTACCGGTCATCGACCCGGCGGGCTCGGCGGAACAGCCAGAACTGGTCACGGCCGCGCTGGCCCGCCTCGGCGAGGACTCGAAGTGGCGCGAGGAACTGGCGCAGGCAGCGCGATTGGCCGCGGAGCCCGAGAGCTTCGGGGCGCTCGCCGACCTGCTCGAGGAGATCTACGGGAGCGTTGTCCGTCGCAAGCGGCATTCCCGCCGGCCGTCCGACCCGCTGGCGGACCGCCCGCTTCTCCTGGCCGACCTCCACCTTCACACGGAGCACTCCCACGACTGCTCCGTGCCCGTAGCCGAGGTGCTCGACCGCGCCGAGGCGCAGGGGCTGGGTGCAATCGCGGTCACCGACCACAACGTCTTCACGGGTGCGCAGGAGGCCGTGGAGCTTGCCCGTGACAGGGCGTTGACGGTCATTCCGGGCGAAGAGGTGAAGACCGAGCGCGGCGAGGTGATCGGCCTCTTCCTCGAGGAGGAAATCCCGCGCGGGATGACCATGGCAGAGACGATCGCGGCGATTCGAGACCAGGGCGGGCTCGTCTACCTCCCGCACCCCTTCGACCGCATGCACACGATCCCGGATCCACGGACGCTCCACCGCCATCTCGCCGAGATCGACGTCTTCGAGGTGTTCAACGCTCGCCTGCTCCGGGAGACGTTCAACGACGAGGCGCTCCGCTTTGCCCGCAAGTACAACCTCCTCATGGGAGCAGGCTCTGACGCCCACGTGATCCAGGGGATCGGAACCGGGCTCGTCCGCATGCGGGCCTTCGAGACACCCGAGGAGTTCCTGCTCTCGCTCCGCTCGGCCGAGATCGTCCGCCGGCCGAAGTCGCTCGTCTACCTCCAGGGCCTCAAATGGGTCGCGCAGGCGCGCGAGAAGCGGGGCCGCGCTGCGGTCCGGTAGGAAGAGCCAAGGACGACCCGAACTAGTCCTAACCCCCGTGCGTGTGCCTACTGACGAACTCTCCGAGCGCTACCTCAAGAAGGCGATCACCGAGATGAACGAGCTCGGCCACGAGATCGCCCAGGCCGCCGGCACGGACCGGGCGCCCGTCCTCGGGTCGGGGCACCCGCTCGGCGACGTCTTTCTCCTGAAGCACACGCCGCGGGAGTCCGAGATCCACGAGGGGGTCGCCTTCTTCGGGCGCGCCGGGCAGGCAGTTCTCAAGTCGATCCAGCGCCTCGGCGTGGAGCCCACGGCCATTTACGGGACGAATTGCCTGAAGTACGAAGGCGAGGACGAGGAGGAAGCCCACCGGTGGCTCGCACGGGAGCTGCACGTCGTGCAGCCGAAGATCGTCGTGACCATGGGGGAAGATGCCCTCGGATGCCTGAACGCGATCAGCTTTCCCCTATCGACCCCGATCGACCCCACGACGGGCACGATCGCGTCGTTCACACCGACGATCGACGTGCTCGTGACGCCCGACGTGGACGCTTCCCTCGACGAGCAGCCGGCGAAGCGGGCTTTCTGGGAGGCCTTCAAGGCACTCGGCCCCTGGTGGTCCGAGTTGCCCCCCTACTAGCCCTCGTTCTCGCGCTCACCGCCTACGACGCGTGGGCGGAGCACCTCCCGAACGTCTCGACCTCCTGGGACGTGGTCTTCATCGGGCTCGTGCTCATTCCCGCGACGTTCGTCCTGCTCCTGCTGGCGCTCCCCTTCCGGGAGGAACTCACGTCCCGCCGGCTCCTCGTCCTGGTGGTGGGACTCGCCGCGATCACGATCCTCCTCGAGCTCGCCGGCGCCGACCCGATCGCGAACCAGACCAAGTTTGTGGCCGTGGCACTCCTCGGATGGTGGTTCCTCCAGTTCTTCGAGAGCGTCGGGCTCGTCCTGCTCGTCGCCATCCTGATCACCCCGGTCGACATTTTCTCGGTCGCGCGCGGCCCGACGAAGCACATCGTCGAGCAACAGCCCCAGGTCTTCGACGCCCTGAGCATCGCCTTCCCGGTGCTCGGAGAGAGCTCGTCGGCGCAGCTGGGCCTGCCGGACGTCCTCTTCTTCTCGCTCTTCCTGGCGGCCACCGCCCGGTTCGCGCTTCGGACGCTGTCGACCTGGGTTGCGATGGCTCTCTCGTTCGGGACGACGCTGGCGCTGGCAGTGTGGACGGACGTGACCGGGCTCCCGGCCCTTCCGCTTCTGTCGGCCGGCTTCGTCCTCGTGAACGCCGACTTGATCTGGAAGGCCCTGCGGGACCGCCGGGACGAGCCCGACCCCGCCTAGGCAGACGCACTCGGCTGGGCTAGCCCGACGTGCGAACGCGCGCCCTGGCCTCCCGGAACCGGATCGCCTCGTAGGTGATCAGGATCGCGCAGAGCCCCGCGATGGCCGCAAGGCCGACGATTGCCCGCGCGTTCGTCGCAACGGGGATGAGCGCGAGGCATCCGAGCGCGGCCACGAGTCGCTGCCAGTTCACGCTGCGGACGTTGCGAAGCCGGAACGCGATATGGGCCAGGTAATAGAGAGCCACGCCGCCGCAGAGAGCGACCGCGGGCACGGACTCGAGCGGCTCGTCCACGTGCCCGATCGTCTTCTTCACGCCGAGCGCGAGCAAGATGATGCCGGCCACCATCGGGAGGTGCAGGTAGCTGTAGGAGTCCCGCGCGATGCGCGAGCGGGCCACTCCTTTCGCCTCGGTCATCTTTCGCTCCGCCACGATCGCAACGACGTCGAAGTAGGACCACCAGAGTGCCGCTGAGACCACCACGCCGAGGATCGCGGCCAGAACGACGCGGCCACCCAGGTCGATCCCGGCGGCCCCGATCCCGATCGCGACGATCGACTCTCCGAGGGCGATGATCACGATCAACCCGTGACGTTCTGCGAAGTGCGCCGGGAAGACGCGCCACCCGCGGCCCCCGCCGTAGAGCGGCCCCGAGTAGTCGACCGCCAGCGCGACGAGCCAAACGATCCCCTGGGCGGTCCCATCGAGCGCGGCCGCTCCTAGGATCAGCCCAGGGGCGACGATCGAGGTCGGAGCAAGCCGCATGACCGCGCCGCGTATGTCCTCGTCGTCGGCCGCGAGGGCATACAGGACGATGTGCAGCACCCGAACCGCGAGGTAAGCGGCGCCGAAGAGGAGCGCGTCGTCGTCGAAGGCCCCTGGCGCGGCCAGACCGACGATCAGCATCGCCGCCATCGCCCCGAACACGGCCAGCCGCGCCCCTCCCTCGTCCGGGTCGATCGTGTTGGTGAGCCAGGCGTATGCGGTCCAGGCCCACCAGAGCGCCGCGAGGACGAGCATGCCCCGGGCGAGTCCGGACCAGGTCGGGTGGGCCGACATGAGGCTCGTGACTTGCGTCAGGCCGAACACGAAGACGAGGTCGAAGAAGAGTTCGAGCGGCGTCACCCGCTGCTCCGCCTCGACGTGGTGCTCGAGCTCGTCCCGCGTCGAGACCTTCATCAAGAGGTCTCTAAGGCGTCCTTGATGAAGAGCGCCACCGTCTCGACATGCGGCGTATGCGGAAACATGTCTACCGGCCTCGCGCGCTCGAGCCGGTAGGCGTGCTCGCCCACGAGCTCCTTTGCATTCCCGGCGAGGGTGGTCGGATTACAGGAGACGTAGACGATACGGGCGGGCTCGAGCCTCGCGATCCGACGAAGCGCCTTGGCGGACAGTCCTGCGCGAGGCGGGTCGACGACGACGACGTCCGGCTTACCGGCGCGCTCGTGCAACTCCTCAATCGAATCCGCGACCTCGCCGGCGAAGAAGGCGGTGTTCGTGATGCCGTTCAGCTCGGCGTTCTCGATCGCGCAGGCGACGGACTCCTCAGAGACCTCGACACCCCAGACTGTCAGCGCCTCGCGTGCCATCGAAAGCGCGATCGTGCCCGTCCCGCAGTAGAGGTCGAACACGGTCTCCTCGCCGGTGAGGCCCGCGTACTCGAGCGCGAGCGCGTAGAGCACCTCGGCCATGGCCGTGTTCGTCTGGAGGAAGGCGTTCGGCCGCACCCGGAAGCGAAGGCCGAGGATCTCCTCCTCGATCGCGTCCTCTCCCCAGAGCAGCATCCCGGGAACATTCGTGACCTCGGCTGGCCTGTCGTTCACCGCGTGGTAGATCGAACGCACCTCGGGGAAGCGCTGCAGCGTCTCGACTAGACGCTCCTCGCCGTCTAGCCGGCCCGGAGCGGTCACGAGGACAACAAGGGCCTGACCGGTGTTCCGCCCTTCGCGGACGACGAGGTGGCGCAGGTAGCCCTCGTGAGTCGCCTGGTCGTACACGGTCAGGCCCTCCGCCCGGGCCCAATCTCGGACGGCGTTTCGGATCGCGTTGCCGACGTCCGTGGTGAGCCAGCACTTCTCGATGTCGAGCACCTCGTCCCAGCGGCCTGCGCGGTGAAGGCCGAGCCCAACCCCGTCTGGCGTTTCCGTGAACGAGTACTCGAGCTTGTTGCGGTAGTGGAAGATCGACTCCGCCGGAACAGCGGGCTCGAGCTCGAGGTCGGCAAAGCCGCCGATCCGGGCCAGGGCGTCCGCGACCTGGCCCGCTTTGGCCTCGAGTTGCCGCTCGTACGCAAGATCCTGGAAGCGGCAGCCGCCGCACGCCGGATAGTGCACGCAGGGGGCCTCGACGCGGTCGGCGCCCGGCTCGAGCACTTCGACGGCGATCGCCTCGGCGTGGCTTCGCTTCACCTTGGTGACGCGCGCTCGAACGGTGTCGCCCGGGAGGCCGCGCCGGACGAAGACGACGAAGCCGTTCAGCCGCGCAACGCCGTTGCCGCCGTAGGCGAGCGAATCGATCCGGAGCTCGAGCTCCTGGTCCAGGGCAACGGGGGCGGCCACCGCTCGATCGTACCGGTGACCTACTGCAGCGTCGTGACGAGCACCTTGCGTGTCCGCGGACCGTCGAACTCGCAGAAGAAGATGCCCTGGTAGGTGCCGAGGGCGAGCGCACCGCCGTCGAGCGGTATCAGCACCTGCGGGCTCACAAGCGCAGCACGAACATGAGAGGGCGCGTTGGGCCCGTCTGCATCGGAGTGCTGCCACGCCCACTCGTCGCCCACGATGTTTTCGAGCGCAGCCTCGAAGTCGCTCTTCAGCGCAGGGTCGATGTGCTCGTTGATCGTAACTCCGGCGGTCGTGTGCGGGACGTAGACAAGAGCAGCCGAAGCTCCAGCCGCCCCGTCGATCGCCGCGCGAACCTGATCGGTGACATCGACAACCTGCGTCTTCCGCTCCGTCGTGACCTGGAACTCCCGCAGCACGGGTCGCTATCCTACGCGACCGATGTCGGCCCACCCCTTCGGTAGCGGCGAGCTCGACGCGTACAGGGACGAGGCCGACCGTTTCGTCGCGGCTTTGGACGAGGAGTTCTACCTCCATTTTGCCGGCCTCAAGGAGACGCTCGAGCTGGCACCCATCTACGAGCGGTTCTCGGACCTCTCGACGCTCGAGGCTTGCGAGAGGCTTGGCGCCGCGGCAGCCGAGGATGCGCGTTTGACCGAGCTCTGGCGCTTCGCCTGCGAGGGATATCTCGGAAACCTGACGCGAGTGCAGGCCGAGCGGCTGGCTGGGCTCGAGGCGACCCTCACGGCCGAGGTCGACGGCGAGTCGATCGGCTATCGCGAGCTTCGCCCCCACATGGCCAACGAGCCGGATCGGGAGAAGCGGGCGCGCCTCGAGGAGGCTCGCAACACTCTTATGGAGGAATTCCTCCTGCCTGAGTACGTGCGCGCCGAAGAGGCGAAGCGCGCGGAGACAACCCGCCTCGGAGCGCCGACGTACCGCGCGTTGTACGACCGGTTCGGGTTCAATCTCGACCGGATGGACGCCCAGTGCCGGGACTTCCTCGCCGCGACCGAAGACTCCTACGTCGACACGGTCGACGATCTCTTTCGCACGCGAGCAGGCGTCGGGGTCGGGGACGCGGCGCGCTGGGACGTCGCACGGGTCTTCCGCGCCCCCGAATGGGACGAGGGCTTTCCGGCCGAAGGAATGCTCCCCGCCCTCACCGGGACGCTGTCCGAGCTCGGCATCGACCTACCTGCACAGCGGAACGTCGAGCTCGACATCGAGCGCCGGCCGCGAAAGTCACCGCGCGCCTTCTGCTGCCCGATCGAGGTGCCGGGCCGCGTGATACTCGTGATCCAGCCGATGGGGGGCCCGGAGGACTGGCGCGCACTCTTCCACGAGGCAGGCCATACCGAGCATTTCGCGCATATCTCGCCGGAGCTCTCCTTCGAGCACCGCCGCCTTGGCGACGCCGCCGTCAGCGAAGGCTGGGCCGCCCTCCTCGAGCGCCTCGTCGACGATCCGGTCTGGCTCTCTCGCCGCCTCGACTTCGGGCGGCCCGAGGCCTTCGCCGCCGAGGGCGCGGCGCTCCAGCTCTACCTTGCCCGTCGCTACTGCGCCAAGCTGCTCTACGAGCTCGAGCTCCACGGCGACAACGATCTTGAAGCCATGCGCGGCCGGTACGTGGAGATCCTCGGGGACGCGACCAAGATCGAGCCGGCCTCCTCGGACTACCTCGCCGACGTGGACGAAGGTTTCTACGCAACCGGCTACCTCCGCTCCTGGGCCTTCGAAGCCCAGCTCCGGACGTTCCTGCGCGAGGAGTTCGGGCATGCCTGGTTCGCGCGCCGCGAGGCGGGCTCCCTCCTCCGCGAGCTCTGGAACGAAGGGCAGCGGCAGGATGCCGACCAGATGCTGCGTGAGGTGACGGGAGCCGAGCTCGAGCTCGGCGCGATCGGGGAGCGAATCCGGGAGCCACTGTCCGCATGACCCGGGTCGTGATCGCCGGCGCCGCAGGCCGTGACTTCCACAATTTCAACGTCGCGTTTCGCGAGCGTGAGGACATCGAGGTGGTCGCCTTCACGGCCACGCAGATCCCTGACATCGACGGGCGGGTGTATCCGGCGGAGCTCGCGGGCTCGCGTTACCCGGACGGGATCCCCATCGTCGCCGAGGAGGAGCTCACCGACCTCGTTCTCCGTGAGAACGCCGACGAGGTCGTGTTCGCCTACTCGGACGTGACCCACGAGCACGTCATGCACGTCGGCTCGATCGCCCTGGCCGCAGGCGCCGACTACCGCCTGCTCGGGCCCAAGGCGACGGAGCTCGCGTCCTCGAAGCCGGTCGTTGCGATCTGCGCAGTCCGGACGGGGTCGGGCAAGAGCCAGACGACACGCCACGTTGCCCGCCTCCTCCGGGAGGACGGGAAGCGGGTCGCTGTCCTCCGCCATCCGATGCCCTACGGCGACCTAACGAAACAGGTGGTGCAGCGGTTCGAGCGCTACGAGGATCTCGATGCGAACGACTGCACGATCGAGGAGCGCGAGGAGTACGAGCCGCACCTCGCGGAGGGAAACCTCGTGTTCGCCGGGGTCGACTACGCCCAGATCCTGGCCGCCGCCGAACAAGAGGCCGACGTGATCCTGTGGGACGGCGGGAACAACGACGTGCCCTTCATCGCGCCCGACGTCCACATCGTGGTCTGCGACCCGCATCGCGCCGGGCATGAGCTCCGCTACCACCCCGGCGAGCAGAACCTTCGCATGGCGGACGTCTGCCTCGTGAACAAGATCGACAGCGCCCCGCCCGAGGGCGTCGAGGCCGTCCTTGAGTCGATACGCACCGTGAACCCCGGCGCAACGATTGTTCGCGCCGCGTCTCCGTTCGAGGTCGAAGGCAACCCGGAGCAGATCGCCGGCAAGCGTGTGCTCGCGATCGAGGACGGGCCGACGCTCACGCATGGGGAGATGACGTACGGCGCCGCCGTCCTCGCAGCGAAGCAGTACGGCGCGGCCGCCCTGGTCGACCCACGGCCCTTCGCAGTCGGGTCGATCCAGGAGACGTTCGCGAAGTACCCGAACGTCGGAGAGCTCCTCCCCGCGATGGGCTACGGGCCGAAGCAAATCGAGGAGCTCCGAAAGACGATCGAGCGGTCCGACGCCGAACTGGTTCTGATCGGCACCCCGATCGACCTCCGCCGCATCGTGGACATCGACAAGCCGGCCCTCCGAGTCACGTATCGCCTGCAGGAGATCGGAGAGCCGACGATCGCGAGCGTGCTGCTCGAGCGAGGCATCCTCGACGCTGCGCCCGCCCTCGCGAGCAGCTAGGCAGCTAGGAACGGCCGCCCCGGGGCCGAAAGCCACCTCGTGCTCACGGTCGTGGCCCTCGGCGGGAACGCCCTCCTCGGTCCCGGCGAGCGCGGGACGGCGGCCGAGCAGCGCGCCAACCTCGCTCGCACGTTCCGGGCAGCCTCAACACTCTTCGCAGAAGCGCCGCTCGTCCTGACGCACGGCAACGGGCCGCAGGTGGGTAACGAGCTTCTGCGCCAGGAGCTCGGCAGCGCGGAGGTCCCGCCGCTCCCCCTCTGGCTCGCGGTCGCGCAAACGCAGGCCGAGATCGGCGCGCTCGCGGCCGGGGAGCTCCGGCCCCTGGTTGACGTCGAGGTCTCAGTCCTACTTACACATGTAGTCGTGGACCCGAACGACCCGGCCTTCTCGAACCCGACCAAGCCGGTCGGGCCCTTCTACGACAAGGCAACGGCCGACGGGCTTCGCCGAGACCGCGAATGGATCCTCCGTGAAGACGCCGGCCGCGGCTGGCGCCGGGTCGTCCCTTCGCCGGAGCCGCTCGAGATCGTCGAGCTCGAGACGATTCGAGTCCTCCTCGCAACCGGGGGCATCGTCGTAGGGGTCGGAGGCGGCGGCATCCCGGTCGCCCGGCGCGGCGACCGTCTCGATGGCATCGACGCCGTCATCGACAAAGATCTCGCCTCGGCACTCCTCGCTATCAGGCTCGAGGCGGACCGGCTCGTGATCCTGACGCAGGTCGCCGCCCTGGAGCGCGCCTTCGGGACGCCGGATGCGGAGCCGATCTCGGAGCTCCGTCCGGGCCGCGACGACGCGATCCTCGCCGAGCTTGCTGCCGGAAGCATGCGGCCGAAGATCGATGCCGCCTTTCGGTTCGTCCGCGAGACCGGCGGCGAGGCACTCGTGACGAGCGCCGAAGCGCTCGAGAGCGGAGAGGCCGGAACAAGGATCCTCCCGGCCCGTTAGGCCCGTAGGATCCGCGCGTGGTTCCCATCCCCGTCACGCTCAAGGGCCGCGACTTCCTTCGCGTGAACGACTGGTCTCCCGACGAGCTCCGTACGGCCCTCGAGCTGGCCGACAAGCTGAAGGCGAGGCAGCGCGAGCGGGTGGATCACCAGCTCCTCGCGGGGCGCTCGCTCGCGATGATCTTCCAGAAGCCCTCGACCAGGACGAGAGTCAGCTTCGAGGTCGGGATCGCGCAGCTCGGAGGCGCGGGTCTCTACCTCTCGGCGAACGATCTCCAGCTCGGACGGGGCGAGTCGATCGAGGACACGGGACTCGTCCTCTCCCGCTACGTCGACGGGATCATGATTCGGACGTTCCACCAGGCCGACGTCGACGCGCTCGCCGAGGCCGCGAGCGTCGCCGTCATCAACGGCTTGACAGACGAGTTCCATCCCTGCCAGGCGCTAGCCGACGTCATGACGATCCGGGAGCGGTTCGGCGAGCTCGAAGGGGTAACGGTCGCTTACCTCGGCGACGGGAACAATGTTTGCCACTCCTTGATGGTCGCCTGCGCGAAGCTCGGAATGCACTTCAGGGCAGCCACCCCACCCGGTTACGAGCCGGATCCGGAAGTAGTCGGCTGGGCGACGGCTGCCGCCGCGGACTCGGGTGGATCCGTCGAGCTCGGTCACGATCCCGAGATCGCCGCGAAGGGAGCCGACGTGCTCTACACCGACGTGTGGACGAGCATGGGCCAGGACGAGGAGCGCGAGCGCAGGCTCAGCGACCTCCAGGGGTTCGGGATCGATGCGGCGACCCTCGCACTCGCCTCCGAGCACGCGGTCGTCATGCACTGCTTGCCCGCCCACTACGGCGAGGAAGTCACGAAGGACGTGCTCCACGGGCCACGCTCGGCGGCCTGGGACCAGGCCGAGAACCGCCTGCATACCCAGAAGGCCCTCATGGCCCTCGTCATCAGGTAGCCCGGCAGTGATCCCGATCAAGGACAACGTGCCGACCCGGCGCTTCCCGGTCGTCACAGTCGCTCTGATCGTCACCAACGCCCTCGTCTGGATCTTCTACGAGCACGCCGGCGGTACGGGGCTCGTGAGCGCCGTGAACGAGCTCGCGTATCACCCCTGCGAGGTCGAGGGCTCCTGCGTGCAGGTCGGCGAGGACTGGCCGGTTACCGCGGTCACATCGATGTTCATGCACGCGAGCTGGGCGCACATCATCGGAAACATGCTGTTCCTCTGGATCTTCGGAAACAACGTCGAGGACACGTTCGGGCGGCTGCGCTTCCTCGTCTTCTACCTCGTCGGAGGGCTGGTCGCGACGGCCGTGCAGACCTTCGTGACGCTCCAGTACGGGTCGCCTGAGCAAGCCCTGATCCCGAACCTAGGCGCAAGCGGCGCCATCGCCGCGGTGCTCGGCGCCTACTTCGTCCTCCTCCCCTACGGGAAGGTGCTGACTTTCGTACCCCCCTTCTTCTTCTTCCCGATCCCCGCGGTCATCTTCCTGGGCATCTACTTCGTCTACCAGCTCGTCGTCGGCGGAGCCTCCTTCGTGAGTCCGGAGGCGGGCGGTGGCGTGGCCTACTTCGCCCATCTGGGTGGGATCGCGTTCGGCCTCGTCGTAGCAAAGCCCTTTGCGGCCGGCCGCCCTCGACCGCCCCGGCCGACGTATTGACCAGCTTCGAGGAGCACGTGGAGCGGGCGGTCGACTCGCTCCCACCCGAGCTCCGAAAGGCGATGTCGAACGTCGAGATCGTCGTCGAGGACCAGAACCCCGAGGACCCCGACCTCTACGGGCTCTACCTCGGGATCCCACTCACGGAGCGGGATACAGGCTACGCCGGTGCGTTGCCGGACAAGATCGCTATCTACCGGCGACCGCTCGTCGAGGAGTTCGGCGACGACCCCGAAGTGCTCCAGGATGAGATCCGGATCACGGTACTGCACGAGATCGCCCACCACTTCGGCGTCGACGAGGATCGCCTCACCGAGCTCGGCTGGAGCTAGCTCGCTCCCCACCCCAGGTCGACCGCATCGATGTCAATCCGGACGGGGTCGAGGGGCCGACGATCGCCGAGCCGGTAGACGTGCACCGCCCCGCCGCTCGTCGAGGCGACCCAGGCGCCGTCCGGAGACACGGCAAGCGCCTGTCCGTCCGCCAGGAACCTGGGGAGGGCCGGGCCGAAGAACCCGCCCGCGCGTCCGCGCCGGTCGATCGTGAGAAGCCCTCCGTCGGGAGGCTGACCGCTCCGCACGACGGCGCGACCTGGTCCGAGCGAGCGCAGGTACGAGAGGCCGGGGAACGAGAGCCCCGGACCGGCGAGGCGGAGCCCGGCCTCGTAGACGAAGACCGACTCGATTCTCCCGGGGCCGTCGACAAGGATGGCGAGCCGCTCGTCGTCGATCCAGGCCAGCTCGCGAATAACCTCCCCGGGATGACTCCGCACCGGAGTGAGCCGAAGGCAGTCCGAGGGGACAGGTCGGGTGCAGCCGTTCTCCACTTCGAACACTCTGTTCTGCCGCACGAACGTCAGCGTGCCGTCGGGCTTCCAGGCCGGTGCGCAGCCTCTGAAGCGCACTGGCTGGGACGGGCCGAGAACCGAGATATCGCCGCCGGGGCAAGGACCGCCGACGGCCACGCGGCCACCGATGGACGTCGCGATCCGACACGATCCGACGTCGAACGCGCTCGTCGCTTCCAAGCCGGGGAGCGCGAGGGACCTGAGCGCACACTGCCCCGGACGGAGTCTGACGGTGAAATGGAGGACACCTGTGATCTGGCGGCTCGCAAGCTTTTGGGCCGCCGGGGCGGTGGTCGTCTGGTCGCTCGTCGAAGACGCCCTTCCGCCTGTATGGCCGCCGCCACCTCGAAGCGCGTCGACGCCGGCCGCTACCCCGAGACCGACGACAGCGGCGACCAGGAGCGCAGTCCCGCGCTTGCCCACTACGGCTCGGCGAGCGGCAGCTCGAAGAAGAAGGTCGAGCCCTCCCCCTCGACCGAATCCACCCAGACCCGACCGTCCATATGACGGACGAGCTCCCGGCAGATGTACAGCCCGAGGCCGGTTCCCCCGACGCCTCGGGTCAGGTTCGGGTCGAGGCGGTAGAACTTCTCGAAGATCCGGGCTTGCTCGCTCGGTGGAATCCCGAGCCCTTCGTCGCGAATCGAGACGCGCACGTGCCGGTCCCGGCGCTCCAGCTTGACCTCGACGCGGCCACCGTCTGGTGAGTACTTGACGGCGTTGTCGATCAGGTTCGTGAGCACCTGGCGTACCTTGTCCGGGTCGCCGGCCACCGGTGGCACCGGGCCGGATTCAAAAAGCTCGACGAAGACGCTCTCCGTGATGAAGGCCCGCATCGCCTCGACGATCTGAGCTGCGCTCTCAGCGATGTCGAAGCTCTCGATCGACAACTCGAGCTGTCCGGTCTCGAGCTTGCTCGCCCAGAGGATGTCGTTGATCGTGCGCGCCAGTCGGTCGGACTCCTCGGCGATGACGGCGAGCAGCCTGGCCTGCACGGCCGGGTCGCGTCCGATGTCAGGACGACGGAGGGTCATCGCAGCGCCGTAGACGGCCGCAAGGGGTGTGCGGAGCTCATGCGAGGCCGTGGCCACGAACTCCGTCTTCAGCTGCTCGACCCGACGCTCCTCGGTCAGGTCCCGGAAGGCATAGACCGTTCCCTCGGAGAATCCGACGCCCGAGATCGAGAGCCAGAGCTCCCGTCCCTCGATGTCGAGCGGGAGCGTCTCCGCTCTGCTCTTCCCGGGCCCGGGCGCGTCCGAGACCGGCGTCACCTCCGCGATACGGTCCCAGCCGGGAATCGACTCGGCAGCGGGCCTCCCCACGAGCTCCGAGGCAGCGAGACCCGTGATCGCCTCGGCGGCCGGATTCCAGAGACGCACGACGCCACGGGAGTCGACCAGGAACACGCCGTCGCCCACGGTCGCAAGCACGCGGGCGGCGTGGCCGCGCTCCTCCGCGTCGCGGTAGAGCCGAGCGTTGTCGACCGCAAGCGCCGCTCGGTGGGCAAGCTCGACGGCCGCGGCAAGATCCTGCTCCGTGTAACGGCGGGCCCCCGACAGAAAGGTCAGCGCGCCGACCGTGTCACGACGGACGACGAGCGGGATCATCATTCCCGATACGAGCCCGAGCGTTTCGAGATCGCGGAGATGGCCTTCGTCTCTCGCGATTCCCTCCAGGTGGGCCGCCATGTCCGCGAGCAGCTCGGGCCGGCCGGTTCGTAGCACGCGCCCCACCGGGCTCTTTTCGACATCGGGA
>Ga0307287_10000185_pt1 | contig 23479 bp, 23 predicted proteins | sample ER_DNA_141_FD_194485 | JGI IMG/M metagenome (GOLD analysis project Ga0307287, IMG submission 194485) | Bulk soil microbial communities from the East River watershed near Crested Butte, Colorado, United States - ER_DNA_141 | ecosystem: Environmental > Terrestrial > Soil > Floodplain | place...
CGACCGCTTCTGGTAGTCGCGGATCGCCTCGTACAGATGCTCGCGATCGAAGTCCGGCCAGTAGACCGGCGTGAAGTACAGCTCGCTGTACGCGGCCTGCCAGAGCAGGAAGTTGCTGAGGCGTTCTTCGCCACTGGTCCGGATGATCAGGTCGGGATCCGGCATGTCGGCGTGGTAGAGCCGCCGCGAGATCGACTCGGGCGTGAGCTTCTCGCCCTTCAGGCGACCCGCGTCGTGGTCGGCGATCAGCCGCTTCACGGCGTCGACGACCTCGACCCGCCCGCCGTAGTTGAACGCGATCGTGAGCGTCATGCCGGTGTTGTCACGCGTGAGCTCCTCGGAGATCTCCATCTCCCTCAGCACCGAGCGCGGCACCTTCCAGTCGCGTCGACCGAGGAAGCGGACCCGGACGTTCATCCGGTGGAGCTCGTCCCGCCGCCGGCGGAGCAGCCCGCGGTTGAAGCCCATCAGGAACGCGACCTCCGCCTTGGGTCGCTTCCAGTTCTCGCTCGAGAACGCGAACATCGTGAGCCACCCCAGGCCGAGCTCGTTCGCCCCGACGACGGTGTCCCACATCGCCTGCTCGCCGGCCGTGTGCCCGTCGGTGCGGGGCAGCCCGCGGAGCCTGGCCCACCGACCGTTGCCGTCCATCACGATACCGACGTGGTTCGGCAGGCGCTCGTGGTCCAGGTCGTCGAGGTAGGTGCTCACGTCGTCAGACTCCCGGCGAGGATCGGCAGGCTCTTCATACGGCGCTCGAGGTGGTACTCGGTGAAGCCGAACAGCAGCGAACGGGACTCACGCCTCACCCTGGTATCGGCCTGGATGTCGCCCGCCTCAAGCAGCCCGGTCCCCCCGAGCGTCGCGAGGAGGTCGAGCGCCTCGAGCGAAGCCGGGCCGGCGTCCAGGTCGGCGTCCGCGGCACAGACCGCCCCACCGAGGCTGCTGGCGAAGCGCTCGGGGGCGGGGGCGCCGCAGACGGCGCACGTCGTGAGCGCCGGGTGGAACCCCGACAGCGACAGGAGCTTGAGCAGGAAGGATTCGGCGACCGCGGCGGGGTCGGCCGGCCGGGCGTCGAGCGCCCGCATCCCCGTGAGCAGCAGCATGAACAGGCGGACGTTCCGCTCGTGCTCCTCCGCCACCTTGTCGACGGCCTCCAGCATGGTCTCCCCCGCGGCGAACAGACCGAGGTCGCCCCGGAGCGCCCGGAAGGGCGAGACGATCTCGGCCTGGCTGACGGTGTCGAGCGAACCTCTCCCCCGGTAGACCATGAGGGAAACGTGCGTGAACGGCTCGAGCCGCGCGCCGAAGCGGGAGGTCGTCTTGCGGATGCCCTTGGCCACGGCCCGGACCTTCCCCGAGCCCTGGGTCATGACGGTCACGATCTTGTCGGCCTCGCCCAGCTTGATCGAGCGCAGCACGACGCCCTGTTCCTTGTAGAGGGGCACGGCGGCATCGTAGCGCCGGGCACGTGCCGTTCCCGTGAGCGAACGTTGCGAAGTCGTGGAGATAGGGGGGTTTCGGCTCGGAGCCGGTCTCTAGGCGCCCATCGGGTGCCAGACCGTCTTGAACTCCATCAGCGCGGTGATCTCGTAGGGGCTCTGGGCGTCGCCCGCGAACGGGTCGACGTCGCGGGCCCGGACGACCCGCTTGACGTTGTCGGCCGAGAGGCGCTCGGCTTCCGCGCGCGAAGGGGGCGGGACGCCGGTCAGGTCGATGGCGTTGACGTCCATGTGACCGGCCAGCCACGGGACGAGCTCGTCGGTCAGACCGGTGAGGATGTTCACGACGCCACTCGGGACGTCCGAGGTTGCGAGGACCTCGCCCAGCGAGACCGCGGGCAGAGGCGAGGCCTCGCTGGCCAGGACCACGGCGGTGTTCCCGGACACGACCGCCGGCGCGAGCCGCGAGACCAGGCCGAGGAGCGCCTGGCCCGGCGGGGCGACGATCCCGACGACGCCGGTCGGCTCGGGGATCGTGAAGTTGAAATACGGGCCCGCGACCGGGTTGGTCGCGCCCAGGAGCTGGCCGATCTTGTCGGCCCACCCCGCGTACCAAACCCAGCGGTCGATCGAGGCGTCGACCCCCTTGCGTGGGTCCTTCGCGCCCGCGTCGGCAAGCTCGGCCTCGAACTGGGACCGGCGACCCTCCATCAGCTCCGCCACGCGGTAGAGGATCTGTCCCCGGTTGTACGCGGTCTTGCCCGCCCACTCCGGTTGCGAGGCGCGCGCGGCCCGAACGGCGTCGCGCAGGTCCTTGCGCGATGCGCGCGCGGCGCGCGCCAGCAGCCGGCCGTCGTGCGAGAACACCTCGTACGAGCGTCCCGACTCGCTCCGGGGGAACTCGCCGGCGATGTACAGCTTCGCCGTCCTGCGGACCGGCACCCGGCCCTTGGTCGTCATCCGTCGAGCTCCAGGTACGGCTCGAGCCCGTGCAGGCCGCCCTCGCGCCCGAACCCGCTCTCCTTGTAGCCGCCGAACGGCGACGCGGGGTCGAACCGGTTGAACGTGTTCGCCCACACCACGCCGGCCTTCATGCGCTCGGCCATCCACAGGATCCGCGAGCCCTTCTCGGTCCAGATCCCGGCCGACAGGCCGTACGGCGTGTTGTTGGCCTTCTCGACCGCCTCGGCCGGCGTTCGGAACGTGAGGATCGACAGCACTGGCCCGAAGATCTCCTCGCGCGCGATGCGATGCGACTGCGAGACGTTCGTGAACAGCGTGGGGCGGAACCAGAAGCCGCGTTCGGGTAAGACGCACTCGGGCTGGTACATCTCGGCGCCCTCGTCGACCCCGGCCGCCACGAGCTCCTCGATCTTGGAGAGCTGGGCCTTCGAGTTGATCGCGCCGATGTCGGTGTTCTTGTCGAGCGGGTTCCCGACGCGGAGCGTCTGGAGGCGGTCCTTCAGCTTCTCGAGCAGCGGCTCGAACACCGGCTCCTGTACGAGCAGCCGAGACCCCGCGCAACACACGTGTCCCTGGTTGAAGAAGATGCCGTTGATCACGCCCTCGACGGCCTGATCGAGCGGCGCGTCCTCGAACGCGATGTTGGCGGCCTTGCCCCCGAGCTCGAGCGTGAGGCGCTTCCCGGTCCCGGCGACCGTCCGGCGGATGATCTTGCCCACCTCGGTCGAGCCCGTGAACGCGATCTTGTCGACGTCCTCGTGCTCGACCAGGTATGCGCCCGTCTCCCCGGCCCCCGTGATGATGTTCACGACCCCGGGCGGCAGATCCGCCTCCTGGATCACCTGCGCGAGCAGGAGCGCCGTGAGCGGCGTGGTCTCCGCCGGCTTCAGGACGACCGTGTTCCCCGTCGCGATCGCGGGTGCGATCTTCCACGCGGCCATCAGCAGGGGGAAGTTCCACGGGATGATCTGACCCGCCACGCCGACCGGCTTCGGCGCGCGGTTCGGGAACGCGTAGTCGAGCTTGTCGGCCCAGCCGGCGTAGTAGAAGAAGTGCGCCGCGGCGAGCGGCAGGTCGACGTCGCGCGATTCCTTGATCGGCTTGCCGCCGTTCATCGTCTCGAGCACCGCGAACTCCCGGGCGCGCTCCTGGAGCTGGCGGGCGATCCGGTACAGGTACTTGGCGCGTTCGCTCCCTGGGACCTTGCGCCAGCGATCCTGGTAGGCCTTGCGCGCGGTTCGAACCGCCAGGTCGACGTCCTCGGGGCCGGCGTCGGCGACCTCGGCGAGCGTCTCCTCGGTCGCGGGGCTGATCGTCTCGAACCACGACCCGCTCCTGGGCTCGACGAACTCCCCCCCGATGAACAGGCCGTAGCGTGGCTCGAGCTTGACGATATCGGACGACTCGGGCGCGTCGGCGTACTCCCAGACGGGCTCCCGCTCCTCGAGCGCGGATGTCGCCTTCTTCGCGATGTCGCTCATCGGTCGATCATGGAGGAGTCGGGACCCTGGTAGCGACGGTCCGCTCCTCGCCCAGGAGGCGACGAATGTCGGAAAACTCGGTACCTCACGGAAGAGACGCTAGACCAGTATCCCGGCTACGTCACCAGCCGGAGGAAGGGCTGGCGCCCGCTGCTTCCTGCCGGCCGATCCGCGCCGCGTCTTCTAGCTCGTCCCCGCAGATGTCTGGCAGACCGCGTAGGGTCCATGCCCGACGGTACGGGCCACGACGACCCCGCCGTGCAGCACCTCGCACACGATCCTGCCGGATCCGCCACGCTCGCGCTGACCGGCGACGGTCACCACTTGGAACCCGCTCACAGGAACGCCGTGCCGCCACGGAAGGACTACGTGGCTTTCGCTCGTGCCGGCCCAGGTCCCCCACGTGACCACTGCCCTGCCGTCGCCCTTGACACGAACGGCCCATCTGCCGCCGACCGCGAATGCTGACGATGCTGAGATCGCCAGCAGTGCCACAACGACCATCGCTGCTAGTGCCTTCTTCATCGTGTCCTCGTTTCCCTCCGCTCCCTCACCCACCCCACACCCCTGAGGTAGGTATCGGCACCAACCAAGGCCGGCCTGAATGCGGGTGAGGCGACCCGAGGCGTCCGGGTGAGGGTTCGAAGGCCTGCCGGAACGCACACGGTGCGCACCAGAAGACGTCAGCCGCAGTGCTAGCTAGGACGTCACCGAGACCCACCCTTGAGGCGGTAGAAGGTCAGTCGATCGTGTAGTAGTCGGGACCCTGGTAGCGGCCGGTCCGCTCCTTGTCGATCTGCATCAGCACGTCGTTCAGCAGGGTCGACGCGCCGATCCGGAACCGCTCCGGCGTCATCCACTCCGGCCCGAGCGTCTCGTACACCAAGACGAGGTACTGGATCGCCTGTTTCGACGTCCGGACACCGCCCGCAACCTTGATGCCCACGGCCCGACCCGTCTCGTGGAAGAAGTCGCGAGCCGCCTCCATCATGCAGAGCGCGGCGGGAAGCGTCGCATTCACGCCGATCTTGCCGGTCGAGGTCTTGATGAAGTCGGCGCCGGCGGCCATCGCGAGCACCGACGCCTGGCGGATCCGGTCGTACGACCCGAGCTCACCGGTCTCGAGGATCACCTTGAGGTGCGCGTTCCCCGCGGCCTCGCGAGCCGCGACGATCTCCTCGAAGCTTTTCGCGTATTGGCCACCCAGGAAGTAGGAACGGTTGAGCACGATGTCGACCTCCTGCGCGCCGAGGTCGACGACCTCCCGGATCTCGGCGAGGCGGGCACCCAGGGGCCCGAGGCCCGCCGGGAACGCGCCGGCGACGCTCGCGACCTGGACGCTCGTCCCCTTCAGCTGCTCGAGCGCGACCGGCACGAGATGCGGGTAGAGGCAGACGGCCGCCACCGAGGGGATCGAGGGGTCGACCGGGTTCGGACGGACGGCCTTCGCGCACATCGAGATGACCTTGCCGACGGTGTCCGTGCCCTCGAGCGTCGTCAGGTCCATGCTCCGGATCGCGAGGTCGAGCGCCCACAGCTTCGATTCCCGCTTGATCGAACGCTTCGCGAGGGAGGCGGCGCGCTCCTCGAGCCCGACCGCGTCGACAGCGGGCACCCGCGCGAGCAGCCGGGAGGCGTCCTTGGACGTGGAGAGCGCCAGTCCGGGGCGTGACCGTTCGATCTCGGCTGCCTGGGACATCACCCGCCATGGTACGGCTGGCGCTCGGTTCGCGGCTATCTACGCGCCCCGGCGTCGAACGCAACAGCGACTATCCTCTGGCGGACCAATCTCGGGAGGACGGATGAGCAGGCTCGTGGTGGTGGTGCTGGGCGCGGTGTGTGCCCTCGGCCTCACGGCGTGCTCCTCCGACGACGGTGGCGGAGCCACCGGCTCGGAGACCGGATCCACCGGGACGAACGGGAACGGGGCCTGCGCCGACCTGACGGGCGAGGGCTCGACCTTCACCATCACGATCTCGGACTTCGCGTTCGACCCGAACTGCTTCACCGCCAGCGCTTCCCAGGGCATCTCGATCGAGAACCAGGACGCCGCCGACCACACCTTCACGGTCACCGGGACCGACATCGACGTCCCGATCGCCGCCGGCCAGACCTTCAACGGCGAGCCGATCTCTGGAGCCGTGAGCCCCGGGACCTACGACTTCTTGTGCACGCTTCATCCGACGATGACGGGGCAGGTCACGATCGTCGAGTAGGCGCGTCAGAACCCGAGCCGCTGGAGGGCCTTCGGGTCGCGCTGCCACTCCTTCAGCACCTTGACGTGCAGGTCGAGGAAGACCTGGTGCCCGAGGACACGTTCGATCTCCTCGCGCGCGCGCGAGCCGATCCTCTTGAGGGTCTCGCCGCCCCTGCCGATCACGATGCCCTTCTGCGAATCGCGCTCGACGATGAGTGAAGCGTGGATCTTCGTGAGGGACTCCGACTCCTCGAGCTCGTCCACCACCACGGCGATCGAGTGCGGGACCTCCTGCCGGGCGACCGCGAGCGCCTTCTCGCGGACGATCTCCGCAAGGCGCACGTCGAGCGGCTGATCCGTGATCGTGTCGGTCGGGTAGAACGCGGGACCCTCGGGCAGGCGTTCGATCAACAGGTCGAGGAGCACGCCGACGCCGCGTCCGGTCTTGGCCGAGATCGGGACGATCTCGTCCCAGGTTCCCAGGGCCGCCGCCGCCTCGAGCTGCGGGACCTCGTCGTGATTGCGCAATCGATCGAGCTTGTTCACCGCGCAGATCCTCGGGCCGCCGAAGTCGCGCAGCTGACGTTCGAACACGGACGCGTCGCCGCGGCCCACGCCGGCCTCGGCGTCGACCACCTGCACGACCGCGTCGACTCCCTGCGTCGCCTCGCCGACGAGGTCGTTCAGCCGAGATCCGAGCAGCGTGCGCGGCTTGTGGAACCCCGGTGTGTCGGTGAACACGACCTGGTAGTCGTCGCTCGACAGGACGGCTCGCATGCCGCGGCGCGTCGTCTGCGGCCTGTCGGAGACGATCGCGACCTTGCGCCCGACGAGGGCGTTCACGAGCGTGGACTTGCCGGTGTTCGGCCGTCCGATCACGGCGACGAACCCGCTCCGGAAGCCCTTCTTCGGTTGCGTCACTTCCCGAGGTTGGACGGCCCGAACGCGTGCGGAAGGATCTCGCTCAGCCGCCACACGGCTCGTTCGCCGGTCCCCGATTCGACCGTGACGGTCATGTCGGGGCCGAACTCGTTCAGCACCTGCCGGCATCCACCACACGGGGGGGTGGGCTCGTCGGCGCGCGTGACGACCGCGACGGCGTCGATCGACCGCTTGCCTGCGTTCACGGCGGCGGCGACCGCGTGACGCTCGGCGCACACGGACATCGGATACGAGGCGTTCTCGATGTTCGCGCCCGCGAACACCTCGCCCTCGGCCAGGACCGCGGCGCCCACGTTGAAGTTCGAGTACGGCGCGTAGGATCCGCGTTCCATCGCCTGTCGGGCCGCGGCCAGCAGCTCGTCGACGCGTTCGATCGGTGCGCTCATTCGGCCCGCACCTCCTGTTCCTGGGTCGTGGGCTCTGGCTGCCCCTCGCGGGTGATCAGGACCTTCGAGATCCGGCGGCCGTTGACCCTCTCCGCCGTGAACCGCAGGTTCTGGAACGACACCTCCTCGCCCTCCTCCGGGATCGAGCCCATGAGGCCGAGCATCAGCCCGCCGACCGTGTCCCACTCCTCGTCGGGGAGCTCGACGTCCAGGAGCTCGTTCACCTCGTCGATCGAGAGCTTGCCGTCCACGCGGAACACGTCGTCGGCGACCTGCTCGAGCTCGGGCTCCTCGGTGTCGTACTCGTCGGTGATCTCGCCCACGAGCTCCTCGAGCAGGTCCTCGAGCGTGATCAGTCCGACGACGCTGCCGTACTCGTCGGTGACGAGCGCGATATGGAACTTCTCCTTCTGCATCTCGCGCAGCAGGTCGGCCACCTTCTTGGACTCGGGGACGAAGTGCGCCTCGCGCACGATCTCGGACAGCGGCATGTCGTGCTTGCCCTGGTGGAGCGCCTTGAGCACGTCCTTGGCATAGACGATGCCGGACACCTGGTCGAGGTCGTCCTCGAAGACAGGGATCCGCGAGTATCCGTGCTGGAGCACCAAGGCCTGCACGTCGCGGAGCGTCTTGTCCGCCTCAATCGCGGTGATGTCGGGGCGGGGAAGCATCACCTCGCGGACGATCGTGTCGCCGAACTCGAAGATCGAGTGGATCAGCTCCTTCTCGCCCTCCTCGATCTGCTCCTCGTCGGAGGCGACCGCGGCCATCGCCTTGATCTCCTCCTCCGTCGCGAACGGGCCCTCGGGCAGGCCCTTGCCGGGCATCACGATGTTCGAGAGCTTGATGAGGCCGGACGTGAGGGGGCCGATCACCCGTGTCAACGCAACGGTCGCGGGGGCGAGCCGGAGCGCGACGCGGTCGGTCTGCAGCACCGCATAGGTCTTCGGCGCGACCTCCGCGAACACGAACAGGAGGAACGTCATGACGACCGTCGCGACGATCTCGCCGAAATGGCCGATCGTTCGGACCGCGACCACGGTCGCCACGGTCGTCCCCGCGAGGTGGACCGCCAGCATCACCAGGAGGACGACGTTGAGGTAGGGCGGCGGGTTCTCCACGATCTTGACCAGCGAGGCAGCCCCCCGCCTGCCCTCCTCCTGGAGCCGGTACGCCCGCACCTTGCTGACGCGCGTGATGAAGGTCTCGGCGGCCGCGAAGACCGCAGAGACGACGATCAGGACGGCCACGACGGCGATCCCCACCCAGTCGCCCGCGGTCATGTGACCCGCACCCCCGAGTAGCGCTCCTGCCGCGCCCACATCTCGGCCTTCTCTCCATCGCTCATGTGATCGTGCCCGAGCAGGTGCAGGATCCCGTGCACGAGCAGGAGTCGGAGCTCGGCCGCCGGGTCGTCCGGATGGTTCCGGGCGGCGACCGACGGCGCGATCACCACGTCGCCGAGCTGGCGGAGCCCGTCCTCGCCGGCCTCCTCGTCGAGAGGGAACGACAGCACGTCCGTCGGGCGGGAGTCGTGCAGGTAACGTTCGTGGAGCTCGGCGATCTCCTCCTCGGTGACCAGCGAGATCGAGAGCTCGGCGTCCGCGATCCCCTCGCCGAGTAGGGTCGCCCGCGCGAGCGTCATGAGGCCCTCGAGATCGACCGCATCGCGCTGGCGGTCGTCGAGTGCGATGAGCGGAGGTTGGTCGTCGTCAGCCATCGACGCGGGCACGCTGCTCTCCGAAGACGCGGTACGCCTCCACGATGTCCTGCACGATCTTGTGCCGAACGACGTCGCGGGCCCCGAGGTGGGCCACCTCGATCCCCTCGATGTTCCGGAGGATCTCCTGCACGATCACGAGACCCGAGGTCTGCCCGGTCGGCAGGTCGATCTGCGTAACATCGCCGTTCACGACCGCCTTCGAGCCGAAGCCGAGGCGCGTGAGGAACATCTTCATCTGCTCCGGCGTCGTGTTCTGCGCCTCGTCCAGGATGATGAACGAATCATTCAACGTCCGTCCCCGCATGTAGGCGAGCGGGGCGACCTCGACCGTACCCCGCTCCATCAACCGCGGGAGCGCGTCGGCGCCCATCATCTCGAACAAGGCGTCGTACAGCGGCTTCATGTACGGGTCGATCTTCTCGTAGAGCGTCCCCGGTAGGAACCCGAGCCGCTCGCCGGCCTCGACGGCCGGCCGGGTCAGGATCAGTCGAGAGACCTGCTTCTGCTCGAGCGCGCGGACCGCGGTCGCCACGGCGAGGTAGGTCTTGCCCGTTCCGGCCGGACCGATCGCGAATGTCACCGTTCCGCTGCGCATCGCGTCCACGTACCGCTTCTGGCCGAGCGTCTTTGGTGCGATCCCGCGACCTCGCCCGGTGAGGAACACGTCGCCGAGCACCTGCGTCGGCGTGGCCTCCTCGCCCTTGATCAGCTCGATCGACCGCCCGACCGAGGAGGCGTTCAGCTCGTGGCCGCGTTCGAGCAGTGCGATCAGCTCCTCGAACAGCAGCGCAACGCGCTCGACCTCGACCTCGGGGCCGGCGATCGTGATCTCGTTGCCGCGGACCACGATCTCCGAATCGAAGGCCCCCTCGACCAGCTTCAGCAGCTCGTCGCGCTGACCGAGGAGGGCGACCATGCTCTGGTCCCCCGGGACCAAGATCTTGACCTGCGTGGTGGCTCTCGCCAAACGGCTCGCTCTGGGGTGGTGCCCCGCTCCTCCTCGATCGGAACCCGCGGACCCGGTCGCTGTCGGACGATCCGCGTTGGGTCCGGATTCTACCCCCGGGTGCGCGCCGTCACGCGCTCGCGCCCTCGACATCAGCCGGGCGGCCAGCGCATCGGCCGGCCTCCGAGGAGATGGATGTGCAGGTGGAACACGCTCTGCCCTGCGTCGCGGCCCACGTTGGTGACGAGCCGCCAGCCGGAAGCATCCACGCCCTCGGTCTTGGCGAGGTGCGCGGCGGCCTGGAACAGGTCATGGAGCATCCCGGCGTGGCGTTCCTCGAGGTCTCGGACGTCCGTGATGTGCTCCTTGGGGATCAGCAACAGGTGCGTGGGCGCCTGCGGCCGCAGGTCCCGAAACGCGAGCACGGTCTCGGTCGAGTGGAGGATCTCCGCCGGATCCTCACAGGAAACGACGCGGCAGAACGGGCAGCTCGAGCTCATCGACCCTGCGTCCCGAGATGCCGGAGCGTTCCCTCGGTGCTCGTCCGCTTCCCCGCCACCTCGCCGCGAAGCCGCGCGAGCTCCTCGACCAACCTGCGTTGATCCTTGGACAGGTCGCGGGGGGTTTGGACCGCGATCGTGAGGAACAGGTCGCCCCGACCCGCGCGGCCCAGGTTCGGGATCCCCTTGCCCTTCAGGCGGACGGTGGTCCCGGACTCGGTCCCCGGATCGATCCCGACGCGTTCGGTGCCGTCCAGCGTCGCCACCTGGACCTCGCCGCCGAGCGCGGCCTGCACCATCGGCACCTCCAGCACCGCGAACACGTCCGGGCCGTGCCGTTCGAACACCGGGTCCTCGTCGACGTGGATCGACAGATACAGGTCCCCCGGGGAGCCGCCCGCGCGACCGGCGTGCCCCGCGCCCCCGATCCTGAGCTCCATCCCGTCGGTGACGCCCCCGGGGACGTCGATCGGCACGGTGGCGTGCACCGCGACGCGGCCACGACCCCGGCATGCCTCGCACGGCGACACGATCTCCTCCCCCGTCCCCTGACAGGTGCCGCACGGGTGCGCGGTCATCACGGTCCCGAAGATGCTCCTACGCACGTCCTGCACCTGACCGGTGCCACCGCAGGTGTGGCACCGCTGCGGTGCGGTCCCCGGCCGGGCGCCGCTCCCTTGACAGACGTCGCACGTCTGCATCCGGCCGATCTCGACCTCGCGCCGCGCGCCGAACGCCGCCTCCCTGAACGCGAGCGCGAGATCGGCGAACACGTCCTCGCCGGGCTGCGAACGGCTCCGGCGACCGCCGCGGCGCCGGCCGAACGTCCCGGTCCCGAAGAACGCCTCGAACAGGTCGGTGATGTCGCCGAACGCAGCCTCCATCGGCCCGCCGTGGCCGTACGCGTCGTAGCGGGCCCGTTTGTCCGCGTCCGAGAGGATCTCGTAAGCGCCGGCGACCTCCTTGAAGCGCTGCTCGGCCTCGGGGTCGTCGTTCACGTCGGGGTGGAACTCGCGAGCCAGACGGCGGTACGCCGTGCGGATGTCCTCGCCCGAGGCGTCTCGCCCGATGCCGAGGATCTCGTACAGGTCGCGGACGGTGGCCATGTCCGGTCAGGCGTCGAGCTCGGTAGCGAGCTCGGATAGACGCCGCGCGACGGCGCGAACCGACGCCATCACCCCGACGTAGTCCATCGCGGTCGGCCCCACCACGCCCACCGCGCCGAGCGCAGACGATCCGGCCCGGAAGGGAGCCGACACGATCGATGCCTCCCAGTCGCCCGTGTGCGGGTGCTCCGCGCCGATCGTGACGGTGACGTCCTCCGCGGTGACGTCGCGCAGCAGCTCCAGCATCTCGGACTCGTGCTCGAAGGCCTCGAACAGGCGGCGGACGGTCTCGCGGCGCCAGTGCGCGGCCTCGTCGGCTAGGTTCGCGACGCCGCCGATCAGCACGTGGTGCGACCCGGCGCCGACCTGCATTTCCCCGAACACGTCCGCGGCCGCCGCGAAGATCCTGCGCTCGGCGTCGCCGGCGCCGGCCGCCGCCTTGAGGGCCTCGGCCCGCGCCTCGGTGACGGTCTTGTCCCTGACCCGGTCGGTGAGCGAGCGCTCCAGCGCCGCCAGCGAGTCCGCGTCGAGCTCGTCCGGGCGATCGATCATCACCTTGTCGACGCCGCCGCGCTGGCCCACGACCAGGAGCAACAGCCCGCTCCCGAGCTCGATCAGCTCGGTTCGGACCACCACCTCGCTCGAACCCGAGGGGGGGACGGCGACGCTGGCGTACTGCGTGACCCGGGACAGCAGCTGCGTCGTCCCCTTCAGGACGTCCTCGAGATCGAGCATCGTCTCGGCGAAGAAGCCCGCGATGGCCCGGCGCTGGGTATCACGCATCCGTCCGCCCGGGGGCAAGGCGTCGACGTACTTGCGGTAGCCGGCATCGGTCGGGATCCGCCCGGCGGACGTGTGAGGGTGCGAGAGGTACCCGAGCTCCTCCAGGGCCGCCAGCTCGTTGCGGATCGTCGCGCTGGAGACGCCGAGGCCGGCGTGCTCGGCGATCGTCTCGCTCCCGACGGGCTCGCCGGTGCGCACGAACTCCTCGACGACGGCGCGCAGCACCTCGACCTTCCTGGTTCCCAGCTCGCGTGCCGACATGGCTTAGCAGTCTACCCCCGAGAGTGCTAGGAATCTGGGCGGGTCGTGACAACCGTTCGCGCCCGCTGCGCGTCCTAGAGTTCGAGAGCCGATGAGGGTCGACGAGGTCGCGATCAGGGAGTTCCTCCACACCTCCTATCCGCGGCTGGTCGCAGCGGTCGCGCTCACGAGCGGCAGCCGCCCGGCCGCCGAGGACTCGGTGCAGGAGGCGCTCCTGAGGGCCTGGGAGCGATCGGAGAAGGGCGAGGAGATCGACTCGTTGGAGGGTTGGGTCACCACGGTGGCGCTGAACTTGGCGCGGAGCGGGCTCCGCCGGCTCCGATCCGAACGTCGGGCGCGCGCTCGGCTGCACACGCCGGCGCTCGGCGAGCCGTCGACGGCCGATCGCATCGACGTCGACCGGGCGTTGGCCGCGCTCCCTCGCCGGCAGCGCGAGGTCGCGGTGCTCCGCTACTACCTGCAAATGGACACGCGAGAAGTGGCCTCGGCGCTCGAGCTCAACGAAGGGACCGTGAAGAGCACGTTGTCCCGCGCTCGCACTGCTCTCGCACAGACACTCGGTATCGAGGAGAACGAGGAGGCGAACGACCGTGGCGCTTGACGAGCGTCTGCAGCGCGAGCTCGACAGGGTGGGTCGCCCCGCCGACCCGAGCGGCGTCTACGAGGAGCTGATCCGACGGCGCCAACGCCGTCGGATGGCACGGCGACTGACCGTGGGGGGTGTCTCCGTCGCCGTCGTCGCAGCCTGCATCGTCGGCGTCGTGATCCTTTCCAGAGTCTTCGCGCCGACCGAGACACGTCCCGGGGGGGCCGGCGGCGTCGCGCCCTCCGTCCAACCCACGCCGGCCGACGTACCGCCGACGGGGAAGGACATCGGTCTCGGGTTCCCCGTGTGCAACGTCACGAGCGTTTCCGGCGTGTTCGCACCGGGCGTGGACGGGACCGCCTGGGTGGCGACCAAGACCGGCGACGTCGGGTGTCCCTCGCTCGGCGACGGCATGCAGGTCCTCGCCGTGGATGTTTCCGATGACGGAGTGGCCGACACATCGTTCGGCCCGCTCGAGTGCGACCCGTGGTGCTCGGCGTTCGCGGCGCCCGACGTCGACGGCGATGGGACCGACGAGCTGCTGATCCAGAACATCCAGTTCTCAATCGTCGGCCTGAAGCTCTTCGAGGTTCAGCTGGGAGACGGAGGAGCTGCCCTCGGTCCCGTGACGGTCGCTCCGCCAGGTTACCCGCGAGGCGGACTCGAAGCGGGAGCGGAGCCTCAACTGTGGCTCGGCGGCGACGCGTTCGACGTCGATACGCTCCGCTGCGAGGACTCCCCGGAGGGACGCGTGTTGATCCACACCACGGCGACGGAGGATCCGCCCGATTCGACGGACGCCGTGTGGCGGGCGACCGAGACGACGTACTCGCTCAATGACGACTTCACCGCGTCGATCGTCCAGGTTCGGAAGTTCACCGAACCCGTCGGCCCCGGTCCGCCCTCGTTCCAGTCGGGCGAGACGCTCTGCGGCTCGAACCTCGGTCCGTCGCAGTCCTAGCCGGTGAGCGCGAGGACGAGCTCGTTCAGGACGAGCATGCCGCGTTCGGTCGGGATCAACGAACCGTCGTGGTCGAGGAGCAGGCCGCTCTCGACGAACGGCGCCGCCTTCTCGGGCTCGACCCACGACGTCGGCACGCCCTCGAGGATTCGCAGACGGAGGAACACCTCCTCGAGGTACACGTCGCTCGGGTCGAGGCGCTCCTCGCCCCCGACCGGGAGCGTTCCCGCCTCGACCAGCGACAGGTAGTCCTCGGGCGGGCGGACGTTCCACCAGCGCCGGTCGTCGCGGTAGGAGTGCGCGCCCGCGCCGAGCCCGAGGTAGGCACGGCGCTCCCAGTAGCCGAGGTTGTGCACGCACGCGAAGCCGGGCTTGGCCCAGTTCGAGACCTCGTAGTGTTGGTAGCCGGCGTCGCCGAGGAGCTCGCACGCGAGCTCGAACATGTCGGCCTGCAGGTCGGGATCGGGCGGCGGGACGGCGCCGTGCTGCACCTTGCGGCCGAGCGGCGTCGACGGTTCGATCGTGAGCGCGTACGCGCTCACGTGTTCGGGCGCGAGGTCGACGGTCTCGCGCAGGGTGCGCTCCCACGACTCGATCCGCTCGCCGTCGGCGCCGTAGATCAGGTCGAGGTTCACGTTCGCGTAGCCCGCCGCTCGGGCCTCGCGCATCGCGCGGCGGACCGAGGCCGGGTCGTGCAGGCGTTCGAGCGAGGCCAGCACCAGGGGGTCGAACGACTGCGCCCCCATCGACAACCGCGCGAATCCCCCCTCGAGCAGCCCCTCGAGCTTCGGGAGATCGACCGTGTCCGGGTTGGCCTCGATCGTGACCTCGGCGTCTGGCGCGAAGGCGTAGTCGTGTCGCAGACGCACCAGGAGCGCCTTGAGGTCGGCGACCTCGAGCGTGGTCGGCGTTCCGCCTCCCAGGAAGACGCTCGCGATCTCGTCCGACGACCAGCCGGGTGCCGCGAGCCCGGCCTCGCGAAGCAACGCGCTCACGTAGCGCGACGCGAGGTGATCGAGACCGGCGTACGCGTTGAAGTCGCAGTAGCCGCAGCGCGTCAGGCAGAACGGCACATGGACGTAAACGCCGGTGCTCATTTCCTCGCCTCCGCCTTCTGATCGACCCTGAGCGCGGCGATGAACGCCTCCTGCGGCACGTCCACACGGCCCACACGCCGCATCCGGTCCTTCCCCTTCTTCTGCTGCTCGAGCAGCTTTCGCTTGCGGGTGATGTCCCCGCCGTAGCACTTGGCGAGCACGTCCTTGCGCTTGGCCTTCACCGTCTCGCGCGCGACGATGCGCGAGCCGATCGATGCCTGGATCGCGACGTCGAACAGCTGTCGCGGGATCAGCTCGCGCAGGCGCTCGACCATCTGGCGTCCGTACTGCGCGGCCTTCTCGCGGTGCACAACGCTCGAGAACGCGTCGACGGGCTCGCCGTGCAGGAGCACGTCGACCCTGACGAGATCGGCGTCCTCGTAGCCGGTCGGCTCATAGTCGAGCGAGGCGTACCCACGTGTCTTGGACTTCAGCTGGTCGAAGAAGTCGAAGATGATCTCGGCGAGCGGCAGCTTGTAGTGGACCTCGGCACGCTCGGGCGAGAGGTATTGCAGGTCCAGGAGCTCGCCGCGCCGCGCCTGGCAGAGCTCGAGGACGGGTCCGAGGTACTCGCTCGGCGTGATGATCGTCGCGCGCACGACCGGCTCCTCGACGTGGTCGTAGGTCCCAGGCTGAGGCATCTCGCTCGGGTTGTGCACAACGATCGTCTCGTCGCCGCGGATCACGTGGAACTCGACGTTGGGGGCCGTCGCGATCAGCTCGAGCCCGAACTCCCGCTCGAGCCGTTCCTTGACGATGTCCATGTGGAGCAGGCCGAGGAACCCGCATCGGAACCCGAAGCCGAGCGCCCGCGAGGTCTCGGGCTCGTAGACCAGCGCCGCGTCGTTCAGCTTCAGCCGGTCGAGCGCCTCCCGCAGCTCCGAATAGTCGCCGCCCTCCGCCGGGAACAGGCCGCTCCACACCATCGGCCTCGGCTCGCGGTAGCCCGGCAGGGGCTCGTGCGCGCCCTGCTTGCCGGTGAGCGTCACGGTATCGCCGACCTTGACCTGGTGGACGTCCTTCAGGCCGGTCACGAGGTAGCCGACCTCCCCCGCCTCGAGTCTCGGGACCGGGGTGGCCTCCGGCGCGAAGACCCCGGCCTCCTCCGCCTCCGAGTCGATCGCGCTCGCCATGAACCGCACCTTCGAGCGCGACGGCAGCAGGCCCTCCTTCACGCGGAGGTAGGCGATCACGCCGCGGTAGGGGTCGAACGAGGAGTCGAAGATCAGCGCGCGGAGGGGCAGCTCGCGTTCGCCGGCCGGCGGCGGGACGCGGCGGACGACCTCCTCGATCAGCTCGGTGACGCCCTCGCCGGTCTTGGCGCTCACGGCGAGGACGTCCTCGGGCCGGCACCCAGCGACCTCGGCGAGCTCGCGCCGGGTCTCGTCGACGTCGGCCTGCGGGAGGTCGATCTTGTTCAGCACGGGGACGATGACCAGCCCGGCGTCCCGGGCGAGGTGGAAGTTCGCGAGCGTCTGGGCCTCGATCCCCTGCGCGGCGTCGACGAGGAGCACGGCCCCCTCGCACGCGGCGAGCGAGCGCGAGACCTCGTACGTGAAGTCGACGTGACCCGGGGTGTCGATCAGGTTCAGCTCGTGGTCGACGCCCTCGAACCGGTAGGCCAGGCGCACGGCCTGCGCCTTGATCGTGATCCCGCGTTCCCGCTCGAGATCCATCTTGTCGAGGTACTGCTCGCGCATGTCGCGGTCCGCGACGGTGTGAGTGAGCTCGAGCAGGCGGTCGGCCAGCGTCGACTTGCCGTGGTCGATGTGCGCGATGATGCAGAAGTTCCGGATGTGAGTGAGCTCGGTCACGGCGCGTCTATCGTACGGGCGCCGAGCGCGGCAGTACGTTCGGGCGTGCCTAGGGCCGCTGGTACACTCGACCGTCCATGGCCAACATCAAATCTCAGATCAAGCGGAACCGTCAGAACGAGAAGCGGCGCAAGCGCAACCAGGGCGTCCGCTCCTCGCTGAAGACGGCGGCCAAGAAGGCGACCACCGCGGCCGAGAGCGGGGACACCGAGACCACGGCCGCCGCCGTGCGCGAGGCATCACGCGCCTACGACAAGGCCGCCTCGAAAGGCATGCTCCACAAGCGCGCCGCGGCCCGGCACAAGGCTCGTCTGGCCAGAGCCGCGAACCGCGCGGCCGCCTCGGCGGAGTAGCCCTCTACACCGGCAGGGCGGCCGGCTCCCCCGCGATCGCCGCGACGAGCATCGGAAGGACGACGTCGTCCGTCGCACCCGACTTCAGCGCGCGATCGGCCCACGCGATGCGTTCGTGGAGGCCGGCGAGCTCCTCCGGCGAGAAGCGCTTGGCCTGTTCGCGGTAGCGCCGCACCTGCCAATCGAACCGGAGCCCGGCCTGCCTCGCGGCCTCGGCGGGCGCCAGCCGCTCGGGCAGCGACTTCACGCGGATCAGGTCGCGCAGCCGCGACGTGATGGCTCCGAGCAGCATCAGCCCAGCCTCGCCCGCCTCGAGCAATGTCCTGAGCGAACGCATCGCGCCGGGCAGCTCGCGCGAGAACGCCTTGTCGCACAGGTCCCACACGTGCTGCTCGCCGAGCCCGCGGAACTGCCGAGACACGATCTCGCGTGTGATCCGCTCGCCCGCGAACGCGGTCGCCAGCTGATCCAGCGCGCGTTCGAGCGCTCCCGGTTCCTCGCCGAGCGTGTCGACCAGCGCCGCCGCGCCGTCCGGCGCCAGGTCGAGCTCCTTCGTCTTCGCTCGTTTCAGGATCCAGGACGGAAGCTCTTTGCGCTGGATCTTGACCTCGGTCACCGTCCCGACCCCCTTGACCAGCTTCACGAGCGCCGGGGGCGCCTTCGCACGGTCGCCGACCACGGCGACGAGCACGAGCGGGGCGCCCGGATCGGGGGCGTCGAAGTACCGGGCGAGTTCCCGGACGCCCTCGTCGGGCAGCGCCCTCGCGTTCGAGACCAGGAGCGCCCGTCGTTCGCCGAACAGCGAGGGGGTCGCGAGGTCCGCGGTCTCGCCACCCCGCCACAGCCCGCCGTCCACCTCGACCGGCTGCAGGTCGCCGAGGAGCTCGAGCGCGGCCTCGCGCAACAGGAACTCGTCCTCGCCCCAGAGCAGGGTCACCGGCGCGGCCTTCGGGCTCACGTGGCGGACTCTACAACCACCCCTCCGCGCTCGAAGGTGACCGTCACGGTCCCCACCCGATCGGTTCGAACCACCACGGCGCCCGTGGCGCGGATCCAGTCCAGGACCTCGGGGACAGGGTGGCCGTAGGTGTTCGGACCGACGCTGACGACGGCGACCTCCGCATCGACGGCCTCGAAGAACGTCTCGATCGACGTCGCGGCCCCATGGTGCGGCACCTTCAACACGTCGGCGTGCAGATCCCTGCCGTCATCGAGCAGCACCTGCTGCGCCGGTTCCTCGGGTTCGGTCGCGAACAGGACCGAGTCCTCACCGAGGCTCGCGCGGACGACGATCGCGTCGTTGTTCGTATCCGACTCGGTGCCGGACCAGCAGCGGTCCGGCGACAGGATCTCGAGGCGGACGTCGCCCACCCGCAGCACGTCGCCCGCCCTCGGATGCCGGACGCTGAGGTGCTCGGCCGAGGCGGCCTCGTCGAGCGCAGCCCCGTCCGGCGAGTCGTCGCGGCATCCCGGCTCGAGCAGGAGACCGACGGGGAACCGGGCGAGCACCGCCGGCAGCCCCACGACGTGGTCGGCGTGCGGGTGGCTCGCGATCACCAGGTCCAGCCGCCTGACCCCGAGCGCCGCGAGCTCGGTCGCGACCTGGGCGGGGTCCGGGCCGCCGTCGATCAGGATCGCGACCCCACCCGGCGTGGTCAGCAAGGCCGAGTCTCCCTGCCCGACGTCGAAGAACCGGACCGTGAGCGCGCTCGGCGGCCCCGCCGAGATCGCGTTCGACCACACCAGCAGCGGCAGCGCCGCGAGGACGCCAACCAACGCCCACCTCGGGAGCCGCCCCGCCCGCAGCCACCAGGCGAGGAGCGCCGCGAGACCCAGCCCGAGGATCAAGGTCGGCGCGCCGCCGCCGGTGATCCACGGGATCGGCGATCGGGCCAGGCGGTCGGCGACGATCTCGAGGTAGCGCATCGGAATGAGCGCGAGGATCGAGACGAGGTGCCCTGCCGCCGGGACGACGATCCCGATGGTGGCGGCCGCCAGGCCGAGCAGCAGCGCCGGCGCGACGGCGGGGAAGGCGAGCACGTTCGCTGCCACGGTCGAGATCGGGACCTCGTGGAAGTAGAACAGGAGCAGCGGCGTCACGCCGACCTGCGCGGCGAGCGTCGCCCCCGCGGCCAACGACAGCGAGGCCGGGAGGAACCGGATCCGCCGCGAGATCGGCGTCGCGAGCACGACCATGCTCGCCGTGGCCGCCACCGACAGCTGGAACCCGACCGACCAGACGAGCGCCGGATCGATCACGAGCAGGATGACGACGGCGCCCGCGAGGATCGACCCCGTGCTCCTCGGCCGGCCAAGCAGGATGCCGATCAGCGCCAGCCCGGCCATCACGCCGGCGCGCATCACCGAGGGCTCCGCGCCTGTCAGCACGACGAAGAAGGCCACCGTCCCGGTCCCGAGCGCGAACCGCGGCCACCTGGACCATCGCAGCGCGCCCCCGAGCGCCACGATCGGGGCGAGCACCATCGCGACGTTCTCCCCCGAGACGACGAGCAGATGCGAGAGCCCGGTCGCGCGGAAGTCGCGTTCGAGGACCGGATCCAGCCTCGAGTCGTCGCCCAGCGCGAGCCCCATCAGCAACCCCGCTTCGCGGGGCGGGAACGAGGACTCGATCGAGCGGCCGGCGAGTGCTCGGAACGCCTGTGCCCACCGGACCGGTGCGAACGGCGCAGGCCCCAGACGCGTCGCCTCGTCCACCTCCAGGTCGGCCGAGATCCCGCGCCGGAGCAGGAACTCCGCGAAGCCACCGACCTCGACGGGCCGGAGCGACCCACTGACCCGGACGACGTCGCCGCGGACCGCGTCGGGAGGTTGGTCGCGTCCGGAGAGCCACACGGTCTCTCGAACGGCCGCCGCTCCGCCATCCCAGGTGACCGAGCGCACGTCCACGACGGCCGACCACCGATCCCGTTCGGCCGAGGGATCGACGCGGAGTGGACCCTCGACGGTGACGTCGGCCGGCGCGAGGCGAGCGACGACCGCGCCCCCTACCCGGTGCTCGTGCACGCTCCCCCACCCGACGGCGAGCAGCGCGGCTCCGATGAGCGCGACCGCCGGCGGGAGCAACACTGGCCGGTCGTGTCGAGGCCGCGTCGGTGCCACCGCCGCCCGAGGATCGCGTTGGACGAGCCCTGCCCGCTCGAGCGATCCCGCGTCCCCCGCCGGCTCGGGTGCGAGGACCAACGCCGCACCCAGCAGCCCGCCCCCCGCCACCAGCCAGACCCATGGGTCGACGACATCGGCGATCCATGGTTGCGCCAGCAGGCCGGCCCAGAACACGGTCGCGAGCGCCGGCGTGATCCAGGCGCTCACACGGTGACGAGCTCCCGGATGTCCTCCAGGGTCGTGTCTCCGATCCCGCTCACATCCAGCAACTGGTCGACCGAGGCGAACGGCCCGTTTTCCGTCCGGTAGTCGACGATGGCTTGGGCGATCACCTCGCCGACGCCGGGCAGCTCCTCGAGCTCGGTCGGCGTCGCGGTGTTGACGTTGATCAGCCCGGCCACGCCCGCGACGGCTCCCCCCGACGCGGGCGGCGCGACGGTCTCCCCCTCGCGGGGAACGAGGATCTGGATGCCATCGGCGAGCGGCGCCGCGAGGTTCAACGACTCCAGCAGCGCGCCCGAGCGGGCGCCCCCCGCCGCGTCGATCGCATCGATCACCCGCGCCCCCTCATCGAACTCGTACACGCCGGGACGGCGCACCCAACCGGCGACGTCCACGAGGATCACCACCTCGGGCGACGGGCCGGCCGACGCCGCCGGGAGCGGGGCATCGCCGGGGCCGGGTAGCTCGGCCACCTCGACCGGACGAGGGAGCGACCGCACGTACCACAGACCCGCACCCCCGAGCGTGACGGCGAGGAGGGCGACCAGGCCCACCAGCTCTCCGCGGGAGAGCGCCGCCAGGCGCTCGCGGATCGAGCCTTCGGACATGAGCTCTCCCTCCGGGGGAGACCGGGACCGAACCCTAACGCCGGCCGAGCGATGGAACCGTGATGTGGCTCACGTCGGGTGCGATCGCGTCGTCGCCCGAGGGCCCCACGCTGACCGCCCGCTCGCCCGGATCGAGCACGGGGAGCCAGAAGGTGAACGCGGCCCCACCCTCCGGCACGTCGCCCACCTCGAGCTCGCCGCCGTGCGCCCGCACCAGCCCGCGCGAGATGTACAAGCCGAGTCCCGCACCCGGCGCCCCCGAGCCATCCGCTCGGCGGAACCGCTCGAAGATCGCTTCCCGATCCTCGGGCGCGATCCCGCTCCCGGCGTTCCTCACGTCGACCGTGACACGCCGATCGTCGCCGGCGACCCGGACCTCGATCGGCGTCCCCGCTGGCGAGTACTTCCTCGCGTTGTCGAACAGGTTCGTGAGGACGCGGACGATCGCGTCGGCGTCGCACACCACCCAGGCGGGCGCGTCAGGCTCGAGCCGCAGACGCTCGGCCGCGCCGGACGCCCGCCCCGCGTCGGTGATCAGTTCACGCAGGTCGACATGCTCCATCGACAGGCGGAGCACCCCGTCCTGGATCCGGGAGACCGTGAGCAGGTCCTCTACCAGTCTGGTGAGGCGTTCGGCCTGGGCCTCGGCCCCGTCGATCAGGTCGACGCGGACCCGGTCCTCGAGCACCGCGCCGTGCTCCTTGAGCGTGGTCAGCACCCCGAGAATCGCGGCGAGCGGGGTCCGAAGCTCGTGCGCCGCGACCCCGACGAACTCGGTCCGCGCCAGATCGACCTTCCGGAGACGCTCCACCTCCGCCCGCTCCATGCCGAGTTGACGCGCCCTCGACTCGGCGATCGCCTCCATCTCGAACCGCTTCTGTCGCTGGTCCGCGCGCTGCAGCGAAAGCATCCCGATCGCGAACCCCGCGACCAACAGCATGGTCGGCCGGTACAACCTCGACGTCCAGAGCGCGCCCTGCTCGACGAGCTGGGCCAGCAGCAGCACCGCGAGCCCGACGGCCGCGCCGATGGTCTCGACGATCCCGAACCGCAGCGCGACCGCCGCGATCACGATCAGGTACAGGGTCCAGAATTCGCTTCGGCCGCCGCCGGTCACCACGATCCACGCCGTGATCAGGGCGACGTCGATCGCGAACGTCACGGCGCGCCCCCACGGCGACGCCTCCCCGCCTCGGGTGGACAGAACCAGGCACGTCAGCGCGTAGACGAAGGCGTCGAACACCAGGACGGGCGCGGCGGGCCCCGCAACGGTCTGGATGCCGGCCGAGCTCAGGGACAGGACCGTGACGACCGCGAGCACGCAGATCCGAAGCAATGCGATCGTCCGCTTGGTCCGCAGGACGGAGGGAAGCCAGCCGGATGCCTCGTCTCCCTCCGGCACTGGGGTTCGGGCGGCCCTCGCGCTCATCGGTGTCCTCGGTCAGGCGGAAGCAGGCCCACTCCGGCCTCGACCTTCCTATCGGGACGGCTTCGGCGGATGTTGAGCGGCGTGGCGAGGCGTGCCTAGCGGGAGGTGACCAGGTTCACCAGGCGGGGCTCCCGGACGATCACCTGGACGAGCTCGCGCCCGTCGATCGCGCGCCGTGCTTTCTCCGAGGCGAGAGCCAGGTTTCGACATGTCTCCTTGTCGGCGTCGGCCCCGACCTCGATCCGGTCGCGGACCTTCCCGTCGACCTGGACCACCAGCGTGACCAGCTCCTCGCGCGCCAGTGTCTCGTCGAAGGCCGGCCAGTCCGCTGTGTGCACGCTCGAGGGGTTGCCGAGCACCTCGCGCCAGAGCTCCTCGGCCGCGAAGGGTGCCAGCGGCGCCAGCATGAGCGTGAGCGCGGCCGCGGCCTCCCGGGCGCCCTCGCCGGCATCCAGTGCCGAACGCATCGCGTTCGACAGCACCTGGAGCTTACTGATCGCCACGTTGAACCGGAAGCGATCCATGTCGTCGGTGACCGCCCGGATCGTCCGGTGGG
>Ga0307287_10000191_pt1 | contig 23014 bp, 25 predicted proteins | sample ER_DNA_141_FD_194485 | JGI IMG/M metagenome (GOLD analysis project Ga0307287, IMG submission 194485) | Bulk soil microbial communities from the East River watershed near Crested Butte, Colorado, United States - ER_DNA_141 | ecosystem: Environmental > Terrestrial > Soil > Floodplain | place...
GTTCACGCCGGGGTCCACGTGGTCCTGTCCGGACACAAGCACGTTCCCTACGTCTGGCGCCTGGAGGACCTGTACATCGCGAACGCCGGGACCGTGTCGTCGCTGCGGCTGCGCGGTTACGGCAAGCCGTGCTACAACGTACTCGACTTCGACGGGGACCAGGTCTCGATCCACCGCGTCTTCCCCTTCGAGGGCGAGCGGCACCTCATGGCGAGGTTCGTCTTGTTCGAAACGGCGAGGCACCATCGCGAGGCACCCGTGCAGCAGGTCGCGGGACCGCCCGAGCCCTAGGCGCACCGCCGACCCGCGAGCGGCGAGAGAGGGACTAACCGGCACCATCCGATGCGCGCGATCGCTCTGGTCGACGGCGAGCACTACCCACCGGTCACCAGCTGGGCGCTGGAGGTCGCCCGTTCCCGGGGCGTCGACGTCGCCGTGGCGCTCATCGTCGGCGGGATCGAGAAGCTCGTGCCCGGCGCCCTTCCGGACCTGGGCGTGCCGGTCCGCTCCATCGCGGATGACCGGGCGGAGGGTCTGCGCGCCGCGATCGCCGAATGGCGGCCCGAGGTCGTGCTCGACCTCTCCGACGAGCCGGTCCTCGGGTACCGCGAGCGGATGGAGCTGGCGTCGGTGTCCCTCGTCGCGGGGGTTCCCTACCAGGGAGCCGACTTCCGGTTCGATCCCCCGGTCGCGGACCCGCCCCCCATCGGGGTCCCCGTGCTGGCCGTCTACGGGACGGGCAAGCGAACGGGGAAGACGGCGATCGCCGGCGAGGTCGCGCGGCGGGCGGCCCGCCGCGATCTCGCGCCGATCGTGATCGCCATGGGTCGCGGCGGGCCGCCCGCCCCCCAGGTGGCCGAGGCGGGCTCGGTGACGCTCGATCGGTTGATCGCTCTCGTCCAGGCGGGGGAGCACGCCGCGTCGGATTACCTGGAGGACGCCCTGACCACGGGGGTGACCACGATCGGCGCGCGCCGGGCGGCCGGCGGGCTGGCGGGCGCTCCCTACGTGACCAACGTCGGGGAAGCCGTCGCGATCGGGGCCGACCGCCACCCCGGTCTCCTCGTCCTCGAGGGGAGCGGGGCGGCGCTGCCGCCCGTCGTCTGGGACGCGGGGGTCCTGGTCGTCCCGGCGACCTGCCCGCCGGAATACATCACCGGCTATCTGGGTCCGTACCGCCTGTTGCGGGCCGACCTGGCTGTTGTTACCATGTCTGCAAGCCCGGTTCCCGGGTCCGAGAACCTCTCCCAGCTTTCCGCTCACCTGCGTCGTACGTTGGGCGATGCGCGGGTCTTAGTGACCGACTTCCTCCCAGTGCCGCTCGCAGATGTGCGAGGACAGGACGCGTTCTTCGCAACGACCGCCCCGACCGCGATCGCCACAACCCAGGCGCAGCATCTGGAGACCGCGTACGGGGTCCGGATCGTCGGGTCGAGCGCGAGGCTGGCAGACCGTGCCGGCCTGGCAGAGGATCTCGAGACCGCGGGTGGGTACGAGGTGCTCCTCACGGAGTTGAAAGCGGCAGCCGTCGACGTTGCGTGTCGGCATGCGGCCGCCCGCGGGGCCGAGGTGGTCTTCGTGGATAACCGAGCGGAAGTGACCGAAGGATCGACGGATCTGGCAACCGCCTTCGGAGAGGTCATCGACCTGGCGATCGCCAGGGGGATGGCGCGAGGGAGCGAACCCTCGAGAGGGGCCAGCGGATGAGCGAACGAACGAGGACGTCCCAGATCGTGATCTCCGATCGCGAGCCGGGATTGCCGTTCTCCAAGGGACTGCTCGCGTCCCAGGTCATGGTGACAGGGCTGTCCCCCTACCGGGCCTACCAGGTCGCGGAGGAGGTGGAGATCCGGCTGTTGGAGCGACGGCGAGCCTCCGTCACGTCGGCCGAGCTGGCCGAGGTCGCGATCGAGGTGATCGGCGAGGTTGCGGGTGAGCGCTACGCGACCAACTTCGTCCGCTGGCGGGAGATCGAGACCCTCGACGTCCCGCTCGTGATCCTGATCGGGGGAGCCACCGGCGTCGGCAAGTCCACGATCGCGACCCAGCTGGCCGCGCGGCTGGGCATCGTCCGCATCGTCGCGACCGACGCGATCCGCGAGGTCATGCGGGCGATGCTGTCGGAAGAGCTGATGCCGACCTTGCACGTCTCGTCGTTCCAGGCGGACAAAGCCCTGCGGGAGCCCCCGACGAAGACGGCGGACGCGCTCACGCTGGGCTTCCGCGAGCAGACGGCAGCCGTCTCGGTGGGGATCAACGCCTTGATCGAGCGTGCCGCGGACGAGGGGACGAGCATCGTCATCGAGGGGGCGCACGTCGTCCCCGGATTCTTCGAGACGGATGCGCACGCCGAGCGCATCCTCGCGGTGCCGTTCGTCGTCGGGGTCGACGACGAAGATCGCCACCGGTCGCATTTCGCCGCCCGCGAAGACGCGGTCGCCGCGCGACCTGCGACCCGGTACGTCGAAGGGTTCGAAGGGATCCGGCGGCTGCAGCGGTACGTGAAGAGCCAGGCGCTCGCGCACGGCGTGCCGGTGATCCCCAACTACAGCTTCGATCAGTCGATCGCCGCGGTGATCGACCTGGTCATGGAGCGAGCCACCGCCCGCGCGGCGGGGCCGCTCGACGGCCACGCGACCGGCGTCGCCGGAAGGAACGAACCGCGAACGAACCCGAAGGAGGGGAAGACAGCATGAAACTCTTCCTCGATACCGCAAGCATCGAGGAGATCCGCGAGATCAACCGCTGGGGCGTGCTCGGTGGGGTGACCACCAACCCGTCGCTGCTCCAGAAGGAGGCCGCGGAACCCGACAAGGTCTGGCGCCAGATCCTCGAGGAGGTTGCCGGTGACGTCTCGCTCGAGGTGACCGCACCCGAAGCTGATGAGATGGTGGCGCAGGGCCGGACGCTCGGCGCGATGGGTCCGAATGCCATCGTGAAGGTTCCGATGACCCCTGACGGCCTGGAGGCCGGCACGCGACTCGTGAGCGAGGGCATGCGTATCAACGTGACCCTCGTCTTCTCGGCCGCGCAGGCCATCTTGGCCGCGGAGGCCGGGGCGTACATCGTGTCGCCCTTCCTCGGGCGGCTCGACGACGTCGCGAGCGATGGGATGGCGCTGTTGCATTCGATCTGCGACATCTATGCTGTGCAGGGCTACGAGACCAAGGTCCTGGCCGCATCGCTCCGACACCCGATGCACGTGGTGGAGTCGGCGCATGCCGGCGCCGATATCGCCACGATGCCGTACGAGGTCTTCACGAAGCTCGTGAAGCACCCACTGACCGATCTCGGCATGGAGCGGTTCCAGGCCGATTGGGAGAAGCTCCAGCACCAGCTGGAGGGAGAGGCATCCACCTGATGGACACAACGACCGAGCGAAGCGCCCTCGAAGGCAAGCTCCTGCCGGAGCTGCAGCAGATCGCCCAAACGCTGGGCGTCGAGGGCACGCAGAAATTACGGAAGGCGGGACTGATCGACGCGATCGTCGCCGCCTCGACCAATGGAGAGGGTTCGGCCCGCAACGGCGATGAGGCCGCGGGGACCGCGGCCTCATCGACATCGGTCGACGACACGCCCGCGGAAGGCCGCGACGCCGTTCGCGATGCGGCGAACGGCGACGATGACACACCGGAACCGAGCGCGGGGAACGAGCGCGAGGACCGTGGCGGGCGCGGCGACCGCAACGACCGCGGCGACCGCAACGACCGGGGTGACCGTCAGGGCGCCCCACGTCCCGTCGGGCAAGGCCCCTCGGACGGCGCCGAGCGGGATCGCCGCCGCCGGCCTTCCCGTGAGGAGCGCCGTCGTTCGCGCGAGGAGCGGAAGGTCCGCGACGAGCAGGATCGGGCGGAGGAGCTCAAGACCGCTCCCACCCGGACCGGGATCTTGGACATCCTCCCGGAGGGATACGGCTTCCTGCGGACCTCCGGCTATCTGCCGGGCCAGGAGGACGTCTACGTGTCCTTGTCCTACGTGCGCCGGCACCAACTCCGCAAGGGCGACACCGTAACGGGCAAGATCCGCGAACCGAAGAACAACGAGAAGTACCCCGCGTTGCTGTCGGTCGAAGCGGTCAACGAGATGGATCCCGAGAGGGCCGTCGCGCGACCGCAGTTCGACAAGCTCACACCGCTGTTCCCGGACGAGCGGTTCCGTCTCGAGAGCGGTCCGCTCGCGATCACCGAACGGATCATCGACATGATCGTGCCGATCGGCAAAGGTCAGCGCGGGATGGTCGTGTCCCCGCCGAAGGCGGGCAAGACCACGATCCTCAAGCAGATCGCGAATGGCATCATCCATTCGAACCCCGAAACGCACGTGATCGTGCTGCTCGTCGACGAACGACCCGAGGAGGTCACCGACTGGCAGCGCACGGTCCAGGCCGCCGAGGTCGTCTACTCGACGTTCGACAAGCCGACCGACCAACACATCCAGGTCACCGAGCTCGTCCTCGAACGCGCGAAGCGACTGGCGGAGATGGGCCAAGACGTCGCGATCATCCTCGACTCACTGACCCGTCTGACGAGGGCGTACAACCTCGGGATGCCCGCGTCCGGCAAGATCCTCACCGGTGGCATCGACTCGGCCGCCCTCTATCCTCCGCGCCGGTTCTTCGGCGCCGCGCGCAACATCGAGGAGGGCGGCTCGGTCACCATCATCGCGTCGGCGCTGGTGGAGACCGGGTCCCGCATGGACGAGGGGATCTTCGAGGAGTTCAAGGGCACGGGGAACATGGAGCTCCGGCTGGACCGGCAGCTCTCGGAGAAGCGGCTGTTCCCGGCGATCAACGTCGACGCCTCGAGCACCCGCAAGGAGGAGCTGCTCCTGCCGCCCGAGGAGCTGGCGCTGGTGATCCGCCTCCGCCGCGTCCTGCACGCCTTGGAGACCGGCGCAGCGCTCGAGCTGCTCATCGACAAGCTCCGGTCGACCAAGTCGAACGAGCTCTTCCTGAAGGACATCGCGAAGGCGCCGACCGGGGGCTGAACCGGGCCGGCGAGGGACCCGGGAATAGGCGAGCGTTGGACGAGATAGCATCCCGACGCTCACGAAGGAGATCGATCCACCATGAAGCAGGGAATCCACCCCGACTACCAGATCGCGAACGTCCACTGCTCGTGCGGCAACACGTTCCAGACGCGCTCGACGGTGAGCGAGATCCGCTCGGACATCTGCTCGAACTGCCATCCCTTCTACACGGGGAAGCAGAAGCTGGTGGACACCGGCGGGCGGGTTGAGCGCTTCCAGCGACGGTACGCCAAGACGCAGCAGGCCCAACAGGCCGCGAAGCAGGGTTGAGCCGCCGGTGGGCCAACTGCCCCCGGCGCCCCACCTCTACGGCGGCCAGGCCGTCGTCGAGGGCGTGATGATGCGCGGGTCCGATCATTGGGCGGTTGCCGTCCGCGAGCCCACCGGGTCCGTCTACCTCGAGTCGCACGCGATCGACTCGGTCGCCTCGCGACACCCGATCTGGCGGAAGCCGTTCTTCCGCGGGATCGTCGTCCTCGGTCAGTCGCTCTCGATCGGCATCCGGGCGCTGATGATCGCGTCGAACCACGCCGTGGCGGAGGAGCAGCAGCTCTCGAGTCGCCAGATGGGTGTGTCGCTCACGATCGCGCTGGTCGCGTTCATCGCGATCTTCATCCTCGGCCCGACGACGCTGTTCGCCTGGGCGGAGAACCGGGTCGACGCCAACGGCGTGCTGGTGAACGTCGCCGAAGGCGTCTTCCGCGTGGCGCTGTTCGTCGGGTACCTCTGGTTGATCGGCCGGACGAAGGACATCCAACGCGTCTTCGAATATCACGGCGCCGAGCACAAGACGATCGCGGCGTACGAGCATGACGAGCATCTCGTACCCGACCGCATCGAGCGTTTCCCGAAGGAGCACGTTCGATGCGGGACGAACTTCCTGATCATCGTCATGATCATCACGATCTTCGTCTTCACGCTGTTCGGGACGCCCGGCCTGCTGTGGCGGCTGGTGTCCCGCGTGATCGCGATCCCGATCATCGCGGGGATCGCGTACGAAGCGCTCCGCCTCGGCGCGCGGTATCCGCGCTCCCCGGCGGTGCGCGCGATGATGGCGCCGGGGATCTGGCTCCAGAAGATCACGACCCGTGAGCCCGACGTCGGTCAGATCGAGGTCGCGGTGTCCTCCTTCAAGGAGGTGCTCCGTCGGGAGGCTGAGGCCGCCGGCGCCGCCTGAGGCCTACGTCCCACGGTCGTTGCATCCTGGGCTCACGGCGCAGAAGATGACGTGTCCGATCGACCGGGCCCGTCGAGCGCTGCCCGAACGGCCCCGGAGTGAAAGCGACACTCGGGAGGTGGCTCCATGACGAAGGACCTCGACCTACCCCTGCTGCCGAGCGCCGAGCAGATCCGCCGACGGGAGTTCGCGACGGTCCGACGAGGCTACGACCCCGACCAGGTCCGCGAGTACCTCCAGGGGGTCGCGGGCCAGGTGGAGACGCTCGAGCGTGAGCTGCGCGGTCAGCGCAAGGAGACCAAGGCGCAAGGGTCGGCGACACCGGGCGGACCTCCGGCCCCGCCCGGCACGGCCGGACAGGTCATGACGCCGGCCACGCCGGTGGCCACGACGCCGGCGGCGACCTTGCCATCCCCGGGCGCTCCGGTGCAGGACCCCTACGAGGTGATCGCCAAGCGGTTCGCCGGTGTCCTCGCGACCGCGGACAAGGAGGCCACGACGGCTCTCGCCGAGGCGAAGGCCGAGGCGGACCGCATCCTCAAGGAAGCCCGCTCCGAGGCCGACCGGATCAAGCTCGACGCGCAGGCACGGGCGGAGCAAGCCAAGCAGCAGGGAACCGACTCCCTTTCGGAAGCCAAGCGCGAAGCCGAACGGATCCTGGGTTCGCTTTCGGAGCGTCGTGAGGCCCTTGTGACCCAGATGCACGACATGCAGTCGAAGCTGCTCTCGGTCGCGCAGGAGCTCGAGTCGTCGATCGACGCCCCCGCGTCGACCGACGCGCCCGAAGGGAACGATCCGGGGCCCCCTCCCACCGACGGCGGGACCTCCGACGATCTCGTCGACCCGCGGTACGAGGACATGTGGGCGTTGCCCAAAGGCAAGAAGATGGTCGACATCCCCGATCTCGCCGGGCTCGACGTCGACTTCGAAGAAGAACCTCCGCGCGACTGACCCGTCCCGCTTCGGTCGGTGGGTATCGCCGCCTGCGACCATAGGGCGCATGGCGTCCGGCATCGAGACGAAGCTCGACGAGATCGAGGAGACCTACGAGCAGGCTGCGGCCGAGCTCGCGGCTCCCGACGTCGCGGCTGATCCCGATCGGCTTCGCGACCTGGGCAAACGATTCGCGGAACTGCAGGACGTCGTGGTGCCGTACCGCGAGTACAAGACGCTCTCGGCGCAGGCGCGGGAGGCGCGGGATCTCGCGAAGGGTGAGGTCGATCCCGAGATGGCCGCCTACTTCCACGACGAGGCCGGACGGCTCGACGTGCGGGTGGCGGAGCTTCGCGGACGGCTCGAGCTGCTCCTCGTCCCGAAGGACCCGGACGAGGGCAAGGATCTGATCCTCGAGATCCGGGCGGGCGCCGGCGGCGAGGAGGCTGCGCTCTGGGCGGGGGATCTCTTCGAGATGTATCGGCGGCTCGCCGATCGCCATCGGTGGAAGACCGACGTCATCGCGTCCTCGCCCTCGGACCTCGGCGGGTTCAAGGAGGTGTCGCTCGAGGTTCGAGGAGCCGATGCGTACGGCCGGCTCAAGTACGAGGCCGGTGTCCACCGTGTCCAACGGGTCCCGGTGACCGAGTCGCAGGGCAGGATCCACACGTCGACGGCGACGGTGGCCGTCATGCCGGAGGCGGAGGAGGTCGAGGTCGACCTCCGACCCGAGGATCTGCAGATCGACGTCTACCGGTCGAGCGGTCCGGGCGGCCAGTCGGTCAACACCACCGACTCGGCGGTGCGCATCCTTCACAAGCCGAGCGGGATCAAGATCGAGATGCAGGAGGAACGCAGCCAGCTCCAGAACCGGGACAAGGCGATGCGGTACCTCCGGGCGCGGTTGTACCAGGTGGCCCTCGACGAGGCCCACGAGAAGGAAGCGGCGACCCGCCGGGCGCAGCTCGGGACGGGGGAACGATCGGAGAAGATCCGAACCTACAACTTCCGTGAGGAGCGGGTCACGGATCACCGCATCAAGTACACGTCACACCAGCTGCAGGACGTGCTCGCTGGCGGCGAGGAGCTGGACGGCTTCGCCGACCGGCTCCTCGCCGCCGAGCGCGCCGCCCAGCTCTCCGCGGACGGGGACTGACCGACGATGCGTCCGGCCGAGGTCGTGCGGCGCGGAGCGGGGTACCTCGAACGCCACGGCATCGAGGCTCCCCGGGTGAACGCCGAGGCACTGATGATGCGGGTGCTCGACGTCGACCGTGCCGCTCTGTATGCACGCGAGCAGGGTCTTGGCTCGGCCGAGGCCCGGGCGTACGGGCGGGCCCTGTGTCTGCGCTGCACCGGCACGCCGTTGCAGCACCTGACCGGGGAGCAAGGCTTCCGCCACCTGGTGCTGACGGTGCGACCCGGGGTGTTCGTCCCCCGGCCCGAGACGGAGGTCCTCGTGGAGGTCGCGCTCGAGCTCCTGCACGGCATCGAGACGCCGTGCGTGGTGGATCTCTGCACCGGGTTGGGCGCCGTCGCCCTCGCGATCGCCGACGAACGTCCCGGCACGCGGGTCACGGCGACGGACCGTTCCGAGGCGGCCGTGAACCTCGCGCGCGAGAACGCCGCGCGGCTCGGGCTGGCGGTGGACGTTCGCGCCGGCGACCTGTTCGAGCCGGTGCCGGGGGCGTTCCTGGGCGAGGTCGATCTGGTCGTGGCGAACCCTCCTTACCTGTCCGTCGAGATGGCGGACGATCTCCCGCCGGAGGTCCGAGCCGATCCACCGGAGGCGTTGTTCGGCGGGCTCGAGGTGACGCGCCGTCTGATCACGGAGTCGGTCGCCTGGCTCCGTCCGGGTGGCGCGTTGGCGGTCGAGTGCGACGAGGGCGCCGGGGCGGCGGTCGCCGCCGCGGCGCGCGATGCCGGCTTCGAGGAGGTGTTCGTGCGGCGCGACCTGAACGGACGCGACCGGGTCGTCGGCGCGCGGCGGCCGTGACGGCGGGCGGAACGATCGAGGCCGCGGCGGCCGCCGCGCGTCGCGGCGCCTTGATCGTGTTCCCGACCGACACGGTCTTCGGGATCGGCACGCGACCGGACGATCCCGCGGCGACGGCTCGGTTGTTCGCGGCGAAGCGCCGCCCGTTGGATCTGACGCTCCCCGTGCTGGTCGCTTCGGTCGACGCCGCGCGCCACGTGGCCGTCTTCGACGACCGAGCGTCCCGCGTCGTCGCCGCGTGCTGGCCGGGTGCGCTCACGCTGGTGCTTGCGAGGACGGACGGCGCGCGAGACTGGGAGCTCGGCGGTGACGGCGCGACGATCGGCGTGCGCGTCCCCGATCATCCGGTCGCGAGGTCGTTGCTCGGGCGCACGGGACCGCTCGCGGCGACGAGCGCCAACCGATCCGGTGAGACTCCGGGGCGCGATCACGACGAGCTCGTCGCCACGTTCGGCGAGGCGGTCGCCGTCTACCTGAGCGGCGATGGATCCGTCGGCGGTGCCGCGTCCACCGTGATCGATCTGACGGGAGCGGAGCCGAGGGTCCTTCGTCGGGGTGATGTCGACCCCGAGCACGTGATCGGTCTGGCGACGGCGCGGTGAGCCCAGCGAGCCGGTCCCGGAAGCCCCACTGTTAGACTCCGGCCTCCTGAGATGACCGCCGTCATCGTCGTGTGCACCGGCAACGTGTGCCGCTCCCCGATCGCCGAGGGGCTGTTGCGACGCGCGACGGAGCACCGGACGGTTGGAGCTCCGATCACGGTGTCGTCGGCCGGGACGGCCGGCTGGGAGGGGTCGCCCGCGATGTCGGAGGCGGTCGAGGCCGCCGCCGAGCGCGAGGTGGACATCTCCGGCCACGTGGCGACGCGGCTCCGACCGGGTATGGCGGCCGTCGCCGACCTCGTGCTCTGCATGGCGGCGGAGCACCGGGACCAGATCGCGAGTGACGACCCGCAGGCCCTCGACAGGACCTTCACGTTGAAGGAGCTCGTCCGGCTCCTCGAGGGCGGGGCGCGGGCCGCGGCGACGCCCGCGGCGAGGATCGCCGCCGCCGCCGCGGCCCGCGCCGGCGCCGAGGCAGGCGAGCACCAGGGCGAGGACATCGCCGACCCGCTGGGGCGACCGCTCGATGGCTATCGGGCGATCGCCTCCGAGCTGGACGACTGGATCGTCCGGCTCGTCCCCGCGCTCTTCGATCCGGTGCCTGCGACCGTCTCCGGGGAGCACTGACGTGCGGATCGTTCTCGCGAGCGACCATGCGGGATTCCCGCTGAAGGAGGCGCTGAAGCCCTTCCTGGCGTCGGGCGGACACGACGTCACCGACGTGGGGGCCTACTCCGAGGAGCCGGTCGACTACCCGGTCTTCTGCGCGGCCGCCGCTCGCGTCGTCGCGGCCGGCGACGCCGATCGCGCGATCGTGCTGGGGGGGTCCGGGCAGGGCGAGCAGATCGCGGCGAACAAGGTCGACGGCATCCGAGCCGCGCTCTGCCACGACGTCACGCTCGCCCGGCTCTCGCGCGAGCACAACGACGCGAACGTCCTCAGCATGGGTGCCCGGATCATCGCGCCGGTGTACGCGGAGGAGATCGTCGGCGTCTGGCTGTCCACGCCATTCGCCAAGGGCCGGCACGTGCCGCGGATCGAGCAGATCGCGGCGATCGAACGAGGGGAGCTCTGAGCATGCGCGAGTACGCGGCGGACTGGGAGTCGTTGAAGGCAACCGATCCGGAGATCGCCGATGCGATCGCCGGGGAGCTGGAGCGGGAACGCACTACGCTGCGGTTGATCGCATCGGAGAACTACGCGAGCCCGGCGGTGCTCGCCGCCGTCGGTTCGACCCTCAGCGACAAGTACGCGGAAGGGTATCCGGGACGTCGGTACTACGGTGGTTGCCGGTACGTCGACGTCGTCGAACAGCTCGCGATCGATCGCGCGAAGGAGCTGTTCGGTGCGGAGCATGCCAACGTGCAACCCCACGCGGGCGCCACGGCGAACATGGCCGTCTTCGGCGCTTTCCTCGAGCCACGCGATCCGGCATCGACCGTGTTGGGTATGAAGCTCGCGCACGGCGGGCATCTCACGCACGGGTCACCGGTCAACGTCTCCGGGATGTGGTTCAACTTCATCGGGTACGAGGTCGACCACGAAACCGAACAGCTCGACATGGATCGGATCCGTGACCAAGCGCTCGCGGAGCGTCCGCGCGTGATCCTCGCCGGGTACACCGCGTACTCCCGGACGATCGACTTCGAGGCGTTCCGACGCATCGCGGACGAGGTGGGAGCGCTCTTCTGGGTCGATGCATCGCACTTCATCGGACTCGTGGCCGGCGGCGCGTTCCCGAGCCCCGTGCCCTACGCCGACGTCGTGACGTTCACGACGCACAAGGCACTCCGCGGCCCCCGCGGCGCCATGATCCTGTGTCGCGAAGAGCACGCGAAGGCCATCGACAAGGCCGTGTTCCCGATGATGCAGGGCGGGCCGATCGAGAACAACATCGCCGGGAAGGCCGTCGCGCTGAAGGAGGCGATGACGCCTGCGTTCCGCGAGTACGCGGAGCGAACCGTCCGGGACGCGCGGGCGCTCGCCTCTGGGCTCGCCGACGAGGGGCTGCGCGTCGTGTCAGGAGGCACCGACTCGCATCTCGCCCTCGTCGACGTCCGTCCGATCGGCGTCGACGGCAAGGCCGCCGAGGCGTTCTGTGACGAGGTGGGGATCACGCTCAACAAGAACCAGATCCCCTTCGACCCGAATCCGCCATCCACGCCGTCGGGGATCCGCGTCGGCACGCCCGCCTGCTCCACGCTCGGCATGGATGAGCCGGAGATGCGCGAGATCGCGGGGATCATCGGCGACGTGCTCCGTCACCCGGACGACGCCGGCACGAAAGACAAGGCCCGTGATCAGGTTCGCGACCTGATGCAGCGGTTCCCGCTCTACCCGTAAGCCGGGTTGCCGTCCGGCGGCCCGGGCGGACACACTGCTCGGGTCGTGGACGCGTCCCTCGCGGTCTTCCTCACTGCTGATGGTCTGCATGCCTACGCCGAGATCTTCGGTGTGGCTGCAGCGGTCACGTTCCTCGGGACCCCACTCGTGCGGCGGTTCGTGGTCGCGGCCGGGGTGATCGACCAGCCGTCCGACCGGCGGGTGCACCCGAAGCCAACGCCGACGATGGGCGGCCTCGCGATGTACCTGGGGTTCCTGGCCGCGCTCGGGCTCTCCCGCGTGGTCCCGTTCTTCCGCGACGTGAACGGCGCGAGTCCGGAGCCCCTCGCCGCGCTGGTGGCGTGCACGCTCATGGTCGGGCTGGGCGCGATCGACGACACGCGCGGAACCACGGCGCTCTCCAAGATCACCGCGCAGATCTTCATCGCCGGCGTGGTGGTCTTGTTCGGCGTGCGATTCGCGTATTCGTGGGCACCGTGGCTGCCGGGCAACGGCATCGTCGTGCTCTCGGGCGATCTGCCGGTGATCCTCACGATCGTCTTCGTCGTGTCGGTCGCGAACGCCGTCAACCTGGTCGACGGGTTGGATGGCCTCGCTGCCGGGATGGTGGCCATCGCGGCAAGCGCCTTCTTCATCTTCATGGTCCGCAGCCCCAGCAGCTTCTTCGGTGAAGCGTCGCAGGCGGCGTTGCTCTCCGCGATCACGGTCGGGATCTGTTTGGGGTTCCTTCCCTGGAACTTCTTCCCCGCAAGGATCTTCATGGGGGATACGGGCTCGATGCTGCTCGGCATGCTCTTGGCGATCGCGACCATCTCGGGCGTCGGGAACAATCCCCGCCCCCCGAGCCCGGGTGAGCTGGCCGCTCCGCTCGCGCTCGTCGTCGTCCCGCTGCTGGTGCTCGCGGTTCCGATCCTCGATGTCGTGCTCGCGATCCTCCGGCGGACCTGGCGCGGACAGGGCATCGGCCATGCGGACAAGGAGCACCTGCATCACCGCCTGATGGAGATCGGACATGGGCACCGTCAGGCGGTCCTGCTGATGTATCTCTGGAGCGCGCTGATCTCCGGATGCGGTCTGGCGATCGGGCTGATCGACGGACGGTTCATGGTCGGTCTGATCCTGATCGGCGCGGCCGCGTTGTTCTCCGCGACGGCGTTCCCCCGGCTCGCCCGCCGACGCAACGGGGAGCACGCGGTTCCCGTGCAGGACAACGGTTCGAAGGAGCATGATCCCGTCATCGGGCCGGTGGTCGCGGCCGGACCGGATCTGCCTCGTGAACCGGCGCCCGAGGCACCGCCGGAGGCCACGAGCGGTCTCCCCCCGGCTGCACCGTGAGAACCTCGTGCGATGTCCAACCCGTACAAGTGGTCGAGGGAAGGTTCCCCTTGAAGGCTGTTCAAGGTCGGCGTGATCGTGTGATGATCGCCGCCGCCCGGTCCACCGAGGGGACACACTGGGCGGATCCCTCGAGGAGGTGCCTGTGACCGAGATCGACGTTCGGCTGGAACGCGTCTCCAAGTTCTTCGGAGACGTCCCGGCTGTCGACGACCTCTCCCTCGACATCGCGGAGGGTGAGTTCTTCAGCCTGTTGGGACCGTCCGGCTGCGGGAAGACCACTACGCTCCGGATGATCGGCGGCTTCGAGGATCCCTCCCTCGGGACGGTGTACCTGGGCGGCCGCGACGTGACCGACCTCCCGCCATACCGCCGCGACGTCAACACGGTCTTCCAGTCCTACGCGTTGTTCCCGCACCTCGACGTGTTCGAGAACGTGGCCTTCGGTCTGCGGCGCAAGAAGGTCGGCGGGAAGGACATCGGGGAACGCGTGCGCGATGCGATGAGCCTGGTGGACCTCGAGGGGTTCGAGAAGCGCAAGCCCTCGCAGATGTCCGGAGGACAGCAGCAGCGGGTGGCGCTCGCCCGCGCGCTGGTCAACCGTCCGAAGGTCTTGCTGCTCGACGAGCCGCTCGGCGCCTTGGATCTGAAGCTCCGCAAGCAGATGCAGCTGGAGCTCAAGCGGATCCAAGAGGAAGTGGGCATCACGTTCATCTACGTGACCCACGACCAGGAAGAGGCCATGACCATGTCGGATCGTCTGGCCGTGATGCGTCGTGGTCAGATCGAACAGATCGGCGCGCCCGAGCTCGTCTATGAGTCACCGGCGACGGAGTTCGTCGCCGGGTTCCTGGGCGCGTCCAACCTGCTCGACGGAGAACTCGTCCGGAACCAGAGCGACGTGGCCACGGTTCGTCTGACCACCGGCCAGGACATCTCCATCCCGGCCTCGAAGGTTCCGTCGGACATCGACACGCTGGTCAAGGTGGGGGTTCGGCCGGAGAAGATCAGCATCCAGGCGGACGAGGGGGAGCCGCCGGCGGAGACGAACTGGGTCTCCGGACTGCTCCGGATCGCGACGTACATCGGGGTCAGCCATCAGTACAAGGTCGAGGGGCCGGGTGGGACGGAGCTGACCGTCTACGTGCAGAACCTCGGCGCCGAGGAGGCGCCCGCACCGGGCAGGAAGGTCCGACTGACCTGGCGCCCTGAGCACACGTTCATCGTGAAGCCATCCGAAGCGCTGACTCCCGAGGAGGTCGAGGAATGACCGATCAGCAGCAACCCCTCGATCCCGCGCTGTGGCGCGGGCTCACCCAGGCACGGACCTCGCGACGAGGGTTCCTCCGCGCAGCCGGCGTCGGTGCGGGCGCGCTGAGCCTTTCCTCGATCCTCGCCGCGTGTGGGACCGCAGGGGTGAGCAGCTCGAGCGCCGCCGCCAACGGGGTGGGTTCGGCCGAATGGTGGGGCCAGCAGCCGGAGACGAAGACGCTGAACTATGCCAACTGGCCGTACTACATCGACACGGCGCACGGGAAGCATCCTTCGATCGAGCAGTTCCAACAGTCGACCGGGATCACCGTCGACTACACGGAGCCGATCAACGACAACACCTCGTTCTTCACGAAGATCCGTCCGGATCTGCAAGCCGGCAATTACATCGGCTACGACGTGATCGTGCTCACCAACAGCGACCCGCCCCTGAGCCAGATGATCGGCTTCGGATGGGCGGTCCCGCTCGACCAATCGCGGATGACGAACTTCTACAAGAACGCGAGCCCGCTCGTCAAAGACCCCGCATGGGATCCCGGGAACATCCACACCATGGCCTGGCAGTCCGGGTACACGTGCATCGGCTACAACACGAAGTACATCACCGAGGACATCACCTCGATCCAGTCCCTCTTCGATCCGAAGTACGAGGGGAAGATCGGGATGATGGGGATCGCGACCGAGCTCGGGAGCGCGGGGCTACTCGCGATCGGCGTCGACCCCGCCGCGTCCTCGCCCGATGATTGGTCGAAGGCGGCCGAGAAGTTGGACCAGCAGAAGCCGCTCGTTCGGTCCTACTACGACCAGGACTACATCAAGGCGCTCAAGAACGAGGACATCTGGATCTCGATGGTCTGGTCGGGCGACGTCTTCCAGGCAGCGAACTACCAGGGGTACGACACCTTGAAGGCCGTGATCCCGGACGAGGGCTCCATGTTCTGGACCGACAACCAACTGATCCCGGTCGGTGTCGAGAACCCGGTCGCCGCGATGGAGTTCATGGACTACGTGTATGACCCACAGGTGCAAGCGCTGATCGAGGACTACAACGCCTACGTCTGCCCCGTGCCCGCGGCGAAATCGATCATCGCGAACCAGTTGAAGGATCCGACGGTCGCCAACAGCCCGACGGTCTTCCCCGACGCCCAGATGGTCGCGCGGTCCAAGCCCTACTACCAATTCAAGACCTCCCAGGACCTGGACCAGTGGAACAGCACGTTCGAGCCGATCTACACGGGATAGAACCGCAGCGCCGTCATACGAGGATCGGGCGGAAGTTGAGCCCGTATCTGATGGGCGGTCCAGCTGTGCTGTGGCTCGTCGTGTTCTTCTTGGTCCCGCTCGTCACGATGCTGTCGCTGTCGGTCCAGACCTGCGACTCGATCACGCAGGCGTGCCGGCTGACCTGGCACTTCGCCGAGTTCCCGGACGTCATCAGCGAGTTCAGCGACACGATCGTCCGATCGTTCATCTACGCGGGCGCCGCGACCGTGGCGACCCTGATCGTTTCCTTCCCCGTCACGTACTGGATCGCGTTCCGAGCGAAACGGAAGAATTTCTTCCTGCTGATGCTGTTGGTTCCTTTCTTCGTTTCGTTCGTGATCCGCACGACCGCATGGCAGTTCCTGCTGGCCGATCAAGGGATCATCGTGGGGACGCTCAAGAACCTGCATCTGCTTCCGGAGAACTTCCACATCCTCGCAACCGGGTGGGCCGTGATCGCCGGCATCGCGTACAACTACCTCCCCTTCACGGCGCTCCCGCTCTACGTGGCGCTCGAACGGATCGACCGGCGGGTCTTGGAGGCGTCGCACGATCTCTATGCGACCCGTCGAGCGGCATTCACACGCGTCGTGCTCCCGCTGTCGGTCCCCGGGATCTTCGCGGCATTCCTCCTGACGTTCGTGCCTGCTGCCGGGGACTACGTCAATGCCTTCATCCTTGGTGGGACGAACAACCGGATGATCGGCAACGTGATCCAAACGAAGTTCCTCGAAGCTGTGGACTATCCTGCCGCGTCCGCTCTCTCGGTGGTCCTGCTGGTGCTGATGCTCGTGGGCATCGCCGCCTATGCGAAGTTCCTCGGCTCTCGAACGATCGAGGAGTACGTGTGAGCACGCTCACGCAGGATGTCCCGGTCCCGTCCGCGAAGGAGCTCGCGCCCGTCCCACGCGAACGACGGCGCCGCTGGACGTATTACGTGCTGCCGATCTACTCGAGCGGGTTCTTCCTCTATCTGCTGATCCCGATCGCCTTCATGATCGTCTACAGCTTCAACCAATCGCGTTCGGCCCTGCCCCAGGTCACCTTCAGATGGCAAGGGTTCACGACCCAGTGGTACAAGGAGTGGCAGGGGATCCCCGGCCTCGGCGACGCCTTCTTCCTGTCGATCAAGCTGGCGCTGCTGGCGACGGTGATCGCCGCCACCCTTGGAACCCTCCTCGCGCTCGCTCTGGTTCGATACCGATTCCGAGGGAAGGGCGCTACGGAACAGGTGATGTTCACCAACATCGCCGCGCCCGAGATCGTCCTGGGTGCCTCCCTGTTGGGCTTCTACATCACGCTCAACCTCGACCGGGGCTTCGCCACCCTCCTGATCGCGCACGTGATGTTCTGCATCGCTTACGTCACGATCACCGTGCGGGCCAGACTGTCTGGATTCGATCCGATGCTCGAGCAGGCCGCGCAGGACCTGGGCGCCACCCCCTGGGTAACGTTCTGGAAGGTCACGCTCCCGCTGATCTTCCCGGGGATCCTGGCCGGCGCCTTGCTCGCGTTCGCGCTCTCGATCGACGACTTCGTCACCTCGAACTTCGTCGCCGGTCGAACCGTGACGTTCCCTCTGTGGGTCTACGGTGCCGTCAAGGTGGGGATCCCGCCGCAAGTGTTCGTGTTCGGGACCGCGATCTTCATGGCCGGCCTCGTGCTTGCCGTCCTCGCGCTGGTGTTCCAGGGTCGCAAGCGAGTCGCCAGCGCCGCCGCGCAGGAGTGAGGAACCCGGGTGGCCGAACGCTCGTGAACGTTTTCACGAGCGGCAGCCCATCTGCACTCTGACCTGCGGAAACGGGTGTCGTTCGCCTTTGACGGAGGCGAAAGCCTCCGCATATACTGCCCGCGCTCATGACCGGGGACCAGCGTCCTGATAACGCCTGGTCAGGCATGGGCACCGGGTGGTCCATCACGTCGACCTTGATCGCGGGGATGCTCGCCTGGGGGGGCATCGGCTACCTGCTCGATAGCCTCTTCGGGATCCACAAGGTGTTCCTGCCGATCGGGATCGTGCTCGGCGGAGCCGGAGGCGTCTACATCGTCTACCTGCGGTACGGGAGGGGGAGCAGTGACGAGCGTTGAACCGGAGCGCGAGGCGATGCGGCGTGTGCTCCCACTGGCGCCCGTCGCACTGGTTGCCGCGTTCGCGCTCGGTCAGGTGTTGGGCGGCAACGGCGCGGCTTGGTCGGCGGCGATCGCGGTCGTGATCGTGACCGCGAACTTCGTCGCCAACGCACTCTCGGTCGCGTGGGCCGCCCACATCTCTCCGATGATCCTGTACGCGGTGGCGATGGGCGGGTTCGTCGTGCGACTCGTCGTGTTCACGATCGCGCTCGTGCTCCTGAACACCCTTGCCTGGTTCTCACCTGTCGCTTTCGCCTTGACCCTGGTGCCCGCCACGATCGGGTTGCTGGTCGTGGAGGCACGAACGCTTTCGGGCCGGCTCCAGGCAGACATGTGGTCCTTCCAGGGGACGGGTCGTTGAACATCGCGTTCCTCGGAGCAACGTTCGAGGCACCCAGCACGAAAGACTTCGTTTACGGCTGCTGGGGCGGCGGGGTCAAGGTCTTCGGGTTCGAGCTCTGCCTGAACTTCGTCACGTTCCTGGTGATCCTCACGTTCGGGATCATGTTCCTGCTGTTCTATCTGGCGTTCCGCGCGCCGACGGTGGTTCCCGGCAAGCTGCAGACGATGATGGAGCTCGGCGTGACGTTCGTCCGTGAGCAGATCGCGATCCCGGTTCTCGGCCAGGACGCCGATCGGTTCCTGCCGCTCCTCGCATCCTTCTTCTTCTTCATCCTGATCGGGAACCTCTTCGAGGTGATCCCGGGGTTCAGCTTCTCCGCGAACAGTCGTGTCGCGTTCCCACTCACGCTGGCGATCATCGCCTGGCTCACCTACAACGGGGTCGGCATCGCGAAGCACGGCTTCTTCGGCTACCTGAAGCACACGTGCATCATCAGCGAGGCTCCCGCCCTGCTCCGGTACTCCCTCCTGATGGTGATCGAGTTCATCTCCAACATCATCATCCGGCCGATCACGTTGACGGTCCGTCTCACCGCCAACTTCGTCGCCGGGCACTTCCTGCTGTCGATCTTCTTCCTGGGCACCGTCTTCTTCCTGGAGGACGGCCCGAAGACGTGGATCCTCGCCCCGTTCTCGTTCGCGTTCGCGATCGCGCTCGTGGGGTTCGAGATCTTCGTCGCGGGCCTGCAAGCGTTCATCTTCGCCATCCTCACCGGCTCGTACATCGGTGGCGCGTTGGCGGAGGAGCACTGAGGAAAGGGAGGCAACGATGTTCCATCTCATCGCACAGGCCGCGGATATCACGCCGGGCCTGAAGACGATCGGCAAGGGCCTCGTGATCGGTCTCGCCGCGATCGGCCCGGGGATCGGCCTCGGCGTCCTCATCGGCAAGTCCGTCGAGGCCATGGCGCGCCAACCGGAGTACGCGAACCAGGTACGCACCACCATGTTCATCGGCATCGGTCTGATCGAGGCGCTGGCGCTGTTCGGCATCGCGTTCTCGTTCATCATCTGAGGGAGGCGGATCGTGCTGGGAGCCCTATCCGTCCTCGCGCAGGAGTCGGTGAGCGACAAGAAGGACCTGTATCCACAGGCGAGCGAGCTGATCGTCGGTGCGCTCGCGTTCGCGATCCTGTTCTACTTCATGTGGAAGTGGGTGATCCCTCGGGTCAACACGCTCCTCGAGGAGCGGCGCGCACAGATCCAGGGACAGCTCGAGAGCGCCGAGCAGACGCGACAGCAGGCGGAACGCGAGCTGGGTGAGTACCGGACGCAGCTCGCGAGCGCGCGCGAGGACGCCAACCGGATCATCGAGGAGGCGCGCGAGACCGCCGAGCAGTTCCGCCGCGACATCCAGGCGAAAGCGGAGGAAGAGTCGCGGAACATCGTGGCGCGCGCCCAGGACGAGATCCGCGCCGAGCGCGACCGTGTGTTCAACGAGCTGCGTGCCCAGGTGGCGGACATCGCCGTGACCCTCGCCGGGCGCGTGGTGGGCGCCGAGCTCGACACGAAGTCCCATCAGCGCCTGATCGACGAGTACATCGAGCAGGTCGCCTCGGGCGCGAACGGGCAGGGCGGCTGAGCGGGACGATGGCCGAATTCCTCGACCGACTCTTCGGGAAGGACCAGCGCATCCGCGGATACGCGATGGCGATCGTCGCCATCGCGGAGGCCGAGGGCGTCCTCGACACCGTCGGGGATGAGCTCTTCTCCTTCGCGAACGCGGTCGAGCAGAACCCCAAGCTCCGAGAGGCGCTCACGGACCGGGCGCTCCCGGTGGAGAACCGTCGTGCGCTCGTCTACGACATCCTGGGCGACCGGGCCAACCCGGCAACGATCACCGCGATCTCCCTGTTGATCGACGCCGGCCGCGCTCGCGACCTCGGCAAGATCGCCGAAGGCGTCGTGGCCCTGTCGGCGGAGCAACACCAACACGCGGTGGCCGAGGTCCGAAGCGCGGTCCCGCTCAACGACCGGCAGCGCAAGCGTCTGGAGGAAGCGCTCTCGCGCGCCACCGGACGGACGATCGAAGCGAAGGTCGTGGTCGACCCAACCCTCGTCGGCGGCGTCGTGGCGCGCGTCGGAGACCTCGTCTTCGACGGCTCGATCGCGAGTCGCCTCGAGGACGCCAAGCACGCACTGGGGAGCTGAATCGGTGATGGCACTCAACCTGGATCCCGCCTCCATCGCGGAGGCGCTGCGCAAGAACGTCGAAAGCTGGAGCCCCTCGATCGAGCGCGAGGAGGTCGGCCGCGTGATCGAGTCGGGGGACGGGATCGCCCGCGTGTCCGGCCTGCCACAAGCGATGGCGAACGAGCTGCTCGAGTTCCCGGGAGAGCTCCTCGGGCTCGCGTTCAACCTCGACGAGGACGAGATCGGGTGCATCGTCCTCGGCGACGCCTCCACGATCGAGGAGGGCGACCCGGTGAAGCAGACCGGGAAGATCCTCTCGATCCCGGTCGGCGACGGCTTCCTCGGCCGCGTCGTCGACGCCTTGGGGCGGCCGTTGGACGACAAGGGATCGATCCCGTCGGACAGCACGCGGGTGTTGGAGCTCCAGGCGCCCAACGTCGTTTCGCGCCAGCCCGTGAAGGAGCCGCTCTACACCGGGATCGCCGCGATCGACGCGATGACGGCGATCGGCCGCGGCCAGCGCGAGCTGATCATCGGCGACCGCCAGACCGGCAAGACCGCGATCGCGCTCGACGCGATCATCGCGCAGAAGCCCTTCTGGGGGACGGACCAGGCGGTCAAGTGCATCTACGTCGCGATCGGCCAGAAGGCCTCGACCGTGGCGGAGGTGGTCGAGACCCTCCGGGAGAACGGCGCCCTCGAATACACCGTCATCGTCAACGCGGCGGCCTCGGATCCCGCGCCGTTCCAGTACATCGCCCCCTACGCCGGAGCCGCGATCGGCGCGCACTGGATGTACGAGGGCGACGACGCGCTGATCATCTACGACGACCTGTCGAAACAGGCGGTGGCCTACCGGGAGATCTCGCTGCTGCTCCGGCGCCCGCCCGGCCGTGAGGCCTATCCCGGCGACGTCTTCTACCTGCACTCCCGACTGCTGGAGCGCTCGGCCAAGCTGTCCGACGAGCTCGGCGGAGGCTCCCTGACAGCCCTCCCGATCATCGAAACGAAAGGCGGCGACGTCTCGGCGTACATCCCCACGAACGTCATCTCGATCACGGACGGCCAGATCTACCTCGAGCCGGAGCTGTTCTTCTCGGGCGTCCGCCCGGCCATCAACGTCGGCATCTCGGTGTCGCGCGTGGGCGGGAACGCGCAGGTCAAGGCGATGAAGGACGTCGCCGGCCGGCTCCGGCTCGACCTGGCGCAATTCCGTGCGCTCGAGGCCTTCGCCCAGTTCGGCTCCGAGCTCGACAAGGCCTCGCAACAGCAGCTCGCCCGCGGAGCCCGCGTCGTCGAGGTCCTCAAGCAGCCGCAGTACCAGCCGCAGACCGTCGAGCGTCAGGTCGTCGCGATCTGGACCGTCACGTCGGGACACTTGGACCGGTACCCGGTCGAAGACGCGAAGCGGTTCGTGGAGGACTTCCAAGAGGCGATCGAAGCGCGGCACCCCGAGATCTACGCGGCGATCCGCGACACCGGGAAGCTCGATGAGGCGAACCTGGAGTCTCTCTCGACGGCCGTCGAGGAATTCGCGGCCACCTTCGCCCCGACGGGCGAGGCACCCGGCTCGGAGTCCGGGATCGGGAGGACCACGGAGACCGATCCGGTCAAACCCGACGTCGGATGGGACCGCATGTCCTCGGCGGACGACGAGAACGAGGCCGAGCCCCCGGCCACGGATGAGGGTGCCGGAGCTCCGCCCGGCGACGCCGAGCCGACCGAGACGGGCTAGCGGGTGGGCGCGAAGCTCCGCATCGTCCGCCGGCGGATCCGCTCGGTCCAGTCGACGAAGAAGATCACGCGAGCGATGGAGCTGATCGCATCCTCGCGGATCGTGAAGGCCCAGTCCCGCGTGGAGGCCTCGCGCCCCTACGCGGAGCAGCTGACGAAAGCGATGGAGGACGTCGCGTCGAGGTCCGCGTCCATCGACCATCCCTTGCTCGAGCACCGCGAGTCCGCCACGAAGATCGGCGTGCTGGTGATCACCTCGGACCGGGGGCTCGCGGGCGCGTACAACGCGAACGTCCTGAAGATCGCCGAGCGGCATCTACGGGAGATCCGCGCCGGCGGGAAGGAGCCGGTCCTCTACGTCGTCGGCAAGAAGGGAGTCGGGTACTTCCGGTTCCGTGGCGTACCCATGCAGGCATCCTGGCAGGGGTTCAGCGAGGTCCCGCCGTACGAGAAGGCGGAAGTCGTCGGCCGGCAGCTGATCCAGGATTTCGCGGATGGGACGATCGACGAGCTGCATTGCACGTACACCGACTTCCGGTCGGCGTTCACGCTGCGCGCGACGTCCAAGCGCTTCCTCCCGATCGCTCCCGAGGAGGTCACGGGGACGGCCCGGGACACAGTGCCCGCGGAGTACCTCTTCGAGCCGGAGCCGGCCGAGATCCTGGA
>Ga0307287_10000193_pt1 | contig 22694 bp, 23 predicted proteins | sample ER_DNA_141_FD_194485 | JGI IMG/M metagenome (GOLD analysis project Ga0307287, IMG submission 194485) | Bulk soil microbial communities from the East River watershed near Crested Butte, Colorado, United States - ER_DNA_141 | ecosystem: Environmental > Terrestrial > Soil > Floodplain | place...
GGCTCGTCGCGTACTGCAGGTGGACCGGGTCGTCGGTCGGCTCATCGAGACCGAGGCCCATCAACAGCGAGAGGTGTCGCGTCGTGTCCGATGCCTCGCCATCGAAGGACAAGGTGGCCACGAGACCCGCGAGCTTGCTCCGCGCCTCGGCGGGAGGGTCGTCCTCGAAGATGCCCGCGGCGCGCGCGACGATCTCGGAGATGGCGCGGTACGGCGTCTGCTCCGCGTACGGGAGGCTACGACCCCACAGCACCCGTGCCCCGCTGCGTTCGAGCTCCCCGGACGCTTCACGGCCGAAGCGCGTCTTCCCGATGCCGGGTGGACCGACCACGGTGATCAGATGCGGCACGTTCCCCGCGACGACCCGCTTCCAGGAATCGCGAACGACCTGCAGCTCCCGCCCCCGACCGACGAACGGGGTTCCCGAGAACCGGCGGGACGCCGGCTCCATCACGGCCGTACCAGCCAACCAGGCGCGCAGGGGCTCGCGCTTGCCTTTCGCTCGGATCGGGTCGATCTCGTCGTAGGTGAAGACGCGCTCCGTGAGCCGATGGGTCTCCTCCCCGACGACGACACGTCCGGGGGGCGCTGCCGACTGCAGCCGGGCGGCGGTGTTCATGATGTCGCCGGTCGCGAGCGGCTCCCCAGGCGCCGCGTCGAGCGTGACGACGGCTTCGCCCGTGCACACCGCGGCCCGGACCCGGAGGCCGAGCTCGGGACGGATCCGGTTCAGCTCCTCGATCCCTTCGAGAGCGTCGAGCGCGGCGCGAACGGCGCGTTCGGCGTCATCGTCGTGAGCCAGGGGCGCTCCGAACACCGCCATCACCGCGTCACCGATGAACTTCTCCACGACGCCGCCGAACCGCTCGATGCGATCGCGGAGCTCCTGGTGGTACCTCCGGTTCAGATCCCGGACGTCTTCGGGGTCGGCGCCATCCGCGCGCTCCGTCGAGCCGACCATGTCGACGAACAGCACCGAGACGAACTTCCGCTCATCGTGAGGACCGCGACCGCTCAGCTGGGCGCCGCAGGCAGGACAGAACCGCGAACCCGCCGGCGCCTCCGATCCGCAACGGGGACAGCGCACGGCACATCGTAGGCACGGGGTTCGGCCGGATGCTACCCGCATATCATCCGGCCATGGATCGCTCCTCGGCGCACGCGTTCGCACGTGAGAGATGCCTGAAGGAGACGACGTACCGCCACCTGGTCTCGGTCGAAGGCGTGATGCGGGCCCTCGCACGCCGGTTCGACGAAGATCAGGACCTCTGGGGCCTCACGGGACTCTTCCACGATCTGGACCAGGACCACACCGGCGACGATGGATCCCGCCACGCGCTCCTCGCGGCCGAGTGGCTCCGCGACGCCGGGGTCGACGAGCGATCGTGAGCGGCGTCCTCGCCCATGCGTACGAGGAGTACCGGACCGACCTGATGTCGAAAGCCGTCGTCCACGCGGATGCCGTCGCCGGGTTGCTCGTCGCGGCGGCGCTGGTGCGGCCCGAGAAGGCGACCGGCATGAAGGTCTCGAGCGTGAAGAAGAAGCTCAAGGAGAAGGCGTTCGCCCCGGGCGTGAACCGCGAGGAGGTCAACGACGTCGAGGAGCGCATCGGTCTCCCGCTGGAGGACTTCCTCGCGGTCTCGATCGAAGGGCTGCAGGAGGTCGCACCGCAGATCGACCTCTAGCCGCTCGACCTATCATCCCGGCGTGTCCGACCGGTACCGCACGATCATCGAGCCGTTCCGGATCCACTCCGTGGAGCCGCTCAGGTTCCTCACCGACGACGAGCGGCGGACGAAGATCCGTGACGCCGGCTACAACCTGTTCAACCTCCATGCCGACGACGTCATGATCGACCTCCTGACCGACTCCGGAACGGGCGCGATGAGCCGCGATCAGTGGGCGGCGATCCAACACGGCGATGAGAGCTACGCGGGGTCGCCGTCGTGGTTCGTGTTCCTCGAAGCCGTGCAGGAGCTGTTCCCGTTCCCGCACGTGATCCCGACGCATCAGGGGCGCGCCGCCGAGAAGATCCTGTTCTCCGCGATCGCGGGGCCGGGCAAGGTCGTTCCGAACAACACGCATTTCGACACGACGCGCGCGAATGTCGAGTTCACGGGTGCCGAGGCCGTCGACCTCGTGATCGCCGAGGGTCGCGACCCCGCGGCGCTGCATCCATTCAAGGGCAACATGGACCTGGAGGCACTCGAGAAGCTCCTCGTCGAACGGGCGGCGGATATCCCTGTCGTGTTCGTCACCGTGACGAACAACTCGGGCGGGGGGCAGCCGGTCTCCCTGGAGAACCTGCGCGGCGTCCGTTCCCTCTGCGATCGGTTCGGGGTGCCGCTGTTCCTCGACGCGTGCCGCTTCGCCGAGAACGCGTGGTTCATCAAGACACGCGAGCCGGGACAGGATGGACGGACCGTGCCGGATATCGCTCGGGAGATGGCGTCGCTCGCGGACGGCATGACGATGTCGGCGAAGAAGGACCCGATGGCGAACATCGGCGGCTGGCTCGCGCTGCGCGACGACGCGTGGGCCGAACAGTGCCGCAACCTGTTGATCCTGACCGAGGGGTTCCCGACGTACGGCGGGCTCGCCGGCCGCGATCTGGAGGCGATCGCCCAAGGGTTGCGCGAATGCGTCGACGAGCACTACCTCCGGTACCGGACCCGGTCCATCGAATATCTCGCCGACGCGTTGGTGGCCTCCGGCGTCCCGATCGTCCGGCCGGCCGGCGGCCACGCGGTGTATCTCGACGCACGCGCGCTGCTCCGGCACGTGCCCCCGCTGCAGTACCCGGGGCAGTCACTCGCGGTGGCGTTGTACGAGGCCGGAGGGATCCGGGGATGCGAGATCGGGACGGTGATGTTCGGGATGAAGCCGGACGGCACGGAGGAGCCGGCCGCGACGGACCTGGTCCGGCTCGCGATCCCGCGACGCACCTACACGCAGAGCCACGTCGACTACGTGATCGAGGTCGTGACGGACGTCGCCGCCCGCGCCGAGGACCTGCCGGGCTACCGGATCGTCGAGCAGGCGCCGCAGCTGCGGCACTTCACGGCGCGGTTCGAGCCGCTGACGTAGCGGCCCAGGTTGCGGGTGACGCGGTGCGAGCCGAGACTGACTCCGTGACCCCGGAAACCCTGTACGCGAAAACGAGCGACGACGTGTGGATCGCGTATCAGACCCTGGGTGAAGGACCGGTCGATCTCATCGTGGTCTTCCCGTGGGTCTCGCATCTGGAGGTCTATTGGGAACAGCCTCGGATCGCGAAGATGCTGCGGTCCTTCGCGAGGGACGCGCGCCTTATCACCTTCGACAAGCGCGGGACCGGCCTCTCCGATCGGATCAGCCGGGTCCCCGACCTCGAGGCGAGGATGGACGACATCCGGGCCGTGATGGACGCCGTCGGCAGCGAACGAGCGACCCTCTTCGGCATGGGCGACGGCGCCGCGCTCGCCGCGCTGTTCGCCGCGACGTATCCCGAACGGTCAGCCGGACTGATCCTCTACGGAGGCAACGCGCGGATGACCTGGGCGCCCGACTACCCGTGGGGCTTGGCCGAGGACGCCTGGATCAGGGAACACGCGAGGATCCCGGAGATCTGGGGCAGGGAACGCTACGGGCGCGAGTGGGCCGAGATGTCGCTGCTCCTCGATCGGAGCGAGCCGGACGACCCTGAGCTGTTCCGGTGGGCGGCGAGATGGGCTCGGTATTCGGCCGCGCCCGGCGACATGCTTGCGTTCGATCACATGTGGGCACATACGGATGTTCGCGACATCCTGCCCGCGATCCAGGTGCCGACGACGGTCGTCCACGGGGAAAGCAGCGATCCCGGCGAAGCCGAGTACGTCGCGTCACGGATCCCCGGGGCGAAGCTCCTTCCGCTTTCCGGCGCTCGTCGCGTCGCGTGGATGAGCGATCTCGATGAGCTGGGCGAGGCCGTCCACGCCTTCCTTGGATCGATCCAGCACGAACAGTCCGCGTTCGACCGTCTCCTCGCCACGGTCCTGTTCACCGACATCGTGGACTCCACGAGCCAGAGCGCCGCGATGGGCGACCAGGCTTGGGGCAGGGTGCAGGACGGCCATGATCGGATCGTCCGAGCGCAGCTCGCGCGGTTCCATGGTCGCGAAATCCGCAAGATGGGCGACGGCTTCCTCGCCACTTTCGACGGGCCCGGCCGTGCCGTTCGGTGCGCGCAGGCGATCGCGGCGGCGGTGCCGGAGTTGGGCATCGAGATCCGGGCGGGATTGCACACCGGCGAGATCGAACTCGCCGACGGTGACATCTCGGGTCTCGCGGTGGCGATCGGCGCACGCGTGGGGGCTTTGGCGGGTGCGAGCGAGATCCTCGTGTCGAGCACGGTCAGGGATCTCGTCGTTGGCTCCGGCATCAACCTGGAGGATCGAGGCGCCCACACGCTGAAGGGCGTGCCGGACGAATGGCACCTCTACGCAGTGACCGCGAACTGAGCCGGGTCCTAGGTATCCCTGACCCGCCCGGCGAGCGTCTGGAGCAGACTCCAGGCCATCCCCGGGTCGTCCATCACGAGTTTCCGGAGGCCGGCGTGATACAGGACGAGACATCGCATCGGCGTGTCCGCGACCACGGAGGCCGCCCGCCGACGACCGTCGATCATCGAGATCTCACCGAAGAACTCGCCGGCGTTCCGCTTGGCGACCGTACGCCCGTTCCGGATGATCCTCGCGGTCCCTTCCAGGATGACGAAGAGCGTCTCGGTGCGGCCGCCCTCCAGGACGATGCTGCTGCCCGCCGGGTACGCGTCCTCGCTCGCGCTCTTCGCGACCTTCCGCATCTGTCGAGCGGTGAGGTTGGCGAAGAGCGGGACGCGGGAGATGGACTCGAGCGGGCTGGGCATACGTACGTGGTAGTCGTGTCGCCGCGAAGAGTCAAGGCTGGGCGCGACCGGGGCCACGCCTCACGACCGTGCAGCCCTCCGTTACTCTGAAGGCATATGCGCATCGCGTTCGTCTCCACCTATCCGCCCCGCCGCTGCGGGATCGCGACCTTCACCTCGGACCTGATCCACGCGATCCGCCAGGCGGATCCCTCGACGCGCGCCCGCATCGCGGCGATCGACGAGCGGAACTCCGTGCGCGCCTACGGGTCCGAGGTTCGCTGGCGGATCCGGCAAGGAAGCCCCATGCCCTACCGGGCCGCCGCCCGGGCGATCAACCGGTCCAACGCCGACGTCGTGTGCGTCCAGCACGAGTTCGGGCTGTACGGCCTGTGGAAAGGCGGCGGCTGGGTCGGGGACCACTGGATCGAGGGCACCTACGAGGACCATCTGACGCCGTTCCTCGACGAGCTCGAGAAGCCGGCGCTGGTGACCCTGCACACGGTGCTGCCGGATCCATCCCCCGCGATCCGGGAGGCGGTCCGCTCGATCGCCGACTCCGCGCACGGTTTGACCGTGATGGCCGAGACCGCCGTCGACATCCTCCGGGACGTGTACGGCATCGCGCAGCGCCCGATCGTTATCCCGCACGGGATGCCCCACATCGAGCCGATCGGACGCCGCCGCCTCAAGGCGAAGCTCGGCCTCGATCACCGCCAGATCGTCTCGACCTTCGGTCTCGTCGGGCCCGGCAAGGGCCTCGAGTACGTGATCGAAGCCATGCCGGCCGTCGTCGCCCGGCATCCGGAGGCGCTTTACCTGATCGCCGGGCAGACGCACCCCGAGCTGCTCAAGCAACGGGGAGAGGAGTACCGGAACCGTCTGACCGCCCTCGTCGAGGAGCTGGGCCTGACCGACAACGTCGTCTTCGTCAACCAGTACCTCGAGCAGAAAGACATCATCGATTACCTCCTCGCCACCGATGTGTACGTAACGCCGTACCTCGACCCGAACCAGATCACGAGCGGAACCCTCTCGTACGCGCTCGGTGCGGGCAAGGCCGTCGTCTCCACGCCGTACCTGCATGCGAAGGAGGCCCTCGCGGACGATCGGGGGATCCTCGTCGATTTCCACGCGGCGGATCAGATCGCCGAGGCGGTCAACACGATCCTGGACGATCCGAAGCTCAAGGCCCGACTGGAGAAGAACGCCTACCGCTACGCCAACGAAGCCACGTGGCCGAAGACGGGTGCCCGGTTCCTCGACGTGATGCGTGAGCTCGTCGCGGAGCATCCGCCGGTCCAGAAGGAACGGCGACGGGAGAAGCCGCTCACGGTTGCCCACCGGCTGCGCGGCAACCCGCTGATCAAACCCGGTGACGTCGAGCCGCAACCGGGGTTCGAGGTCATCTCCACGATCAACCCCGGTGTGGCGACCATCGGTGACGAGACCGTCCTGCTCGTGCGGGTGACCGAGCGGCCGCGCCCCGAGCCCGGACCGGATGCTCGGATGGTCGACCTCTCGGGTCCCGACCCTCGGCTGGTGCCTCTTCCCAGCGGGCTCCGCCCCGAGCAGCTCATCGGGATGGCGTTCTTCGATCACCAGCAGGAACCGCCTCAGATCGTGATCGGCTACGTGCCGCGGGATCTGCCGGGACTCGATCTGTCCGATCCGCGGACGATCCGTTACCGGAACACGGCCGGTGGCTTCACGCAGGGACAGTCCGAGTTCACGGACTACCTGTCGCACATCTCGCACCTGCGCGTCGCGCGCAGCTCCGACGGCATCCACTTCGCGATCGATCCGCAACCGACGATCATGTCGGCGACGCCGCTCGAGGAGTACGGCGTCGAGGACCCGCGGATCACGCGGCTGGGTGACGCGTTCCACATCACCTATGTCGCCGTGAGTCGGTTGGGGATCACGACCGCCCGATTGATGACCACCGACTTCCGCTCGTTCGAGCGCTGCGGCACGATGCTGCAGCCCGACCAGAAGGACGTCGTGCTGTTCCCCGAGCAGGTCGGCGGCAGCTACCTCGCGTTGACGCGCCCGATGCCCGGATCCTTCGGGCGCGTGCTGGGTCTGTGGCTCTTGGAGAGCGACGATCTCGTGCACTGGGGGAACCCACGGCCGATCGCGCAGCCGCGGATCGGCAGCTGGGACGAGATGAGGATCGGCGCGTCCTTGGTGCCGATCCGCGTCGATGGGGGGTGGCTCGAGATCTATCACGGTGCCGACCGCGACAATCGGTATGGGGTGGGCGCGCTGTTGCTGGATGCCGGAGACCCGACGAAAGTGCTCGCTCGCGCCGACCGGCCCCTGTTGGCGCCTGAGACCGAGTACGAGCTCGACGGCTTCCTGCACGACGTCGTGTTCCCCAGCGGCCATGTCGACCTCGGGGACGGCGACATCCGGGTCTACTACGGGGCAGCCGACTCGACCGTCTGCGCCGCCGACATGGCGATCGACGATGTCCTGTCGGCGTTGGACCCGGTGTAGGCGAACCCTGGTCTTCCCCCGTCCGCCCTGGGAGACTCCGCTGCCATGCTCCGACAGCTCGCTCGTCTGACCCGTCCGGTCCCCGCCGCCGGCGACGCCCTGGCCGTCGCGGTCTATGGAAGCGGGGACGGCGCGACCGTCGTCGCGAAGGAGTCCGGCTTCGAGGGCGTCGCATGCGTCGATGACGCCGCCCGGCTCCTCGACGTCCTGTGCGACGTGTGGGCTCGGACGAAACAGCCCTGGGCGGAGCGATGGGCCCGCGGCGTGCTCGAGTTCGTGTTGTGGATGCAGGAGCCCGACGGACGATGGATCAACTTCATCTACGACTGGGACGGCGTCCGTAACGAGCACGGCATCACGTCGGCGATCGGCGAGAGCTTCTGGCACGCGCGCGCGCTCGTCGGCGTGAGCCACGCGTGGCTCACGTTCGCCGACGAGCGCGCGCGTGACGCCGTGCTCTCCGGATTGGATCACGCGATCGCGAAGCCCGCACCGCCCGACGTCCGGGCGCTCCACATCCTGACGGCGCGCCGGTTGATCGCCGACGCGGGCGTCACGTCGCTGCGGCCGGCGATGCACGCCTGGGTGCGGGAGCTCGCGTCCTGCCGGGACGGCGACGCGCTCAAGAACAACGACGAGGAGGTCGGGCCGCCGCACCTCTGGGCGCACATCCAGGAGGGCGTGCTCGCCTGGTCCGCGTCCGTGCTCGAGGAGCCCGATCTCCTGGCCGTCGCCACCCGCAGCGTCGAGGCCCTCGTCGTTCCTGCGGTGAACGCGACGTTCGCGGCGACGAGCACGTCGCCCTACGACGTGGCGTCGTGCATCTACTCGCTGGATCGACTGCACGAGGCGACGGGCGAGCAGCGGTGGGCGGCCCTGGCCGCCGACGCTCGAGCGTGGTTCGACGGGCGGAACGCGGCCGGGGCGCCGGTCTACGACCGGGATCGCGGGCGCGTCGCCGACGGGATCGATCAGGGCCGGATCTCGAAGAACTCGGGGGCGGAGTCGAACATCGTGGCCGCGGAGGCACTGCTCGACGATGCGCTCGAGGTGGCGCGATCGCTCGACGATCCGTTCGCGCATCCTCCCCTGGACGTCCCCCGGCGGGGCTGATGACCCTGCTCGTCGTGGTCGCCGCCACGGTGGCCTTCGCGGCGGCCATCCAGTCGACGATGGGATTCGGGTTCGCGCTGGTCGCGGTCCCGATCATCGCGGTCGCGGAGGATCCGAAGGTCGCCGTGGTTGCGGTGACGGCGATCGGCGTCCCGATGACCTTCTGGAACACGATCCGGTGGCGCGCGGATCTCCAGGTGCGACCGATGGTGATGGTCGTCGGCGCGTCGTTGGTCGGGATGCCGGTCGGCGCATTGATCCTGGCCCGCGCGCCCGACCGCGCCCTCACGCTCGCGATCGGGGTCGTGGTCCTCGTCCTCACGGCGTGGCTGTGGCGGGGGTTCCGGCTCCCGCCGGGACCGCGCACCGAGATCGCGGCCGGGATCGCATCGGGCGCGCTCGCTACCAGCACCGGGACGAACGGACCGCCGCTCGTGATCGCGTTCCAAGCCATGGGGATGGAGCGGGACGCGTTCCGCGCGACGCTCGCATGCTGCTTCCTCGTGCAGGGCGTCGTCGCGCTCGTCTTGTTCTGGGCCGGGGGTCTGCTCACGCACGACGTCGGCGCCGCGTTCCTGGTGGGCGTGCCCGCGATCGTCGCGGGCACGCTGCTCGGTGAGCGGCTCTCGACCCGGGTGCACGGCCACGCGTTCCGCGTGGCCGTGCTCGCCCTGCTCGGGCTCTCCGGGGCGTTGGCGATCGTCGGCGCCCTCACGCCGTAGACGAAAGAACGGGGCGGGACCGCTCGCGCGGTCCCGCCCCGTTCAGCTTTCCACGGCTCGGTCAGGGACTACGAGCCGAGCTTCGGGATCACGTACCAGGCGAGGAACGCCAGGATCGCCAGGACGATGATCACGATCGCCGAGTACTTGATGGCGGCGTACCCGGTGAGGCTGCCTCGATCGGGCTCGACCGGGACCGGCTCGACCGGCATGTGCTCGTGCGTTTGCGGATAGCGCTCGCTCATCTCGTTCGACCTCCTCCCGTGGCGCCGCTGCGGCGCCGCCGGAGCCCCTCTGATACCCCCGGCTCTCCCGGGCGAAACCACCTCGCCGTCCGAGGCAACCGAAGGCGTCAGCCCGCGACGTGCTCGGCGAGATCGATCAAGCCGGTCCGGGTCGTGACGCCGTACGCCGGTGTCCACGCGACCGGCCACGTCGAGACCTTGGCGACCACGACGTCGGCCGGACCATGGACCAGCACGGTCTGACCGTTGATGCCGGATGCCATGACGATCGGTCCACGTGGATCGATCACCCAGAACTGGTTCCGGTAGTACGCGCCGACCGGGAACTCGGCGGCGTCGGGAGCGGCCGCGAAGGCGGTCAGGACGTCGGGGTCGGCGGTCAGGGTGTCCTGGATCCACGCGCGTGGGATCACCTGCTCGCTCCCCCGCCGACCGCCTCGCAGGAGGAGGAGCCCGAACCTGGCGAGATCTCGCAGCGTGCAGGAGATGCCCCCGTCCGCCATCGCGTTGCCGTGCCCGTCGACGGTCACCTCCGCGTCGTCTTCCGCGCCCATCGGCCCCCAGAGCTCGCTCGCGACCAGGTCGGCGAACCGAGCGCCGGCGGCCCGTTCCATCACCCACGCGAGCACATCCGTGAGGATCGATCGGTAGTCGAACCGGCCTCCGTGCGGACGCTCGTTCGCGAGGGTGGCGTAGTAGGTGGTGATGTCCGTCGGAAGGTCGAGGCTCGTCCGCGGCCGCCACAGGTAGATCTGCTCGTACACGCGGACGTCGGCATCGAGGTTCGTGTAGTCCTCGTTGAACCGCGTCCCGGCTCGCATGTCCAAGAGGTGTCGAACCGTGCACCCGTCCCACGACGCGCCGGCGAGCTCGGGCAGATAAACCGTCACCGGCTCGTCGGGCGTGAGCAGCCCCCGACCGACGAGCCGGCCGCACACGGCCGACGTGACCGACTTCGAGACCGACATCAGGAGGTGGCGCGAGCGCTTCTGCATGCCGTTGAAGTACGACTCCATCACGACGCGTCCGCCGTGAAGCACGAGGATGCCGTCCGTGCAGGTCCGCTCGAGGAAGGTCGGGAGCGGCATCGGCTGGCCGTCCGCGTCGATCCGCATCTGCGAGAGGTCCCGAGGCTCCTCCGGGAGCCGCCACACCGGACCTCCGCGCGCGATCCGGGCTGTCGGGATCAGCTCCGCGATGTGCTGAAACCCCCAACGGTTGAACGGCGGATCCTGCCAGTTCGCGAGCGTCACCAGACGCTCGGCCGGGAACGGTGGCGGCCCCGTCATCAACCCGAGCTCCGTCGCCGTCGGGATCTCCTCGCGCGTCACGTCCCGCCGGCCCTCCTGCATGTCGCGCAGGATATCGGCCGCCCGCGCCCAGGGGTCTGTAGCCTCCGGAGCATGGACGCGAACCGAAGGTTGAGCCTCACCGCGAACGAGGACGGAACCGTCGTGGTCACGAACCGCCACGGCACGCAGATCACGGTCGACCTGCACGGCAAGCGCGGTCTAACGCCGCTCGAGATGCTCCTCGCCGCCCTCGGCAGCTGCAGCGCCGTCGACATCGTCGAGCTGATGCGGAAGCAACGCGATCCGGTGACGCCGCTCGCCGCAGACGTCGAGGGCCTCAAGGACGACCAGCGGATGCAATGGTTGCGGGTGACGTATCACGTTGGAGCCGAGGTCGACGAGCGCAAGTTCGAGCGCGCCCGGTCGAAGACGGCCGAGGACCTCTGCACGGTCTCTCGGACCCTCGCGCACGGCTGCCCCGTCGAGCACGTCGTCGAATGACCCTTCCCACGTTCGACCAAGTCCTTGACCTCATCCGCTCACCCAAGCCTCCTCTTGCCTGCCGCGTCGTCGAGCTCCGCGATGGCGTCGAGGAACGGTCAGCACACGTTCTGTTCGATGGCATCTCGGGCTGGTTCATCGAGAGCGACGAAGGGATCGAGTTCCGACGCTCCGACGCCTTCGCCCTCTTCGACGACGGAGACGGACTCCGGCGACTCGGTCCCGGAGTGCCGTCTCATTCGAACGGATGGGTGAAGACGCCCATCGAGGGCAGCCGCATGAGCCTCGACCAGGCCGTGGGGCGGGTGATCGGGCCGGAGGATGTTGATGGTCGTCGCTCGGTTCTCGCCGAGCTCCACGGACTTCGATCCGGCGAGGACACCGCGTTCCAGCTCCACATCGACCTCGATACAGGGCTCGTCCTCCGCACGGCGCGTGCTGAGCTTGGGTTGATCTTGCAGGTCAAGGATCTGCGCATCGGAATCGTCGAGCACCCGCCGTGACCGTGACGATCCAGCGCGGAACGAGGCAGGATACGGCGATGCGGGGACGAACGCAGGATGACGGATCAACGCCCCGAGACACCCGCCACGACTACTGGGGCGTCGTCCTCGATGCTCCAGATGCTCTCGCTTTGGCTCGGTTCTACGCGGAGCTGTTGGGTTGGGAGATCGCGAGCCAGGAGCAGTCGTCCGCCACGATCGCTCCGCCGGACGGCGTGGCGTACATCGGCTTTCAGAGGTCACCGGAGTACGTTCCGCCCGTGTGGCCACCGGTCAACGGCGCCCAACAGATGATGCTGCACTTGGACTTCGAGGTTGACGAGCTCGAAGCTGCGGTCGGGCATGCCCTCGAACTCGGCGCGCGAGAGGCAGCTTTCCAACCACAGGACACGGTGCGAGTCCTGCTGGACCCCGTGGGTCACCCGTTCTGTCTCTACGCGGACGGGTGAGCGGTAGTGGTCAGGTTCCCGACGTCGTTTCCCGGATGCACTCGACGACGAAGAGATCGCTCCTGGACCTGTCGAGGAGCGGATAGGTAGCGCGTCCGTGCTAGCGGGAGTTGCGAAGTTCGCGGAGGAACTTCTCGCTCTCGCGATGCCAGGTGTTCTCAAGTTCTCGACGCTGCCGAGCGCGGCGTAGCAGATCGCCGATGAGGATCCCGAGCGCCGCGAGCGTCACGACTCCGAACAGGAAGGAATCGTACGGCCGCAGCTTGCGCTAGCCGGGATCGTCGGCCACCTTCGCACAGGTAGGCTCCGCGACATGTCCCATCGTTTGCTCCTCGACGTCTCGAGCATGATGTACCGCGCGTTCTTCGCGCTCCGCGATCCGGGCGTCTTCACGCCAGACGGCCGCCCGATCGCCGCCGTCCACGGCTACCTCGACATGGTCACGAAGCTGATGGTCGACCGGAAGCCGGACGAGATCGTCCACGTCTACGACCATGACTGGCGCCCGGTGGCGCGCACCGACATCTATCCGGCGTACAAGGGCAACCGGCTGCCCGATCCCGAGGGTCTCCCGGAGCAATTCGTCCTCCTCCGCCAGGTGCTCGACGCCACCGGGATGCTCCAAGCGCAGACCGAAGGGTGGGAAGCGGAAGACGCGATCGGGGCGTTCTGCGTCGATGCTCGCGAGGACGACCGGATCGAGATCGTCTCCGGCGATCGGGACCTGATCCAGCTCGTTCGCGACCCGGTCGTGAAGCTCCTCTTCACCGTGCGCGGGGTCTCGGACCTCTTGGAGCTGGACGAAGCGGGGGTCCTGGCGAAGTACGAGGTTCCGGCGAGCCGCTACGGCGAGTTCGCGATCCTCCGGGGGGACCCATCGGACGGCCTCCCGGGCGTCCGAGGGGTCGGCGCGAAGACGGCACGCGACCTGATCCTCGGCTTCCCGTCGATCGACGCGCTGCTCGAGGCGGCGGCGGCCGGCGATCTCCGGATCAAGCCCGGGGTGAGGTCCCGCCTCCTGGAGGCGCGCCCGTACCTCGACGCGATGCGCCGCCTCGTCCCGGTCAACGCCGAGGCACCCCTGTCGCTCTGGGCGGGCGACCGGGACGAGGCGGCGCTGAAGGAGGTCGCGGCCGAGTTGGGCCTCAAGGGGCCCGTCCAGCGGCTCCTTGCGGCTCAGGCCACCACGGGTACCGGCTGAACGACCCACGGCCGAACGTCCCCGACCGAAGGCCCGATAGCATCACCCCGGTCGGCCTTGTACCCTGAGCCGATACCGGAGCGGACCCCCGGCCGTTCCGATCGGAGGATCGAAGGTGGCTACCACGAGCGACGATGTCCGCGCGTCGAGCGTGTCCACGATCGACAGTGCGTTCGTGGAACTCGTCAGACGTTTCCATGCGAACTACCCCACGTTCCGGATCGGCGACGATCTGATCCGCCGCTACCACCTGGCCTCGTCCACCCGCGGGTTCGTGATCCTCTGCGGGCCGAGCGGAACCGGTAAGACGTGGCTCGCACAAGCCTACGCTGAGGTCGTCGGCGCGAGGATCAAGCTGGTCGCCGTCGACCCGAGCTGGTCCTCGAACGAGGACCTCCTGGGCTACCTCTCGCCGCTCGACGGCTTCTACCACCACACGCCGTTCAGCGAGTTCGTCGCGGACGCAGCGCGGGAATGGAACTCCGCGAACGGCGCGGGAAGGACGGTACGCGAGTTCCACGTGATCTTGGACGAGATGAACCTCGCACGCGTCGAGCACTACTTCAGCCGCTTCCTGTCGGCCATGGAGATCCGCACACGTGAGGGCGTCGCGCGGCTCGACCTGGCGCCCGGGCACACGGTCGAGCTCACGCCCAACCTCAAGTTCTCCGGCACGGTCAACGTGGACGAGACGACGCACGGGTTCGCGGACAAGGTCTACGACCGCGCGCAGGTGATCGAGCTCCCACTGGCCCGCGAGCACGTCATCGACCACATGCGGGGCCGCCCGTACGCGGACGTCGTCTTGCGGGTGTGGGACATCTTCCACGATGTCTCGCCGTTCGGGTTCCGCGTCTTGGACGAGATCGACGCGTACGTCACGGCTGCGGAGGAGGTCGGCAGCGATTGGCACACCGCGCTCGATGAGCAGCTGATGCAGAAGGTCCTGCCGCGCGTGCGGGGCGACGCATCGGCCGGCGAGGCGATCGACGCCTTCCTCGAGCTCGTTTCGGACGACTACCCGCTGTCGGCAGCCAAGACGCGCGCGATGCGCCGGGACCTCGACGAGCATGGCTTCGTCGCCTACTTCTGAGGCTCCGTCACCGGACGCACTCGCCCCCCTCCGCGCCGCGGTCCGTGGCGAAGGCGAGAAACCGGGGCTCGCCGCGATCCTGCCGAAGCTCCAGCAGGGACACCGTCGCGAGCTCCGCAGGGAGCCGCACTGGTCCAAGGAGGAGCTCGTCCGGCACCCCGAACCACGCGAGTTGATCCGGTCGATGCGCAAGCCGGGCAACCTCGACACCGAGGGCCGCCCGGTCTACACGTTGGACGAGCGCCGCCTGCTCACGGCCGACATCTACGAGAATCGGATGGTGCGCGCCGTGGTCGAAGACGTTCGGACCCGGCTGCGCTCGGCGTCGCGGAACGACCCCGAGGCGAAAGAGCTGCTGCACGAGCTGGACGCGGCCGTCGCGTTGACGCCGTTCCTCGACGAGGTGAGCGTCCCGGCCAACCCGCGGTACCAGCCGACCGCGACGCTCACCAAGGATCCCCTGTACCGGTCGGTCCTCGCCCTGCGGCGCTGATCCGGCCGCTCAGTCCGTGCGGCGCCGACGCCGGAGCGGGCGACGGAGGTGACCCACGAGCCGGGCATGCTCGGCGGCGCGACGTAGATCGTGCTCCTTCGAGCTCCGCTCTTGCCGCAGATCGCTCACGATCGATGGGTTGAGATTCACCTTGCTCACCTCCCTTTCGATGTCGTACCCTTCGACGTGAAGATACTTCACCTAGAACTTTGATGTCAAGGATTTCTATGTCGAAAGGAAGCGTGCGATGGGCAGCGAGCGGCAGGACGGGATCGACCGGTTCGTCGCGGGGGTCGTAGCGATCTTCCCGACCCTCGAACCAGAGGTCGAGGCGGCCGTCGATCGGATGAGCAAGATCATGAAGTACCTCGACCGGGCCACGGAGGGGAACGTGAAGGTCTTCGGGCTGAACGTCGGAGAGTTCAAGGTCCTCCTGAGGCTGCGGGAGGCGAAGGATGAGACCACCGCCGGCGCGCTCGCCGACATGCTCGACCTCTCCCCCAGTGCCATGACCAACCGGCTCGACCGTCTGGAGGAAGACGGTCTGGTGAGCCGCGCGCGGGACACCGAGGACCGTCGCAGCGTCCTCGTGTCCATCACGCCGCGCGGCGAGGAGGTCGTCGGTCAGGCCGTCGAGCGCCAGGCCAAGGAGGAGTCATCGCTGCTGGCGGTCCTGAGCGCGACCGACCAGCGTCGATTGAACGCCTTGCTGCGCGCCCTCAGCCTCGAGATCGAAGATCGTGGTTTCGTCCCGCCGGGCCACCACGCGGCTCACAGCGAGGCATAGGTCTCGAGGTCGGCTTCCACCTTCGGCACGATCCCCACGACGTAGTTCCCCTCCAGGCACCCGGGGCACCAGCTGGACGCCGCGATCCTCGACGCGGTGGTCAACGCGTCGTCGCATCGACGGAGCGACCCGACGATCGCGCCGTACCCGTAGATGTCCCACCCGTTCTGGATCGTCTCCTTGCTGGCCTCGAGCCCTTGTTCCAGGGAGACGAAGTTCTGCACGCCGACCCCGTTGAAGTCGGTCGAGCCCTGCATCCGGTGCGTCGTCGCGAGCGGGTTCCAGGCGGCTTGCGTGAACTCCTGGACCTGCCACGCGACCACGACGACACGGTTCTCACGACACATCGGCGCGTCGAAGATGTGCAACAGCATGTCGGCCCACTGTCCGTAGGAGACATGGTCGGCCCCCTGGAACGCGCGGGCGACGGCGGCCACATCTTCCGCGTGCAGACGCTGCTTGAGCCGGGCGATCAGCGACACGATGCGATCGCGGGTGTCGCTCAGCTGTCCCAGCGCCGCTTGCTCGCTCGCCAGCGCGTTCGCTTGCTCCACCCGGGCGGAGCGCAGCTCTGCGACGGTGGCTTGCTGAGCGGCGAGCGCGCCGTCGAGCTCCCTCGCGCGCGCATCGAGCGCGGCCTTCGCGGTGGCGAGTCCCGAAACGGCTCGCTCGCGATCGGCGACGATCGCGTCGCCGAGCGCGAGCCGGTCCTGGAGGTCCCCCATCGAGCTCGCCTGGAGGACGGCGCCGAGCACGTCGGCCTCGGCCAGTCCGCCCGGCGAATTCATGAAGGCGTCCACGACGGTGTCGTGCAACCGCGATTCGGCATCGGCGTACGACGCCTGTGCCGACTCGAGCTCGTCGCGGACCGCTATCCGCGACGCGAGGACGAGACCCAGGGCACGCTCCGCGACGTCGATCCGGTGGTCCGCGACCGCGACGCGGCCGCGGAGGTCGTCGATGGCTGCCGCCTGCTCGGCGATCTGGGACACCAGATCGCCGAGCTCCCCCTGAGCGCGATGCAGCTTCGCGTCGGTGGAGGCGCCGCTCGCCGGCACCACGCCGACGAGCAGCGTCATCACGACGAGCAGCGCGCACGCGCGCACGCGAGACCCATCCCCGGTCATGCAGGAGCTATCGACGCCCATCGTGAGGTGGTTGAACGAGCGCCCGGCGGCGGGCCCTAGACTGCGGCGGTGCCACCGCGACCACGACTCGGCGTCCAACTCCCCGAGGTGGAGCGGGAGGTTCGCTGGCCCGAGTACGCGGCCATGGCGCTCGCAGCCGAGGACGCGGGGTTCGACTCGATCTGGGTCGGCGATCACTACCTCTACCGAGGCGACGGGCGTCCGGAGCGGGGGCCGTGGGAAGCGTGGACGATGCTCGCGGCGCTCGCCACGGTCACCCAACGCGTTCGGTTGGGTCCCCTCGTGGCCTGTCTCAACTTCCACCCTCCGGCGGTGCTCGCCAAGATCGCGGCGACGGTCGACGAAGTGAGCGGCGGCCGGTTGATCCTGGGGATGGGGGCGGGATGGAACCGAACCGAGTTCGATGCCTTCGGCATCCCGTACGACCACCGAGCGTCGCGGTTCGAGGAGTCCTTCGAGATCGTCCGACGCTTGCTGGACGGCGAACGCGTCTCGTTCACGGGAAGGTGGCATTCAACGAGCGATGCGATCCTGCTGCCGAAGCCCGTCGGGCGACCGACGCTGATGGTGGGCTCCACGGGTCCGCGCGTCCTCGCCGCGACGCTCCCCCACGTCGACGTGTGGAACACGTGGTACGACCTGTTCGCGAACACACCCGAAGGGTTCGCACGGGAGCGCCGCACGATCGACGGCGCCTGCGAGCGCGCGGGGCGCGACCCGGCGACCCTCGAGCGAAGCGCGTGCGTGCTCGTTCGGTTCCCCGGAGGTGCGGGCGAACGGCCCGACGAGCCGGGCATCGAGCCCGTCGATCCATCGGAGCTCCGGGGGGCGCTCGACGCGTTCGCCGAAGCCGGCGCCGACGAGGTGATCCTCGTGTGCGATCCGATCACCGAAGGGTCGATCCGCGCCCTCGGCGCCGCCGTGGCCGACTGAGGTCGTCCGCGTCAGTCGGGCAGGAACCGGCGCGCGACGGCCGAAACCATCATGCCGAGACCGGCGCCACCGACCAGATCCAGCGGGAGATGCGCGCCGACGAACATCCGGCCGAACGCGGTGGTCAACGTTCCGGCGGCGAGGAACGGACGCGACCATCGCGGGGTGGCGATCCACGCCGTGGCCGCGATCGACGTCGCGACCGCGGCGTGACCCGATACCCAGCCGAGGTCGCCGTCGATCTTCTCGCGGGTCCGGACGTCCATGAGGACGCCCTCGGGTCGAGGACGCCCCCCGAGCACCTTCGCCTGCTTCGCGAGCACCCACGCCGCGGTGCCGCCGACCCCGAGCGCCGCAGCGAGGCGTGGCTTTCGAGCGAGGAGGGCGACCGTGGAGACGACGGGGACGGTCCCGAACGTTCCCATCTGCATCACCGAGCGCACGGGGATCGTGAGCGCGTCGGGCGCGTCGTTGGCGGCTCGGAAGATGTCCTCCTCGACGGGGTCGATGCCCGGACGCCGCGCGAGCACCAGACTCCACGCGAAGAGCGCCGCGCCGGCGACGAACAAGCCAACGTCCCGGCCGGGCGGCCGGCTCACCCCACCACGACCTCACCGGCGCGGATCACGGTGCTGACCAGCGTGACGCCCGGCCGGTACGCCAGGTGCACACAGGACGGACCGTCGATCGCGACCAGGTCGGCCCGCGCGCCCACGGCGAGGTTCCCCACGTCGGTGCGACGGAGGGCCGTCGCACCGCCGGCAGTCGCCGACCACACGGCCTCGTGCGGCGTCATCCCCATCGCCGTGACGGCGAGCGCGACGACGATGGGCATGCTCGTCGTGAACGACGTCCCGGGGTTGCAGTCGGTCGCGAGCGCCACGGTCACGCCCGCGTCGAGCAGCGCGGGCGCATCCGGCCACGGCGAGCGGGTCGAGAGATCGGCGACCGGGAGCAGGGTCGCGACGACGTCCGCCGCGGCGAGCGCGTCCCGGTCCTCGGATCGGAGGTGGTTGAGATGGTCGGCGCTCGCCGCCCCGAGCTCGGCCGCGAGCTGCGCGCCGGGGCCGTGCTCCAGCTGGTTCGCATGGACACGGAGCCCCAACCCCCGGTCACGCCCGGCCTGCAGCACGCGGCGGGCTTGCGATCCGTCGAACGCGCCGCGATCGCAGAAGACATCGCACCATCCCGCGAGCGGCGCGCACGCATCCAGCATCGCGCCGCACACGAGGTCGACGTACCCGTCGGGGTCGTCCGCGCACTCGGGTGGGACGACGTGGGCGCCGAGGAACGTCATCTCGTCGCCCACCGCCCCGGCGATCGTGAGCAGCCGGGCCTCGTCCTCGACGGTGAGGCCGTACCCCGATTTCACCTCGAGCGTCGTGGTTCCCGACCGGATCGCCTCGTCGGCGAGCCGGCGCGCCCCGGCCGCCAACGCCTCATCGGTGGCGGCCCGGGTCGCTTGGACGGTCGAACGGATGCCACCGGCCTCGTACGGCCGGCCTCGCATCCGGGCATCGAACTCCTCGGTTCGATCGCCCGCGAAGACCAGGTGCGTATGGGCATCGACGAAGCCGGGCAGCGCCGCTCGTCCGCCGAGATCGAGCGAGGGGCCCGGGATGCCTTCGGGCGCCGCGGCTCGCGGTCCGGCCCAGACGACCCGGTCGCCGTCGATCGCGACCGCCGCATCGTGGACGATCCCGAGGGCCGGACCGTGGGACGGGTCGTTCGTGACGAGCTCGCCGATCCCCTCGACGAGCACGGGTCACGCCTCGGTCATCGGGATCCGGACGTCGCGCTCGGCCGCGACCTGCTCGGCCGCCTCGTAGCCCGCATCGACGTGACGGAAGATGCCCATCACGGGATCGTTCGTCAGCACGCGCTCGGCCTTCCGCCCCGCGAGCTCGGTCCCGTCGACCACGACGACCTGGCCGGCGTGGATCGAGCGTCCGATGCCGACGCCCCCGCCGTGATGGATGCTGACCCATGAGGCGCCGCTCGCGGTGTTGACGAGCGCGTTCAGCAGCGGCCAATCGGCGATCGCGTCCGAACCGTCGAGCATCGCCTCGGTCTCGCGGTAGGGCGACGCTACGGATCCACAGTCCAGATGGTCGCGCCCGATCACGATGGGTGCAGACAGCTCGCCGCGGGCGACCATGTCGTTGAACCGCATCCCCAGCCGATGCCGCTCGCCGTACCCGAGCCAGCAGATCCGCGCAGGCAGCCCCTGGTAGGCGACGCGCTCGCCGGCCATCCGGATCCACCGGGCGAGCGGCTCGTTCCCGGGGAACTCCTCCAACACGGCTCGGTCGGTCGCGGCGATGTCGGCCGGGTCGCCGGACAACGCAGCCCAGCGGAACGGGCCCTTGCCCTCGCAGAACAGCGGCCGGATGTAGGCGGGGATGAACCCCGGATAGTCGAACGCGCGCTCGGTTCCGCCGAGCTTGGCCTCGGCCCGGAGGTTGTTGCCGTAATCGAAGACCTCCGCCCCGCCGTCGAGGAACGCGATCATCCCGGCAACGTGGGCGGCCATCGATGCGCGCGCTCGACGCGTGTATCCCTCGGGGTCGCGCTCGCGCAGGAGATCCGCATCGGCAAGGGAGAGCTCTTGCGGGACGTACGCGAGGGGGTCGTGCGCGCTCGTCTGGTCGGTCACGATGTTGATCGGCGCGTCCATCGTGGCGAGCGCGGGCACAACGTCGGCCGCGTTGCCGAGGAGGCCGATCGACAGCGCCTCCCGGCGATCGCGGGCATCGGTGGCGAGGCGCAGGGCGTCCTCGACGTCGTCGACCATGACGTCGAGGTAGCGGGTCTTGATCCGCCGCTCGATCCGGGCTGGGTCGATCTCGACGCACACCACGACGCCGTCGTTCATCGTCACCGCGAGCGGCTGCGCTCCGCCCATGCCCCCGAGGCCGGCCGTCAGCGTGATCGTCCCGGCGAGCGACCCACCGAACCGCTTCTCGGCGATCGCCGCGAACGTCTCGAACGTGCCCTGGAGGATCCCCTGCGTCCCGATGTAGATCCACGAGCCCGCGGTCATCTGCCCGTACATCGTGAGTCCCAGCGCCTCCAGCCGGCGGAACTCTTCCCACGTCGCCCATTCGGGGACGAGGTTCGCATTCGCGATCAACACGCGGGGGGCCCACTCGTGCGTCGTGACGACCCCGACGGGCTTGCCGGACTGGACCAGGAGCGTCTCGTCCCCCTCGAGGCGCTGCAGTTCGCGGACGATCGCATCGAACGCGGGCCACGAGCGAGCGGCCTTTCCCGTGCCGCCATAGACGACCAGGTCTTCGGGACGCTCCGCGACCTCGGGATCGAGGTTGTTCATCAGCATCCGCATCGCGGCTTCTTGCTGCCAGCCCTTGCACGTGATCGTCGATCCGCGCGGGGCGCGAACCTCTCGTGGGCGGGTCGATGGGGACGTCATGGTCACCTTCCTGGCGACGGGTATCGACCGGCAGCCTACCCGGTACGGTTCACGTGCATGGAAGCCGATCTTCCCTCCGGCGCCCGCGCGGCGACCGCCGCGGGCCTCGACTTCGACCTGGTTCGGACCGAGCGACCGTCGAGCGCCGAGGAGAGCGCGCGGCTGCAGGGCATCCGCCTCGAGCAGCTCCTCCGAACGATCGTCGTGCGTCGCGGCGAGGGCGACTACGTGTTCGTGCTGGTGCCCGGCGGTCGCCAGATCGACTGGCCCAAGCTCCGAGCGCACCTCGGGGCGCGCCGCATCTCGCTGCCCGATCGGGACGAGGCCCGCGAGGCCACCGGCTACGAGCGGGGCACGATCACGCCGTTCGGGTCGAGCACGGCATGGCCGGTGGTCGTGGACGCGGGGATCGGTTCCATCGACCGGGTCGCGATCGGGGCCGGCGCCCACGGGGCCAACCTCCATGTTGCCGCCGAAGATCTGATCCGGACGCTCGGAGCGAGCGTGGTCGACGTCACGAAGCCCGACGACGCGTGAGCCTCAGTACGGCCGCCGCTGCGACAGGACGATCACGACCACCGCGGCGGCCATCGCGAGCAAGACCGCGATGATCACGAAGAGTTGTGCGGAGCTGCTGATCTGCAGCTGCGTGGAGAGCTCCGACCCCAGGTCCTGATAGATCGTCGTCAAGGCCTCGGCGGACCCGGCCGTCGAGGTCGTGGCGCCGGTGGCGCTCGCGATCTGGGACAGCAGGCCGGCGTCGGCGGCGCCCGGCCCCGAGGTCTTCCCCAGCACCACCGTGTACACGGGGACGCCGATGGAGGCGGCGTTGGCAGCCGCATCCGTCGGCGAAACCTCGCTCCCCGTGTCCTTGCCGTCCGACAGCAGCACCGCGACCGCCGGGCTCGTGCCCTCGTCGGTCCAATGCTTCTGGATCATGTCGAGCGTGGCCGACAGGCCGTCCCCGATCACGGTGCCGCGGCCTTGCTGCGGATGGTCGAGCGCGGCTCCGACCTTGGCGTGATCCACCGTCGGAGGGACGAGGACCGTCGCCTTGTCGGCGAAGGTCACCAGGCCGACCAGGAACGATTCGGGGAGCTGTTCGACCAGCGTCTCGGCCGCCTGCTGGGCGGCCGCCAGCCGGCTCGGGGTCACATCGGTGGCGTTCATCGACTGCGAGACATCGAGGACGAGCGCCACGGTGGGCGGCTTCGCGGTCCTCGACACGCGGAACTGTGCGAGCGCGACCCCGAGCGCGACGACCGCGCCGATCAGCAACAGGATCGGCAGACGCCTGAGCCAGGCCGGGGCCTGTTGGAACGAAGAGGACTTCTTCTTCACCGGCTTGCGGCGTGGGGCCCCCCCCCCCCGCCCCCGGCCCCCCCCCCCCCCGGGGGGGGGGGGCCCCCCCCGGC
>Ga0307287_10000195_pt1 | contig 22640 bp, 19 predicted proteins | sample ER_DNA_141_FD_194485 | JGI IMG/M metagenome (GOLD analysis project Ga0307287, IMG submission 194485) | Bulk soil microbial communities from the East River watershed near Crested Butte, Colorado, United States - ER_DNA_141 | ecosystem: Environmental > Terrestrial > Soil > Floodplain | place...
GGGCTCGGGCCGGCCGTTTCGTGCAAGCCCGAGGTCATCCAGCCGGCCGGCGAGCTCTGCCGCGAAGGGCGTCCCGGGCTCGATGCCGATCTCGGCGGCGGCCTGCGCGACCTCGGCGACGACCGCATCCGCAACCCTTGTCCCGCCCGCTGCCTCCTCCAGCGCCGCCGCATAGCTCTCTGCGACGTGACCGACATCGTGCTCCCGCTGGGCGTACGCGCGGGCCGCCTCGCTCATCGCCAGCTGTGTCGGCTCGCTCGAGGCGAGGAGCTCCAGCGCCGTCGCGAGCGACGCGATCTCGTCCTCGTCCACCGGCACCTTCAGCGCGACGTCAGCAGGCAACTCCGAAAACCAGCCGAGGTCGCTGACGACGAGGGGCCGTCCGAGCGAGAGCGCCCGTATGGCAGTGCCGGAGGTCTCTCCCATCGTCGGCGAGCGGAGCGAGATGCACGCGTCGCACGCGGCCAGCAGGGACCAGAGCTGGTCCTCCTCGACGTAGCCCATGCGCTCGACGCCTTCCGTTACAAGTCGGTCCGCGTCGAACCCGGGCGACGCCGGCCCGACGAGCAGGAGCTTCGCGTTCGGATGGCGCCTCCGCACCAAACCGAAGGCCTCGATCAGCTGAGGGATGCGCTTGCTCGCATTCAGATGCCCGAAGCAGCCGAAGAGCGGGCGGCCTTCGATCCGAGCGGGCTCGACGCCTGCCGCGGGCCAGGCGGGGTGCTCGATGCGCCAGATCGGGCCTGCGTATCCGACCTCGAGCGCGCGCTCCTCGACGTAGTGCGAGTGGACGATCAGGCCCGTCGCGTTGGCCAGCACCTCACCGGCGAGCGGGAACTCGTCGGGGCGTGTCTCCCACGGCGGAGACACACGACCGTCCAGCACACCGTGTGCAAGCAGGCGTCCCGGGATACCGGCGTCGCGCTCCATGGCAGCGAGATAGCCGTGGCCGTCCTTCCGGCCGATCGTCAATCCTGCAACGAGGTGATGGAGCACGAAATCGTGCAGCACGACCACTCCCGGCCGTCGTCGCAGCGCATCGACGATCCAGCCGTGCGCCTCTGGATCGTTGCCGACGTGGTAGAGCGCAACGTCGGCGGCGACAGGTCGCGTGCGTCCACGGCGCACGACCGCGATCTCGACGAGATCCGCGAGCGCGGGCACGAGCAACGCGGAATAGTCGGCTATCCCAGACCGTTCAGGCGGCAACGGTGAGTAATACGCAACTCTCACGCGAGCAGACGCGCGATCGTCTCGTCCCAGGAAACGCGGCGCGCGATCTCCTTTCCGGCCAGTCCCCAAGCACGCGCGTCGTCGACGTGGTCACGCAGCCAGGAGCACGCCTGGGCAAGCGCTGCGGCGCGCGGCTCGATCACGAGCCCGGTGGCCCGATCCGTGACGACTTCGAGCGGCCCGCCCGCGTCGGTCGTCGTGACGACCGGCTTCTCGGCCAGGAACGCTTCGTAGGGAACCATGCCGAAGTCCTCGTCGACGGGTGCGTAGTAGACGACGAGGCAGCGTGCGTAGAGCGCCGCGAGCTCCTCCTCGTCGATGCGGCCCGTGAAACGCGCGCGGCCGTCGAGCCCGCGCTTGCGGACGACGTCCTCGAGCCGCTCGCGATCCGGACCGTCGCCGACGATCACGCAGTTCAACGTCGAGTCGGCGGCGAGCGCGTCGAGCAGCAGATCGTGTCGCTTCGCGCGGTCGAGGCGCCCGACCGAGAGCACGAAGTCGTCGTAGCTTTCCGTCCGATAGGGCAGCTCCTGGGGCGGATGCGGCATCACTTCGGCGGCGATCCCCGTCGAACGCTGCAGCCGGTCGGCGACGTTGCGGGAAGTCGCGAACACCTTCTTCGCCTCGCCCAAGGCGACACGATCGAGGCGCTGAACGGCCCGTCGCGTCGCACGCTCCTCCGTGCTCTCGCCGAACTGCCCGAGCGCGGTGCGGTCGAGCTCGTAGGCCTGCCGGAACTGGTGCAGCAGCCACACCACCTTGTTCGGATGCCGAACCGCGTACGACGGGAACTTCGTAGCGATCGCCAGCTCAATCGGGCGTCCGTCGGATTCGCTCAGGTCGAGCAGTCGCCAAAGGAAGGCCTGGGAAAGCACGCGCTCTCCCGGGTACCACTTGTAGGGAATGGTGACGAGGTCCGTCTCGTGACCGCGAGCGCGGAGCTCGCCGACCAGGTCGTCGGCGAAGATCTCGGCCCCGCCGCGCTCGAAGGGAACCTGCGGCGCGCAGACCGCGATCCTCATCTTCCGCCCTCTAGAGGTACACGCGCGAGTGACCGGGTCCCACCACTCCCGCCCACCAACAGCCTAGGGAGAGAGCTGTCACGTGTCAGTGTCGCGAACGCTGCTTCTGCGTGTCTATGCATGCGCAGCCGTTCGCGCCACGAGGGCGTAGTCGAGCGGCGCGAACAGAAGGTCGTTCAGACGCCGGACGTTGGCGGCGATCACGGGATCGTCCGGCTCGGTCAGCCGCTCGGCGGGCTCGTTGAGAAAACGGATCTCCGTCTCCACGAACCCCGACTGGCGGGCGAGAAGCTCGAGGGTCTCAGGCACGAGCGGCTGGGCGTGCGTCAGGTCCGCGAAGTAGTTGCGTAGCGCGATCGGCGAGAGCGGATTGATCGTCTCGGCGATGAGAACGCCGCCCGGTCGCAGCTTCACGGTTGCGAGCCGCAGCGCCTGCACGAGAGTCGGTGCGGGGAGGTGCTCGACGACCTGGCCCATGAAGATCGCGCCGAGCAAACCGTCGGCTGCGGCTTCGAGGTACGTGACCAGGTCGGCCTGCTCGACCTCGAGCCCGTCGCCGCGCGCGTACGCGACCATGTCGGCGTCGGCATCGATGCCCCGTGCCGCCACGCCGGCTTCCCGCAAGAGCCCGAGGAGCTCACCACGCCCGCAGCCGATGTCCAGCACCGGCGCGTTCTGCCGCAGCTCGTCGAGGTAGCCCCGCTGGCGCTCGCGGATGGACTCGACGCTGCCGCGCATCCTGCTCTCGAACGCGAAGTAATCCGGAACCGAGGCGGCGGCAGGTTGGGACGCAACCGTCGCGGGCGCGGCCACGCCACCGGCGGCCGGGCCTCGCCGCTCGAGCCGCGCGAGGCGTTCTTCCAGCTCGCGCACGAGTCGCTCCACCTGCTCGCGAGCCGCCGTCGAGGCGTCGGCCCGCTCCGACAGTGCATCGACGAGCTTGAGGACGGAATCGTTGAAGACCCGCTGGTCGGCGGCCAGCGGCTCGACGTACCAGCGCATGAGCTTACGCAGGAAACGCTTGACGATGCCCTTCGGGCCGCCGCCGGCCGGACGCTCGGCCGTGACCGGCCAGAAGCGCTCGGCGAGGGCCCGGGTCGAGGCGAATTCGGCGCCCCGCGAGTCCTCATGGACGGCACCACGTCGAAGCTCCTCGCGGAGCCGGTCGAACAGGGCGGCGACGTCGGTCTCCTCCGGCGAGGAAATACCTGCAGGCGCCGGGTTTTTCGCCTCCGGCCCGGACATTCAGAGGATTGTACGGGGTGAGGCTGTCAGTGGAGGGCACGCACGTAGTGCCATGCCTGCGCAAGACCGAGCTGGCGCATCGCCACCAGAAGGAGGGCGTAGAGCGCCAGGCCCGCCGCTGCCGCCGGCACCGCGCCGAGCACCAGCGACGCTCCGCCGAACGCGAGCGCGGTGGCGGCCCCGACGAGGATCGAGAGACGACCGAGGCCGACGACGGTCAGCGCCAGCATCCTCGGCGCGAGCGAGGCCATCAGAGCGAGCACGACGACGAGCGTCGAGACGCCGAGCGCGACTGTCACGCCCGTGAGTCCCCACAGCGCGCGGCCGGCGATCGAGATCGGGATGTCGACGACAAGCGCACCAATCCCAATCGGGATCAGCAGCCGCGTGCGGTGCATGACGAACAACAGTGGATACGTGATCAGGAACGCCGCGTTCGCGACCATCCACGGGGAGAGGAACACGACGAGGCGTCCGAGCTCGTCCCCAACGTGGCCCGAGAACGCGTCGCCGAGCACCGCCGTGACCACACGTCCGCCGACAAGCGCCACGAGCCCGGCAGCGGCGCCCACGAACGCGAGGGAAACCCACGCGGAATGAACGACGTGATCCGCGGCGCTCTCGGCGTCGACACCACGGCGGGTCAACGGCGCCGCAGAGATGAGCGACAGCGAGAACGCCGTCGCGCTGACGAACGTCGCAGCGAGCAGGTACGCATACGACAGGCTCGTGACGCTGCCCTCGCCCGTGCCGGCGGCGAAGCGGAGCGCGATCACGTAGAGGCCTTGCAGAGCAATGGGCACGGCTGCGCCGTACAAGAGCCGCCAGAGCCGGTGGCGGAGTCGAAGTGGGACGCCTCGATGCAGCCGGAGCCTGTTCCCGCGCGCGAGCAGCACGATCATCGGCAGGCCGATCGCGATCGCGCCGTTCAGCGCCAGCCCCCACGCAAGTGAGACGAGACCGTGGGAGTCCGCGGCCAGAACGAAGAAGACGACGCCGCCGATGCCGCCGAGCGCAAAGCCGAGAGCGGCCGGCACGTAGCTGTCCTTCGCAGCGAGCGCACTCGCTGCAAGCGCCGCGATCAGCTGGGCGAACGCGGCAGGCACGAGCCACGGCAGCGCCTGGGCGGCGACCACCGCCGACTCCTCCGGAAGCCGTCCGGTGATCAACTCGCCCCAGAAATGCGAGAAGGCCGCCGCCAGTACCGTTGCAGGGACGGCGACGGCCAGGAAAGCGAGTGCATAGGCTCGAAACTCCGAGCCGAGCCGCCCTTCGGCCTCGGCGCGAGTCAGGTCGGGGACGACCACCATCCGGAAGGCCTGGGCCCCGAGCACGAGCACGAGGTAGACGCCGTAAGCGGCCATGAAGCCGTCGGTCTCCCGGTTTCGGCCGAACTTGTGCGCCAGGAAGGCACCGGCCACTGCCGCGGCGAGGCTCAACGTCACATATGAGAGACCTGTAAAGGCGCCGCTTCGAACCGCACTCCGGCCGCGCTCCGGGCTACCCTTGGGCTGCTCGTCGGCGGGCACCGCTGCATGAAAGCAGACCAACACGACTCCACCTGGACGGACGACGCCGTTGCTGATCTTCGGCGGGACTTCGGCGACTTCTTCAGCGGCAGGACCTGCCTCGTCACCGGCGCCGACGGGTTCATGGGATCGCACCTCACAGATGCGCTCGTCCAGCTCGACGCGAACGTGCACGCGTTCGTTCGCGCCACCTCGAGCGGCGCGCTGAACAACATCGCTCCGCTCCGCGAGCAGCTCAAGGTGCACTTCGCAGATCTCACGGACAAGACGTCGGTCGACTACCTCGTCAGGGAGCTGCTCGACGCCCCGGACAAGCCTTACGTCTTCCATCTCGGCGCGCAGGCACACGTTGGCGAGTCGTGGCATCGCCCGTACGAGACGGTGATCGCGAACACGATCGGCACGCTCAACCTCCTCCAGTCGATCGTCGACCACGGTCTCGAGCTCGAGAAGTTCGACACCGCCGGCACGTCGGAGGAGTACGGGAACGTGCACGAGGACGTGGCGCACCAGCACGACTTCGACGAAGAGGGCGGGTTGATCCTGCACGAGCGCTCGCCGATCAACCCGAAGTCGATCTACGCGACCTCGAAGGTCGCGGCCGACTTCCTGACCATGAACTATCACGACGCGTTCGGCGTGCCCGGCGTCGTCACGCGGATGTTCAACAACTACGGGCCGCGCCAGAACCCGCGCTACATCACGGGGACGATCATCACGCAGGCCCTCACCCGTGAGACCGTCGAGCTCGGCCAGCTCGAGCCCATGCGCGACTTCTGCTTCTGCAGCGACGGAGTACGTGGGCACCTGATGGTCGCGGCACGGGGCATCCCCGGCGACCTCTACGTCTACGGACAGGGCAAGAACATCTCGATGCGCGACTGGGCCGAGCTCATCCTGCGCGTGGGCCGGGAGCAGGGTCACTGGGACACTCGCGAGATCGTCTCGACCGCCGAGCGTTTCCGGCCGGGCGCGAGCGAGGTCATGGCGCTGCGTGTCGGCTACGAGAAGCTCAACCGGGAAACCGACTGGGAGCCCCACGTCTCGTGGGAGGACGGTGTCGCACGGACGATCGCCTGGTACGCCGAGAACCGGCCGCGCTGGATCGGCCGTGTCGACTGGCTCTCGCAGACGCGCACTCCCGCATGAAGATCCTCGTCACAGGCGGCGGCGGCTTTCTCGGCTCGCACCTCGTCGAGCGTCTCCAGGCCGACGGTCACGACGTCTACGTCGCGCGGCGAGCGGACTACGACCTGACGAAGTGGGGCGACGCCGGCCGACTGTTCGACGACGCGAAGCCCGAGCGTGTCTTCCACCTGGCGGGCGAGGTGGGCGGCATCGGGGCAAACAAGGTCAATCCGGGCCGGTTCTGGTACGCGAACCTGATGATGGGAGCGCACGTGCTCGAGCTCTCGCGCGAACACGGTCTCGGCAAGCTCGTCATCGCCGGCACCGTGTGCGCGTATCCCAAGTTCGCGGCAGTGCCGTTCCGCGAAAACGACCTCTGGAACGGCTATCCGGAGGAGACGAACGCCCCCTACGGCGTCGCGAAGAAGTCGATCCTCGTCGGAGCACAGTCCTATCGAGAGCAGTACGGGCTCGACTCGATCTTCCTCCTGCCCGCCAACCTGTACGGCCCGCGCGACAACTTCGACCTCGAGACGTCGCATGTCATTCCAGGTCTGATCCGGAAGATGCTGGACAACCCAGATCGGGTCACACTCTGGGGCGACGGCTCGCCCACGCGTGAGTTTCTCTACGTGGACGACTGCGTCGAAGGGCTCGTGCTGGCCGCTGAACGTTACGACGGAGCCGAGCCGGTGAACCTCGGGACCGGTGCAGAGATCTCGATCCGCGAGCTGGCGGAGCAGATCGCGGAGCTCGTCGGCTTCGAAGGCGAGATCGAGTGGGACACCTCGATGCCGAACGGCCAGCCTCGCCGGAGCCTCGATGCGAGCCGCGCCCGTGAGCTTTTCGGCTTCCAAGCGCGCACATCGCTCCGCGACGGGCTCGAGCGGACGATCGCGTGGTACCGCGAGCGCGCGGGCGCGACCGCCGGCGCACAAGCGTGAGCTCGCAAACGGCGGCAGCGCCCGCAGCGATCGAGGCGATCGGCGCGCGGCTGACCAGCGCTCGCGAGACCGTGAGCTCACTCAGGCCCGCCTACGTGCTGGGTACGTTCGTGGCCGCGCAGTGGCTGGCGGTGCTCGCCCTTGCCTTGACGGTCAGGCACAACGGCTGGCTCTACTACGCCGGCGGCGACCAGCTCTGGCACTACTCCGGTGCCTACGTGCTCGCGCACGGGCACCTGCCGCCCGCCTATGTCGGCTACGGCTGGTCGATCATGTTGCTCCCCGTCTCGTGGTTCGCCGGTGCAAGCCTGGTCTCCGCGCTGCCGGCCATCGTGTTGCTCAACACGGTGATCTTGCTGCCGGTCGCGCTTCTGTGCGTGTACGGGATCGCCAGCCGCATCGCCGGCCGGCTGTTTGGCTACTTCGCCGCGCTGCTCTGGATCGTCCTGCCTTACCTCGGAATCCTGTTCGTGGAGCCGGGCTACCACCAGAAGTACACCGAGCTCACACTGCCTCAACTCCTGGGGCTGACCTCGGTGCCGGACTTCCCTGCGACGGTTGCACTCCTGGTCTCCGCCTACTTCTGCCTCCGCGCGCTCGACTCGGCCGGTTGGCAGCCGGCCGCAGCTGCAGGGCTCGCGGCCGGCTGGTCGATCGCGATCAAGCCGTCGAACTCGATCTTCCTCGTCGCGCCCGCGCTGCTGCTGATCGTCGAACGGCGGCGCGCCCTGCCCATGTTCGTCGCGGGGCTCTTGCCCGCGGTTCTAACGCTCGCGGTCTGGAAGTTCCGCGGCCTGGGCGAGCTCGCCGCTGCACCGGCGGAGCCGGTGCAGCTCGCCTCCGGAGTCGGGAGCCTGATCGACCGAATTCACAGCCCGAGCCTGAACAGCTGGGCTCATCTGCGCCAGGTGCTCGACGCGCTGCGCGAGCACTTCTGGGTGGCACGTGTCATGGAATGGCTTCCGGTTGCCGGCACGATCGCGCTCCTGGCGAGATCCCGGCGCGCTTTCTTGCTCGTCGGAAGCTGGTTCGTCGTCTTTCTGCTCGCCAAGGGGACCTACATCCCGGCATCCATCGACGACGCGAGCTTCTTCCGTATCCTGATGCCGGCGTTTCCCGCGTATCTCCTGCTGGCCGCAGCGGTCGTCCTCCTCGTGCCCGGCGCCCGTGCCCGGCCGGCGCGACCCTCGCCGATTCTGGGCGGCCGCAGGCTGACCCTCGTCTTCGCCGTCGCCGTGTTGGCATTCGCAGCGCTGCCACTCGGCGTGATCGCAGCCACCCCCAGGCTGCACGACGGGGGCAGGCAGGCGGTTCGCCTGGGAGACACCCTCGTCCCGGTCGTACCGGCCGTCGGGCTCGCGGCGACGATCGAAGGGGGCGTCGTGCACCTCAAATGGCGGACGCGTCCGGCCCGTGCGGCGTGGGTCTTCTATCGGGTGTTACGCGCGAGGGGCGCGGGTGGCGGTGCGGCTTGCGCGGGGAGGCTTCGCAACTCGTCCGACAACTGCCAGCTGTACGTGGAGGAGGTTGGAACGGTTCGGACGCCTTCGTTCGACGATCGCCCTGGTTCCGGAAGCTGGTCTTATCGCATCGGGGTCGCGGCCAACTGGCTGAACGACCCGTCGCTTGGTGACGTCTACGTCGTCAGCGCACCCGTCAGCGCGGCGATTCCGTAACACCTTCCCTCTGCTGCTGCTCGAGCAGAGCGAGACGCTGAGCGAGGATCGTGTTTTGGTCGGAGAGCCGTGAGATCACGGTGGAGTAGTGCAGCAAGACCATGAGGATGAAGAGCGCCCCGACGGCGCCGAGAATTGCCGGCGGATAGGTCTCGACCCCGAACCAGCCCGCAATCGTGTTGAGCCCGTCCCGCCACACCGAGAGTGCGAGCAGGACGGCGCCTGTCAGCAGCCACAGCAACGCGTAGCGCTCACGAAGTCGCCGTGAGCGAATCAGCTCGAAGACCACGACGAGCAGCAGGAAGGACGCGACCGCCGCGGCGATCGATACGGGAAGCGGTGTCATCGTCGATGCTCCTTCTCTAGTGGGACGGCGTCGCGGCGAAAGAGGCCGACGAAGATCGCGAGCAACACTTTCGTCATGTAGTAGATCGAGCGCAGCGCAGTGATCGACGACGCCCCTCCGGCCCGCTCGCGCATCTCGACCGGAACCTCCTGCAGGCGCAACTTGTGCTTCACGCACATGATCGTCGCCTCGACCTCGGGGTAGTCGTGCGGGTAGTCGGCAGCGAAGAGCGCGATGCCCTTTCGATTCACAGCCCGGAAACCGGAGGTCGTATCCGTCACCTTCTGGCGCACGACGGCAGACACCACCAATGCGAACAGCCGAATCCCGAGCCGACGTGCGAAGGAGGACTGATAGCCGCTCCCGCTCGCGAAGCGCGACCCGACGCACAGGTCGGCCTCGCCCGACACCACGGGCGCGAGAATCGCGGGCAGTTGCGCCGGGTCGTGCTGTCCGTCGCCGTCGACCTGGACCGCGATGTCGTAGGCGTGCTCGAATGCATAGCGATAGCCCGTCTGGACGGCGCCGCCGATACCGAGGTTGAATGGAAGGCGAAGCACGTGTGCGCCGCGATCCGCGGCGATCCCGGCAGTGCGGTCCGTGGAGCCGTCATCGACCACGACGATGTCGAAGCCCGGGTCGAATGCGCGGAGCTCGTCAATGACGCGCCCGACCGTCTCTTCCTCATTCAGCGAGGGCACGATCGCAATTCGCCGCAACTCGGCGATCTGCGCAAGCACCGCGTCGCGCGGTCGCGCCGGCACTGCCGCGAGCTCAGCCACGGGCGGCCACGGGTGACTGAAGGCCTACGAGCTCCAGGATCTGACGCGCACGATGCGCATAGGTGTGCTCGTCGAGCACACGCTCGCGAGCGCGCCGTCCCATCGCCTCGGCGGCCCCAGGATCGTCGAGCAGCTCGCGGTACACAGCAACCGCTTCGTCCGCGCTCGAGACGACGCGCAGCTCCGAGCCGACGTCGAACCAGCGCTCGATTCCTTCCTGCGGATTGGACACGATCGCCGCTCCGGAGGCCGCGAGCTCGAACGGCCGGCACGTCGACGACGCGTAAACGGTCGCATGCGAACGGCGCGTGATGTTCAGGTTGATCCTCGCGCGCGAGATCGCCTGTGCGAAGACGTTGAAGGGGACGTCGCCGATCAGGCGCGCGTCTCCGATGTCACCGCGGAAGTCCCTGCCACCGAGAGCAAAGTCGATCTCGGGATCGCGCCGGCTGGGTTCGCCGACGAGCGCCCGCATCCATTCGCGGCGGAACTTGTCCCCGTAGCCATAGAAGAAGACGTCGTGCTCCTTCTCGACCGCCGCGGGCTGGAACAGCTCCGGGTCGGCAGCCCAGAAGACCGCCTCCGCGCGCCGCGCACCGAGCTCGCGCAGGCGTTCGAGCCCACCCTCCGAGTTCGAGAGCACCAGGTCGTACTCCGACGGGTCGGCGCCGTGGTAGTAGTTGAAGCCCGTGTCCATGCCTCCGAACTCCGGCAGGCTCATGGGCACGTCGCCGTCGTAGAACACGACGGGGACGTCGAACCGCTCGCGCAGCCGAGTCGGGATGCCACGGAGGTGCGCCATCGGCACCGTGAAGACGATCACCGCTGCAACGTCACGTTCCTCCTCGAGGATCCGCTCGAGATGTCGCTGCCAGCGCGGCGTGACGTAGCGCCAGATCGCCTCGCGCGTGAGCCTGTCTCCCATCGTGTCTTCCGGGTTGTCCTCGCCGCGCCGAAGCAGCGTGTCTCCCTTCAGCCGAGCGGCGATTCCGCGGGCCCCGGCGAAGAGCTCGGCCTCACGGTAGAGGGGGTTGGGCGCCGTCCGCCACCACGGCGATTCGATCGCGCGCCCGCGGTAAGGCGTGACGATGAGGTCGACACCGACCTCGTTCAGGCCTTTCCAGATCTGCCACCACGCGGGAGTGCAGCCGTAACGGAAGTCGAGGTCGGTCGCGGACGCAACCGCGAGGATCTTGGGCGCACCGGTCATCGCGATCAGTATGGCGAACGGATGTGTCGGCTCAGTAAGCACCTCGACTTGCGAGAACCGCCGGGAGCGTGCGGGCCAGGATCGTGATGTCGAGCCAGATCGACCAGTGCTCGATGTAGTAGAAGTCGAGCCGGACCAGATCGTCGAAGCTCAGGTCGATACGGCCGGAGACTTGCCACAGACCGGTCATCCCGGGGAGCACGAGATACCGCTTCCGGTGCCACGGGAGCAGCTGCTCGTAGTCCCGGATGGGAAGAGGCCGCGGGCCGACTAGCGACATCTCGCCCCAGAGGACGTTGAAGACCTGCGGCATCTCGTCGAGCGAAAACCGGCGCAGGAAGCGCCCGACCGGCGTGACACGGGGATCGTCCTTGATCTTGAAGAGTGGGCCAGACGCTTCGTTGTCGGCCTCGAGCGCGCTCTGGCGCTGGGCTGCGTCGGCGTACATCGTCCGGAACTTCATCATTCCGAACTCGTGCTCTCCGAGGCCGACGCGCCGATCACGATAGAAGACCGGTCCGCGCGAGCTGAGCTTGACCGCACCGGCGACCGCGAGCCAGAGCGGCAAGCCAACGACGATGACGAAGCTGGACACGACGAGGTCGAAGCCGCGCTTCAACACCCATTCCGATCCGGCGAGAGCCGGGGGGCGCAACTCGAACAACGGCGCCCCCTCGCCCGGAATGTACTCGGCCCGCTCCAGGAGCAGCTCGGTCGAGCGCGGCGCGATCTTGACCTTGGCTCCGAAGCGATGCGCCTCCTCGACGAGCTCGAGCAGCTCGCGCTCGGCGAAACCGCCGTCCGTCACGATCAGCTCGTGGACGTCGTGCTCGCGCAGGATGCGCGGCACTGCGTCGAGGCCGCCCAGCGCGCGCAGGTCGCCGGAATCGCCATTCGGGGCGATCGCGCCGAGGAACTCGTAGCGAATCCCACTGCGATCGGCGCCGAGCGTGCGACGCAGCGCCGCCAGCTGTTCGCCTTCTCCGACCAGCACAGTTCGCCGGCGCGCACCTGTGAGCCGCAACACGTCACGCGTGAGCACCTCGTAGCTCGCCCGGAGGATCCCGATGAAGAACGCCGTGGTGACGACCGCGGTCGGTGTCAATCCGTAGGTCGTGAAGTGGTAGCCCGTCCCGAGGCCGAACGCCAGCGTGATCAATGCGACGAGCACCAACGACAGGACGATCTGGCCCACCCCGGCTCTGAGCTCGCGTCGCCGGTAGAGGCCGCCAACCCAGAAGACGAGCACCGTGATCACCGTGAGAAACGGAAGCCAGTTGCTCTCCGTCTCCCAAAGGATCCCCCACAGCGGCGGCCACTGGCCGAGGTAGAGCTCACGGAAGATGAGCGCCACGAAGACCCCGAGAACGAGGCCCGCTAGGTCGATCGTCACGAGAACCGCAACGCTGGTGAGCCGTCGGGCGACGGCCAGGAGCGTGATGCGCGAAAAGAGGTAGGGCCGCGCCGACCGGATGTCCTCGACCGGCGCCGGCCGGGACTCGGCCGGCACGGCAGGCTTCGTGCTCACCCGCATCAGTGTACTTCTGGCGCTTCTCAGGGCAGACAACGCCCCCAGGGACGCTAGTCTCGCCCGAGGTGAGCCTGGAGCAGTTGAGCGAGCGCTATGCCGAGCACAACCGCGTCGAGCGGGGAGCCGGCTTCATCTTTGCGGGGCCGGAGCGGGTGGAGCTCTTCCGCCGCTACGTCGGCGGCCCGGGACGGAACGTGCTCGATCTCGGTTGCCGGGACGGCGCTCTCACGCAGGCCTACGCCGGTGGGAACGAGATCGTCGGCGTCGACGCCGACCGCGAGGCGCTCGCCGAGGCTCAGAAGCTCGGGATCGAGACCCGCTGGGCCGACCTTGACGATGCCCTGCCGTTCGACGGGGGGACATTCGACGTCGTCGTGGCAGGCGAGCTGCTCGAGCATCTCCGCGATCCACGGCGCGTCGTCTCCGAAGTGCTGCGCGTCCTGCGACCGGGCGGCACGTTCGTCGGCTCTGTTCCGAACGCCTACCGTCTGAAGAACAGGCTCCGCTTTGTGCTGGGGCGGAAGCCCGAGGATGACCCGACCCATCTCCAGATGTTCTCCTCAAACGACATTCGTGCACTCCTCGACAGCTTCGAGGACGTGCAGCTACATCTCATCGCGGGACGTCTCGTCCCGCTTCACGCACGGCTGTTTGCGAACGACATCGTCTTCTCGGGCCGCAAGTCGCGCTGAAGCTCGTCGAGGTCCATCACGGTCCTCTTCAGTGCTAGGAAGCGGAGGCCGACGCGCAGAGCGGCGGCGCGGCGTCGGTCGAGCAGATCGGTGTCGTGGAAGTACGCATGCACGATCTGTCCCCGGAACGGTGCAAGCACGCCGCGGGCGAGCATGCCGACGGAATGGGTCGTCGGCACTTCGAGCAACCTGCGACCATCGGCGAGCTCGAGCCAGACCGGTTCGTCGAGCTGCAGGTGCGGAGCATCCGCCTCTAGATATCCCGGCCGGAACGCGGTCGCCGTGCAGTCCGCGTAACCGAGGTCGGCGACCACCGCCGCGACGCCCTTGTCCAGGTACCAGCCGCCGCCGCAGAAGAACGTCGGCCTGAGACCCACGGACTCGAGCCAGCGGCCCTGCTCGCCCACGAGCACAGCCGGGTCACCCGCGGTCGGCCGAGCGTGATCGGGCGCGGTCCAGTGAGTGTGCAGCCCGAAGGGCGCCCGTGTCCGGGCCTCCCGTGCACGTTCGAGCCAGCGTTCCTCGTTCTCCCCCTCGGCCGGCGGACGCATCAGGGCGGCAATCGCGAATCCGCCCGGCCTGCGCTTCTGCAAGGCGCTGAAGCGTCTCCAGACGTCGTCGTCGAGTGGACGCTCCACATGACACGAGACGACCGCGTACCGCCCGTGCAGTATGTGTCCCGTGTGCGGCATCGCCGGACTCTATTCGCCCGCGGGCCCGCCCAATCCCGAGCTCGTGGACGCGATGCGCGCGGCGCTCGTCCAGCGTGGGCCCGACGAGGGATCGACCGACGCGTTCGGCCGTTGCGTGCTCGGCCACCAGCGCCTGAAGGTCATCGACCTCGACATGGGCTACCAACCGGTAGCGAACGAGACGGGCGACGTCGTCGCGGTCTTCAACGGAGAGGCGTACAACTTCCTCTCTCTGCGCGACCAACTGAGCGCACACGAGGTCCGCGGGACCGGTGATACGCCGATCCTGCCGCACCTGTACGAAGAGAGCGGACCGCACTTCGTCGAGCGGCTGCGGGGCATGTTCGCGGTCGCACTCTGGGACGCTGGACGGGAACGCCTCGTGCTCGCCCGCGACCGGCTCGGCAAGAAGCCGCTCCTCTGGGCACGGCTACCAGACGGCACGCTGGCGTTTGCATCGGAGCTGAAGGCGCTCCTGCGCCTGCCGCAGCTCTCCCGGGAGATCGACCTCGATGCGGTCGACGCGTACCTGGCGCTGCAGTACGTCCCGGGCGACAGGACCGCGCTGCTCGGGATCCACAAGCTTGCGCCCGGACACGTCCTCGTCGCGGAGGGCGAGACGGAGCGGATCGAGCGCTACTGGCATCCCGAACCGGCAGAACCGAGTACGCACGAAGACGAATGGCTCGAGCGCGTGCGCGCCACCGTCGGCGAGGCTGTGCGTAGCCGCCTCGTGGCGGACGTGCCGCTCGGCGCTCTGCTCTCCGGCGGAATCGACTCCAGCATCGTCGTCGCCCTGATGGCGCAGGCGTCCTCGCAGCCGGTGCGCACCTTCACGGTGGGATTTCCGGACGCACGCTATGACGAGCGAGCCTACGCACGGGCAGTCGCGTTGCGCTACGGCACCGTGCACGAGGAGGTCGAGATCGAGGAGAACATCGCCTCGACGCTGCCGCGACTTGCTGCAACCTTCGATGAGCCCCTCGGGGACGAAGCCGCGTTTCCGACCTTCCTGATCGCGGAGCAGGCGCGGCGGCATGTCACCGTGGCGCTCGCCGGCGACGGCGGCGACGAGTCGTTCGCCGGCTACGAGCGGTACATCGCGCATCGTCTCGCCGACCGCGTCCCTGCGCCGGCCGCGCAGGCGGGCGCAGCGGCCCTGCGCCTCCTTCCGGCCGCACGGCGCGAGCCGCGATCCCGACTGTTTCGCGCAGCGCGCTTCCTCGACGTCGCCTCCACCCCGGCCGGGCGGCGCTATGCGCGCCTGATGGAGGTCTTCCCGATCGAGGTTCGCCGCGAGCTCTGGTCCGATCGGCGACTGGCTCAACATGTGCCGCTCGATCCCTCCCGGCCCGGCGTCACGGGCCTGCAACTGCTCGACATCGAGACCTACCTGCCGGGCGACCTGTTGCTGAAAGCCGACCTCGCTTCGATGGCCCACTCGCTGGAGTTGCGCTCGCCGTTTCTCGATCACGAGGTCGTCGCGCTCGGCCTCGCTTTGCCCGACTCGCTGAAGACACGCGGCCGGGAGGGAAAGGTCGCTCTGCGCCGTGCGTTTGCCGCCGATCTTCCCGCCGAGATCGCCGACCGCGGCAAGACCGGCTTCGGCGTGCCGCTCGGACGGTGGTTCCGGTCGGATCTCCGCGACCTCGCGCACGATCTCCTGGCCGGTGACCGTGGCTGGTTCCGGCCGGACAGCGTCCAACGGTTGCTCGACGAGCACGAGTCCGGGCGTGCGGATCACGGGCACCGCTTGTGGTGCCTGCTGATGCTCGAGCTCTGGGTGCGCGAGCACGTGGAAGCGCCGGTCCTCGTAACCGCCGCGTGAGCGGCGGGGTGGAAGGGGAAGGGGGAAACCGGGAGGTTTCCCCGGTCCACCTCTTCGTCACCCAGGCGGTCGCAGCGGCAGGGTGGCGAAGCGCACTTTCTAGAAGAAGGGGGCTCGTGCGGGAAACCTGGTTTCCCCCACGCGACGAGCCGAAGGCGAGGAGGCCGTGTCGAAACGCGCTCACCTCTGGCTGATCGCCTTCGCGGCGATCGCCCCGCGTGTGGCCGTGCTCGTGCACGAGCGCGGACGCATCCTCTCGGCCTTCACCGACAAGAGCGACGACTTTGCTCAGACGTTCGTGCATCACGGAACGTTTGGGTTCATTCCGGGCGAGCCGTCCGCGTACACGCAGCCGCTGTACGGCTTCTTCCTGATCCCGATCTACTGGATCTTCGGGCGCACGTGGTGGGCGGTCGGCGGTGCACAGATCGCGGTCGCGACGGCGACCGCCTTCCTCGTCTATGTGATCGGCACGCGCGTGCTGTCGCGACGTGCAGGCACGATCGCGGCAGTCCTCGCGACGCTCAACCCGTACCTCGTCTGGCATGACGTCCATCTCAACCGGGAGGTGCTCGACCAGCTCGTCGCCGCGGCGCTGATCCTCTGCACGCTCGTCGCCGCCGACCGCCGCTCGGTGAGGTGGGCGACAGCCGCGGGCATCCTGGGCGGGCTCGCCGTGCTCGGCAACGTCCGACTGGCCCTCATTCCGCTAGTCGTCGCCGCGTATCTGGCGATTCGCAACGGCTGGAGTTGGGCGCCGGTCGCGCTCGTCGCCGCCGCTGCGCTGACGGTGACGCCGTGGGTGATCCGCAACAAGGTGGAGGTCGGTTGCTTTGCGCTCACGACCGACGGTCGCGCGCTCTGGAAGGCGAACAACGCCCAGACGTACCGCTTGCTCGCCGAGGGAAAGTGGATCGACGACGTCAAGGATCCGCCTGACCATCCGTTCCCGAACCCGGAGGAGGCGCGCGACCTCTACAGGCAGACCGGAAAGAAGTATCACGTGAACGAGTGCGCGAACCAGTCGTACTACGAGCACAAGGCCTGGAAGTTCGTGCGGGACCATCCGGGCGGGAAGGCGAAGCTCGCCGCGCAGGCCGTGCGCATGGAGTGGGATCCGCGCACGACGGCTTCGGCGACTGACTCCGGCCACGGAGCGATCCGCAGCCTGGCGCAGCCGCTCTACACGTCATTGCTCTACGCGCTCGGGCTCATCGGCATCTTCGTGACCGCCCGCTGGTTCGTCGGCCTCGCGCTGGCGGTGCTCGCCTACCAGACCGTCGCCGCGATCGTCTTCGTCGGCGCGACTCGCTATCGCATAGCGACCGACTTTCTGATCGCGCTCCTCGCCGCAGGCGCGATCGAATGGGCACTGAGGCGGTGCCGGCGCAGGCCGGTGTGAAGGTCCTCCACATCCACCGGATCGGAGGCATCGGCGGCTCCGAGCGACATCTGCTGACGCTCCTGCCCGCATTGGCAGCACGTGGCGTCGAGGTTCGCTTCCTCGGACTCGATGACACCTCGCGCGCACCCGGCCCGTTCTACGAGGCGCTAACCGTCCCGTACGCGCACGTTCCCGCCCCCCGCGACGTCGATCCTCGGCTCGCATGGCAGGTGCGTTCGGAGACGCGGAACGCCGACATCGTGCACACGCATCTCGTTCACGCCGACGTCTACGGAGCGCTGGGAGCCAGGCGGCTCGTCTCGACGAAGCACAACGACGATCCGTTCCGCGCGGGAGCGTTCCGATTCGTCGAGCGGGCGCTTGCACACAGAGCCGCGAAGGTGATCACGATCACCGAGGCGCTCGCACGCTTCCAGGTGGAACGTGTCGGCCTTGCCGCAGACAAGGTGGAGGTCATCCATTACGGCCTGGACGACCTGCCGGCCGCGTGGGGATCGAATCCGCCAGATCGGCTTGTCTCGGAAGCGCGCGTGCTCCTCGCCGTCTGCCGGCTCGAGCCGCAGAAGGGGCTCGACGTTGCCGTTCAAGCTCTGCCCGACATCCGCGTACGTCATCCGACGGCGGAGCTCGTCGTGCTCGGCGAGGGCCCACAGCGGGCGGAGCTCGAGCGCCTTGCGGCCGAGTTGCAGGCCCCGGTGCACCTGCTCGGTCGCGTCCCGGATGTCGCGGCCTGGCTCCGGCGCGCGGACGTCCTCGTCCATCCCGCGCGCTGGGAGGGCTTCGGGCTGGCTCTCCTCGAGGCGATGTTGGCGTCGAAGCCCATCGTGGCGACGAACGTCAGCTCGATCCCCGAGATCGTCGCCGACGGCCAGACGGGAATGCTCGTCCCACCCGACAACCCAGCAGCGCTGGCGGCCGCAGTGACGCGACTCCTGGACGATCCCGGCACCTACGGCGACGAAGGCCGGCGGCGGGCGCAGTCGCAGTTCAGCGTCGCGCGCATGGCCGACCGGACGGTCGCGCTCTACGAGACAGCACTCCGCCGGACTTAGCTGCGCGCCGCCAGCGCCCCTTCGTAGAGCAGCTCCGTCCGGTCCGTGCAACGCTCCTGCAGGAAGTGCTCGAGCGCGCGGCGGCGGCCGGCGTCGCCCATCTTGGCTGCGAGCGACAGATCTCCGGCAAGCCGCACGATCGCTTCCTCGAGCGGCTCCGCTTCGCCGGGAGGGACGAGGAAACCGGTGACTCCATCCTGGACGAGCTCCCCCAGACCGCCGATCTCCGCGGCGATCACCGGTCGCGCGCGCTCCATCGCCTCGAGCGCGACCATGCCGAAGCCTTCGCCCATCGACGGCACGACGACGATCGCTGCGTTCTCGATCGCCTCTTGCACCGGCGCGACATAGCCGAGAAAACGCACCGAGTCCTCGAGCTCGAGCTCTAGAGCAAGGGCACGCAGGGCCGGCTCGAGCGGACCGCGTCCCGCGATGTGGAGTTGCAGGTCGGGAATCCTTCGGCGCGCTGCCGCGACCGCGCGCAGCAGCACGATGTGGCCCTTGATCGGGATCAAGCGACCGACGCAGAGCAGCACGGGCGCGCCACCCTCGTAGCGACGCGACGCACCGTCCGGCTCGATGCCGTAGTGCACGATCTCAAAGCTCGAGCCGTCGAAGCCCTCCACCTCCTCGAGGTACCGCGCGAGGCCGCGCGAGATCGCGATGTGCGTGTGGGCAAACGTCGCGATCGCACGATCTCCGAGCGCAAAGCCGGGGTTCTCTCGAAATTCGTTGAAGCCGTGCTTCGTCGACACGCGCAGGGGAACGCCCGTCAACGCTCCGGCAAGCTGCCCGTAAACGTCCGCATGCACGAGATGCGTATGGAGGATGGTCGGTCGGCGGCGCGCGATATAGCCCACCAGACGCAGAAACGCGAAAGGGTCGACGTCCGCCGCAAGAGGAATCGAGTCGAGCGGTATGCCGCGACTCGTCAGCTCCCTCGCAAAGTCCCAGGCGCCGGGCTCGTTCTCGTGCAGCATCAGGAAGCGGATGTCCCAGCCCCGGTCCTTCAGTCGTGGCAGGAGCGAGAGCAGGTGCGCTTCCGAGCCGGAGATCCCGGCCACCTTCTGCAGGTGCAGGACGGTTCCGTTCTGGTTCATCGCGCCGCCGCCAGGACTCCGTCGGCCCAGGTCCCAACCGAGTGCCGCTGCGCGACGCGCTCGCGTAACTTGCGCCCGATCTCTGCTCGCTCGCCCTCGTCGAGGCCGGCGAACCAGCGCAAGCGGTCGGCGAGGCTCTCGGGCGAATCGCGGTCGAAGAGCAGCGGGAAGCCGTCGAACAGCTCGTCGAACAGCGGATTGGACGCGAGCACCGGCAGACAGGCCGCGGCCGCTTCGTAGACGACCTTGTCCGGCGCTCCCGCCTCCATGTTGTTGACGAGGACGTCGGAGCGCGCGAACAGCTCCGGAACCTGCGCACGCGGCACTGCGTCGCCCAGCGGGATGCCGAGACGCTCGAGCTCGCCGCGATGCCGGCGCTCGAGCTCGTTCAGCGCGACCCCGTGGAGCTCGACCTCCGCGCCCTCGACCTGCTGCACGGCGCGGAGGATCGTCCCGATCCCCTTGGCCGGCGAGTAGCGTCCGAGCACCAGCGCTTGCAGGCCGCTGCGCCCGGTGCGATCGGTGCAGGCGAACTCGTTCACGTCGATACCGTGCCCGATCGGCCGAACCTTGGGCGATGCAAGGGGAAACGAGCGCCGATCGACGCTCACGATCGCCGTCGCGAGCCGCACGGCCCCGCGGAGCGTCGACGACGCCTTCCAGTGCGTGTACCACAGCAGCAGGGGAGTTCGCGTCGGACGCACGAGCGGCGCCGCGAGCAGGACGTAGGCCGGAATCATGTGGGCGACCACTGCGTCCGCGGGCAGCGCGCGCGCGAGCTCACGCTCGAATCGCCAGATTCGCCGCGCGCGCCCGGGCGCGCCGAACGTCCGCACCTCGACGTTCGCGGGCAGCCCGTCACCGCGGCCCGCCTGCGCGAGGACAACGACCTCGTCAACACGCTCCGCGAGCGCGCGGATCTTCGGGATCGTCGCAGCCAGGACCGGATGCTCAGGATCGACGCTCTGCGTGAGGAAGACCAGCCGCTTCATCAGAAGAAATCCGTGTCGCCGAGCGTGAACCGCCAGGCGCTCGGATCGGCGTCGAGCTCCCCCGCCAGCGGTTTGCCCATGAAGTCGAGCGACATCGGTGTCGGCACGAACCCACAGGATGCGTAGGCGGCGGCCTCCCCCGGCCCGGGCAGGGCGATCAGCGCGCGCGTTCCCGGTTTCACGCCGGCGAGGCACGCCCGCAACAACGGCCGCACCGGTCCCACCAGATCGGCCACGAGCGCGATCGGCTGCCCGCGATGGCGCTTGTGCCCGAGCACCGCGTAGCCGCCGTGGGCGCGATAGGCAGCGTAATCGCGTGGCGAGTCGAGGTAACGCCAGTTGAGGTAGGCCGCGTCACGCACGATGTGGCTCGACCAGCCGGCTGCAGCGTCGCCCTCGAAGTCGAAGCGCTCGATCCGCTGCGCCTTGCCACGCCGCAGGCTCAAACGCGGGAGCGGGCGCGCCCAGATGCGGAGCTTGCCGATCTGCGTCCAGCCGAGCGGCCCGAGGAAGAGCGGCGCGGTGGGCGCGGACGCAAACCCCAGCACGAAGGCAGCGCCGCGGGCCTTGGCTTCCTTCTCGTGCTTCCGCTCGAGACCGACGAAGACGCCACGCCCGCGCGCAGCCGGTGCCGTCGTCGCGTGCACGGAGAAGGTGGCCGGTCTCTGTCCGGCCGCGAGAGCCATCCGGTAGAGAGAGTGTGCGGCCACGCCGATCACACGCCCGTCATCGCGCGCGACCGACATCAGCGAGCCCTCGGGATTCCCCGTGAACCACCAGTCGAACTCGGCGCCGCTCAGCGCTGCCTCGCCCCAGGCATCGTGCAGCAGGCGCAGGTAGTCCTCCCGTTGCGCCGGCTCGTAGGCCGCCAGCTCGTAGCCGGACACTTACTTGGTGGACGTGCCCAGCGCCGCATTGAAGACGCGGCGCGCGTGTGTGCCCGTGACGGTGTCCTTGAGCGAGATCAGGTCGCAGGCGCCCGCAAGCACGAGCTCGAACGTACGGGGAGAGTAGGGCTCGATGTTGTAGCGCCGCAGCTGCAGTGGGTCGGTCGTCTGGGAGTTGGCGCCCGAGACTGCGGTGAACGCAACGTCGTAGCCTGCCTGGCGGACGAGCGAGAGATGGACGGGCTTGTAATGGGCCTCGGAGCCCTTCACATAGGAGAAGGCGCGCACGGGCCGCCCGAGCCGCTCTTCCAGCCGCAGCTTCGACAGAGCGATCTCGCGCGCCGCTTCGTCGACCTCGAGATCGGCGAGCGGGCGATGCGAGATGCCGTGGGACTCGATGCGAATTCCTTCTCGCTCCAGATCCGCAAGCTCCTCCCACTCGATCGTCCGGTTGAGGATGCCCTGCGCGGCGAGATGCTCCTCGTGCGGCAGGGGATGGCGGTCGTCGAGATAGCCGATCGGAACGAACAGCACGGCCGGGTAGCCGTACTTGCGCAGGACACGTGCCGCGTTGTCGAGGTTGTCGTAGTAGCCGTCGTCGAAGGTGATCAGCACCGCCCGCTCCGGCAGAGGCTTGCCGTCGACGTAATGGCCGAGCACGGCGTCGAGATCGACGACCGTGTAGTCGAGGTCGCGCAGCTGGTCCATCTGCTCGTCGAAGATCGACACCGGCATCGTCAACGGGTTGCTCGGCAGGTCGTTCACCTTGTGGTACATGAGGACGCGCAGGCTCCGCTCGCCGTTGCCGTTGGCGCCGATCGCGGACGCCGTCTCGCCGATCGTCCGGTAGACGGAGTTCTTCAGGATCTGCTTGAAGCGGTCTGCACGCACGGCGCGCCTAGCTTAGCCCGGTGATGCGGCCGACGAGGTCACGCAGGCGGGAGGCGAAGTCCTCCGGCGACACCGTCCACAGAGCGGCGCTCGAATGCGCTCCCGCACCCAGCCGCTCGGCCAGCTCCCGCTCGTCGAGAACCCGGACAAGCGCGTCGGCGAGACCGTCAGTGTCGCCCGGTTCGACGAGCAACCCGTTGCTTCCGTCCTGCACGAGATCGGGAATGCCGCCCACGCGGCTCGCGACGACCGGCCGGGCTCGGCAGAAGGCTTCCACGATCACTCGGCCCATGCCTTCGGAGCGGGACGGCAGGACGAGGAGCGTCGAGTCGTCGAGCGCCGCTGCGACTTCGCTCGGCGTCAGCCGCTCCGTCCAGCTCGTCCGCGCGGGTAAATCATCGACGAGTTGCTCGACGACCGGTTGCAGCGCCCCGGAGCCGACGACGTGCAGCTGC
>Ga0307287_10000198_pt1 | contig 22584 bp, 21 predicted proteins | sample ER_DNA_141_FD_194485 | JGI IMG/M metagenome (GOLD analysis project Ga0307287, IMG submission 194485) | Bulk soil microbial communities from the East River watershed near Crested Butte, Colorado, United States - ER_DNA_141 | ecosystem: Environmental > Terrestrial > Soil > Floodplain | place...
CTTCCGATCTAAGTACCGGGCGTGCCAGTCGGCCGACATCTCGAACATCGTCGTCCCGGTCGCGAACAGGCGGATCCGCTCGGCCCCGCCTCCGAGCAACCGCGCCACGGACATCCCGGCGTCCTTGCCCAGGATGTCCCAGAGCGCGATCTCCACGCCCCCGATCGCCTGCGAGGTCAACCCCTCCCACCCCAGATACCCGTCGAGTGCGACGTGCATCTCGGACAGCCGTCGGCGGATATTCCGCGGATCCGTGCCGAGGAGCAGCGGGGCCAGGACGTCGTGGACCGTGGCGGCGACCACCGTCGGATAGGAGTGGCCCCAGTTCGTGCTCGCCTCCCCCCACCCCACGATGCCGGCGTCCGTGTCGATCCGTATCACCGAGCAGCTGCGCCCCATGGTCGGGTCGCGCTTCTCGAAGCCGAGCGAGATCGCCTCGACGCTCGTGATCTTCATCCGCCGCCTCCGAGTTGAGAGCCCGGCAACGGCGCGCGATCGTCGAGCAACCCCTGCTCTTGCATCTCCACCCACAGCTCGTCGGGGATCTCCGTCGCACCGAGCCGGAGGTTCTCGTCCACCTCACCGGCGTCCCGCATCCCCACGATGGCGCACGCCACGGCGGGATGGGCGAGGGGGAACTGGATCGCCGCCGCCTTGATGGGGACATCATGGCGGGCGCAGATCGCGGCGAGGTCCTCGACCTTCTGCAGGACCTCCGGCCCGGCGGGCGCGTAGTCGAACCACGCACCGGGGGTGGGGTTGGCGAGGACCCCGCTGTTGAAGACGCCGGCCGCGATGACCGCGACGTCGCGCTCCAGGCACAGGGGCAGGAACTCCTGGAGGGCGCCCTGATCGAGCAAGGTGTAGCGGCCGGCCAGCACGACGCAGTCGAGGTCGGTCTCCCGAACCATCGCCGCGAGCGCGTTCGACAGGCCGGCGGAGACGGCGGAGATCACCCCTTGCGAGCGGAGCTCGGCCAGGGCGGGGAAGGCCGTCGAGATCGCCGCCTCGAGATGATCGTCCGGATCGTGGATGTGCACGATGTCCACGCGGTCCAGGCCGAGCCGCTCGAGGCTTTCCTCGAGCGAGCGCACCACACCGTCTCGGCTGAAGTCGAAGACCGCGTCGCGCTCATCCGGGTCGGCTCCGCTCGGTCGCAGAAGGCGACCCACCTTGGTGCCGACGACGAAGCGGTCGCGGTCGACCTGCGAGAGCACCGAGCCCAACCTCCGCTCGGACTCCCCGAGTCCGTACAGCGGCGCGGTGTCGAAGTGCCGGATCCCGGCATCCAGGGCCCGCTCGACCGCCGACCGAGCGGCCTCGGGCTCGTTCCCCCAGAAGTACGTGGCCAACGGCGCGCCGCCGAGGCCGAGCCGAGTCACGTCCAGGCCCGTCCCGCCGAGCTGGACCCGCTCGAGGGGATCGAGGGTCATGAGCTCACCGGAGTCGGGCCTGTCGTGCGGTCGCCTACGCCGATGGGGATGCTGTCCCGTGGACCTCGTCGAGGATGGAAAGGTCGACGATCGTCGCGGGATCGGGAAGATCCTCTCGGCCCGAGGCCCGCAAGGCGTCGTACATCGGACCCCCCAGCTCCTCCAGGTCCATCGAGAACAACCCCGCATCGGATTGCATCAGCGGGACGTTCGCCTGCGCGTTCAACATCGACTGATCGAACTTCTGGCCGGCCTCGGCGCCTCCGTACGAGTCGAGGGTGAGGTTGACCGCGTAGTCGAGGTTGGCGTTCGCGAAGTCCCAACCCGCGATCGTCGCCTTCAGGAACCCGACCATGAGGTCGTGGTTTTCCTGGAGGTAGGTCCGATCCGCGAACAGCATGTCGGCGTAGGAGGGCATCCCCATGTCGGCGAACAGGACCATGACATTGTCGATACCGTCCAGCTGCAGGTAGAGGGGTTGGTTGGTGGAGTACGCCGTCATGCCCTCAACCTTCCCGTTCACGAGCGGGGTCGCATCGAACCCGATCGGCACGAAGTCGTAGTCACCGGCCTGCAGGCCGTTGATGGTGAGCACGGCATCGAGGAAGACCTGGTCGCCCTCGGGACCTCCGAGGGTCTTGCCGACCATGTCCTGCGGTGTGTTGATCGGGTTGTCCGCGAGGGACAGGAGCCCGAACGGCGACTTCTGACACCTGGCACCCCAGATCACGAAGTCGGTACCTTGCGCGTTGGAGTCCGACACCGTGAGGAGGTCGGTGGACAGGCCCACGTCGGCCTTCCCCGCCGCCAGCACCTGGTTGCTCTCGGGGCTGTTGTACCCGGCGGCCAGGATCTCGATCGAGGTGCCCTGCTGGTCGAAGTAGCCCTTGTCGTCGCCCACGTACCAGCCGACGAAGTCGACCGAGGGGATCCAGTTGGTCCGGAACCTCACGTCCGTCGGCTGAGCCGAGGTCGCCCCGGTGGCGCCGGTGGTCCCGGTGGAGCCGGACGGTTCGTCGTCGGAGCATGCCGCCAAGAGGCTGGGAGCGAGCACGAGGCCGGTCCCCCCGATGCCCGTCTTGATCAGGAACTGCCTCCGGGTGAACCGTTCACGCGCCACGGCGATCGCCTCCCCCCGGGGACCGAGCTGGTCTCCGCGCAGGGCGCGACGCTACCCATGGGCTCGCTTGTCTGTCAAGTCAGTGCCGTGATATGACCCCGACGTCGAGGTGGTTCGACCTGTCGTGGGGGAGGCGATTCCAGATGCCGGAGTCCGTTGACTGGTTGGTCGAGGGGACCGTCATCACGATGGATCACGATCGAAGGTTCATCCGGGACGGTGCGGTGGCGGTCTCGGACGGCCGGATCGTCGCGGTCGACAAGGCGGAGACCCTTCGCGAACGCTTCGCGCCGGAGCGCGTCCTCGGCGGGAAACGCCGGTTCGTGATCCCCGGGCTCATCGACTGCCACAACCACGTCGCACAGGCGCTCGTGCGTGAGTACGCGCTCGAGGACTACCCCAACATCTACCGCGTCTACATCCCGGCAGAGGATGTCCTGGGCGAGGAGGGGATCCGGACGAGCACGAGGGTCGCCGCCGCGCAGCTCCTTCGTGCCGGCGTCACGACCCTGACCGAGACCACGTGCACCCGGGCGCACGAGGACCCGATCGCCGAGACGATCATGGAGGTCGGGATCCGCTCGGCGATGGCCGTCGGGCAGGGCGATCGCGTGTCGCGGCTGGCGGGCAACTACGAGCAGATCGACGGGCGTTCCGAGTACACGGACGACCCGGGCCTTCGGCGCGACAACCTCGCCGCCACCGAGGACTTCCTCCGGCGCTGGACCGAGGCGGGAGCCGGACGTCTCCGGCCCTGGATCCACGACCTCGGCGTGCCCTCCTGCTCCGACGAGATGTACCGGGAGACGATGGAGCTCGCCGAGCGATACGACACCGGGGTCATGACCCACATCAACCGGGACCGGGAGGAGATCGAGCTCAGCTTCTCTCTGTTCGGTGAACGACCCATCGAGCACCTCCAGAGCATCGGGGCGCTCGGCGACCGTCTCGTCGCGATCCACGCGATGCTCACCACCGACCGCGAGATCCGGCTGCTCGCCGAGAGCGGCGCGGGGATCGCCCATGCGCCCGTCGTCTGCACGGACATCGTCTCTGCCATCACGAAGATCGTGACGATGCGCGCGTTCGGCGTTCGCGTCGGTCTCGGCTGCGACACGGTGATCAACGACATCCTGAAGGTCATGCGCATCGCCTTCATCATGCAGACGCAGGCGACCGGGATCCCGCTCTACGATCCGATCGCCTTCACCACCGAGGATGCGTTCGCGATGGGAACGATCGACGCCGCCAGGCTCCTGCGGTGGGAGGCCGAGATCGGGTCGCTGGAGGTCGGCAAGGCCGCGGATGTCACGGTGATCGACGGGGACAACGCCAGGCTCTTCCCGTCGTACAACCCGATCGGAACCCTGGTCCGCTACGCGGTCGGAACCGACGCCGAAAGCGTCATGGTGGGCGGCCGCCTCGTGGTGGACGGTGGGAAGCTGCTGACGATCGACGAGGGCGAGCTGCTGGAGGAGGCCGATCAGCTCGCCCAACGGCTGGGGAAGGAGCTGGAGCCGCGCCGGTACCGACCGCTCGTCTCCGGCACCCTCGTATGACGCCCCGACGGCCGGCGCTCGCGGGATCCTGGACGCTCGAGGACCCGTGAGACCGGAGAGGGGAGTGGTCGAGATGAACGCGCGACGCGTGCCGGACAGAAGCATCCGGTCCGATTCGAGGCCGCTGTACCTGCAGGTGGTGCGCGCGATCATCGAGTACGCCGAGGATGAGGGTCTGCGGCCGGGAAGTCCGCTTCCCAGCGAGCCCGACCTCGCGACGATGTTCGCCGTCGGTCGCACGACGATCCGCGAGGCGCTCGTCTACCTGGAGAACGAGCGCCTGATCGAGAGGTCCCAGGGGGCACGCACGACCCTCACCCAGCTCTTCCACCAACCCGTGCTCGGGCTCGAGGTGCTCGAGCCCCTAGAGCTCCTGGCCGGCCGGCAGGGATGGAGATGCGGGACGCGCGACATCCGCATCGAGACCTCGAACGCCACCGAGGAGGAGGCGAAACGGCTCCGGGTTCCCCCGGGTTCCCCCGTGACGCTGATCTCCCGGATCAAGACCCTCGATGGGAAGCCGCTGGCGTTGATGGACAGCGTGGTGCCGGGGAGCGCCGTGTCGCCCGAGTACCTGCGGCGCGAGTTCAAGGACTCGATCACCAAGCTCATCCAGCGGGCCAAACCGCTCCGATATGCGCAGGCGGAGGTCACGGCGGTGGCGTGCACGCCAGAGCTGGCGTCGGCCCTCGCCCTGCGGCCGGGCGACCCCGTGATCGTCCTGGACGAGCTGTTCTTCGCGGACGATGACCTGCCGCTCGCGTGGAACACGAACTACCTGATCCCCGGCAGGACCCGCTTCGAGTTGCTCCGCAAGGTCCCGCGGAGCCTGGAGGACCCCCCGGACGCCGAGGGGCTCGCCCGTCCCCGAGGCAAGGCCCGCCCCCCGTCGCGCGCCTCCCCGCGCGGCCGGAAGTGAGCCGAGGAGGAGCGTGAAGCCCCCGCCGTTCCGTTACCTGCGCCCGGACACCGAGGAGGGCGTTCTCGACGCGCTCGCCGAGTACGGCGACGAGGCCAAGTTGCTCGCCGGCGGGCAGAGCCTCGTGCCGCTCCTCAACTTCCGGTTGGCGCGTCCATCCGTGCTGATCGACCTGGAGCTCGTGGACACGCTCCGCGGGATCGAACGGCGCGACGCCACGTTCGTCGTCGGCGCCATGACGCGCCAGAGCGAGGCCGAGCGCTCGGAGGATCTGCGGTCGTCGTGCCCGCTGGTCGGTCAGGCCCTCGCGCTGGTCGGCCACCTCCAGATCCGGAATCGGGGAACCGTGGGTGGGAGCGTGGCGCATGCGGACCCCGCCGCGGAGCTGCCCGCCGTCGCCCTGGCGCTCGACGCCGAGCTGATCGTGCGCGGCTCGACCGGGGATCGGTCGGTCCCGGCGGCGGAGTTCTTCGTCGGTCCATTCACGACCGCCCTCGGTCCGGACGAGCTGCTCACCCACGTGCGGTTCCCGGCCACCATCGGAGCTCGGACGATGTTCCTCGAGCTCGCCAGGAGATCGGGTGACTTCGCGCTCGCCGGCGTGTGCGCGATCGACCGGGGAGAGAGAGGCACGGCCGACGTCGCGCTCGTGGGAATCGGCGTGGGCGGCTCACCCGTGCGGCTGTCGACCGCGGAGGCGGCGGTTCACGGTCGCGAGCTGACCGACGAGGTGGTCCGCGAGGCCGCCGAGGCCGCTTCGGCGGCCGTCGATCCCCCCTCGGACATCCACGCGGACGGCGAATACCGCCGTGAGCTCCTCGGGGTCCTCGTGCGTCGCGCCCTACGAGGCGTCGCCTGACCTCCGGTGCAGTTCCGAGACAACGGGCTTCATGAGCTCGATCTGCGCGGCGGTGGCGTCCGGCGCACCCTCGCCGAGCTTCAAGATCACGTTGGTGACCCCCTGCTCTCGGAGGCCGGCGAGCCCGTCCCGGATCGTCGACACCGATCCGCCGAGCGCGAATGCTCGCACCATCTGCTCGGTGACGAGCGCACCCGCGTCCGGGTCGCCGGCCGACACCGCGCCACGGAGTCGGATCACGGCGTCGGGGTCGAGTCCGTAGACCGGGATCAGCTCGTCGGTGTACGAGCCGCCCGCCATGATCGTGCAGCGCGGCCTGAGGAGCTCGATCGCGTCGGTCTCGGAGTCGTCGATCTGGACGTCGAGCATGACCGAGATAGCACAGGAGCCGGGAGCCCGGCCGGAGCGGGCCGCCCCGCGGGCTATGTGCTCCCGCACGTACCCGACGAAGCGGGGATTCAGGCCGTGCACGATCACGCCGTCGGCGAGCTCCCCGGCGAGCTCGATCATCCTCGGACCGCGGCCGGAGATGAAAATCGGGATAGGGTCCGGGCGCCACCCGAGCCTCGCGCCGGACGCCGTGAGCGCGCGGCCCGCATGGTCCGTGTCGCCGGCGAGCAAACCCCGGATGATCGAGATGGAGTCCCGCATCAGGCTGAGTGGGCTCTCCGGACGCATCCGGAACTGGGCCGGGAATTCGAACCCGCCGGGCCCGATCCCGATGAGCGCTCGCCCACCGGAGAGCTCGTGGAGCGTCGCGGCGGAGCTGGCGATCAGCGCGGGGTGACGGAGCTGTACGGCCGCGACACCGGTCCCGAGTCCGATCCGTGTCGTGCGCTCGGCCATCAGGGCCTGCGCCACGTACACGTCACGCAGGAAGTAGTGATCGGGCAGCCAGACGTCGGCGAGGCCCGCGTCCTCGGCGAACGTCGCGAGCTCCGCGAGCTCGGCGACCGGACGGTCGAGCCAGATCGAGATCCCTGCCCTCATCGGCCGCCCCCTCCGAACCGTCGACCCAGGATGCCACGCCCCGCTCGCGTCCACTCCGGGCCTCCGGATTTGACAGCCGACCGACCGTGGGGCCAGCTTGTCTGACAACCGAACCGGTCGAGGAGGTGAGGGTGGACGCGATCGCCGCTTTCCGGCGCGCCGTGCATCGGGGCCCCGACCGGACCTTCGTCTTCGATACCGAGCGATCGGTCACCTACTCGGAGGCGGACGTGCGTTCGGACGCGGTGGCGACTGCCCTCGTGCAGGCGGGACTCGAGGCGGGCGACACGGTCGGGCTCTCGTCCCCGGACGGCGTCGACCAGCTGATCGCGATCCTCGCGGCGTGGAAGGCCGGCCTGCTCCCCGGGCTGATCGACGCCCGTACGACCGACGCGGACCTGCCGTACTTCACGGGCGATGTCGGCGCGAGGCTCGTCCTGGCGGTGCAGGCGCTCCACGAACGGCTGCGGCGTGCCGGCGCTCCCGACGTCGCGGACCTCGCGACGTTCGGCGGCGACGCCGCCGGGACGGGCGTCGATCGGCACGGTCCCGACGCACCGCTCTACCTCTCGTACACGTCCGGCACCACCGGGTCCCCGAAGGGGGCGATCCTGGTCTCGCGCCCCGTCACGATCGGGACCTCCTGCATCGCCGACCGCCTCGGGCTCGGCCGGGACGACGTGCTGCTCGCCACGACGCCGACGGCGAGCAGCTTCCAGCTGGTGGCGGCGTTCCTCCCGGCGGTGCACGCCGGGGCGACGATCGGCCTCGTGGGCGGACGCTCGACGGATGAGATCTGGGCGATCGCGCGCGAGCGACGGGCGAGCGTCCTCGTGGGCTACCCGCTGACCCTGGCCGATGTCGTCAACGCACCGCAGGCGTTCGAGGCGGGGTCACCTTTGCGGGTGGCGCTGTCCGGTGGGTCGCCTCTCGCCCCCCGGCTCAAGCGCGACTTCAGGGAGCGCCTGGGGATCCCGCTGCTCGAGAGCTACGGGCAGAGCGAGCTTGGCGGGTTCATGGCGCTCGGCGGTTGGAGGGACGGTGAGCGCGCGCTCGCCGGTTTCGTGGGACGCCCCCTCCCCGACCGGTTGGCCTACGTGGGCGGCACCGATGGGGTCGAGCTGCGGTCTGGCGAGATCGGCGAGGTCGTGGTCCCCTCGGGGTATTTCGCCGCCTATCGCAACAAGCCCGACGAGACCTCCGAGGCGCTCGCGGGTGGGGTGCTCCACTGCGGCGACCTCGGGGTAGCCGACCCGGACGGGTACCTCAAGGTCCTGGGCCGGACGAGGGAGGCCGCCGCGGCGTCGCGCCGGGGAGGGTTCCTCCGCGAGCTCGAAGATTCGTTCTACGAGCACGACGACGTACAGCACGCGGCGGTCGTCGAGCGCGCCTCGGACGGTGAGGTGGTGTCCTTCGTGGAGGTCCGCGAGGGGCGGGGAACCTCGGCGGACGAGCTCGCGTCGTTCGCCGCGGGCAAGGTTGCCGAGGGGCTCCGGCCGGCGGCCACGACGATCCTCGAGCGGATGCCCCGGACGTTCAGCGGCAAGGCGAACCGCATGCTGCTCTCGACGGAGACCTGACGAGAGGAGCCTCGATGAAGACGGCGGTTCTCGGGTCCGGCGGCGGCGCCCTCGCCGTCGCTGCCGATCTCGCTCGCGGCGGCCGCGAGGCGGTGCTGGCCGACCTCCCCGACTTCGCGGCGAACCTCGACGCCGTACGCGAGCAGGGCGGGGTGAAGGTATCGACCGGATGGCTCGGGCTCCAGCAGGAGACCGTGGGGGTCGCGAAGTCCGTCGGGGACGCGGTCGACGGCGCTCGGTTGATCGTCGTCGTCGTGCCGTGTTTTGGCCACGAGCCGTTCATGGACGTACTGGCGCCGCTCCTGGCGTCAGGCCAAGCGTTGCTCTTCCTCGGCGAGGGGAGTGGCTCCATCGTCGCCCGGCGTGCGCTGGCGGCCGCGGGGACCGATGGGGTCGTGATCGGTGAGACCAACACGTTGCCGTACCTCGCCCGGCCGGTGCGGCCCGGCGTCGTGACGGCGGATCGGAAGACCGGGGGCGTGCTCATCGCGGCCACGCCGTCCTCCGACACCCCCGGGCTGCTCGAACTCGTGAGCGATGTGTGGCCGTACGTCACCCCCACCGGGTCCGTGTGGGACACCGTCCTGATCAACTACAACGCGATCGACCACGTGGCGACGATGCTCGCGAACGCCGGGACGCTCGAGGCCCGGGACGGCGGGATGCTGCTCTGGGGCGAAGGGGCGACGCCCGCCGTCGTCCGCGTGATCGAGGCGGTCGACGCCGAGCTGCTGGAGATCCGTAGGGCGCTCGGACTGTCGGAGGCGCGTCGCTACCGTGACTTCCTGATCGACCAGGGCTTCGCTCCGGACGCCGGGCCCGACCTGTACGCGGTCGTTCGCGCGAGCAAGCTGATCGTGTCCTATTGCCCGACGGGCCCGGATGCCCTGCAGAGCAGATACCTGACCGAGGACATCCCGTACGCGCTGGTGCTCGCCTCCTCGATCGGCGAGGAGGTCGGCGTGGCGACCCCAGTGATCGACGGGCTGATCGCGATCGGGGGAGCCATGCTCGGCAGGGACTTCCGATCCGAGGGCCGGACGCTCGCCACGCTGGGGCTCGCCGGCGGCGGGATCGACGGGCTGCGCGCCTTCGCCGAGAGCGGGCGGTTCCCCGGATAGCCCGGATGACGGACGCCCCCCTGGTCGGCCGGATCACGAACGTGACGGCGTTCGTCGGCGACGGGTTCGAGCCGCGCGTGGTCGACCTTCTACTCGCGGACGGCCGGATCGCCGACATCTCGGTACCCGGGTCGACGCGGAACGGGTCGCGGGAGGGGGAGACGACGCTCGACGGCCGCGGCCTGTTGGCGTTCCCGGGGATGATCGATTGCCATGATCACCTGCGGACCCTGACGCCGGGTCTCGCGAGCGCCGAGGGTCTCGGCCTCGACGACTTCCTGAGGGTCCTGTGGGCGAACGGCGCCGAGATGGGCCGCGAGGAATACCGGATCGGCGCGACGCTCGGAACCCTCCAGCGGCTCAAGACCGGGATCACCACCATCGTCGATCACTGCTACACGTTCCACGCCCCCGGGCTCGACGAGGCGAGCATCGAGGGGTACGGCACGTCGGGGGTCAGGTGGTTCTACGCGCGGGGGATCATGACCCGGCCCTACGAGCCAGTGTGCGAGGCCTGGGACGATGCGGAGGCGAAGATCCGCGACCTGGTGGCGAGTGGGCTCGTGGCTCGGGACCGGTTGTTCGTGGCTCCCGTGAGCATCCGCCAGGCGCTGCCGGAGGAGTTCGCCAGGGCCCGTACCCTTGCCGACGATCTCGGTGTCGGTCTCTACACCCACGTCGCCGAGACTGCGGACGAGGTCGAGGTCTGGAAGCGCGAGGCCGGCGCCTCGCCGATCCGCGCGCTCGACAGCCTCGGGTTCCTGACCGAGGGGACCGTGCTCGTCCATTGCGTGGTCCTGGACGACGGGGAGATCGAGCTCCTCGCCGAGCGGGGCACGCACGTGATCCACTGCCCGACGAACCACCTGAAGCTCGCGAAGGGGTTCACGAGGGTCCCGGATCTGCTCGCCGCGGGCGTGAACGTCGCGCTCGGCGTCGACATGATGCTCGACCTCCTGATCGAGATGCGCACCGAGATCGGGATGCACGCCGCCCACCGTCTCGACCCGAACGCCGTGAGCAAGCTCGACGCGTTCCGGATGGCGACGAGCAGCGGCGCGCGGGCCCTGGGTTGGGGCGAGCGGACGGGCCTCATCGAGTCGGGCCGGCTCGCCGACCTGGTCCTGCTCGAGGCGCGCTCGCTGCTTCAGGCCCCCCTGATCGATCCCGCGTACGCCCTGTTGTATGCGACCCACCCCGGCATGGTCCGCCATGTGCTGGTGGAGGGCCGGCTGGTCGTACGCGACGGGCTGTCGACGCTCCTCGACGAGGACGCGCTCATCGCCGAGGCCGAATCGATCACCCGCGCCTACATGGGACGGATCGGGTTCCCCGAGGGTCCGTGGTTCCGCGGATGAGGGCCGCCGTATGCGGATCCGGCCCGGGCGGCATGGCGATCGCGGCCCACCTGGCGGCCGCCGGGCGCCAGGTCACGATCGTGGATCTGGCCGAGTTCCCCGGGAACCTCGCCGCCATCGCCGAGCGCGGGGGCGTCGAGGTCCGCTCGACGTGGACGGGCGCCTCCATCGCGGCCGTGGAGACCTCGAGCGAGGTGCCGGACACCGTGGCGGGGGCCGACATCATCGTCGTCAGCGTCCCCGCGTTCGCACACGATCGCTGGGTCGCCGAGATCGTGCCCGCGATGCGTGACGCGGCGGCCCTGCTGTTCGTGGGCGAGGGGAGCGGCTCCCTCGTCGCCCGGCGGGCGCTGCTCGACGCAGGTCGGCCCGGGGTCTTGGTGGGCGAGACCAACTGCTTGCCGTTGATCGCTCGAGCGGCGGGGCCGGGAGCGGTCACCGGCGACCGGAAGACCGGCGGTGTCCTGCTTGCGGCGATCCCGGCTTCGCGCACGGACGAGTTGCTCGCGATGATCCACGACGTGTGGTCGTTCGTGGAGCCGGCCGGGTCCGTCTTCGAGACGACGCTCGTGAACTACGACGCGATCGATATCGTCCCCGTCGCGATCGCGAACGCAGCGACGATCGAGAACCGCGCGGGCGGGATTCTCCTCTGGGGTGAGGGCGCGACGCGATCGGTCGTGCGGCTGATCGAGGCCCTGGACGGAGAGCTGTTCGAGATCCGGCGCGCCCTGGGTGGCCGCGATCCACGCCGCTATCGGGACCTGCTCGTCGCGCAGGGCCTGGCGCCCGACGAGGGCGATCTGTACGCGGTGATACGGGCCGGCGGCATCGTGCGGAGCTACCGCCCGAGCGGCTCGCCCGCGGATCTCGAGGCGAGGCTGGCGCTGGAGGTGCCGTGGTCGCTCGTCCTCGCGTCATCGATCGGCGCCGCCGTCGGTGTCGCGACCCCGGTGATCGACGGGCTGATCGACGTGGCGGCCCGGATGCTGGACCGAGACCTCCGCGCGGAGGGCCGAACGCTCGGGTCGCTGGGGCTCGACGGCCTCGGTGCCGAGGAGCTGGCGGCGTTCGCCCGGGATGGGACGTGGTCAGGTCGGTGAGCCGGCCTCCGCGATGGCCTTGAGCTCGACCAGCCACTTCCGGTACTCGAGCGAGATCTTGTCCACCCCGCGGACGTGGAGCTCCGCGGACAGATCCATCGGCAACTCCTCCGGCCGCTGCGACTCCGCGACCGGGAGATCTTGGCTCACGATGAGCTGCTGGAACTCGATGTACTCCGTGTCGTCACCGTCCAGGTCGTAGTTCCGGGCGTGGAAGGTGAAGCTCCGGACGCGTTTGCGGCTGGTCGGCGACGCCGCCATCAGCAGCGAGGACTCCCTCCCGTCGTCGTAGAGCTGGTGGAGCCAGACGGTGAACGGCATGAAGAGGCGGTATTCGGTCCGACTGTGGACCGGCTCGCCCTCGCCCTCGATCGACGGCTTGTTCGTCGACGGCGGCTCCATCCGGACCCCCTCGAACCGCAGCTCCGCGCCCTCGCGCCAGACGGGGTGGTCGGGGACCTCGGGGTGCTCCCGGCTGGCGAGGATCCCGTCGTGGAGCCACGGGAAGTGCGCGAAGTCGACGTAGTTCTCCACTCGGCGGGTGGCGGAGCAGTTCCAGTCGTAGGAGGGGATCCTCGCGACCCGGAAGCCCTCACGGCTCCACTCGGGGAACTCCGGCAGCGGGTGGTGCGGCTCGTCCGAGAGGCAGACCCACACGAGCCCGTCTCGCTCCTCGCAGAGGTACCCGAACAGCCTCGCGCGGCTCGGGATGTTGGCTCCGAACCTCGAGGGGATCTTGGTGCAGACGCCGTCCCATCCGTACGTCCAGCCGTGATACGCGCAGCGGAGCTCGTCTTCCTCGATCGAACCGAGCGACAGGGCCGTTCCTCGGTGCACGCAGAGATCTCTGAAGCAGCGGACCGCTCCGGCGAGTCGTACGAGCACGAGCTGCTCGTCGAGGAGGGTGGCCCGCACGGGTCGGTCCGTGACGTCGGTCCCGTACGCCACCGCGTGCCAGAACCGTCGCATCGCACGGTACAGCTGCTGCTCGCCGGTCTCATCGAGCTCGTTCGCGAGGGAGGGCTCGCCGAGCGCGGTCTCGTCGGTCACTCTCGTTGCTCCTCGATCACCGCCGTTCTCCGTATCGTGTCACGGATACTCGGGGGTCGCAGGCCCGGTCACGGCTTCCATCCGTCAACGCGATCGCCCATATGTCGCATGGAGGGGAGGCCCGCCTGGTCGTCACCGAAGGCGGTCGCTTCGCCTACACGGCGAACGCCGGCACGGCCAACGTCAGCCAATACGCGATCGGCCGACGGGCTACCCTTCACGGCGTGAGCGCCCCCGGCGTCGTCGCCTCCAAGGAGGACCTGGCGATCGTCGAGCGGCTTCGCGCCGGCGACGAGCTTGCGTTCATGATGCTCGTCGAGCAGCACACGGCGGCGATGCTGCGGATCGCGCGGATGTACGTGTCGTCGCGCGCCGTCGCCGAGGACGTCGTCGCGGAGGCCTGGCTCGGCGTGGTCAAGGGCATCGAGCGCTTCGAGGGTCGCTCCTCGCTTCGAACGTGGATCTACCGGATCGTCGCGAACATCGCCAAGACCAGGGGAGCGGCGGAGGGCCGCGCCGTCCCGTTCTCCTCGCTCGCGGGCGAGGACGAGACGGACCGGGGGGTGGAGCCCTCGTGGTTCTACGACGCGAACGGCCGGAACCCGGGCGGATGGACGACCTTCCCCGAGGACTGGCGCGGGATCCCCGAGGCCCGGCTCCTCGGCAACGAGACCCTGCGACGCATCGGGCGTGCGATCGAGAACCTTCCGCCGTTGCAGGCGGAGGTGATCCGGCTGCGTGACGTCCTCGGGTGGAGCTCCGACGAGGTGCGCAACGCCCTGGACCTCTCGGAGGTCAACCAGCGGGTCCTCCTGCATCGCGCGCGCACACGTGTGCGTCGAGAGCTGGACGAGTACCTGAGGACCGGATCGGAGGACGCGTGACCGCGCGACCCTTGACCTGTCGCGAGGTGATCGACCTGCTCACCGACTACGTCGAGGACGCCCTTCCCGAGCAGGAGCGACGGCGGGTCGAGGCGCACCTCGCGATCTGCGACGGTTGCACGACCTACCTCGAGCAGATGCGGGAGACGATCCGGCTGACGGGGATGCTGACCGAGGAGCAGATCCCCGACGCGGAGAGAGAGCGGCTCCTCGACGCGTTCCGAGACTGGACCCGGCCCGGCTAGGTGCGCGTCTCCTCGCCCATGGTGGAGCTGCCGATGAAGACGGCTCCCTCGGCGATCGCGAGTGTCATCGAGGTGATTTGACCCTCGACGCGAGCGCGTGGGCCGAGCGCCACCCTGCCCTTGCCGACGATGTCGCCCATGACCACCCCGCCCACGTCCACGTTGTGGCCGCGGATGTTCCCGTCGAGCCGGCTGTCGGCCGGGAGGGACACGTCGCCCTTGGCGGCGAGGTTGCCCTTGACCTGTCCGGCCAGGACGATGCTCCCCGCCTGGATGTTCGCCTCCACCCGGCCCTGGGGGGAGAGCGTCACCTCCCGTTCGGCGGTGATCTCGCCCTTGACCTCGCCCTCGACCCTGAGGGAGCCGGCCGCCACGACGGTGCCCTCGATCCGGGTGCCCGGACCGACCACCGAGACCTCGGGGGTGTCGTCTCCACGGAACATGCAGCACCTCCTGGACCGCAGCGTATCCGTCCCTGCGAGGCCGTGACCCCTCGCGGCACCGTTGGCCCGGCGGGCCGGCCCTGGGAGACAATGCCGCCGTGGCCGCCGACCAGATGACCGCCGACCGGCCGTTCTCGCTCGTCCTCGCGGGCGTCGACGGGTCGGAACGCGCCGTGGAGGCCGCGCGCCAGGCCGCTCGCCTCGCCTCGGCCGCCGGCGCGCACCTGATCGTCGCCTACGTCATCGAGGACCGCCCGTACGAGGAGGGGGACGCCGAGCGGGCCCTCGAGGCCGCCAGCGCGGTTGCGCGGACCGCCGGCGCCGACCCGGAGGCCCGGGTCCTGACCGGCGATGATGCCGGCGACGCGCTGGTCGGGGAGGCCGAACGCGACGGCGTCGACCTCCTGTGCGTCGGGCCCGACTCGGAGCTGCTCGGCGGCGCGATCCGGTTCGGCCACGTGGCCGGGAGGATCCTGCGCGATGCCACCTGCTCGGTCCTGATCGCGCGGCCGGCGGGACCGGCGTTCCCCCGGCACATCGCGTGCGCGATCGACGGGTCGGATGCATCGGTGCTCACGGCGCTCGCCGCTGCCGGCGTCGCCCGGGCCACCGGCGCGGAGCTCCGACTGGTGCACGTCGTGCCGGTCTTCCGGGGGCGCAACGAGGAGTGGACGCTCGGACCGCAGGATGAGAGCCCGCCGGAGCTCGAACCCTCCGTGAAGGCCGTGTCGGGTCTCGGCCTCGAGCCGGTCCGCGAGATGGCGATGGGTCGTCCCGAGCGCACCCTGGTGCACGTGGCCGAGCGCGACGAGGTCGACCTCGTGGTCGTCGGCCACCGGGGCGTGAGCGGGATGACGCGCCGGCTGCTCGGCAGCGTGAGCGAGCACGTGGGACACCATGCCCCCTGCTCGGTGTTCATCGTGCGGCCCTCGGGTGCGGCCCGTGCGTAAACATCGGATCGTCCGACCCTTGCCTCCACGGGGCGGCGAGTAGGGTTGCGCCCTTCCCGCCGACCAGACCGCCCGCCCGGGACGGGCGATACGGAACCAGCCATGGCCGAAACCGACCCCACACCGACCGGCGGGACATCCGTGGTCGACGCGAAGACCGTCGCGGCCGAACGCCGGGCGGCACGCGCCGAGAGCCGGCCCAGGTGGCTTCGCGTCGCGCTCAAGCTGGTGACGTTCGCGGCCGCGCTGTTCCTGTTCGTGTTGGCGATCCAGCTGATGAAGGAGGGCGCGAAGGCGCTCGCGCCCACGCTCGAGGACAGCCCGCTCTTCAGCAACGCGGTGTCCACCCTCGGGTTCGGGTGGCTGGGCGCGTACATCGTCCTGTCCGGCTCGCCGATCGCGGCCGTCGCGCTCAGCCTGTACGTGGGCGGCGCGACCACCCAGCTCCAGACGTTCACGATGCTCTCGGGTTCGCGGCTGGGCGCTTCGTTCGTCGTCCTGCTGGTCGGGTTCCTGTACGCGCTGCGCAACCGCGGCCGCAACCGCGGCGAGTCGATCGGGATGGGCGTGCTCGCGCTCTCGCTCACCGCCATCGTGTACGTGCCCGGCATGCTGATCGGCTATGCCATCCTGAAGTCCGGGGTGCTCGGAGGGATCCACTGGAGCGCCTCCAGCGACGTCCTCTCGATCGTCGACCTGATCTGGGGACCCGCGGTCGACCTCATCACGGGGCTGCCGGGCTGGACGCTGTTGCCGATCGGGCTCGGGCTGATCCTGCTGGCGTTCCGGTTGCTGGACAACGTGCTCCCGCAGCTCGACGGCGAGCGGCACGGCGGCGGCAAGGGGTCGTGGATGAAGCGGCCATGGCCCATGTTCGGCCTCGGGTGCCTGGTCGCGACGCTGACGCTCTCGGTCTCGGTGGCGCTCACGCTGCTGGTGCCGCTCGCGAGCCGCGGCTACATCACGCGGCGCGAGTCGATCCCCTACATCATGGGCGCGAACATCACGACGCTCGCCGACACGCTGGTGGCCGCGATGATCCTGGGGAACCCGGTCGCCGTGCAGATCGTCCTCGCCGAGGCGATTGCCGTGAGCATCGTGTCGCTGTTCTACCTCGCGGTGCTGTACGGGCCGCTCACGCGCGGGATCATGGCGCTCGACGAGTGGGTGGTGTCGACGAACCGCCGTCTCTGGTTCTTCGTCGCGATCCTGTTCGTGCTGCCGGCGTTGTTCCTCACGTCCGGCATCTGGCTCGGCCCGATCGCCAACTGACGCCTGCCGCTCGCCGTAACGCATGGGATCGGGGGTGTGCCTAGCCATTCTGAGCGCGCGGGCGCACCCCCACGGCAAGTGCCACCCGCGTGAGGTCCGAACGCATCACCTATCACCCCGGTCAAGGTCCGGACCCAGATATGAGTCCTCCCCGAGGATGACGACGCGTCCAACAGCGCCGGGTACGGTTCGGCCCGTGGACGGCGGGTGGTGGGATCGTCTCCGGCGGGTCGACCCGCGGATCTGGGATGGGCTGCTCGCGCTCGGCATGGTCGTGGTGGGTGTGTTGGCGTTCGCGCTCCGGGACCGGCGGCCCGATGAGCCACCGGCGGCGCTCGGGTTCGCGCTGGTGGTCGTCGCCGCCTCGTCGCTCGCGTGGCGCCGCCGTGCGCCCTTGACCGTCGCGACCATCGTGTCCGCGGCCGTCGCGACCGCATCGCTCCTGGGCTACTGGCCCGAGTTCGTCGCGCTGCTGTGGATCGCGGTGTACTCGGCCGCCGCGTACACCGAGCGCGACCGGTTGATCCGTGTCCTGCTGCCGGTGGCGTTGCTCACCTCGGTCGCGATCAGTGTCGGCGAGCGATGGGACCGTGGCCTCAACTGGGTCGAGATCCTGTCCGACCTGGTCGTGACGTTCGGCGTCCCGTTCCTCCTCGGCCGCATCACGTTCAACCGCCGCCGCCGGATCGTCCGCGAGCGGGAGGTCGCGACCCGAGAGGCTGTCGCCGCCGAACGGGCGGCGATCGCCCGCGAGCTGCATGACGTCGTCGCGCACCACATGAGCGTGATGGTCGTGCAGGCGGGTGCGGCCCGAGCGGTGGGCGCAAGGGACCCAGCAGCGACGGCCGAGGCGCTCCGCCAGATCGAGGCTTCCGGCCGCACCGGCCTGGCCGAGATGCGCCGCCTGCTCACGGTCCTCAAGGCCGAGGAGGACGGCAACGGCCGGGCGCCGCAGCCCGGGCTCGCGCGCCTCGGCGAGCTCCTCGACGCGATGCGGGCCTCGGGCCTGCCGGTCGGGGCGGTCGTCGAGGGAACGCCGCGACCGCTGTCTCCCGGCGTCGACCTGTCCGCCTACCGCATCGTCCAGGAGGCGCTCACGAACGCGCTCCGGCACGCCGGCGGGGCGAGCGCCCGGGTCGTGGTTCGCTACGAGCCCGACGCGGTCCAACTCGAGATCGGCGACGACGGCCCCGGACCGCCTGAGGAATCGGAGGCGTCCGGCGGACACGGACTGATCGGGATGCGCGAGCGGGTGCAGCTGTTCGGCGGCGAGTTCGTGGCGGGGCCGCGCCCGGGCGGCGGGTTCCTCGTCCACGCGCGCCTGCCCTCGGAGCCGGCGTGAGCGACGCGGCGATCCGGGTGCTGATCGCCGACGACCAGGCGCTGATGCGTACCGGCTTCCGCTTGATCCTGGATGCGCAGGACGACATCGAGGTCGTGGGTGAGGCGATCGACGGAGCCGACGCAATCCGGCGGTTCGAGAAGCTCGCGCCGGACGTCGTCGTGATGGACGTCCGGATGCCGACGATGGACGGGATCGAGGCGACGCGCCGGCTCGCAGCGCTCGAGCGGCCGGCGCGCGTCCTGATCCTGACAACGTTCGACCTGGACGACTACGTGTACGAGGCGCTCCGCGCCGGAGCGAGCGGGTTCCTGCTGAAGGACCGGCCCCCGGAGGAGCTCGTCGCGGCGGTCCGCGTGATCGCTGCGGGCGAGGCGCTGCTCGCACCCTCGGTCACCCGCCGCCTGATCGAGGAGTTCGCCCGGCGGGCCCCGACGGCCACGCGGACCGAGCTTCAGGAGCTCACCGAACGCGAGCGCGAGGTGCTCGTCCTCATGGCCAGGGGCCTGTCGAACGCGGACATCGCCAAGGCGCTGTTCGTCGCCGAGACCACGGTGAAGACGCACGTCGGCCGCGTGCTCCACAAGCTCCGGCTGCGCGACCGCGCTCAGGCCGTCGTCCTCGCGTACGAGTCCGGCCTCGTGCAGCCCGGCGACTGACGAAACCAACGACTCATCCTGTTGGAGGACCCGCAGGTTCACCCCACGGGCCGACGCCGCGGCGACCTCCGCTCCCTAGCGTGGCTCCCGATGGAACACACGACCGGAAGGAGCGACGAGATGGCAGCCAGCACCACGGCGGATCGGTCGGTCGGACGAGCGCCGCTCGGGTCGCCGGCGATCTCGGTCCGCGGCGTGACGAAGCGCTTCGGGAAGGTCACGGCGGTCGACGACCTCAGCCTCGAGGTGCACCCGGGCGTGGTCACGGGGTTCCTCGGGCCGAACGGCGCCGGCAAGAGCACCACGCTTCGGATCGTGCTGGGCTTGGTCGCGCCGACCGAGGGCACGGCGACCGTGCTCGGGATGCCGTACCGGAGCCTGCCCGAACCGACGAAGACCGTCGGCGCGGTGCTCGAGACGCAGAGCTTCAACCCGCTCCGGAGCGGCCGGAACCACCTCCGGGTGCTGGCGTCGGCGTCGGGGATCCCGCAGCGACGCGTCGACGAGATCCTCGAGCTGGTCGGCCTGGAGGCGGCTGCCCGGCGCAACGCCGGGACGTACTCGCTCGGCATGCGCCAGCGGCTCGCGCTCGGCGCGGCGCTCCTCGGCGATCCCCGCATCCTGATCCTCGACGAACCGGCAAACGGCCTGGACCCGCAGGGGATTCGGTGGCTCCGCGACTTCCTGCGGGGCTTCGCCGCCGAGGGCAACGCCGTGCTCGTGTCGAGCCACGTGCTGACGGAGATGGCGCAGCTGGCGGACGAGGCGATCGTGATCAGCCGCGGCCGGCTCGTCCGGCAGGCGCCGCTGTCACAGCTCACGAGCGACTCGCGCGAGCTCGTCGTGGTCACGCCCGAGGCCGGCCGGCTCGCGGCCGCCCTGCACGAGCGCGGCCTCGAGGTCGCGACGAAGGACGACGGCGAGCTGCACGTGACCGGGGCGGACGCCGCCCGCGTCGGGATGATCGCGTTCGAGACCCGGGTCCCGGTGCTCGGGCTGGCGGAGAAGGAGAGCAGCCTCGAGGACGCGTTCCTCGAGCTCACCGAGGAGGACGCACGATGAACATCCAGATCGGATCGGAGTTCCGCAAGCTAGCGACCACCCGCAGCATCTACGCGATGCTCGCGGGACTGGCCGCGGTCGTCGCGCTCGGGGTGGTGGCGATCGTGACGGACGGTCAGCCGGGTGCCCTGTCCGCGCCGCTCGAGCGGCAGGCGTTCCTCCACGTGTCGCTGACGATCGCGCCGCTGTTCGGGCTGCTGCTCGGCCTCCGCGCGTTCACCGACGAGTTCCGGTACGGCTCGATCGTCCCAACCCTGCTTGCGAGCCCCGACCGTCGCCGGGTGCTCGGCGCGAAGCTCGTCGCGACCGCCGGCGGGGGTATTGCGCTCACGTTGGCGGCGACGGCGGTCTCGATCGCCATCGGGGCGCCGCTGCTGCTTGCCAAGGGTGTCGAGATCACGTGGTCGGCGTCCGCGATGGCCGAGGTCGTGGGCCGGCTCGTCGGCGCGACGGTGCTGTGGACCGCGATCGGGGTGGGGCTCGGCCTGGCGGTCAAGCACCAGGTGGCCGCGACCGCCGGGGCTCTGGTCTGGCTGCTGGCCGCCGAGGGCATTTTCTCCGGGCTTGTGCCGAATGTCGCGAAGTACTTCCCCGGCGCGGCCGGCTTCGCGATCGTCGGCATCAACCCGGCCGACCTCCTCACACCTGGTCTCGGTGCGCTCCTGCTCGGCAGCTATGCGGCTGTGGCCGTTGGGGTCGGCGCGGTATTGATGCAGAGACGGAACATCACATAGATGGATGCGTCGGCCAGCGACTATCCAGCCGGGGCCGGCGTTCAGGCGAGCGGGATGATTCCACCCCTTCATTGAAGAACATCTGCAAGGAGCTCCTTCCAGACGGCTCGCCGGTGCAGACCCGATTTCTTGAAACCCTTTTCGGTCGCTAGGCCTCGTACTGGCCGCCGAGCTCTGCGGCTTGGTGCAGATCGGATTTCCCTGCGCCGGATTTCGAGGACTCCGGGCCAATCTCGTCCTTGATGCGGCTGCTCCCCGGGAACGACTTCGGGAAGCCATTCCCGAACGTCCCCAGGTCGCCAACCCACGGTCGATTTGACCATGGCGCGGATCTGAGTTACCAAGTAGAGCAACCCGTTGGCCTCTTGGAGAGGAGCGCCAGGTGGATCCTCAGAATCCGCGAACGATCACACGAGTCTTCGGCTGGCCATTCAAGGGCATGCGGTGGTGGTTCCGTAGATCGGTCGGTCTTGCAGCCATCCTCGGCCTCAGCTTGGTGATCCTCGCGCCCGGGGCGGTGGCCCAGGATCAGGACGGCGCGGACGGCGACGACCATGTGATTCTGACGGGAGGTCTCGTGGTGCCCGAGGGCGAGACGGCCAAGACCGCCGTCGTCTTCAACGGGGACGTGCTCATCGACGGCACGGTCAGCCAGACACTCGTCGTGTTCAACGGACGGACCGAGATCACCGGGACGGTCGCTGAGGACGTCATCGTATTCAACGGTGCCGTCGTGCTGCGCTCGGGCTCGCGGGTGGAAGGAGACGTCGTCAGCCGGCGGTCTCCGCAGATCGAGGAGGGGGCCACCGTCGGAGGAAGCGTCGATAACCTTCCGACGCGGTGGGACTACTGGGACATCACGTTCGTCGGTCGCTTGGCCTGGTGGCTCGCGTACACCGTGTCAACGCTCGTGCTCGGTCTGGTTCTACTCATGCTGGCTCGGGGACTCGATCCCGCGAGCATCCGGGCTCTCCGAGAGCGCTTGGGGGCGACGATCGGGTTCGGGCTCTTGTGGTTCGTCCTGCTGCCGATCGTGGCCGTCCTGCTCCTCGTCACGATCGTCGGAATCCCCTTGGGGCTGTTCCTACTCTTTGGGCTCGGGCTCGTCTACTCGATCGGCTACGTGGTCGGCGGTCTGGCCCTCGGCCGGCTCGTCGTCAAGGAGCCGACCTCTCGGTACCTCGCGTTCCTCGCCGGATGGGGGGCCTTGCGGGTGCTCGCCCTCGTCCCGTTCCTCGGCGGGATCGCCTGGCTCGTGGGGACTGTGCTCGGGCTTGGGACGCTTTGGGTCGCCGCTCGGGCGCCGAGCGGGGATCGGACCGTCAGGGTCCCCGAGTCGCCGAGCGCCGAGCGCGAAGCGGTCTAGGCTCGCTACGCCGCTGCAAGTCGAGCGAGGGACGGCCTCACTCATGCGTCCCCCTGCCAATCGGCCATTCCCTATCTACGAGCACGACCGCTCGACCGATGGGCGGGCAGACTGAACGGTCGCCATGGCGGTGGATTACCATCCCCGGACCGATGGGCGATCCGTCGTACGACGCACAGACCGCGCTCGTGGTGGTCGACGTCCAGAACGACTTCGCGCATCCCGATGGCGGGCTGTACGTGCGGGGTGGCGAGAACCTCGTCCCCACCATCAACGCCCAGATCGCGAAGGCGCGCGAGGCCGGCGCCGTCGTCGTGTACACGGCCGACTGGCATCCGGCGTCGACCCCGCACTTCGCCAAGGACGGCGGGATCTGGCCGGACCACTGCGTCATGGACACATGGGGCGCAGAGTTCCACGCCGACCTCGACGTCGACGGTCCGGTCGTCCGGAAGGGCTCGAACGGCGAGGACGGGTACTCGGGGTTCATGATGCGGGATCCGACGACGGGGGAGACGGAGCCGACCGAGCTCGC
>Ga0307287_10000201_pt1 | contig 22467 bp, 21 predicted proteins | sample ER_DNA_141_FD_194485 | JGI IMG/M metagenome (GOLD analysis project Ga0307287, IMG submission 194485) | Bulk soil microbial communities from the East River watershed near Crested Butte, Colorado, United States - ER_DNA_141 | ecosystem: Environmental > Terrestrial > Soil > Floodplain | place...
CGAACGATGGAACCTCGAGGAAGCCACCTGGTTCCTCGCGATCTGCGCGATCCTCCTGGAGCTCAAACTCGCACGGCTGACCCCCAGGCAGGTGGAGCCGGATGAGGAGGACATCGTCGGCGGCTCCCCGGATCTGCTGTACGCGCGGTCCCTGGAGCTTCGCGCGTTCCGGAAGGTGGCGATCGAACTCGCCCGGCGGCTGGAGGACGAGGCGGGGTACTCGGCCCGCGACGTGGGACCGGGGCGTGAGTTCTCGCGGCTCTACCCCGACCCGCTGGCGGCGGTCTCAGCGGGAGACCTGGCATCGCTCGCTGCCAGGCTCCTCCGGCCACCGCCGGCCGTCGACCTGTCCCACGTGACACCGATCCGCTACACGGTCTCCGAAGCGATGACGGCTGTCCAGGAGCACTTCGCATCCTTCGAGGGTCGGCAGGCGTCGTTCCGCGACTTGGTCGCCGACTGCGAGGATCGCATCCACGTGGTGGTGCGCTTCCTGGCGATCCTCGAGCTGTACCGTGAAGGCAAGGTCGAGCTTCAGCAAGCGCCGACCTTCGGTGAGATCGAGGTCGAGTGGACGGGGTGACGCTCGGTGACGGATGACGCGAAGACGCAGGACACGCGGGCGCTGGAAGCCTTGCTCTTCGTCTCCGACGAGCCGCTCACGTCTGCCGTGATCGCGCAGGCGCTCGATCTGGACCGGCCGACGGCGGACCGGCTGTGCGATCGTCTGGGGAGCGACCTCGAACAACGCGGGTCGGGTCTGGTGCTGCGGAACGTCGCGGGGGGCTGGCGGCTGTTCACCCACCCCGACAGCCAGGCGTCCGTCGAGCGGTTCATCCTGTCCTCGCGCCAGGCACGTCTCACCAAGGCATCCTTGGAGACCCTCGCGATCGTGGCGTACAAGCAACCCGTGACCCGTCACCAGGTCAGCTCGATCCGGGGTGTCAACTCGGATGGCGTTCTGCGGGCATTGACCGACCGCGGCTTGATCGAAGAGGCCGGGCGAGATGAAGGCCCGGGTCGGCCGCTGCTGTACGGAACCACGCCGCAGTTCCTCGAACGTCTGGGGCTCCCGTCCCTCGCCGCCCTGCCGTCGCTGGCCCCGCTGCTGGACGCCGGCCCGGGTGACCTCGAGGACGCGGCCGAGCTCGCCGTGCGCGACGAGGGGACGAGCGACGAGGGCGGGAACGTGGAGCCTCCGGCCCGGCCCGGCGACGACTGATGGCCGAAGAACGTCTCCAGCGTGCGCTCGCGCGCGCCGGATACGGTTCACGCCGAACGAGTGAGGAGCTCATCGCCCAGGGGAAGGTCCGGGTGAACGGGCGGACCGCGACGCTCGGAGATAAGATCGACGTGACCCGCGACGAGGTCACCCTGGGCGGCACGCGGGTCAACCTGGACCCGGAAGCGCGATACCTCGTCCTCAACAAGCCTCCTGGCGTCCTCACCACGATGCGCGACCAGCGCGGCCGTGCCGATATCCGATCGTTCCTTCCGGCTGAGGGGCCTCGCGTCTTCCCCGTGGGACGCCTCGACAGGGAATCCGAGGGCTTGCTGTTGCTTACCAACGACGGGGAGCTGGCCGAGCGCCTCACGCACCCTCGCTACGGGATCGAGAAGGAGTACCTGGCCGAGGTCGCCGCAACCCCCACCCCCAAGCGCCTCGGCGGCGTTCGGGCCGGCGTGATGCTCGAAGACGGACCGGCCCGCGCGAAGTCCGTCCGGCTCGTCGACGCGCGGCCAGGCCGGGGCCAGGTCGCCGTGGTGATGACCGAGGGCCGGAAGCGGGAGGTGCGGCGACTGTTGGCCGCGGTCGGCCTCCCGGTCACCCGGCTGGTCCGGGTCCGCATCGGCCCGATCCACCTCGGTCGACTGAAGCTGGGCGAACGCCGCGACCTCACAACCGACGAGCTGCTCGCGCTCCAGCGAGCCGCCGCCGGAGCGGAACGCCGCGCGAAGCGCACCAACGGTGATGGTGGTCGGCCGCCGAGCTCCTGCATGTAGCCTGATGCCCTCGGGCGCAGGATGCCCGGGTCGTTCCACCTCCGAGAAAGGATCGCGCGTGCGGGTGCGTGCAGCCCGAGGGGCCATCGTCGTCGGGACCGATCACGAAGAGGCCGTCCTGGGATCGACGCAGCGCTTGCTCGAGGAGATGATCGAACGGAACGAGGTTGCCACCGACGACCTCGTGAGCATCCTGTTCACGGCGACCGAGGATCTCCGCTCGGCGTTCCCCGCCGAAGCGGCGCGACGGATCGGCCTCGGCTTCGTACCCCTGCTCTGCGCACGCGAGATCTCCGTCGCAGGCGCGATGCCGTCGGTGGTTCGGGTCTTGATGCACTTCCACACGGAGCGCGGACTGCGGGAGGTCGTCCACGTGTACCTCGACGGAGCGGAAGCGCTGCGCGATGACCTCGAACCCTAACCCGCCGTCCCTCCGGCCGGTCGATCGGGTGGCGATCATCGGCACCGGTCTGATCGGGACGTCGATCGCGATGGCGGCGGCTCGCGCCGGGTGCACCGTTCGCGGGTGGGACATCGATGCCGGGGTCGTCGCTCGGGCCGCCGCGCGCAGCACGCTCACGGCATGCGCCACGGCGGAGGAAGCCGTCGCCGATGCGGATCTCGTGATCGTTTGCACCCCGATCGGCGCCGTCGCGAGGTTGGTGGCGAACGCGCTGCACGACGCGCCCGGCGCTATCGTCACCGATGCGGCCAGCATCAAGGAGCACGTCGTGAGAGAGGCTCGTGCGGTCGCAGCCCCTCTGGATCTGTCTCGCTACGTCCCGAGCCACCCGTTAGGCGGCAGTGAGCGGTCGGGGCCGGAACACGCGTCGGCGTCGGTCGTGGACGGGATCGTGTGGGCGCTGACTCCCACAACCGTCGTCGAACCCAACGCTGTGGATCTCGTCGAGGGATGGATCGAGCGGATCGGCGCGCGGCCGGTGCGACTTTCGCCCGAGCGGCATGACCGGCTGGTCGCGTTCGCGAGCCATCTCCCGCAAGTGGCTTCGACGTCGCTGATGGGATTGGCGGCCGCGGAGGAGGCGGGGGAGCCGGAGATCCTGCTGCTCGCGGCCGGAGGCTTCCGGGACCTCACCCGGCTGGCAGCCTCGAACCCCTCCCTCTGGAGCGAGATCCTGCTCGCGAATCGCGGCCAGGTCGCGTCGGCGATCGACCTCTACGTCGCGCGTCTGATGGCGATCCGCGGCGAAGTGCTCGAGGGCCGGGGCGCCGAGGTCGAGCGGACCTTCGACCAGGCAAAACAGGCGCGACTCGGGCTCGCGACCAAGCCGACCATCCGAGCCGGCGTCGCGGTCCTCCAAGTGGAGATCCCCGACGAGCCGGGGGCGCTCGCGCGCATCACGGCCGTCCTCGGCGACGGCCGGGTCAACATCGAGGACCTGCAGATCGTCCACTCGCCGGAGGGCGGTCGCGGGACCGTGCACGTCACCGTCGCGGCTGGCGCCGCCGACCGAGCCGCCGACGTGCTCGGTGCCGGCGGGTACGATCCGATCCGGTTGGCCTAGGTTGTGGATCGATGCGGATCCGCGCGGTGCCCGGAGGCCGGCTGCAGGGAAGCATCCGCGTCGCCGGCGACAAGTCGATCGCCCATCGGTGGCTGATCCTCGCCTCGACCGCCTCGAGCCGCAGCCGGCTGACCGGTCTCCCGAGCGGCCTCGATGTGCTATCGACCGCTTCCAGCCTCGCGAATCTGACCGTCAAGGCTCGACCTGCCCTCGACCTGTGGGCTCGGAACGTTTCGTCCTGGGTGGAGGGTGGCGGTTCCACGTGGAACGACACGCTGGCTGGGGTCTCGTACGGAACGCTTGAGGTTGAGGGTGAAGGGCGCGACGGGCTGGTTGAACCCAGCAGCAGACTCGACTGCGGCAACTCGGGGACCTCGATGCGGTTACTCGCCGGTCTCCTCGCGGCAGCCCCGTTCACGACCGAGCTCACCGGCGACACCAGCCTCAGGAGCCGCCCGATGGAGCGGGTCGCCTCGCCGCTCCGATCGATGGGGGCGACCGTGCGGACCACCGGCGGCCATGCGCCGATCTCCGTGACGGGCGAGCGCCTCGTCGGGATCGAACATCGCACAGAGGTTCCGTCCGCCCAGGTGAAGGGCGCGGTGCTGCTCGCCGGCGTATGTGCGTCGGGTGAGACGGTCGTCCTCGAATCGGCATCGACCCGCGACCACACGGAGCGGGCGTTCGAAGCGCTCGGCGCGCCCGTTCGGCGTGACGGCCGCAGGGTCGGGATCTCCCGGTTCCAGCACGAAGGATTCGGCGCAGCCGTCCCGGGCGATCCATCCTCCGCTGCCTTCGTGGTCGCCGCTGCGGCCCTGACGGGCTCCGAGGTGACGATCGAGGGGGTCGGATTGAACCCGACCCGGCTCCACTTCCTGGAGGTCCTCTCAAGGATGGGCGTGACGACCGAGACGTCGGTGGTGGGCGAGGAGCTCGGCGAACCGGTCGGCTCGATCCACGTGCTATCGCGCGACGCTCTCCACGCGACCACGGTCGACGCCGACGAGCTTCCACTCGTGATCGACGAGGTGCCCGTGCTCGCGATGCTCGGGACCCATGCGCCCGCCGAGACGCGGTTCCTGGGAGCCTCCGAGCTCAGGGTCAAAGAGAGTAACCGGCTGATGGCCCTCGTCGAAGGGATCCGCACGCTCGGGGGCCAGGCCGCCGCGGAAGCCGACGACCTCGTGATCGCGGGTGGCGGCCTCCGCGGCGGCGCGGCCTCGTCCGGTGGGGATCACCGGCTCGCCATGGCGTTCGCGGTCGGTGCGCTCGCGGGCGAACGTCCGTCCGAGGTCGAGGGCATGGAGGCGGCCGCCGTGAGCTTCCCCGACTTCGTGGGAACCCTCCGATCGCTCGGAGCCTCGATCGAGGTCATCGGATGACGGCAGAGCGGGTCGTGGCGATCGACGGAGCGGCGGGCAGCGGGAAGTCGACGCTCGCGCGCAACCTCGCTCGCGCGGTGCGGCTTCCCTACGTGAACACCGGCTTGATGTACCGGGCGCTGACGGCCTCGGCGATGCGCAACGGCGTGTCCGAAGACGACGTGGAAGCACTGATCGACCTCACCCACGCCTTGAGGTTCACGTTCGGCGGTTCCGATCCGCGCGTCCTGAAGGTCGAGGACTTCGATGATGGAGAGTTGACGACGCCGGCGGTCGAGCGAGCGGTGTCACGGGTGGCACGCCACCCGCGTGTCCGCGCGTGGATGCACGAGGTGCAGCGCACGCTCGGAGCGAACGGCGCCGTGATGGAGGGTCGGGACATCGGCTCGGTCGTGTTCCCGGATGCGGCGGTCAAGCTCTACCTCCAGGCTGCTCCCGGTGCGCGGATCGAACGGCGGGTCCGGGAGCGCCCTCGCGCACGTTCGGAGGAGATCGCGGCGGTGCTGGAGAACCGCGACGAGCTGGATGCGCGCACCAACCCGCTCACGCCACCCCCGGGGGCGATCGTGATCGACACGGGTGCCCTCGACGCCGACGCCACCCTTCGAACCGCGATCGCCGTGATCCGCGAGCAGGCACCGGAGCTCCTGCCGTGAGCCTCCCGAAGATCGCGGTCGTCGGGCGTCAGAACGTCGGCAAGTCGACGCTCGTGAACCGTCTGTTCGGTCACCGAGCCGCGATCGCGCACGGCATGCCCGGGGTGACACGCGACCGGATCCAGCTGAACACGACCTGGCGCGGCCGTTCGTTCGGGCTGGTCGATACCGCCGGCTACCTGCACGGCGCGCGGGGGGTCGAGGCGCTCGCCGGCCAACAGGCCCAGCGTGCGATCGACGAGGCCGACGTGATCCTGCTCGTCGTCGACGCGCGGACGGGGATCACCGAGGAAGACGCCCAGCTCGCACGCCGCTTGCGGAAGGCCCCCGTGCCGCTCCTGCTGATCGCCAACAAGGCCGACGAAGCCGCCGACCTGGCGGAGGTCGCACGATTCGATCGGTTGGGGCTCGGTGAACCGATGGGGGTTTCCGCGCTCCACGGGAACGGCACGGGCGACCTGCTCGACCGGGTCGTCGAGCTCCTCCCCGAGGGCGCCGAGCCCGCAGAGGACCTGGAGGAGCCACGGTTCGCGATCGTCGGCCGCCCGAACGTCGGGAAATCGAGCCTCTTCAATCGTCTCCTGGGCGAGGAACGAAGCGTCGTGTCCGAGACCGCCGGAACCACGCGTGACAGCGTCGACTCGATAGTGACGTGGCCGGACCTCGGTCAGGTCCGGTTCGTGGACACCGCCGGTATGCGGCGCGGACAGAGCGTGCGCGGCGTCGAGTACTACAGCTTCCTCCGCGCATCCGAGGCGATCGATCGCGCCCACGTCGCCGTCCTGGTGATCGATGCGAGCGCCGGATTCACGGCCGAAGACAAGAGGATCGCCCGCCGCGTGATGGAGGCCGGTCGTGCGTTCCTGGTCGCCGCCAACAAGTGGGATCTCGTCGAGGAGAAGGACCGGACGTTCAAGCGCCTCGGGCCGGAGATCGTGCCGTTCGCGAACGCATCGGCGATCCGAACCTCGGCCACCCGAGGCCAGGGGATCCACCGGCTGCCGCCACTGCTCATCGACCTCCATCGGAGGTGGAGCGCTCGGACGCCCACGGCACGGGTTAATCAGATCATCCAGCAAGCGCAACGGGAGCGCCCGACGCCCCGTGCGGCGGGGAACCTCCATTACGCGGCGCAGGTCGCGACCGGTCCACCCACCTTCGTGATCTTCGGGGGAGCGCACGAGCCGGAGGCCACGTACCAGCGGTACCTGGAGAACCGGCTCCGCCGGGAGCTCGCCCTGTCGGGGGTCCCCGTTCGTCTCCGATTCAGGGCACGGAAGCCCGGCGGCGACCGCGGGCGGTAGGATGCGGTTCCACGGGCCGTGGCGCAGCTTGGTTAGCGCGTCTGACTGGGGGTCAGAAGGTCGCCGGTTCGAATCCGGCCGGCCCGACCGATGAATCCGACCGCCAGGGGGCCGTCGTCGTCGCGTGTCCTCACGGTCCCGAACGGCATCTCTGCCGCACGTATCGCCCTGATCCCGGTCTTCGTCGCCCTCATCATCGATCACGACACGACCACCGCGGGCCTGATCCTCTTCGCGGTCGTCGTCGCGACGGACTGGGTCGACGGCACGATCGCCCGCCGGACCGGACAGGTGTCCGATGTCGGCAAGATCCTCGACCCGGTGGCCGACCGGCTCGCGATCGCCGCAGGGCTGATCGCTCTGGTACTACGTGGGATCTTCCCGCTGTGGGCGGCGGCAGCGATCCTCGCCCGGGACCTGACCGTCCTCCTGGTCGGCGCGATCGCGCTTCTCCGAAGCGATGTGCGGGTCGAGGTCCGGTGGATCGGCAAGCTGGCCACCTTCTCATTGATGGCGGCGATCCCGATGGTGTCGTGGGGGAACCTCGCGCTGCCGCTCGCAGCCGCTGCGACCGTCTGCGGCTGGGCGGCCTACACGGTCGGGATCGCCGAGTACTACATCGCCGCCTGGGCCTATCTCGGCGACATCCGACACGCGAGCTATCGTGGTTCCGGGCCGGCAGACGTCGATCCGGCGTGATGAGAGGGGAGACCGGTGGAGTTCCCGGATGATCTTCGCTACACGAACGAGCATGAGTGGGCCCGCCTCGAGGGCGGACGCGTCCGGGTCGGGATCACCGACTTCGCGCAGGACGCCCTCGGTGATGTCGTCTACGTGGATCTCCCCGAGGTCGGGGCTGCGGTCGAGGCGGCGACCCCGTTCGGAGAAGTGGAGTCGACGAAGTCCGTGTCGGACGTCTACAGCCCCGTCACCGGCACGATCGCGGAGCGTAACCCGCTGATCGAAGACCGGCCCGAACTGGTCAACGAACAGCCGTACAACGACGGCTGGCTGATCGTGGTCACGCTGGCAGACGGAGGGTCCCTCGACGGCTTGATGGACGCCGAGGCGTACCGTTCGTTCGTCGAACAGACCGGGAGCTGAACCCTCGACCCATTCGAGCCGCGGTGGAGGGTGAGGGCGAACCAAGGTCGAGCGTGTCACAACACATCCGTTGACCCTTCGCACCGCGTACGATAGCTTCCAGTCCGCGTGGAGGTCGAGGGTTGCCCACAACGACCACCGTCAGCTCGAACGATGACCGAGGGAAAGGTTCACGGTGTTCTGTACCAACTGTGGACATCCGAACCGCGACGATGCCCGATTCTGCGCCGAGTGCGGACATCCGCTGCAGGACGAGGTGACCGTCACCCTTCCGGCGATCGAAGGCGACGATGAAGCTCACGACGAGTTCCCGTTCCCACACGATGAGCTCGAGCCGGGTCAGGCGCTCGTCCTCGTCAAGAGAGGGCCGAACGCCGGTTCCACCTTCTTGCTCGCCGAGGAGACGACGACGGTCGGTCGCGTTCCGGACAGTGGTGTCTTCCTCGACGACGTCACGGTCTCACGCAAGCACGCCGTGTTCGAGCGTCGATCGGGGCCGGCGTGGTTCGTTCGCGATGTCGGAAGTCTCAACGGGACCTACGTCAACGGCGAGCAGGTTGACGAGACCAAGCTCGCCACGGGTGACGAGGTTCAGATCGGACGGTTCAAGTTGACGTTCTTCTCGGCGGGGGAGTGAGGAAGATGGCCGGCACCCGCAACTACCAGTCGATCGGCGAGGTTCTCGTGGCCGTCAAGACCGAGTTCCCCGACATCACGATCTCGAAGATCCGTTTCCTCGAATCCGAAGGATTGATCACGCCCGAGCGCACGCCGTCGGGATACCGCAAGTTCTACGTGGACGATGTCGACCGGCTGAAGTCGATCCTGCGGATGCAGCGGGATGAGTACCTGCCCCTCAAGGTGATCAAGGAACGGCTCGTCCAGTCCGACGCCGTCGACGAAGGGGCCGACGTCGAACTCGAGGGTGCTTCGGCGGAGGGAGAAGGGGCTTCGGTCTCCGAAGAGCTCGCCGAAGCTCCGACGGGTTTGCAGATGTCCCTCGAAGAGATGTCCGCGGCGACGGGCGTCGACCGCGAGCGCATCAAGGAGCTCGAGTCGTTCGGCATCGTGTGCACACACGGCCCGGAGGGCGGCCGGTATTACGACGGTGAGGACTACATCGTCTTGTCCATCGTCAAGGACTTCCTGCGACACGGGATCGAGCCACGCCACCTGACGATGTACAAGCACTTCGCCGACCGGGAATCGTCGTTCTTCGAGGCGCTCGTCGCTCCGACGCTCCGCCAGCGCAACCCGGATGCCCGGCGGGCGGCGACGCAGACCCTCACGGATCTCAGCGTGACGTCCCGGAAGTTCAAACAGGCTCTGCTGCGCACCGCACTGCGTGAGCACCTCACGTCCGCGTGAGTCCCACCCTGCGACGCAGGGTCGTGACGGCGATGCTCGTCGTCGGGGTCGTCTCGGCCGAAGCGGGGCTCACGTCGTTCGCTTCGCCGCACGGCGACGCGCCGCCACCCACCCCCGTCCCTCCGCACGGCAGCCTGTCGCCGTTCCCAACATCGCTGACGACACCGACGGACCCCACCGTCGCCCCCACGCTCACCGCGCGGTCCGCCGTCCTGGCCGACCTGAGGTCCGGCGACGTCATGGACGAGAAGGCTGCCGACCAGCCGGTCCCGATCGCCAGCATCACGAAGATCATGACGGCCCTGATCGCCTTGGACCGCACGCGACTCGCCGACGTGGTCTCCGTCGATCCGCGAGCCGTCTTCCGGCGACGCGACTACGGAGCGAGCTCGACCCTCGGACTGCGGGCGGGCGAGCGCATCACCGTCGAGAACCTCCTCTACGCGATGATGCTCGGCTCCGCGAACGACGCCGCGTTGGCACTCGCGATCGACATCGCCGGGAGCGAGCAGGCCTTCGTTCGGGTCATGAACGCGCGGGCATCTCGGCTCGGCATGCGTCATACCATCTTCTACTCGGCGACCGGGCTGGATGACCGTGGCCGCTCCACCGCCCGCGATCTCCTCCGCCTCGTCCGAGTGGTGGAAGCGATCGATGGTTTCGATCGCATCACCGCCACCCGGTTCCGGACGATCCCCGCCTCGCAGGGCCCGGATCGCCGCATCCAGAACCGCAACGCGCTCCTCTGGCTGTACCCGGGGACGTTCGGGAGCAAGACGGGTTCGACGCTCCTCGCGGGGTCGTGTCTCATCGCATCTGCTGCCCGCGGCGACCGGCGACTCGTGGCGATCGTCCTGGGCGCGCCGCACGATCCGTTCTCGGACGCGGCCGCGTTGCTCGCGTACGGGTTCGATGGATTCACGAAGCGGACCCTCGCGTCGGAAGGGGGCGATGAGGGCACGTTGGCGATCCGGGGAGGAGCGGTGCCGGTCGTTGCGGGAGCCGAGCTGTCCGCGTTGATCCCGACAACGTCGATCGATCACCTCCGTGAGGGGATCAGCGCTGACCCACATGCGGCCTTCCCGCCGATCCCCGGCTCTCGCGTGGGAACACTCGTCGTGTCGATCCCGGGACACACGATCGGCTCGGTTCCGCTGATCGTCAGCGCGGTGCCGCCGCCGCCTGCGTCTTCGGGTCCGTGGTGGGCGCGCGCGGGGATCTCCCTGGGGCGATCGATCGTCGGGGCGGTCCGTGCGCTCTCCGGCTGACCCCACGACCTCCACGGCCTCGACAGGCGCCCTGGTAGCCTGCTCGGCGACATGACGGAGGTCGCGAGCGTCCTGTACGGACGCGAGGACGTCCGGCGCCGGGTAGAGGAACTCGGCCGCACGATCACCGGGGACTACGTGGGGCGGGAGCCCGTGCTCGTAACGGTCCTCACGGGCGGCGCCGTGTTCCTCGCGGACCTGATCCGTGCCGTCGACCTTCCCGTCGAGACACACTTCATGGCGATCAGTCGCTACGGAGACGCAGAGGAGTCGTTCGGTCGCGTCCAGATCCTCCTCGACGTCGAGGTCGATCTCGCGGGCCGCGACGTGATCCTCGTCGAGGACATCGTCGATACCGGGCTCACCTCCCGCTACATGCTCTCGGTGCTCGGCGCCCGGGGTCCGGCGAGCCTGGAGATCTGCACGCTCCTCGATCGCTCGGTCCGACGGATCGTGCCACTCCTTCCGCGGTACACCGGCTTCGACTGCCCGGACACGTTCGTCGTGGGCTACGGCCTCGACTACCGAGAGCGCTATCGCAACCTGCCGGACATCTTGCGGGTGGACGATCTCGCGGCCCTGCGCGCCGATCCGGACGTCCTCGCGCCCCTGCTGACGGACGCCGCGGCCTGAGGCCTGCCGCGTACGCCGGTGAGTTGCCCGTTCTGAGGGCCGTCGCTACGCTGGCTGCAGCCACCATGATCGGGCCGCCATGATCGAGATGGAGCTGACCGGCGTGCGCGTCGAGCTGCCCACCAACCAGCCCATCGTCCTGCTGAGGGAACGCGGGGGAGAGCGGTACCTGCCCATCTGGATCGGAGCTGCGGAAGCGGCGGCGATCGCCCTCTCCCTCCAAGGGGTGGTCACCCCGAGGCCGATGACCCACGATCTCCTCAAGAACATCCTCGAGGACCTCACCGTCGAGGTGCAGCGGATCGTGGTGACGGAGCTTCGCGACAGCACGTTCTACGCGACCATCGCGCTGCAGCGTGGAACCGATGGGTTCGAGGTGTCCTCGCGACCGTCCGATGCGATCGCGCTGGCGGTTCGGATGGCGGTCCCGATCTTCGCGGAGGAAGGCGTCCTCGAGGAAGCATCTATCCTGATCCCCGGAGACGAGGATGAGGAGGTCGAGAAGTTCCGCGAGTTCCTGGACAACGTGAGCCCCGAGGACTTCGCTTCGTGAGCTCCGAGCGGCAGAGCCGACGCGGTTCGGCTGTGACGGATCAGCTGTAGAAGAAGACGGTCACCCACAGAGCGCCGTCGACCCGCACCGCGCCGATCGCGACGTGGCGGAATGTGCGGTGCAGGATGTTCGCGCGGTGGGGGGCAGAGGCCATGAACGCGGCTTCCATGTCCCGAACGGTGCCTCCGGTGACGCCGACGTTCTCGCCCCAGTAGTTCCACTTCGTGCCCCTGAGGTAATAGCGGGCGGGATCGGACGTATGGAACAGGGTGTTCGAATTGGCCATCGCCAACGAATGCTTCTTCGCAAGCTGCGACATGTCCCGGTTGATCCACACACCGTGCAACGCGTGGTTGTACCGGCTCGTGTTGGTGGCCATCAGCATCGCGTGGCGGGGGCGAAGGGTTGCCGTGGTGGCCCCGTGGGCACCGGACGGCAGCGCGCCGAGGAGCAGGCCCCCGAGGGCCGCCACCAGCGCCATCCGAACGATCCTGGTCCTCATCTCTCCGCCTCCCTCCACACCGGGCCAGGCCTCCTAGTCACGCCTGGCCACTAGGTTCATCGGCCGGCCTCTCCGCGGACTTGAGAGCCGTTCTGGGTGGGACGCGGGATCGGATTTCCATGCTTGCGCGGCAGCGCCGGCGCCCAATACGCTGCCGTATCTCCCGGCTCCTGACAGTTCGTGCCGCCGCGAGCATCCCGGCGTACGTGGAGAACGCGTTCGTCGTGGTGTTGCCGAAGAAGTCGTGCAGATGCGAGGCTCCGGGTTGCTTCGGGTACACGATGGGATCGTCCGGAGCTCGATGGCTCGGCAGGCAATCCGTGAAGAAGGTCTGGCCCGCAGCGCGCGCGGACGGCAGGACTTCGACGATGAGCAGCGCTCCCAGGATGATGGACCAGCCAGGGATCTGCGCTTGGTCTCCTCCCCCCTCTCGGTTCGCGACCCGGCCAGACCGGCGGGCCTCCCTACCCCCCCTTGTTGTCGGCGTATCCTGCGGTACTCCTTGAATCTGAACAGCGCGATCACAGTCAGGTCTTGACGGGAACTGAGAGCCGTCGGGGATCGGGACGGCGGCGGCACGTCGCGAACCGCGATCAGATCTGGGGGGAAGCCCGAACACCGCGCGGACGCTACAGGACCCGTCGTTGGATCGGAAACAGGTCGAGCCCTGTCGACGTCTCGAACCGTTCACATGCCTTGCACGGGATGCCCCCATCGGCACAACCCGGCGCCGATCGTCGACCGCGCATATCTGCAGGCCGGCAACGATCCTCGCCGCGCGCTCCAATAACGGGGGCCGCAGGACGTCGAAATCGCGTGAAGATCGCGGCGGCGATGGTCGGGCATCACGCGAACAAGGACGCGCTCCACCTCCGACTCCGGCGGATCGGGGCGCAGGTCCGGGGGATCCAGCCGATGGTGGAGGACGAGGCGTGATGCATCGAGTCACACAGATCACCGCGATCACCGGTGCTTTGAACAAGGTCGCCGCTTCACCGGTCACGGAGGGTCGCCCGGCCGTGGCCCTGGACGACGGCGCCGGCAGCGATCATGACCAACCCGGATATGGCTTGACGGAGCAGGAGAAGGCCCGTACGCTGCCGAATCACAACGTCGTGATTCCCGTCTGTGGTTCGGAGCACGCCAGATGAGCGAGCAAGGGTATCGGGTTCCCGAGGTCTGCCGGATCGTCGGCATCACGTACCGGCAACTGGATTATTGGGCCCGAACCGAGCTCGTCACGCCCTCGATCCGCGACGCCTCGGGCAGTGGTTCACAGCGGCTGTACTCGTTCCAGGATCTCGTCACCCTGCGGGTGATCAAGAACCTCCTGGACACCGGGGTCTCGCTCCAGCGGGTACGGACAGCCGTGGAGCATCTCAGCGAGATGGAACGGCCGGTCACGGCAGTCACCCTGATCTCGGACGGCAAAGGCGTGTACGAGGCGGATTCTCCCGAGGCGGTCGTCGACCTCCTCCGGCAGGGTCAAGGGGTATTCGCGATCGCGTTGGATCGGGTATGGGAGGACGTCGAGAACGCCCTGACGAAGGCGAAGCGTGGCTCCGGGAAGCGACGGGCCGCAGCAGGAGGGTCGTGAGCGCCGAGCCGCTCGCACGATCCCTGCTGAAGAGCGACACCGTCCGCTTCGCGCACGCATCCGAGCGCCAGTTCGCGCGTCTGCTCGACTTCTATCAGATCGGATGGGAGTACGAGCCGACGTCGTTCGACATCGGCTGGGACCGTGACGGCAACGTCGTGCAACGGTTCACGCCGGATTTCTACCTCGTGGAGTTCGACCTCTACATCGAGATCACCACGCTGAACCAGAAGCTCGTGACGAAGAAGAACCGGAAGGTGCGTCGCCTCCGTGAGCGCTACCCGGAGATCCGATGCAAGGTCTTCTACCAGCGCGACTACCTGTCGTTGGTGACCAAGTACGGACTCGAGGATGCCTCGGGCTGAGGGACGGCGACCGGTGTCCCCACCCGTACACTCGTAACCGTGAGGTTCGCACCCCACACCGACGACGACGTTCGCGAGATGCTCGCGACGGTCGGCGTTCCTTCGATCGACGACCTGTTCTCCCAGATCCCCGAAGGTCTCCGCTTGGAACGGCCGCTGGATCTACCCCGCGGGGTATCGGAGCAGGAGATCCTGGCCGACCTGGGTGCCCTCGCCCATCGTGATCGGACCGGGGATGACCTGGTGTGTTTCGCCGGCAGCGGCGCCTACGACCACTTCGTCCCGAGCGTCGTGTGGGCGCTCGCAGGACGCTCTGAGCTCTACACCTCCTACACGCCGTATCAGCCGGAGCTCTCCCAAGGGGTCCTGCAGGCCCTCTTCGAGTTCCAGTCGATGGTGTGCGAACTCACGGCGCTCGACGTCTCGAACGCGTCGCTGTACGACGGCGCGACGGCTCTCGTCGAGGCAGTCAACATGGCCCGCGCCGGCGGCCGATCGCGTGTCCTGGTCTCCGGCGGCGTCGACCCTCGCTACGTCGAGACACTCCGCACCTACGGACGAGGGTCGGGGTACGTGCCGGAGATGCTCGAGGCCCCCGGTGGCCGGAGCGCGCCGGCGAGCGAGATCGACCCCGATGTCGCGGCGGTCGTGATCCAGCACCCGAACGTCTTCGGACTCTTAGAAGACGTGACGGCCTTCGGCGCACCGGCCCGCGCCGCCGGAGCCATGCTCATCGAGGTCTTCGACCCGACATCCTTGGGGATCCTCGCGCCGCCGGGCGATCTCGGAGCCGATATCGCTGTCGCGGAGGGACAACCGTTCGGGAACCGCCTCAACTACGGAGGCCCGTACCTCGGGATGCTCGCCGCGAAGATGGAGCACGTTCGCAAGATGCCGGGGCGCATCGTGGGGGAGACGGTCGACGTCGACGGCCGAACCGGATACGTGCTCACGTTGCAAGCGCGCGAGCAGCACATCCGCCGGGAGAAAGCGACCTCGAACATCTGCACGAACCAAACCCTGATGGCGCTCGCCGCGACCGTCCACATGGCGTGGCTCGGGCCCGGGGGCTTGGCGGAGCTCGGCCGTCAGTGCGCCGCCAAGGCCTCGTACGCGTTCCAGGCGCTGACCGGCCTGGCGGGGGTCGAAGCGGCCTTCCCCGGCGAACCCTTCTTCAAAGAGTTCGCCGTCCATCTGCCGAAGCCGGCCACCGAGGTCCGCGACGCCCTGATCGATCGCGGGTTCCTCGCCGGCGTCCCAGCACCCTGGGTGGACGGGGGGACGCTGATCGTGGCCGTCACCGAGCGTCGGACGAAGGAAGAGATCGACGCGCTCGCCGCAGCGATGGGGGAGGTCCTCGCCTCGTGAGCCTGGGTGCACCCGTCCGACGCCAGGGGCCGCCTGGCGAGGGGAACGTCCGGGATCTGGCGCGGCCGGGGCGAGCGGCATGGAGCTTCCCCGAGCTGGACGTGGAGCCGTCCGAGATCCCGGAGAAGCATCGCCGTCGGCAGCCTCCCGGTCTTCCGGAGGTCGCGGAGCGGGATCTGGTCCGGCACTACACGCGCCTGTCGCAGATGAACTACGGCGTCGACACCGGGATCTATCCCCTCGGCTCATGTTCGATGAAGTACAACCCCAAGCTTGCCGAGGTGGCTGCCGCGGCGCCTGGTTTCGCGGGGCTGCACCCGCTGCAGCCGGATCGGACGGCGCAGGGAGCGCTGGAGATGCTCTGGCGGCTGGAGGGCGCCCTCTGCGAGATCACGGGGATGGCGCGCGCGACCCTGCAACCTCCGGCGGGCGCCTCCGGTGAGCTCACGGGGCTGCTCATCATGCGTGCTCATCACACGGAGCTCGGCAACCCGCGCGGCACGGTCCTGATCCCAGACTCGGCGCACGGCACCAACCCGGCGAGCACCCGGCTCGGCGGTTACCGGGCGGTCCCCGTCCCGTCCACCTCCCGGGGACTCGTCGACGTCGACAAGCTCGCCGGGCTCGTGAACGAGGACGTCGCGGGACTGATGCTCACGAACCCGAACACGCTCGGTCTGTTCGAGGAGGACATCGCGCGGATCACGGCGATCGTGCACGACGTCGGCGGCCTCGTCTATTACGACGGCGCCAACCTGAACGCGATCATGGGCCGGAGCCGGCCGGGGGACATGGGATTCGACATCGTCCACATCAACACCCACAAGACGTTCGCGACGCCCCATGGCGGGGGAGGGCCGGGGGCCGGACCGGTGGGCGTCGTCGAGCCGCTCGTGCCGTATCTGCCGATACCGCGCGTCGAGCGCGACCCGGACGGTACGTTCCGGATGTCGGAAGACGCACCGCGCTCGATCGGGCGGGTGCATGGCTTCCATGGCAACTTCGGGGTGCTCGTCCGCGCCTACGCGTACGTGTTCTTCCACGGCTCGGACGGGCTCCAAGAGGTGAGCGAGTTGGCGGTGTTGAACGCGAACTACCTCATGTCGGCGATCGTGGAAGACTTCCCGCTCGCGTACCCGGATTCCCGCCCGATGCATGAGTTCGTCGCCACCGCGGCGCGCCTCGAACGCGACGCCGGCGTGCGCGCGATGGATATCGCGAAGCGGGTTATCGATCTCGGCTACCACCCTTCGACGGTGTACTTCCCGCTCGTGGTCGAGGAAGCGATGATGGTGGAGCCGACCGAGACGGAGTCGAAGGAGACGCTCGACGGCTTCGCGGCGGCGATGCGGCAGGCGGCCGCCGAAGCGCGGTCCGATCCGGATCTGCTCCACGAGGCGCCCGTGACGACACCCGTACGGCGGCTGGACGAGGCGCGGGCGGCGCGTCACCTGAGGCTCACCTGGCGGGACGACCGGTCCGGGAACGACTGAGGGGCCGGGCGGCTTCGCCGCCCGGCCCCTCAGGGTTCACCCATCCTCCGAGGCTTACGCCTCCCGACGCTTCCGTCCGAGCACGATCCCCAGCACGCCGAGCGCGAGGAGCACGCCCGCGATCAGACCGAGCCGCGCCGCGTCGGAGCCTGTGAAGGCCGTGGGCGGCGGTGCCGGTGGCGGGTTCTCGGCCTTGACGATCGTCACGAACGCGTCGTCGTTGTCGGAGACCTTCGTACCGAGGACGTCCGTCCCCGTGGCGGTCCCGACGTTCGTGACCTCCGGATCACCGGCGGGCAGGACGAAGTCCTTCGTGAGGGTCACCGTCTCGCCCGGCTCCAACTTGGCGATGTCGCCGATGTGACCGATCACGTCGTCGTCGACGCTCACGTTGAACAGGGTGGTGTCACCCGTGTTCTTGACGACGTACGTGTAGGTCACGGTGTCGCCCGGATCCCCGCTCACCGGGTTGGCCGTCTTGACGATCGAGATCCCCGGGCAGATCACCGTCAGCGACGCGCTCGCCTGGTCGTTGCCCGTGAACTCGGGCGTGTTCGGCTCGTTGAGCGCGTCCACCGTCACGGTGTTGTTCACCGCGCCGCACGTGGTCGTCGAGTCCGTGGGCGACGTGATGTGGACGGTGTGCGACGAGCCGCTCTCGAGGCTCCCGAAGTCGCAGGTCAAGACGCCGTCGGTGATGGAGCACGGAGGCTCCGACCCGGGCGCCTGCCCGTCGATCAGGTCGATCGACCACGCGAGGCCGCCGTTCGTCGGCAACGTGTCGGTGAGGGTGACGCCGTTGGCCGTCCCCGGCCCGTTGTTGCCCACCGTGATCAGGAACCCGATCGTGTCGCCACCCTCCACGAGGGGTGCGTCGGCGGTCTTCGTGACGAAGATGTCCGTGCAGTTCACGGTGACCGTGGCGCTGTCGGAGTCCTCTCCGTCGTTCGAGCTGGTCCCGCTCGCCGTGTTGACGACGTCACCGCAGCTCTGGGCGGTCGTCGGCGAGACGATGTGCACGGACCTGCTCTCGTCGGGACCAAGGTCACCGAAATCGCAGGTCAGGACGCCGCTCGTGATCGAACAGCCTGCATCGCTGTTGGCCGCGTCGATCGCCCAGTCGAGTCCACCGTTCGTCGGCAGCGTGTCCGTGACCGTCACGCCGTGCGCCGTTCCGGTGCCGTTGTTCGTCACCTCGACCGTGAACCCGATGTTCTCGCCGGCGTTCACCGTGCCCTGATCCGCATCCTTCGTGACCAGCAGGTCGGGGCAGTTCACCGTGATCGTCGCCGTTGACGAGTTGTCGCCGACGTTCTCGACCGACTCGTTCGAGGCCGCCACCACGGCGGTGTTCGTGAGGACGCCGCAGTCGGCTGCATCGGTCGCCCCCGTGACGTGCACCGTGCGGGTGGCACTATTGGCGAGGTCGCCGAAGTTGCAGCTCAGGACGCCGGCCGTGATCGAGCACGCCGCGGAGTCTTCGCTCCAGACGACCCCGCTCGGCAGCGTGTCGGTGAGGGTCACGCCCTTGGCGGTGCCGGGACCCTCGTTGGTCACGACGATCGTGAACGCGGCCGTGTCGCCGGCGTCGATCGTGCCCTGGTCGGCCGTCTTGAGGACGGTGACGTTCGGGCAGTTGACCGTGATCGTGGCGTTGTCCGAGTCAGAACCGTCGTTCGACGTGGTCACGTTCGCCGTGTTGTCGACCGAGCCACAGGTGGCCGCCGTCGTCGGCGACGTGATGTGCACGTGCTTGCTCCCGCCAGCGGCGATGGTTCCGAAGTTGCAGCTCAGGACCCCGGCCGTGATGGAACAACCCGAGTCGCTCCCTGCGGCGTCGATCGTCCAGCTGAGACCGGCGTCGGTCGGGAGGGTATCGGTCACCGTGACACCGGAAGCGGAGCCCGCCCCGCTGTTGCTCGCCGTGATCGTGAACCCGATCGGGTCCCCGGCGGACACGGTCCCCTGGTCGGGGGTCTTGGTCACCTGGATCGTGGCGCACTTCACGGTGATCGTCGCCGTGTCGGAGTTGTCCGTCTGGTCCGATCCCTCGTTGTCCGCAGCGACGGTTGCCGTGTTCGAGAGCGTGCCGCAGTCCTGGGCGTCGGTCACGCCGGAGATGTGGATGGTCTTCGATGCGCCCTCGTCCAGGGTGGCGAACGTACAGCTCAGGGTGCCGGACGTGATCGAACACCCCGTTACGGCCGGGCTGATCGACCATGCGACGCCCGCCGGCAGCGGGTCGTTCACCGTGACGTTGTTGGCCGTGCCGGGACCGTTGTTCGTCACGACGATCGTGAACGCAGCCGTGTCGCCCGCGTTGATCGTGCCCTGGTCGGCCGTCTTGGTGACCGAGATGTTGGGTTGGACGACCGCGATGGCGCTCGGCTGGATGCTGCGGTCTTGGTTCTTGTTCGAGCTATCGTCGAGCTGCTGGGTGCGCATGTGCCATGGGGCGCCGCTGATCGTGGAGGCGCCGTTGGCGGCTCCGCCGCTGGATTCGTTCCAGTAGGCCGACTGCGCGATGTGCGCCCCCCAGAGGAAGAACGCCCAGTCGCTGGAAGTCGTGAACGTCACCTTCATGTCGCCCTTGCCGGAAGCATGCGCGGGGACGGAGATGCTGTTGACCGTGCCGCCGTACATCGTCAGGCTCCGGCTGACGCCGGAGAAGGCCATCGCGCCGTTCACCGTCAGTCCAGGAGAGACGGCCGGGGAGAAGGGATCGCCCGGGAACGCGTGGGTGTCGGCAGCGCCCAGGCTGTTGGGGCAATGAGACGACGCACCCCCAGCGCTGGGATCCGCGCACTTGTTGGGGTTCTCGGTGACGTTCCAGGTGGCGAGGAAGTCATACGCCTCGCTGCCACTCGTCAAGAAGTCGTAGTTGAGGTGGATCGTGTGCTGGCCGGCCGCGAGGCCCTCGATCGCCAGGCGGAAGGGGACCACGTCGCCCTCCCCGTAGGCGGAGTTGTTCCCGTTGAGGTCGCCGTTCTGCCATCCCTGACCCGGCAGATTGGCGAACTGGTCAAGGTTCACGCCGAGCGACGTCAACGCTGTCGCGGTCGTGGCGCCTGACGTCGACCCCGACGTCGAGCCCTTGGCGACCGAGCCGCTCCCGGCCTTGGACTGTCCCATGGAAAGCGACAGACCCCCCGCCCATGCGGTCAGCCCTGCCTGACCGAACGCGACGGAGAACAGGAGGAGCAAACAGAACAACGACGTGAAGGTGCCCCGGCGGGCCCTTCGCGTTCGATCGGATCTTGACCGTGTACCCATCTCCGAACCCCCAACTTTCGTGGCCGCGTCTGTGGCCGATCTGACCGATGCATCTATGGGGCCGGTGGCGGACGCCCATCGGTCCTACCGCAGTCCCCGCACAGAAGCTACGCTCCCTTTCCGGGGGATGCCATTGGACGAAAGCCTTGACCCCCCGCCCCCCAGGAGACGTAGTCCGTTCGGCTGGACGGACCCAGAAGTCTGGAGGACGCCGTTCGGTCAGCCAGATCCGCTGGTCACGAGCCCTTCCGGCGCTCTCGGGTGGACGGATCGAACCCGCTCGCTCGGGTGGGTTCTCGATCAGGTCCGCCTGCAGGCGTGTCGGCTCAATGCCCGACCAGGGGATGCCGCCAGCGGCAACCCACCCAAAGCGCAACGCCACCGAGGATCAGCAGGACGAGCCCGGCGGCTCCGGCTCGCGCGGCGTCGGACCCGGTGAACGCCGTTCCGCCACCGTGGCGCGAGGCGCCTCGGGAGGGGAGCACGGTCAAGCTCGTCGTCGTCCGCACCGCGACGGGGGACCCGGAGAGGTCCGATCCCGTGGCGGTCGTCGTATCGAAGAGCGTCGTGGGAGTCCCGGGAACCGCTGCGCTCGAGGTGAGTCGAGCGGTGCCACCCGGGGCAAGGGCGCCGATCCGAGCGACCACGCCGACGCGATCCTGAACGACGCGTATCCCACGCACGACGGTGTCACCCGTGTTCGTCACCACGAAGGTGTAGGTCACCGTGTCGCCGGGTCGACCGGACGTCGCCGATGCGTCGACCGACAACGAGAGGCCGGGGTGGATCACCTGGATCGGCGCCGCCGTCGCGTCGCGGATCATCGCTTCGTCCGGCGTCCGCGCCGTGACGTGCGCCACCAGCGCCAGCCGGCCGAAGCCGTGTCCGCGGATCGTTCCCAAGCAGGTCACGGGCCAGCTGTGTCCAGGCTCGAGGCGCCCCGGGTGAGAGCGGTCGGGGATGTCGCAGCCGGCCCCTCGGAAGGCGAGATCGTGCAGAGGGACTTCGCCGTCATTCGTGATCGCGAAGATCGCGCGAACATGGTCGCCGACCCGAGCGGCCCGAGGACCGTGACCCTTCACGGCGATCGACGGCTCACACCCGACGGTATCCACCTGCGACGCGGAGTCGTTCGCCTGGGCTGGTGCCGGTTCGTCCTCCGCCGAAACGGTGACGCGGTTGCGCATCGGTCCGCACGGGCGGTCGGCGTCGATCCGGATGTCGATCGTCGCCGGCGCGCTGGCGCCAACATCGAGCGTCGCTCGGACGCAAACGATCGTGAACGCCGCTCGCCCTTCGGTCGAGCCGACGGCAGAGCAGCTCCCGCCGTCCATCTTCGGAAGGAGATCGATGGGCTCCACGCCGGGGGGGAGGCGGTCCGTGACGATCACGTGATGCGCGGCAGCCGTGCCAGCGTTCGTGACCGTCAGCGAATACCGGAGCGCGTGACCCTTTTCGACGGGTCCGGCTGCATCGGAGGTGGCGTCGACGACGAGGTCGGGCGTGAGGACGGGGTCGGATGTGGTGGTTGGACATCCGACCGAGGCGGAGGCCACGGCGGTGTCGTCGCTGCCGGCGATCGCCGGTTCGTCCGATGCGCTGATCGTGGCGAGGCTCCGCACCTCGCCGCACGTGCCGGCCCGGAGGTGCACGACGAGCTCGATCCGCACCCGCCCGTCCGGCCCGAGATCGCCGACCGAGCACCGGACCGCGGACCCCACCTGACAGGCCGGGGGAGGGGAGACCGATGCCACCCCGGTAGGCACGGTGGTCGAAACGATGACGTCGTGCGCGGTCGCGGGGCCATCGTTCCGAGCGATCACCGTCCAGCTGAACGAGGGAGCCGACGCGCGCACGAGCCTGCCGCCCGCGATCGAGACGGCAACGTCTGGGCCACCGACGACGGCTCCGGCGACGGAGGCGGTCAGCGCGAGCCCGAGGAGCATGGCGGCGAGTGACGCGGCGGCTCTCCCGATCTGACCCAGCCTCCCGTCCCGTGCCACGACCTCACCCTCCGACAGCTGCCGTCTGTCCCGCACCGGCCGCGCGTGGCCGGGCCGAAGGAGGGAAC